>Ga0182745_1000057_pt1 | contig 162641 bp, 233 predicted proteins | sample eDN3rd30CKraftBY_FD_128523 | JGI IMG/M metagenome (GOLD analysis project Ga0182745, IMG submission 128523) | Enriched backyard soil microbial communities from Emeryville, California, USA - eDNA 3rd pass 30_C Kraft BY (version 2) (version 2) | ecosystem: Environmental > Terrestrial > Soil >...
TAAAAAGAATGGGAATGCTAAAAGAAATAGTATTATCACAGGTATCTGCTTTGTATTATTCGTAATTGGATTATCTTTACCAAGTCCAGCACCAGTAGAAGAGGTATCAGCCGAACCAGAACAGGCAGAAAAAGTTGAAAATGAAGTTGCGGAAGAAGAAGTAGAAGAACCGACTCAAGAAGAAATTGATGCAGAAGAGCAAGCCAAGAAGGAACAAGAAGAACAGGCTAAAAAGGAAGCAGAGGAACAAGCGAAACTAGAAGCTGAACAGAAAGCAAAAGAGGAAGCCGAAGCTAAGAAAAAAGCAGAAGAAGAAAAAGCTAAAGAAGAACCAGAATTATCTGCCTCACAACAAAATGCTATTCGTCAAGCTGAAAACTATATTTCAATAATGGCATTCTCAAAAACTGGATTGATTAAACAATTGGGATTTGAAGGATACACAACAGAAGAATCAACTTTTGCAGTTGAAAACATTGAAGTTGATTGGAGAGAGCAGGCGGTAAAACATGCCGAGAACTATAATGATACAATGCCTATGTCAAGACAAGGTTTAATTGACCAACTAATGTTTGAAGGTCATTTAGAAAGCGATGCAACTTATGCCGTTGATCAGCTAGGACTATAATTAACAATTCAAAGGTGTAGTAAGTGCATCTTATTACACCTTATTTAAAACAATTTGGAGGAACTGACACATGTATTTATTGAAATGGACTGATGACAAGGGAACACCGAGAAGTTTTGTTGCAGAGGGTTATATAGAACGACTGGTCATTGAGGAAAAGTTAGATGAATTTAAGTATGTTTATACTGTAGATGTTTTATAGATAAATTTAAATAGGAGATGATTATTGATGAGTTTGCTAAGTAAGAAACAGTCAATTGGATATATCCTTAGATCATTTTCCGAAACAGATTTCCTAACAGTTAAAGATTTCTTAGAAGCAATTTACATTACACTATACGTACATGCGGATATTGATGAATTAACTATTGATGATACGCTTGAATTAATGGATAGGATCACATTAGAGATGAGTTTAAGTATGAATGAACATATCCAGGTTAAAACTTATCTAGAGAGGAATTTAGTTAACTACACTTATTATCAAGCTGAGAAGTTTTATGATGAATTTGTTACAGATGAGATTCTGAGGAAGTTTTATAAATAAATTTAATTATTATATGTACAAATAAAATTAATAGTGGTAAAATATAGATAAGTAATCAGGGGAGGAGTAAATTAACAGCATGAAAAATAATTTGTTAACAGTCAGAGAATTAGCTGAAGTAATTGGGTGCGATAATAATACAATTTACTCCTATACACTTAAAGGACTTCGTTACAAAGAAGTGTTTGTAAAAGGTGAACAGAATACAACTAATAGAAGTATTAAGATGTTTAGCAAAAGGAAGTCCTTAGAGTGGATAAGGGCTAATGCTAGATCCAAGTATTCTAACATAGCAGATGAAATAATTAATACTACATACAATAAAGCAGAATATGAAAAAGCAACAGGAATTAAGAAGGCTGCTAAGGACTTGGGATTAAAATTAAGTGATATTGCAATTATGTTAGGAGTAAGTAAGTCAGCTATTTCAAAGTGGATAGCAGGAGATAGGCCAATACCGGAAAATAGATTAGAAATGTTGATGGATATTTTGAAGAGTGATAAAGATGAATTATATAGTTGAGGAGGAAAATAAATAAAGAAATATATAATATGGGAAAATGCGAACGGAAGCACTAGTAGTCCAGAGCATACGCATTATGAGTATGAATTAGGAGAAGTAATTAAGGTTAATAGTAGTGATTTGTATAAGTGTAAAAGGAAAGAATCTAAAGATGGTAATTTATATCAATACTTTAAACAAGGTATAGTAACTTATAATTATGATTATTAAATCTAAATATATAATATCTTTCTTATTAAATAACCTTCTAGGGAGAGCGTTGTGTACTCTCTGTGTGTTTGCTTGACTACATAGTAGGGATTGCAGTCCCTGCTTTGCCTAGAGGGTTATTAAAATGAAAGAATTTAACACTAAATAAATATTATATTTTAAACAAAGGAGAGCAGAAATGAATAATACAGGACTTAAAGATAAAAACGGCAATGAAATTTACATCGGATCAAAAGTAATGCTTCAAGGTAATGAATATGACGTTATTATCAACGATTTCAACAAGAGAATTGCAGTTGATAGTGAATTAGGTCAAGGATGGTTGATTGATGTTCATAATGAGTGTGAATTAATTCAATAAAATGCACGTTAGATTCAGAATTTAAGGAGGATGCAAATCATGTATTTAATATTTGATAAGAAAGATAAGGAAGTTATTGTAACAAAGGATTATGAAGTTTACCAAAACCAATTGGAGTCACTAGGATCTCACTCAGACTGTAATTATTTTCACATGATGTCTGTTAACAAAGATGAATTAAATGAGTTTACAACAAAAACAAAATTTAAATCCTATGTAAAAGTATATTTATAAACTATATACAAAATGAAAGGAAAAAACATATGAGTAATTTAATTAAAAAAGAAAAGCTACTGTTGGAAATATTGAGTGATATTGTAGATATAATGGATTCTGATGTGGGAGATAAAGATTATATTCGTACTAAAATCGAAGAATTAAAAGAACAATTAGAATACGCATCAATATAAAATCTAGGATTTAAACAGTTAACAAATCACAACAAATCATAAAATAATCTGTAATTTTGCAACTTAACCAGGCACTATCCCATGTAATCATCATAGTATACAGTATCAAGAACAAAGGGAGTTGCTTAAAGATGAATTTAACACTTAAATATGATTGTGAAATTACAGAATATATGGTTATTCCAGAGGGAACTGAAGTCAAACTATATGGGGATTGGAACGAATACGATGGATTTACGGCCATTGAATACCAAGGTGAAGTCTATTACTTAAATGATCAATATTTTGTAGAAGTTCCGGTTGCTGCTTTGTGATAAACTGTAAATAATAATCATTTTAACTTGAATACAAGGAGGAAATTAAAATGGACTTAAAAATGAAGAATGATCTTATTGACGAAATTAGATTTTCTATACCTAGTAAAAGAATGCTGGAGGTAACTAATAATCTTGCGGTTAGAAATCCAAATAATGATGAATTAATTTATTTAAAACAACGACCTAATTTCGAAGATACTCCTTTGTCAGAGTATATTGAGTATAATGAACATCATGATATGTATTATGAATATGAAGAATTGTTAACTAAGTCTGTAATAATTGATAAATCATTACTTAGACCAAGAGGAAGAGAAGCTTTGGAAAAGTTAAAATAAAATAAAAGAAATGATTTATCTAGAATAGGGGAATTGAGAAAATGTTTTTTATTATATTAAATACCCTGTTAATTCTTTTCGCTGTGTATTTAATAGTTGAAGTAATAACAGGTAATCCTAAAGACTATTTTTATTATGATAAGGAAACTGGTGAGATCAAAGAAAAGAAAAAGAAGGTGTTGACTACTGTTTTACCATATTTAGTCTTTGTTGCCTTCTTCTCGCTTATTGTCCAGGGAGTATTTTAAATTAGTTTTAAAGGAGATGATTTAATTGACTAATTTTGAATTATGCAATCAGGAAGAAGCAACACATGTCAGAATTACTAATAAGTCAGATGCCAAACTAGTAGATGTAACCTTCGGAGAAGTCTATGAGTATAAATTTGATGACTCGGAAGATGAGATGACACATTTCCTTGAGAATGATAAAGGTGAATTACTATATGATTTTGAGGTAATTTTAAGTTGTGAATACTTGAAAGAGATTAATTAAAATACTAAGGAGTATCCAACATGAAAGAACTAGATGAACGACAAAAAGCATTTATTGATCTTTGGAAAAGTGGACACAGATTTCTAACAGAAGAAGATATGAAAAATAGAAATCATGGAATGTACAAAGAAGAAGCTGGATTTTATGAGGGAATGACAATTGAAGGAATGAAGTATCTAGCTAGAAAAGGTGATCTGACTGTAGAAGGTTTGAAATTCACTGAGGAAGAATTAGAAATATTCTTTAGTGTTATAAAATTCATGAGACAGTTTAAATAAAAGTCTGATTTTATACCAAAATAAATCAATATATAGTGTGTGTTTTGATTAAACAACACTATATGTAGTGTGTTATTTGAATGGGAGGTATATATTTATGAAAATTAATATAATTGAAGGCAAACATACAGATGAAAACATACAAAAATCGTATCAATATATAGTAAATCTATTTAGAAAAGAACAGATTGGTAAGGAAAGTCAGCCTAAAACCTAATTTTATACTTTTGAATGATTTTTAACCAGGTGTTATATTATCCTCAAACAAATAAAGGAGTGATTACTATCAACGCAAATATACCGTTCATTCTGTTTTATGAATTAGAAAAAGATGACTTAAACAATATAGTCAACCTATCTAACAATTTAATTATGTTTGATAGACAGTTAAAAGAAATAGAAGATAAATACTTCTTAGATTTGCGTAATATGAGTTACTGTGAAGTTGTAGAATTTATTGAAGTTCTGGATCAAAAATTGTTTGAATTAATTGAATCAAAGAGTGCGTAAGCTGCACTCATACATAATATAAATAAACTTAATGTAAGGGTGGTATAAAAAATGGAATTAGCGAGAGTTGAAACAGCGTTTTATAAAACATTTAAAGAAAAAGAACACCTTATCCAGCAATTGAAACGTAAATACGATGAAGTTAAACTAACTTTCTTAGAAAATATGATCATTTATCAATACTATGAAAAGGCTGAACACGAGTAAATATAAGTAATTTTAATCGAATTATGTACAAGGCACGAGCTTTAAGAAAAAATGTAGAATCTTAGGCTTATTTGAATATGGATTTTTATAAATAAATTTAATATAAACTATTGTATTTTTGTTGGTTGTTGTATATAATAAGTTTGTAAGGTAAAAACAACCAACGGAGGAAACAATTATGGAATTAAAAAAGGTGGTGGGTACAAATGTAACCCATATAGCAGAGGCAAGATACAGAAACTTTACTGGAACTAACTTAGCTATCGATGAATCATACATAGCAAAACCAGCAGCCAAAAAGAAAACTCCAGAGGATATTCGTAAAGGTATGATTTCTGGCTATATGAAGATGTTAAGTAACTTTAATTGATAAATAAACTATTCATTAATAATTAGGTGGTGTAATTATGTTACCGGATATCATTGATTATCTTGAATTGGATCAGATGTCAGAAGATGAACTGTATAGCATGAAGAAAGAACATAAGATGAGAACATTAGACAGTTTAAAGAAAGTTATTTATAACAACATACATAGATTTGAATTAGCTCAGATTGAGGAATATAGAGATTATTTATTGCAGCAGGTAGATGAAGAAATAAATGAGATTGATTTCTATAGTGTACATACTAGTTATACATACGCAGAGCAACAATATAAAGAGTTTTTAAATGATTATAAAAGTAAACTTAACTATTTATTTAATGAGTTTTTGTGTTATAGTTAATTGAAATAGAAAAGGAGTGAAATCTTGGTGAAATTCTTAAAGAGTTTATTTAAAAGAAAAAAGAAAAGAGAAAATGAACCATCATTCGAGCAATTCCAAAAACTCGAAGGTGGTTACCTGTATAAAACTTCTGACGGAGACTGCATGTTATTTAAGAGTAATGATAAGTCGTAGTTTAAAGGAATTCAATATGAAATTAGGATTTCATTTAAATAAATTTAATAGGAGGAATAAAGTTGATTAAAATTATTGAAGGAGATATTTTAAAAGCAAGTGAAAATATAATTGGGCATCAGGTAAATTGTCAGGGAGTAATGGGAGCCGGACTAGCTAAACAATTAAGAGATAATAGTAAAGTGCTCTATAATAACTACCGATCTCTATGCAATAGAGCTAATCCATATGACTTATTGGGTACTGTTCAGATAGTCTGTGTTGCAAAAGATAAGTATGTAGCTAATATTTTCGGACAATTAAACTATGGTAGGCAGAAGCTAAGATATACGGATTATGATGAATTACGAAAGGCATTGGAGGATCTAAAGAGGATAGCAATTAAGGAAGAATTGTCAGTTGCTCTACCTTATGGAATCGGTTGTGGTTTAGCTGGAGGAGATTGGGACGTTGTAAGCTCAATAATCAAGGAAGTATTTAGTAACTTTGATATAACGTTATATAAGTTTAATTAAAACAGAAATTGTATCCAGAAAGGAGTCTATAACAGTTGCAAGTAAATGATACGGTTTATTACTGGAAAGATAACTTACTTGAAGAGGCCTCTATATTTATGTTTGGTGGAGATAATCAAGTTTTACTAGATAACTATGGAGAATGGGTATTAAAGTACAGATATGAAATAATACACATAACAAAAATGACTGATAAAGAATGGAAGTATGTAAATTTGTAAGAAATGAATCTGTTCTTTGGAAAATGATTAAAGAAGGGATGTGAATTTAAGTAGGTAAATTTGAAAAAGGTCAATTAGTTTATAGTGGTCATACAGGAGATAGATTATATAAAGTAATAGGATATAATGCAGGCGGTGGTATAATTTTAGTACCGATGGATGTTGAGGATAAATTTGAAAATCGCATAATTCTTGGTGTTGACTGTTGGATTTATGCAAAAGAGGTGAAATAAATCATGGAGAATATAGACCAATTTAGAAAAAGAGTAAATAATCCTAGATTAGTTGAAAGTGGAACTATACGAAATAATTTTAATTACTTGCTAGATGAGATTGAAAAACTCGAAGAAATTAAAATGAAAAATATTGAAGTTATTACAGATTATGTAATAGAGAATCAAATATTACTAGAGCAGAATAAAGGACTATTTAATTTAAACCAAAGACAAGCAGAACGAACTGGTACTCTGTTACAAGCTATTAAACAAACTATAGAGCATTTGGAACATCCTAATAAAGAAGAAAGCATCGATGAGTTAAAAGACGGTTTAGTAGGTTATTTAAATGGTGTATTAGAAGGGAATTGGTGAAAAAATGAGAAAACAAATAAACTATACATTTGATGAACAGGATTACAAAGAAATGAGAAAACTTATTGAAAATGTTAAGGATTATTTTAATAATGAAAATGACTACAGAGATGCAAAGTTTTCAATCAATCGAATTTCCAAGATTTTTAATCAAAGATCCTTTGACTTATACAGACCCGTTTTAAAAGAAATAATTAAAGTTTATGAATACGGTCAAGAAGACAATGAAGGAGAAATAATGATAGAAATTGAAGATACCTGCGATTTAATGTATGAGATTGCAAAGAAGGGATTGAATGAATATGAAGTGTAATGAGTGACTGCTTAGACTACATAAAGGATGGGAGGAGTGACGAAATGACAGTGCAGGAATTAATCGATGAGCTAATTAAAATTGATGACAAAACACAAGAGGTTGTTATCAATGATCATTTTACAGTGAGTGAAGTTGTAAACTTTGAAAGTGCTAGAGTGTTTATACTTTAAAAATGGAGTGATAAAATGAATAAATTAAAACAAATTAAAAAAGAACGTGAGTTTGTTCCAGATTTTATGTATATTCAAAGTTTAGAAGATTACTGCGAAAAACTAGAAGAAAGTTACAATGAATCTTTGAAAACAATTAAGCGTAGAACAAATAAAATGCTTAACTTTCAAAATCAACTAATTGAGGAAACAGAGGAAAATGAAAGATTAAGAAAAGAAAAAAGACATACGTATGTAACAATTGAAGGAGAACAAAGTGACATAGCGAAAGACTTAAAGAAATTCATTATTGAGAATGATAGTCTAAAACAAGATGTTGATCGTTTAAATGAACAAATTAATCAATGTAAATTGAAATTAAATGAACACTATGAGAATATGATTAAAATTCATGATGACGAAGTTAGAGATGAAAAAATAGCTCGTAGTTCAGATGGATTTATTGATTCCAGAGTTTATGAACATGGGAAATATGTTGCTTGTTGGATTAAACTTGATTTTGAAAAAATGCTCAAAGATATGGAATTAGATATTAGCAATAAACAGAGATCAGACGAACTTGTTGAAGAAGGTATCAAGATTTATATAGACAATATTAAAAGACAAAAGGGAGAGTGATTGTTTGATAGAAGTAAATAAAATATATAATGAGGATTGTCTTGAAGGTATGTTAAATATTGACGATGAGTCGATTGATATGATACTTTGTGACCTTCCTTACGGTGTGACAGCACGTAATAAATGGGATCAAATAATTCCTTTTGAGCAGTTATGGGAGCAATACAACAGAATTATTAAAGATAATGGTGCAATTGTGCTTACTGCAGTTAAACCTTTTTCAGCAATGTTAATTATGAGTAATCCTAAAATGTATAGGTACGATATTATCTGGAGAAAGAATAAAAGCACAGGATTCTTGAATGCTAAGAAAATGCCACTTAGACAACATGAAGAAATATTAGTTTTTTATAAGAAAACACCTACATATAATCCGCAAAAGACAACTGGACATAAACCAGCGAATAGTTATACTAAACATACAAGTGATGGAACTAATTACGGTAAGACAAAAACTGGAATCAGTGGTGGAGGTCAAACTGACAGATATCCTACAAGTGTTTTGGATATAAAAGTAATGAACAATGATGATCCAAATAAATTTCATCCAACACAGAAACCCGTTGAATTATTTGAATGGCTAATAAAAACTTATACGAATGAAGGGGATCTAGTATTAGATAATTGTATGGGAGCAGGTACTACTGCTATTGCTGCCAAACGAACGAATAGAAAATGGCTAGGGTTTGAAACTGAACGTGAATATTTTGAACTTGCTAATAAGAGATTAGATAATATAAAAGTAAACTTATCATTTTAACATAATACATATAGTGTTATTTAACATTACTTACATACTACATATAGATTTAATTTAATATAAAATGGAATTTTTATTTGAAATACATAGCAGGGGGAAATCATGAGAGATCCAGAAAGAATTGAACGTATAATAAATCTAATTAAGAAGATATGGTCTGATCATCCTGATTACAGATTTAATCAACTGATACATAACTTATCGTGGGACTATAGTGACAAAAATAAGGACTATGGAAAAGACTATTCTTATAGTAAGTGGGAAACTGAAAAAGGAGTACATTTCAACAAAGATGTAATTGACGTAGATTTATTCCATTTAGAAGATGACAAGTTTGAAGAATATTTGCAAGACTTTATTATAAATTATAAATAAACTATACATAATAGGAGTGATATAAATGTATGTAATTAAAACAGACAAAGGATATATAAAAGGTACAGTTAGAAGTGGATTCTCATTTACTACAATGGCTCATGCAAGACAATTTGACCGAATTGAATTATTAGGTAAGTTTGATCCAATTGCAGCAGATTTAAAAGAACATTATGACTGTGGGGAAGTTGAAGCTGAAGAACATGGGAAAGAGGTGGGAGTGTGATTATAAATTTTACTAAAGAAGAAATAGAAAATCTTGAAAATACTACGATTTTACAACTAGCGATGCAATTAGAAGATGGTTTAGTGCATTTAGACAATTTAAATCCAGATATGAGTGTCTTAGAATTTATTAAATACTATCTAAATAAATAGAAGATTTCGTTTAGAAAACTATTAAAAAAGGGGCGTTAATAATGAAGATATTAAAATTAATCAAGCAAAAATACGGTAATTACTTTGTAGTATTTGATGAAATACCGGAAATCACTTACGAAAAAATAGGTAATAATTATATCGGTTCAGCTATCAATTCAAATGGTGATATAATCGCAAGTCATTTTTTAAAAAGAGAGTCTTTTGGTGATGCGTTTGGAGGTAGAGAAATCACATTAAAAATGAAAGATGGAAGTGTAAAAAAGATAAAAGATTATTGGTTTGATCACGGTTCATATAAAGGTCATGGTGAATTTGTGGGTATTGGAGCAGGAACAATTGAAGAATTACAAAAGTGCTACGTTTATTTCGGTTACAACATTAATAAAAATACCTTCGAAAAAATGATGGATGAATATCTTACATACGAAAAGTTGTATGATTATAAGGAAGTTGAAGAGTGGTGTAAATTACAACACGAATGGCATGACGTTATCGTTAACGGTAAGAATATCCCGTACATGATGAATAAATATGGCGAAATGGTTGAAAAAGAATCTAAAAAAAGGGCCTATCCAAGAAGGAACGTATTACGAAGAGTTAAGGGGAGTTTCAAGCAGCAGGTTTATTTCAGATTTAGTTATAACGAAAACGAAAGACTGATAAAAATTGATGCGAACTATCTTGATACATTAAAAAACACACTACCTTATACAGAAAAAGAAATCGTTGAAAATTGTAAAATTCCTACTTATTAAAAATCTAAATAAAAGTACAATTTTATCTTAAATAAGGTTAATTTAGAAAACTAAGCAATATCAAGGGATTCCATAAAAACGCCTTAGAAACCTTGTTATATCAACGTTTATCAAGTCTATATTTAAGAAATGGCTTAAAATCAACGAAAATCATAAAAATGACCAAAAATAATTAAGATAAAATTCGTATTTTAATTAAAAAGAAGGTCTCTAAAGACCTTAGACGAACTCTCACCTTAGTTTATATTCTGGATATAATATGACAAGAAAGAAATTGTGCTGTGTTTAGACTAATTTTTGGTTTATTTTTCTCAACATAAAGATTATATAAGCACTAAATGAGCTGGACATAATTAGACTTAAAACTCCTAGGTAAATTAAAATTCTAAATTGTTTATTCATTAATTTCACCTTTTCCAAGTTAGATAACTATATTGTTCACTAAGTAGTGAATTATTATAAGTAAAAACAAATTTATTAATACACTTCTAAATTTAGTTAGTAAGAAATATCTTATATTAACTAAGTCTAAAGGAGTGTTTTTTTATGTTGGGAAAAATGAGTTCAAGAGTGTATTAACAATTATCATGTAATACGTTTCAAAAAACTTTGACTTATAGCAGTAAAAATACTATTATAAATCTAAGGAATAAATTCAAAAAAAAATTTACTGTTATTCTGACGGTTCAGTGTGTCCAAAATGCCATAGAAAAGTGCATTAAGTATTGAACTTTAATAGTTTTAGATATATAATTCAGAATATATACTATAGTCAATGGATAGAATGATACTAGATACTTAATAATTTGGGTTTACTTCAAAGCCAAATTTCAATTAGATACTTTCTAATCCACCGTTTACTTAAACTAATTTATTGCAAATAAAAAAGAAGCAGAGCTGCAACTCTACTTCTTCAAGAGATAATACAAAAATTACTTAGCAGGAGTTAGGGTTGAATCGATGTCCAATGCAAAAACATTAATATCAATTCCTAATTCCTCACTGATTTGCTTCATGAAGAAAGGATCTTCAGCAAGAACACTTGATAAGAGTGATTCGATTTTTAAAGATAATGCTTCAAGGTGGTCTTGAGATAACTCTTCCTTCAGGGTAAATAGTAGGTTTAGCGGCAATTTTGTCATGATCTGATCCTCCTGGAATGTGTTTGCATACGAAAATATGCTAGTCTAATAGTAATGGTATACGTTAGAATTGTCAATCAATTTAAGACTAATACTATTCGACAGTTATTTTATAAATAAACTTAATTGTTTTACTTGATTTTATTTTACTTTAGTTTATGACTGTGATAAAATAAATTATATGTAAACTAAATTTATAAGAGGTGTTTATATGACTATTCTTGATAAAGAAATTGAATTTCCTGTAGCGAAAAACATTGAACATCTTGAGAAGCTTAATTATGAGATCCCTAGATACATAGATAATCAAGGTAGGAATAAAATTAGGAAAGGTACAAAAATTAAAATAAATGTAAAGGATATCCCTAATGGAAGCAGATTCCTTGTAAGATTTAAATGTGATTACTGTAACGGAGAAAATCAAATATCCGAAAGTGATTATTTAAGACCTTATTACACCTTGATAAATGGGAGACAATTTATTGAGAAAGACTGTTGTAACAATAGAGAATGTATTAATAGGAAAACCAAAGAAATAAAATCAAATAATCCTATTCCTGTAGAGAAGTCTTTTGGAGGAAAATACCCACTTTTGATAGAAGAGTGGAGTAAAGATAACAATAAATCACCTTTTGAGTATGGACATGGAAGCTTTGAAGAGGTCTTGTGGGATTGTTTTAAATGTGGTAGTGAGTACGAAATGAAAATCAATCATAGAGGATATCATAATTGTGGTTGTCCATATTGTGCCGGTAAGAAGGTTAATCATACAAATTGCCTGTGGTCAACTCATCCTGATATTGCAAAACTACTAAAAGATTCTCAAAGAGGTTATGAAATTACTGCTGGATATTCGGGGAAAGAAGAATTTAAATGTGCTTCTTGTAACTTTTCTGAACTCAAATTCGTCCAGAATATAGTTAAAAGGGGTTTATCATGTCCTGTATGCTCAGACGGCATCAGTTACCCTGAAAAGTTTGTATTCAACGTTCTCAACCAACTAAAGATTAAAATAGAAAGACAGAAAGTATTCGAATGGTCGAAAAATATCTATTGTGAAAATGATAGTCTTAATGGTATTAAAAAATATGATTTTTATATTCCACATTTAAATTGTATAATCGAAACACATGGTGAACAGCATTACTTTATAAGGGATAGAAAATTTGAAAGAGATGGACAAATTGAACAGGAGAATGACGCATTAAAAGAAGATCTTGCATTTAAAAATAAAATAAATCATTATGTTATTTTGAACTGTTCAATATCTAGTCTTGAATTCATTAAAGATAGTATTGTGAAAAGTGATCTGAATCAATTGTTAAACTTGAAAGATGTCAATTGGGAAGAATGTCATTCATACGCTATTTCATCTTTAGTTAAGTTGGCATGTTCTCTGTGGAGAGAACAAAGAAGTATAAATGATATCTCTAAAATAATAGACGTTGATAAAGCTACAGTCAGGAGATATTTGATAAATGGAAGTGAAGTTGGATTATGTGATTATAACGGAAAAGAAGAAGGGGATAAAACACGTAAAAATAACTTGAAGAAGATAAATGAAATAAATAAAGTGCGGATCATTCAACTAACAAAAGAAGGGGAATTTATTAGAGAATGGGATAGTGTTAAGGATGCGCAAGGACACTATAAAATAAATAATATCACCGCAGTGTGTAGGGGGAGACAAAAAACAGCAGGCGGGTATAGATGGGTATATAAAAAGGATTATATTTTATAATGTAGTCCTTTTTCATTAATAAATTTAATTATTATTTGTTGACTGTTTAGTGTATTATGTGGTAAACTATGGTTAATAAAGAAGGGAACAATATACATAAATAAACTTAATGTGAATATAATTAATTCTAAAAGGGGATGATGGAGATGTTGACAAATGTTATTCAAATGACTCCACGAGGCGGAGATCCGAATGTGCTTGATCAAATAGAAAGATACTTACAGAACAAAGGAAACAAAAGTGAAAGAACAAAAGAGTCTTACGCAAGAGATATAAAAGAATTCTTTAAAGAAATAAGAAAAAAGGAAATTAGTCAACTATCAAGAGAAGATGTTCAATTAAAAATTGATGACTTTGAGGATTTTATTAATAAGAAATTGGACGAAGGCCAACTTAATAACAAAACGATTAACAGATGTGTTGGCACAGTAAAGACATTGTTAAAGTATCTTAACTCCAAAGGGATTGTAGATGATATATCCTTTTTACTTAATGGAAGCATTGTTAGATTACCTGAAGTTAAAAATAAATATGGAGCATTAACTGTAGCTGAAGTGAATGAATTGGCAGAATTAGCTCTACACGAAAGAGAAAAAGGAGAGATTAAAAGACTGTACTTTCTTTTTCTACTTGAAACGTGTGCAAGGAAAACAGCAGCGATGAATATGAAGTGGTCTAATTTTACTGAGATCAATGAAAATGATGTTACACTAAGATATATAGATAAGGGCAATAAAGAATTTAAAATTAAGATAGCAAGATGGCTTTATAATGAATTATTAACCCTAAAAGTAGAAGGTGAGGAAAGAGTATTTAATCTTTCTGAAAATGCAATTCAAAATTCATTTACAAGAATAAAAAAGAAAATGAATATTAGAGAAGAGAGAAACATTGTTATACACAGTATACGTAAATGCGGTGCAACGTTTTTATTTTACAAGACAAATAACATATTGTTTGTTCAAAAGGTTCTTGGGCATACGAATGTAAATGTAACCCAAGATTACATCGATGTTCAAGACTACGGTGTAATTGGTGCGGTGTCAACAGCGGGTGAAGTAGGAGTAGAAATCATTAATGAAGTTTCTCATGAAGAGTTATTAGCTGCTATAAATTCTTTACCGAAAGACAATCAGCTTTTACTAGCTCTAAAAATCCAAGAATTAAATCAAAACTTGTCACAATAAGTCATATAAATAAATTAATTAGAAAAATTAAGCAAACTTGTTTACAGAAGTATTCATAAATACTAAAATGAGAGTAGACATTTAAAAGTCATAGGAGTTGATACAAGTTGGATACGCAAATAAAAAAAGATAAAAGTGAATTTATCAATGATCTTCAAGAAGTGTTTACACAAATTAAAGACAACAAGAAAATTACAGATAAAATAAAAACTAACATGATGAAAGTATACAAAACGTTACCTGGTCGAGCACATGGTTATATTCATGGCATAGAAGCAATGAGAGAAGAAGACATTCAATACATTGCACTATTGGCAGAACAAACTTATATAGTTACAGGTAAAAGTTTGTCTAATCCTTTAAACACATTAACTGAGCGAGAAATGAAAGAAATTAAATCTAATTGGGAAGGTTATCAGTCAAAACAAGAGACTTTCCCTTATACTTTCAAGAATGTAATTAAAATAGCTGATGATGATTTTATTTGTTCAGTTGAAGCGAAAGATATTAACTACCTTTTTCTTAACGGGTTACTTGAATATAACCCAGAGACTCAACGTGAAGGTCGACAAGTAAAGAGCAGAGATAGTGAAGAGATTATAACAGTTCCCAAAGTAATTGAGAAAAACGTAAAAGAAATGGTTGAACTATTAGAGAAAAATGAAATTATCAGTTCTATGATTACTTTCAATGCAAGATTAGGTACATCGGACAATGAATTAGGTGAGTTAGTTTACAATGAAGAAAATAAAACTTTAACAGTAACAGAAGGTACATTATTAGATGTACTAGATGGATTCCACAGGATTAATGCCATAAGTAGAGCGCTAAGAAAAAACCCAAGTATTAATGCAATGTTCAAACTAAATATCTTAAACTACAACAAAAAGAGAGCTATAAAGTATTTCTCCCAAATGAACAAAGGTCAAAGTGTTAGTGAATCTCACCTTAAGAAAATGTCTGAAACAAGATATGGCGACTTTATTGCCAAACAAGTACAAAGTAGTAGTCAATTGAGTGGTAAAGTTGCAGCAGGAGATCATATTTCACCTAACTCAGACTTATTAGTTACATTTAATACACTTTCTGATTCTATAGATGAAATATTCAAAGTAGAGGATAGATCAACTGCTTTAAAAATTTCAGAGTATTTAACTGAATTTATTGATACATTATTTGATTGTTATCCAGAAGAATTCATTAAAGACATAGCTAAACAAAGAGAGAAGTCTTTAATGGGAAGTAATTCGTTTTTTAACGGATACATTAAACTTGCGAAGAATATGTATGATAATAAAATTAAATTGAGAAAATTACCTAGTATACTAAATCAATTGGATTTTTCTAGAGATAATAAATTTTGGCAGGAAATAAATATAGTTGATTCGAATCAAAGAATTAAATCAAATGCTAAAAGAGTAATTATTAGCGTATTCGATAAATTAGAATTGTGAGGTAACTAAATATGGCTGAAATGTACAATGAAGAAATTAAAAGAGAATTTTTAAAAGAATATCCAGAAAAAACTGCTGAGACATACAGTTACGTTTTTGCTAGAAGTAAAGATACAGAAGAGGTTATTGGGAGAGACTTATATACATTTTCAACAGATGAGATAGTAGACGTTTTAAAAAACTCTAATCACACAACTATAAATGCACTTAGACATACTTGGAATATTATAAAACTTTATTTAGATTGGTCTGCAAGATATAGAGGAAATAGCATTAATCAAGCAAAAAATATACCTATGGATGAATTAAGAAATTATCTAGACACGACTAAGAAACTATATTTAAATGAAGATGAAATAATTGATATTGAAGATAAAGCAGCTAATGCACAGGATATAGTTGCGGTTAGACTGATGTTTGAAGGCGTTGGAGGATTCCAAATGTCTGAAATTTGTAATTTAAATTATAGTGATGTGGATTGGAACAATAATATATTAAAACTTAGAGATGTTAAATATGGTGAAAGAGAAGTAAAAGTAAGTGATAGATGTATTTCGATTATGAAGAGTGCATATGGTCAACAAGTATACCTAAAAGGTAATGGGGAATCTAACGCTAGAAACCCAGAAGCACCTTTGCAAGAATCAGACTATATAGTGAAAAATATTCAAACAGGATTAAATAAAAACTTTGATGGTGTAGATCGACATACTATGTATAGAAGAATTTCTACTTTAAGTGAATCGTTCAATTTACCATATTTAACTCCGAAAGGAATAGAAAAATCAGGTCAACTGTATATGGCCTACAAGTTATACAAAGAATCTGGAAAGTTAGATAATGAAGAATTAGAAAAGATTGCAGAAAGATTTAACATGAGAAAAGTGAAGATTAACGGAGCTTATAGATACAATTTTACAACTATGAGAGAATATATAAACTTAGATAACATAAATGATTTATATCCTACAGAAGAAACAGTATGATTATATACTAGCTAATCCCCCATTCGGGATTAAGCTACTACATAAAAGTAAATTTAATTATAATTAAGTGTTAAATAGTATCGAGAAAAGATATATGGTAAATGTATCTAATTAGGACTATTAGCCTGTGTTCTCGCTAGTCTTTAGCACCTAATCTCTGTTTTCGACAAAATCTGTCAAAGACAGGGTGTGTATTTTGTAGTATTATGATTACATAGCTCAAGAAGAAATTCACTGAAAAGTGAATCGAGAGGCACTATGGGAACGAACCCATAGCCAATACTACCTATAAGTTCGATTTCAACTTCAATCATCGGACTAGCCTCCTAGCCTTTAATGCCCAAGGAAAACATGCAACACTTAGTAATTGTACCAACTTTTACTAAAAAATAAAAGTATCTTTTTGTACTAGCAATTTTGATTTAAATTGGTTATAATTAGAATACGAACAAAAGGGAACAAACGTTCTATTTTAATTTAACATATAAAAATAGAACTCCTTAAAACGGAGAGAACAGGGGAGATTAATGAAGTATTTATTTCAGGGTGGAGTCACATTGGATTTCTTTTGCATGGTTGGAGGTGAGAATGCAGGGAAAGCAGAATATAATTTCCACAATGTAATTGATGTTAATAATTTGCAGGTACAGGGAATTTTGGTAAAAGGATCTGACGGTAAACTACATATGTTAGGTATCGAAGATTCTAATCTAGAAGTTGATTCAGTAGTTGAAGTTGACGAAGATACACCTAAAAAGTATCGAGACTACCAAGTTGGGAGCTTAGTAGTCAATACGATTGTTTAAGTAAAACTTATGTATGTTGTAATCTCACTTACAAGTTTAATTCTAATGATGTTGAGATAAGTTATCAACGAAAAGTTGGTTTTCGGCATCACTACAAAACACCGCAAAATGTACACACGAAAATTTGTAGTGGTTTTGCGGTAGTTAGTAAAAAAGAACTACAAAACTATTAAAATCTTATTTTAAAATTAACTAATCTATAGTAATATTAATATAATCCTATAGATTGTAAGAAGGGAATATTTCTTATGAGAATAGGTAGAATAATAGCTCATTTAATCAATAATGAGGAAGAGACAGTAGCAATATTGTTTGGTATGGCATCTTTACTTAATGTTGATGAAGATGAGTTAGAAGCAATAAAACAAGTTTTATCCTATGATCCAAAATCTTATTTAATGGAGGAATCGTTAAGATGAACAAAGTAATTGAACATTTATTGAGCAATCCGCAAGAAGCCTTAGCTGTAGCAGAAGGTAAAGCAATGCCAGTAGAACGCTTAAGTGCAAAAGAACTTTTACAAGTTGTAAGAACTGTAAGCACTGAAAAAGGTTCTAACTTTATGAAATACTGGGGTTAATGGTTAAATGAAAGAGAGAAAATGGTTTAACTTATTTACAGTGTTAATCGTGGCTGCGGTCACTTTAACACTGTATTTTTCTTATATAATACTAAATTATGATTATATCGGTGCAATGGCCATAATTGAAGATGATAAAGTTACTATTGGAGCAACTGAGCCCCTTACATGGTCATCTGATAATTTAAATGTTGGTGATGAAATACTTTTAGTTGATGGAAAAGATCCTCTAGAAAATGCCATTATTCAAAAATGGAATATGCTTGAACAAGTAAAGCATTTAGAGGTTCTTAGTATAGATGGAACAAAAGAAAGCCTTATAGTCGAAGGTAAGTTTGATGGACAAATAGTATTTCACTTTATTGTCCCAATAGCTATTTTGATTTTAAGTTTATATTGTAGTTATCTTATATATAAGAGTTATAGAAAGTCAGAGAATTCTGCTGAATCAGCATTGCTGTTAATAGCGTTTTTACTAACATTTTCTTTAGCTTATATGTGTGGGGGAGCTTCAGCAAGAGGAGATTTATTTTCAAGAACTCTTGTTGTCCCTTTATTACTAGCAACCCCAATACTTTATTTGCAATTTATGCGAAGATACTATGAGGAAATGAATACTAGATGGTTCAGTAAGTATTGGATATGGGGATGTTATGTACTATTACCAATCAATATAGTTCTGAGTCTTCTAAGTGGATCTATTAGTTTACCTGGTACTTTAGTTAAACTTATTAACCTTTCAAGTGCTCTGATTGTATTCTTGTTATGCGGTGTTTTAATATTAACTGGGTTAAAGAAAGTAAAATACAAAACGCAAAAATATATGATAAGAGTATTACTTTTATCTAATATTCTTGCTTTTGCTCCTTTTGTTCTATTGTATGTTTTACCATTCGTATTATTTAAAATTGAGATTGTTTCACCTGCATTTCTTACTGGATTCTTGATTATAATACCTTTTTCATTAGTTTATCAATTCTTAGCCACGAAAATTTACGATATTGAATTTATTGTTGGTAGGTTTAAGTATTACAGCTTATTAATAACAGTTCCATCCATAATAGCAGTGGCAATTACAATGACTGTAGCAACAACCAATTCTACCGTATTCTCTATTAGAATGTTCCTTGTGTTGTTTGGCGTAATGTTTGGAACGCTGTATCTAAAAGAAGTGTTGGACTACAGATTTAAGCTGAATAAAGTATCTGAGAAAGCAAATTATCAAGACAGGTTGACTGCTTATACTAGAAAGATAAGGGTGGCAAGAAATATCGAGGAAGTTTCAACTTTACTAAAACAGAATATTACTGACACTATGCTTGTTACCAAGGCGCACAGAGTAAAGTATGATAAAAGCAAAGGAACCTATAAGAGCAATACATTCTTGGAGGTTGGTAATGAAGATTATCAACAAGTCTTTAATCAAGCAACTAAAACCCTCGGAGAAATTGTTGAACTAGATAATGGATTTGTTTTAAATATAGGGGAAACAAGAGGGGATGTTTATTTAATAATAGCTTTATCAGATATTAACACTCCTAAATTAACAAGAGATGAAAAGCAATGGTTGAACAATTTGGCCTATTATACAAATGTGACTCTTGAGAACTTCATTAAAATTGAAAACTTAATGGATAATCTGGAGGAGCTTGAAAATAATCCTATATGGCTTAATAAGATTGTTTTTAATCTTGAGGAAAAGCAGCGTTCTAGTTTAGCGAAAGATCTACATGATGCCGTACTACAAGATTTAATTGGATTGAGAAGAAGGATGGAAACTCTCTATTTAAAACGAATTCCTACAATGGATGAAGAAACTGAAAGAGAGATCAATAGCTTTATTGTAGGTATGACTGATGCAATTGAAACAACTAGAAAGACATGTAACGAATTAAGACCACATTTATTATATGATCTAGGCATTGAAAAAGCTTTGAATAAGCTTGCAGATGAACATAATAAAGATGGTCAAAACGTCATTCTTACAACAAATAACCTAGATAGTTCAATTAGCGAAGAAGTACAATTAAATATTTATAGAATTGCACAAGAACTCCTTAACAACGCAGAAAAGCATTCTTTTGCTAAAACAGTTAGATTAGTTGCTGTTAAGATAAAGGAAAAAGTTGTACTTCACTATGAGGATGACGGTGAAGGTGAAGATTTAGAGTATATTCTTAACAAAGAGGGAAGTATGGGACTGTCCGGTATTAGAGAAAGGGTTCGCATACTTAATGGTGATATTAAAATAGAGACAGAGCCAGGACAAGGATTTAAAGTTATAGTTGAAATTTAGGAGCTGCTTATGCAGTTCTTATTTTTTTGGTTAAATATGAAAATAGTTGTTTACAAAGATAAACTTATCTATTATTATATAGTTAAGAAGTTAATAAAAGGAAGGTTTTATCTTAATTTTCTTCGTGGAAAACGGAGGAAATGGAAGTATACGTGAGAATGAGGGAGGTGTGAAATGGATTTTAATGATATTAGAGAAATTGTAGATCCTGTTGAAGGATTGTGTTATGAAAATATTGAAAACATTAAAAAGAGAGAGGGAACGCAATGAATCAAGCGATAGGTAGATATAAAGTTTTTTATAAAAGTCCTAAAGACACTAACCAGAGACAAAATGGTTCGTATGAAAATAAATTGCTTATATTCGAAGGGGAAATAGAAAATTTTGTTACAAACGGAAATAATTTATGTGCTTTTAGAAATGAGGAGAATGAAGTATTATTAGTAAATTTTGCAGATATTGTTCAAATGTCGCCTATCAGTTGAGGTGAAATCATGATATATCCATTTAGAAGAAGATGTTAATTTATTTGAATTAGGGGTGTGAAATAATGAGTAATAAAGAAGTTAAGTACAGAGCTTATATAAAAGAAACTAACCAAGTTGTAGATGTGGAAGCTATTTACCTTGCCTTGGGTTCTCAAAGTGGGAAAGATATAGTCGCTTTAGGAAATTGGTATTCGATTGAAGAGGTTGAGTTATTACAATTTACAGGATTAAAAGATGAGAGCAATAAAAATATATATGAAGGAGACATTGTTTGCGAAACTTATGAAGGTGTTCGTGATATAGGATTGGTGTATTTTTCTGAAGGTATGTTTAAAGTTAATTTTCAGAGTACTGAGGATTTTGCTTTATCAGGATGCGACTTAGAGCAAACAGAGGTAATTGGGAATGTATTTATGGAAAAAGAGAAGTACAAGGATTTATATGAGTTTTATATTTTGTAAGGAAAAAGATGCTATAAATTTACTAAAGGAAGTAAATTTATATAAAATGTGAGATTTAAAGAGAGGTGAGATACATATGAAAAACCTATTCAAAAGAAAAAGATGTTTTCAATGTGGTGAACCATTGAGACTATTCGAAAAGTTGGACTTCTGTAGTTATGATTGCTGTAAGCTTTATAGGCAGATTGAAAAAGAATATCTTGAATCAAGAAAGAAAATAAAATGAAATCTGATTTTTAATTGAAGATGATTAAGCAATTGAATAGTCTACATATATAAGTTAAATTTCCTTTACAATACATCTCATTTCTTCTATAATAAATATAGATTTACTTTTGGAGTCTGCTAATTAAAAATTAGCAAAACTATAACTGAACATATTGTTTTTAAGTGCTGGTCTAGTAGGATAGATCAGTTCTTTTTGTAAAAATGCTGAATAAATTTTAATTTTCCATTTACAAAGCTAAACTTATCTATTATAATTAGATTATAAATTTAATGAGGTGGTAAAAATATGTTAAAGGTGAAAAAATAAACTTGAGAAGTTAGTAAAAACTACTCGAAATCAAGGTAATACGGATGATCAATTACAGCTATTTATCAAAATTTGCTTAGATGAAATTATATGAAAGGAAGATGTCCATGTTTAATGGTAAGACAATTGTCAAAACAGAGATTTTGGATAAATTTGAAGATTATATAGGAGGAGTAAAATTATATTTTGAAGATGGAGATAGTCTAGTAATAGCTTCAAGTCGTACAAACGGTTTAATTTTTGCTAGTTTTGACAATAAAAGCAAAAAGTTTTCAAAGATTCATGCAGACAATATTGATTAATAAAAATTGAAATTTAAAAAGGAGAGCAACTAAAATAATGAGAAAAAGATATTGGTTATTTACATGGGACACTTATTATCCAGCAGGTGGGACTGCACAAGTTGAATTAAAATTTGACACTATTGAAGAGATTGAAGAATGGGTTAGCAATCAAAAATACTTTGATGAATGGGCTGAAATTTTAGACTTAGAAGATGGACTATCTTATTTCTCTCATAAAAGAGTCAATGACAAAGAAATCTTTAAGAAATGGATAGATAGTTTAAACATAAATTAATTAAATTCCTGATTTTTAGTTTGGAAGGGTGAGGAAATGGAAATCAATGCAGAAGCTTATTTACGATATAGACATGGTGAAGCAATTACAACAGGCTGGGAACGACTAGAGATTGTTGTGAAGTTCAAGGAAGGTAAAAAGTTACTTAAAACTAAAATTATCAAAACTTTAGCGACTACATATAATATTAAACATGGTAATGATCCTTATTGTTCATATGGCAACTACCTGGAGGATGTAAAGAGAAAGATTACAAATAAAGATTACTTACATATGGCAGTGGAGACTATCGTGAAAGAACATATCGTGAATAAAGAAAATAATACAAATGAAGGTAAGAAGAAAACAGATATTATAAATCTTGTAAGCAACATGGAGAAAATTAAAGTTAAAGTCAAACTTTAATAATAGATGTTTATTTTAAGAAAAATATACGGAGGTTTAGTAATAATGGTTGCATTAGACGATAAGACGGGTGGAGTACAATTTGGCAAGTTTGATAAAGGGAAAGATTTGTCAATGGCAATAAGAAAATACATAAAAGTAGATTTAGATGATTTATTCATTATTTGTATTGGTACTGATAGATCTACAGGGGATAGTTTAGCACCTTTAGTCGGCTCAATGTTAACTGAAAAGGGATATAAAAATGTAATTGGAACAATTGATGATCCTGTTCATGCAGTAAACCTAGATGATAAATTAAAACTTATTCCTGAAGGGAAAACGGTATTGGCAATTGATGCAGCCCTTGGTAAACTTCATAATGTAGGCAAGCTACACTTTAATAAAGGTAGTTTATCTCCAGGAGCTGGAGTAGGAAAGGAGTTAACAAATGTAGGAGACTTTAATATTCAAGGTACTGTAAACGTTAGTGGTCATATGGAGTTCTTAGTAATACAAACTACAAGGTTGAGTTTGGTAATGAGAATGGCTAAAGATATTGCATTTGCAATTGAGAATGCATTCACGTTACCTAATACAAATAAGGTTTACAGATTACCCAATAGATATAACAAAGGATTTAAAGCTGTCTACTCAATGAAATGAGAATTAGATTCAGAAAGGGGATTGCTTTTGGGGGCTAAATTAACTCAAGAAGAAAAGAAACAGAGAAGTGAAGATAGGAAGAGAAAAAAATATAATAAAACTCATAGATTAATTAATAACGTAGATTATAAAATCTGTAGCATATGTGTTAAATGGATGCCTTCAACAGAAGAGTATTATTATAAGAATAGTAAGAATAGTATTGATGGGTTATATCCTTATTGTAAAAAATGTGCTGTTCAAAAGGCTTATAAATGGGCAGAAGAGAACCCAGAAGCTTATACTAGAGCTATTAGAAAAAGGGATGCTAAAGTTGAAGAAAAAATTAAGAAAAGAAAATTGAGTGAAAAGAGAAGAAAAGAAGGAAAACAAAAGGAGTGGCAACGAAATAATAGAGATAAGACAAGAGTCTACAATCTGTATAGAAGTATGAATAAAAAACATGAAATTTCTGAAACAGAAAGAAGAAATTGTAAGGAGTATTTTAACTGGTCATGCGCATACTGTGGAGTTACTGAAGAGGAATCTTTAAATATATATGGAGAAAGACTACACATGGATCACGTAGATCCTAATGGAGCGAATGATTTGAGTAATAACATTCCTGCTTGTAAATCATGCAATTCAAAGAAATACACAAGCAGCTTAGAGGAATGGTATAGTAATGACAATCCATTTATGAATTATTTTTCAGAAGATAGGTTGAATAAAATATACAATTGGCTAAATAGTGATTATGAAGTATACATAAATAAACTTAATAAAGGGGATGGGAGAAATGTTTGATCCTAGAGTCGAGAGTAAAGCACATCATATTTGTCACGTTGTAGGTGAGAATGAGGGAATAGTGTTAAGTGATAAGTCCAGGTATGACATATTTTCAACTGTTAGAGATGCAGTTGACTATTGGAAGGGATTATATGACAGGTCAAATAAGAAGAATTATGAAGGAAAATATAAAGAGGTTGCAATATTTATAAGAAAATATCCACATGCTACAGGTAAAGATATACAACAATTCATGCTTCAATTAGATATGAATGGAGTAGAAAACTGTAGAAACATAATATTAAAATAAATACATAAAGTTATTGACATAAGTAAACTTATCTACTAATATTAGTAATATAAATAAATTAATCTATTTTAGAGAGGTGAGGATATGGAAGAGGAAAAGTTAGTCAAAGCTGCAATTAGAAAAAAAGCATACTTTGATCTAGGATCATTGAATGAAGAGAATTTACTGAAGGCAGCAAGCTATATTGATGGATTATTGGAACAGCAAGAATACATAACAGAAACAGATATAAAGGTTGGAGAATAAAAAATGTTTGCAGATAAGAAAATACAGAAGATATATGACAGCTTAGAGAGGTTTAAAAGTAATTATGAATCCGGTAATAAATTAGCAGCAGTTGGTGATTTAGATTTTGTAAAGGAAAATGCACAAGAAGCGATTTATATAATATTGGCCGAGATGAAGGATGAAGGTAAGTAGAGAGTTGATGGAAATAGTGAAGTAAGGAGAGGTTTTTATGCCTGATTTTAAACCAAAAGCAAAAGAATGTGAAGATCATCTCGAGGATTCTATCTATTGGATAGAAAAAACTAAGTATTGTAGTGACTGTGGGAAAGAAATAAAAACAATAACTGATGAAAATAAGATAAAAAGAACACATGATATTGGTGCATAATTAACTTACAATAGTCTGACAATCAACAAAATAGTAAAGGAATGAACAAGATGAATATGTATTTAATCACTACCAAAAATGGAACATATATATCAATCGGAAATAAAGAAACTGAAGCTAAAACTAATTTCACTTTGGAATTTCCAAGTGAAAAAATTCGTGAAATAGAAGAATTAGAAGGAAAAGCTTTACAGGTTTTGATTTTAAGTTAATTCACAATTCAAGTAAAAACAGAAGGAGTGGAAACTTTGAAAATAATAACAAAAGATAACTTTAACAGAGATTTATTTACAGAAGTAGTTGTTGCAGAAAACGTCAATGAGTTTATAGGGAGTCAACTAGTAAAAGAATGGAATAATAAACACTGGAACGAACATTCTGATTTTTATTTGGCATTAGTTGAAGATGAATATCAGTTATATGATGGATATGCTGGTTTGTACTAATTTGCTTAGGTGTGAAACATTTTCGTAATTTTAAAACGTTGAAAATAAAGGGTTTTATGGACTATGTTTCACAAGAATTTAAGATAAAATTAAAATTTTACTTAGAAAGGGGAATGAAATGGAAAACATAAAAAATATTTTAGCTGGCGCTGCTTTATTTGGATCAATTGGATTAGTTGGATATTTAGCGTCTAAACTTCCTGTCATAGTCTACAATTATCTATTCTATGCTGTTTTAGCTATAATAGCTATCTTGTTATTATGGGCATTTGGAAAATTGGTTAGATTAATGTTTCAATGAAGGTTGTGTTTTATTATAAATAGAGATCGGTAGATTGATAAACTATTAATAAATAGTTAATATGGAAACTGTAGGTAATTAGTTATAATAAGGAGGGAAACGTTATGAAGGAAAGATTTAATGTGATTTCAAAACTGGGGACAGAATATATTGTTCAACCTACAGTTTTAGAGGGAAAAGAATACTTTGTTGTCCTTTGGAAGAATGAAGAAGGGGAATATTCTAGTGATGTTCAAAGTAAAGAAACAGTTGATGAACACATCAAGGATGGTTCTTGGAAGGTTAAAGAGTAAGCCGTTTTAAAGGGGATGTGACATGCTCATTCCCTGAGTATCTATATAAGTAAACTAAATATAATGAATAACTTATCTAGAAAGTGGGGAGAGAATGAAACAACATATCAAACCAGAGCAATTTAAACAGATGGATGACATAGATGCAATGAGATTATTTGATTTAGTTCCTAGAAGCGATTGGTATAAATACCATCATAAAAAAGTAACAATTGGAAAAATGATTGAGTTATTACAAGAAAAGGATAAAAATAGTTTATCGAAAATCTTACTTGGTTACCAAGATTATTTAATACATAATGTAGAATACAATTTGTGCGATAAGTTATGGGAGCATGTAAAGTATTTAAAATAATTCTTTGAACTAGAAAGGAAGTAGCACATATGGGCTTTTATGATTTATTAAAATCGGTAAGAAATGACGTGCGACAAGGTACATATGAACGAGAAGAAATACTTCTGCTATGTGATGAAGTAGAAGAATTATTAAATAAATTTGGCCAAAAGAATAAATTTAAAAACTTAACACCCAAAGATATGCAAGAATCTATGGAAGCAAGGGATAGAGCATGGGGAGAAGATTGAAAAAATATATTTTTAAGGGAGTGATGAGATGGAGAAAATACTTGAACATATTCTATCCAATAAAGATAAAATTATTAAGTATGGGCTATTAGATGAAAAGTTGTTGTTGGAATTAAAAATGACCACCTCACTCTATGAATATATTGAAGTTGTAACAAACTGTTACGATGGTGAGGAAAATCCATATAGATGCAATTGGACTGATATCGAAGGTTTTGGGTATGGTTGGGCATGGATGCAGTACGAAGAAAAAGACTGGCATAAAATGATGGGAAGACTTGTTTGCCAAGAAGCTGACTCATTGTCAACTGTTATGGATGACACTCTATATTTTGTTTATGAAAATTCTCAAATAAAAACTTATCATTTTGTTACATTGAATGGAGATAGAACAGATGTTTTGATTGGATTTTCTAATGAGGAAATGTACTTTTAGAATTTATATATCAAAAAACATAGAAAGGATGGACAATATGTCAGATAAAAATAAACTATTCTTATCTACACAAGAATGGCACTATACATGTGGAGACGGATGCTGCGATGACTATGGTGAGAAGGTTTTAGTTAATGGTGAAGATATTAATGTAGATTTACTGGACGAACCTAAGCATGTAATTAAAAAGATATTAAAACATTTAGGGTATGATATGGAATGGGAAGAATTAGATTTTGATAGAATTGATTTAAGTGCATGTCAGGATGATTCAGATGATTAAATACATACGATACATAATTGATACTGTAGGATTTAATTATTGGTATAAGTGGTGGCTAGGTTCTGATATTAGTTTGTTTGATAATTGTAGCTGGGCAGCATATAAAAGAAATAGCGAATTATAAAAATAAATTTAACATAACTATTGATTAATAAAGATAAATTTAATATAATTATAAATGAGGAGGTAGGAAATGAATTATCAATTTGAAAAGAATAAGTTATACGCATACTTAGGTAGTGATTTGGTAGACGCATTAAAGCATTACAAGGCATACATAGCAGGTGGAACAATTACAAGTTTGTTCTGTAATAGAGAAATCAATGATATTGATGTTTATTTCAGAAGCGAAGATGATGTGATTAAATTCCTTATAGATATTTGGGATGAACAAAAGTGGATAGTTACTCAAACTAAAAAGGCAACACTATTAGTGTATGGAGATGTTAAAGTACAATTAATACACTTTGACTATTTTAAAAGCCCTCAAGATATATTCGACACATTTGACTTTACTGCATGTATGGGTTGCTTTGATTTTTCAACAGAAGAATTTATACTCCATGAAGATTTCCTTAAACATAATTCACAACGATTAATAAAGTTTAACAGCAGCACAGCTTTTCCAATTGTATCATTATTACGTGTTCAGAAATACCAAGATAAACGTTATTACATATCAAAACCAGAGTTTATTAGAATAATACTTACTTGTATGAACTTAAATATCAATACATTTGCAGAGCTGAAGGATCAGCTTGGAGGTATGTACGGCATTAATTATGACAAGTTGTTTGAAGATGTAGATGAAGAAGAATTTGATTTGCAAACAGCCATTGATAAAATAGCAAATATTACATTAGATGAAGACTATTTCAAAGAACCTGAACCGGTACAATTTACAAACTTAGAGGATATTCTTGACAACATATCAACTAAGCCTATGAAAATCTTAGAAGTAAACGATAATACATATCGAATTGGTTATGATGGCCTTTTAACAAAAATTAAAGAAAAACCAGATAACTATGAATTAATTAATACATATGAATTCTTTTATAAAAATAAATTTTACAAATATGTTAAAAAGGATAATGAGAAGTATTTTAGCTTTTACAATCCAAAGTTTGAATACAGAATTGGTGAAGAAGTAGTAGCGGAAGGAAATAGTGGTGGTTCGGGTTATTATAATCACGGTGGCAAGCTGCACTTCAATGAGAAGATGGATATTAGTAAATCACCATATAGATTCCACACTAATGCAGTATTAATTGAAGTTGAGGTTAAGCCGGAAGATTTCATTGATGTAGATGGACATGTATTAACTAAGAAGTGTCATGTGATTAGAGAAGTGCCAGAGGAAGAATGGGAAAAGTTTAATCAAGTTGAAACTAAGATGGAAGATTTAACTTCAGGATTTAGTCTAAGTTAAACTTACCATCTCAAGTAGACAGATATTATACATAGATATGAGGTGAAATAAATGAAGGTTTATTTGGTTGAATTGGATAACGGTCTAAGTTTTGAAGATTATTATTCCTGGATAGAAAAAGCTTTTACTACCTACAGAGGAGCTTCTCAATGGTTAATCGATGAAGGATTTGAACCACATCTTGAACACGACATATACGGTGATCTAGAGTTGAGTTTTTCTACAGAAAATAATGATGCGAAGATAATTGAAATAGAAGTTAGTGAGTAATAGTTAAGTTAATATAATCTTATTGGGAAGAGAGAGTGGTAGTTTTGTTAAATAGTCCGATTTCATGGGTGGGAGGAAAACATAGATTGAGAAAACATATTATTCCTTTATTTCCAGAACACACTTGCTATGTAGAGGTGTTTGGAGGAAGTGGTACAGTTTTATTTGGCAAAGAACCTTCGAAGGTTGAGGTTTACAATGATAAATTTGATTTATTAGTAAATATGTTTAAAGTATTTAAAGATAAACATGAAGAATTTCTAAAGGAAATTGATTTAACTCCTGTTTCAAGAACAATATTTAATCAATTCAAGATGGATTATTACAATCCAGGTGATTTCAATGATGTTCAGAACGCTGTTAGATTTTATTATTTATTGAGAGCTGGATTTGGATCAAGTTTACCTGACATGGGTGGAAGTGGATTTGGAATACGTACTGAAAGTATATCAAGACTAAATTTGAATAAGGTTGAGAAAGATGTTAGAAATACATATGAACGTATCAAGCGAGTATTCATTGAAAACTTGGATTTTGAAGAATTGATTAAACGATATGACAAAGAGTATACATTATTTTACTGTGACCCTCCATACATAGAAAGCCGAGAATACACATTGAAGTTTGGTGAAGATGAACATAAAAAGTTGTCAGATAAACTACATAACATTAAGGGTAAATTTATCTTAAGTATAAACAATCATGAATTAGCTTACGACTTATATAAAGATATGAATATATTAGAAGTTAATCATAACTATTCAATGCGGAAAAACACACATAACACTGACTGTAAAGAATTAATTATTACTAATTTTGAAACACAGGCAAATTAAATAAAAGGAACATTTGATCGAGAAAGGAGAGTCTATATGAAACTATATAGAGTCGATACAGATAGATGGAGCAGCAAAGAATTTTCTGATTTGAAAGAAGCTGAAAATAAATATGAATACACAAAAGATCAGGAAATGGGAGAAGGAGTAGACGAAGATAGCTACGTACAATTAGTGTGTAGTGAAGATAATTTTGAAGACTATGAAGTAATTAAAATAGCAAGAGTTGAAGTTGATGAAGAAAGAATGAAAATTAGTACACCAAAAGATGAAGGTTATGATTGGGATTATTGGGCTAAGTGGAAGGAATACACTGAATGAAATACATAGAGAAACATTTTGTGGGCTTTGTCATTGATTTCTTCGTAGGATTGAGTTATGCGACTATCTGCTGGATTTTAAAATCAAGTTAAAAGACAAGTTTTAACGTTTGAAAGGGGAGAGAAGATGAAAGAAATAAAGATAAATTTAACTAAAAAACAAGAAAGTTTCCTTAAAGAATTTGCTGAGAAACACCATGAAGGAGCACATGATAACCATTGTACTTGTGATCCACTACATATAGTTGAAACAAAGAGATATAATTACATTCCATACAGTAGCGATTTAACAGGATATTATGATGACGACACGCTTACTTTTACATATGATCAGGATTATGAAGTTTGGTGGAACGATGAAACTGAATTAATCAAAGACTATTACATTGATTGTAAGGAAGAGGATTGCCCAATCGAAATAAAACCTTTTAAAGAAGTGAGTTACACGAATTTCACAGGAGTAGATGGTGAAGAAGATCTAATAACAGAATGGCATGAGTATTTTGAAGCATACGGAATCAAATGGCATGCAATGGCCTGGAGAGAATATCATTGGGAAAAAGCAGCGTTCTTCTTTATTAGAGATGAAGCAAAGCGTTACATAGAATACCAGAGACATAATCTGAGAGAACCTAGAGTTTATACATACTCCCCTGGTTATGCAAATTACGGTGACTTTGTTCCATTTAGAGATTTATTGATGAGTATCGGTAAGCAGTTGAACAAGGAAGGGGAAATCAATGAAGACTAATATTTTCATGCCGGAGAAAATCAATGTTGGATTTCAAAAGAGAGATAGTACATACACTGGTAAATTGGCATACATAATTTATTTTGATGAAAAAGGAAATCTGCGAAAAGAAACCTCTTGGAACAGTTGGAGAGATAAATCAATTGACAATGAGATACATGAAAATGTTCCAACTTCAGGATTTGTTTTAAATAAGAAAGCAGGTGGATATAGCACCGGTTGGAATCACAGACAAACTTACGTAAGGGTTTATGATCCAAGAGGATTTGAATTTGAAATTACAGTCCCCAACCTTTTATATATACTTGAAAATGCAACTTCGACTAAAGGAAAAGGATTAGAGGGTGACTTTGTTTATGGCTGGGATGGTAAGGATTTAGTTTTAATTCCCACTGAATCACCAGACTATAAAGAGATTACCAGTTGGAATGAAAAGGTTCATAGTCAAATTAAACTTAAAGGTAAAGATTTAATATTAGGTGCAACATATCTAACTAAAGATAATGAGGAATGGATTTATTTAGGTAGATATGATAAATGGGAAACTGATTACGACAATAAGTATATAAATGATGAGGGGCATACTGTATATCCTGATATTACAAAAGGCAAAGCGTATTTCTTTAAAGATGAAAGTAGATACGGTGATGGGATAACAACAATCAAGTCATTAAATAAGTTCATTGGAGTTGTTTCAGAAGAGTGTGTTGAAAACTTTGCCGACCTAATGGATAAAGTAGAAAGAAATACATATTATTCACCTATTGATCACACCAAAGATGAGTATTTACCTTATACCCTTGAAGAATTTAAAACTAAATTCGAGATCAAAAGTTGGGATGTTAGTTTTTACACTCCAGATGGAATTTCAATAAAAGTTAACAGAGAAAAATATGGCACTTCAACAGATAATTTAAAAATTGAAAGAAAGGTTGAATATCAGAGAGAAGGATATTGGCGTTCAACTTATACAGATTGGAAATATGAATATGAGGAAGTTGGTAGTGTAGAAGATTTGTTTGAAAAATACAAGCCACATTATTTAAATAAATACTTAGCAAACGGAAAATTATATCGGGAGGGAAAATAATATATGAGTAATTCAAATGATCAAAGAATACTAGAATTAAAGAAACAAATTGAAGCTAAGAAAGAGAAGCTAGGAAAGACAACAAGATTTTCTCCAGTGACAAATTGTTCATTAGAGTTAGATGGAGATAGATATAACATCCAGGCCTTAAATAAAGAACAGTTAATCATGCTTATGGTTAAATTAAATTCTTATCTAATTTCTGCAAAAGCATTAGAAGTAGCTGAAGATTTCGCTATCAGTGGCTATCATGTTTCAGACTGGATAGGAGATATTCAGGATAAAGTTGAAATCTTAGCAAGAAAAGATGAGGAAAAGCAATTGAAATTAATGGAAAGTAAGTTAACCCAGTTATTATCTGAGCGAAAAAAAGTTGAGCTGGAAATTGATGAGATTGAATCATTGCTGAAAGATTAAGTTAAAAGCAAGTTTATATAAAGGAGGAGAAACATGAAGATAATTACAAAAGATAATTTTTGCAGAGACTTATTTACTGAACAAGTTATTGCGGAAAATGTTAACGAGGTTATTGGTAAAGAGTTGGTAAAGGAATGGAACGAAAAACATTGGAATCAACACTCTGATTATTACTTAGCTTTAGTTGATGATGAATATGAGCTATATGATGGATATGCTGATTTACTATAAAACTTACTATTTAACTAAAAGAAAAGAGGGAGTAGTATGAAACTTAAACCAAGGTACTATAAGTTTCTGCTCAAAGCTCTCATAGGAATTGTACTTTCATTCACACTACTAACTACGTACCGAGCAGCAACATCGGAAAACGAAATTGCACCAACTAGAATTATCCAGCATGATGGACAGATATCTAATTCAGAATACATAATTAGCAAGGAATTAATCTTAGGAAAACTTCAGTCAAAGAGTGAAATCGTCTCAGTTGAACAAGAAATTAATAAGACAGATACTAAAGTAGATGATGGATTCTTTGGCACAAGGTCGACAGAAATGAACGTCAGTGGTACATATAAAATGGGAATTAGCGTTGAGAACATACATATTACATACATAGATAATGACAGTAAAACTGTTTACATAGAGCTAGGAAAACCGGAATTAATTAGCCTTGAGATTCCTTATAGCGAAGTTGATGTAGAAAAAGTTAGCGGTTGGCTTCGTTTGAGCATGTCAGAGGAAGAAACTAAAAACTTTTATAAGACAGTACATAGCAATATCAAGAAAGAAATACTTAACGACAAAGAAATAATGTCACAAGCCAATTTAAACAATCAACGTGTTATCAAGGAATTGATTATCAATCTACCAGGCGTAGAGCAAATTGTTTTCTCGGAGGTGCTACGATGAACTTTAGAGAAGAAGTAAAAATGGCAGTCGAGGAATCATTGAGAGGGTACGGTGCTTCTGAATCAGCAATTAGATTTGCTTTAATCGGAGTTGATACAGGGTTCTCTGCGGGGACATTAAATGACTCTGAAAGAGAAGTTCAAGTTGACATGTTAAAGGCACTATTAAATACAGAAACAATTAATTAAAAGTAAACTAAACAGTTTTAAAAGGAGTTAAAATGGAAGCGAGTAAGTGCTATGAGTTATTGCAGCAATATGATAAATGTGAAGATTGCCAGACTAAGGATCTTACTGTAGACGTACATGGAAATGTGTTTATACGAAGTTGTAAATGTGGTTGGAAGATTGAAATTAAAGATAAATGAAAAGTTTGTGAAATTTGAAGTCTGAAAAACGTTGATATTGTTAGGTTTTAAAATTGAATTCACAAACTAAATCTAAATAAAAACATACTTTTATTGTGAAAGGAGATTATTTATTGGCATATAAATATACCAGTCCATTAGAAAAAGGATTTCATAAGTTTAAATTAACCAAAAAGCAGCACAATGACATCTTTAAATACCGCAAGATAAGATGGACAGATGAATACGAATATTATTACAATGATAATTCAATTCTTCTACATAAATTTTATAGCTGGAGAATTGTGGCTCTGTCTACCGTATTATTTCCGGTAACAATTTTCCTTGTTGGAATTCTTAATATAAAAGAAGCGTGGAGAGACTTGATCAAACTGTATAAGCAGAAAGAGTCAGGATCATTTGTAAGTGAAGTAATATGGAGTAAGGATGAAAAGTATCAACAGGTTTTAAAGGCTATGATAAAAAACTTAAAAATAATATAAATAAATTTAACAAATAGGGTTTACAAAGATAAATTTATCTATTATAATCAGTATATAGTCAGTTAAGGAAAGGAGTTGAGAAGTTGAAAACAAAGGTTTTAAAATTAACACAAGAGGCATTTAACTACTATAGAGAAAACACCAATGAGCGAAATAAAAACATTACATATGATCAAGCTTGTAAGAAGATTAGTAGAAACGTTTTGTTAGCTAAAGAAGTTAAACTGCGAGACAAGTTTCAGAGATTGACAGGAATGAAACTTTATCATTATGGCAACTTGCATATTTATCTTAGATGGAACAGAGTAATCAAGCTAGTTAATCATAAAGGTGGAAAACATTATGGTGGCTGGCAGCAAGATATTATGAAACATATTGAACTAAGTGAACAATTAGGAATTGAAGATAATAAGTACAGCAAGCAGTTAAACTTTAATTAAATTATAACACAAATTTTAAGGAGGTGAGAGCATATCGACATTAATAAATCACCACCAGGCTAGATACAATTAGCTTTTTACCTAGAACACATACAAGTAAAATTAATTATTTATAATATAAAAATACAACGGATATTATTAGGAGGAAATACATATATGGCAAGATTATATAACTCATTTGAATTCATCGGTAACATCAACATTCCAAAGGATAAAAGTAAATTCCATGATGTACGTGAGAGTGCATCTGGTTGGGTAGGACACCGATTAAACTTTGGGGTACAAGAATCAAAAACAAACAGCGCATTTGTTGAGTTGTACGGTGGTTATTCTAAATCAAAGCCTAACAAAGTGTTTACATTCAGTAAAGGAACTGAAAGCGAAAAAGGATCTAAACTTGAGATTCCTTGGGATGAGCGTTTAAATCCTGAGACACTCGATATGGTTGCTGACTTCAAAAAGATTGTAGTTGATTTAACGACTGACTTTGAATTGAAAGAAGAAGTTAATCAGATCCTTTATCAAATTAGAAGTCTTGAATACCAAGATAAATTAACTCCTGAAGACCAAGAAAAATTATCTTCATTAAAAAAGGAATTAACTGAAAAAGCTGCTGACCGTCATGAATTCATACATAACTATGATGCAATTGAATTCCTATCTAGCAAACTAGAAGATTATAAGGAATATAAATTTAGATTAACTGGTAGTCTTGACCTAAGTGCGAATAAAGGTAAGTTCTACCGTAAGTTTAATCCAGAATTAATTGAAATTGTGGAAAATGATACACCTTCGCAACTAAGATCAACTATGGATATCTTCTTTACTAAAGATGCTGTAGATGACAAAGACTTCAATAAAGAAAAGAAAGTTTTCATTGATGGATATGTACTTGGTTATGACAGTGGAGTTAAGAAAGATCAGTTCTTCCCAATGCAATTTGTAATCAATGGTCAGAAGTTAGACTTTGAAAATGAAACTCATGTCAAACGTTTTGAATTCCTTAAAAATAAATTTAATGTAAAAGGTAAAGGGGTTTACCATCTTCAATGGTTAGTGAATATCTTCCGTGGAGCTGATACGGTAGAGTTTACTGAAAATGATTTAACACCTCAACAAAAAGAAGCAATTGAATTTGGATTTAATAAACTAGAAGATTTTGCTCCAAAAGGTGGAATGCTTGGGGAAACAGTTTACGAAAATCGACTAGTAAAACCAACTCTTGAGTTAATTAATGATGCTAATGACTTCAGAGAAGGTGCAGTTGAATCTACATATGAGCTAGACGATTTAGACTTTACATTTGCAGAACCACAAAGTAAACCTGCTGAAACAGTTGAAACTAAAACTGAAAGTACTCCTAAAGTAGATATCGACAAAGATTTAGATGACTTGTTTGCATAAAAAGAAGGGGATTTCCCCTTCTTGTAAGTAAAATAAATTAATTATTAAGAGGAGAGATTTATAATATGGGTAGAAAATTTGGTAAAAAGAATGTAATTAAAATTGATCCACTTGCTTATAACGTTGGACTAATTGGAGAATCGGGAATTGGTAAAACAACATTAGCAGTTGAATATTGCGAGCAATTAGCAGGTGAAGATGGATACATTTTAGCTAACATTGGTAAAGAAGATGGTGTAGATGCTATTCCAAATGCTATTTATGAGAATATTCCTGACTGGGAGACTTTTGAAGAGTTTGTGGAAGATATTGTTGAAAATCGTACAACAGATTACAAGGATTTAAAAGTAGTTGTATATGACACTATTGATGAGTTATTCCGTATTGCAGAACCGGAAGTGATTAGATTACATAACAAAGCACATCCTGATAAGAAAACTACTTCAATCAAAGCTGCATTTGGTGGATTAACCTTAGCTATATAAGTCCACATATATCAGTAATGGTATATTAGAAAACTTTGTGAACTGTGATTGCAAGCAGGTGTCTATTTAACGATTAGTAACAGTAGGAAATGACTGCTAATAAATAGGCTAACAGGGGAAGCTTAGTCGTTTAGATATGCTAATCCTGTGGTAAGCATGTTTGATTAGAAATAAATTTAATGGAGGTGGCTAGTTTGCCACGAAAAATAGATGTTGTTATAGGAGATAAATTTAACAGACTAACGATAATTAAAGATTTGGGGAAAAGACAGGTTGGATCTAGTGGTGAATATCAATATGTATTAGTTGAGTGCGAGTGTGGAAACAAACGAGAAATGTCATTTAATGATGTTCGCCAAGGTCACAGTAAGTCTTGCGGTTGTTACAACGTTGAGAAAATTAAAGAAAGAATGACTAAACACGGTCATTCGAATACAAGATTATATCGCATATGGAAAGATATGAGAAGACGTTGTAATAATCCAAGTAGAAGGAATTATCCAGACTACGGTGGAAGAGGTATTGAGGTTTGTAGTGAATGGAATAACTTTCAAAGTTTCTACAACTGGTCATTGGAAAATGGATATGAAGAACATTTGACTATTGAAAGAAAAAATGTTGATGGAAATTATGAACCTGGTAATTGCGAATGGATACCTCGTAAGAAACAGAATGGTAACACTAGAAAAACTAAGCATTTTAAAGCCATTTCCCCAAATGGTGAAATATATGAAACTAAGAATGTTCGTGAATTTTCACGAGAACATAGCTTAGACAGGAATGAAGTTAGTAACTGTTTGAATAACAAAAGAGATACATATAAAGGTTGGAAATTTGAATTAATATAAATAACATCTAATCAAACATGAAACTCAAGAGACTATCGAAAGGGTAGCTGAAAAGCGAGTAACCGAGTAGAGTAGGGTGGATTTTGCTACCACTCGAAGTGCAAAGTATCCCAATGGGATAATGATATAGTCCATGTCCATTAGAAATAGTGGGTAACATGTTATGGCTGGAGAAGATAAAGCTATTGAATTAGTATTAGAAAAGATTTGGGAACTGAAATCAGTTGGTGTATCAATGATGATTATCGGACATACAAAACGTAAAAATCAATCAGACGTTGCAACTGGTGAAGAATACGAAACACTTACAGCAAACTTAACTAACCGTTACTTCAATGCAATTAAAACTAAATTACATATTCTTGGTGTAGCTTCGATTGATCGTTCCATTGAAAAACAACGTATTAAGCAAAAAGTTGGTGCAGACAAGATTGTTGGTAAAATTACAGGCGAAAGTCGAATTATTACATTCCGTGATGACAACTTTAACATTGACTCTAAATCACGTTTTAATGAAATTACACCACAAATTGATTTAGATGTAGATCAGTTTAAAGAAGCTGTGGAAGATGCTATCAAGAAAGCACATTCTAAACAAAAAGGTGCTAAATCTTTAGATGAGACTAAACAAGAACAACAAAAAGCTAAAGAAGTAGAAATTGAAAAAGTTGTTGAAGAAACTAATCGTACTAAAGTCAATGCTGAAGAGAATGAAGAGTTAATTGAAGTGATTCAGAATAAATTTGCGAGTGCATCAGATGATGTAAAAGTTAAAGTAAAAGAAATTATGACTGAATATAAATTCTCATCCTTCAAAGATCCAGAAACTATTTCAACTGTTGCCTTACGTAATATCGTTGAATTAATAGGTTAATAATTTTATAGGGGAGTGTTAATTCATTCCCCTTTTATTTATAAAACGGTGGTGAAATTGTGGCTAGAAAAGTAGTGTGTAAGATATGTAAAACAAAAGGTGAATCAGATAAGTTCTACAAAGTGACTGATGAAAAGGGTAGGAATTCTTATTATTGTTCTCAAGAGGAATATGAAAACTTGATTAATGAGCGATTGAAATTCAAGAATTTAATGGAATACGTAGCAGTAGAAATTCTTGAATATGAAGATGGTCAAATTGTTCCTCCTTCAATGGTGAAGAAAATAACTAAACTTAATGAGTTTTATGATTACGATGTGATTCATGAGTGCTTCAAAGTGAATAAAGAAACTATTCAGTACTGGATTAAGGTTAAAGATTTCTCTAGTGAATATGGAATGGCTAGTTATACTATGAAAATTATAGAGGGGAGTATAAATGACATCTATAACAAATGGAAGTTTAAAAAGCAGCAAGAAGTAAAACAAGAAAATACTTTAGTAGATTTGAGTTACATTGATCAAATTGAAGATAAACCAACAATTAAAACTAATAATGATACAGGAATCTTGTCATTCTTAGATGAGGAGGACATTTGATTGGAGTATCGTGGAATTGAATTATCAGACAGTGTAAATTTATTTAATAAGGATAAACGATCTGGAACAATTAATCAAAGGATAAAAACTAGTTTGGACAAATTAATTGATTTATTAAATGTTAATAATCACAAAATCCTAAGTGTATATTTTGGTGAAGATACTAAAATATTAATAGATTTCAATTGTGGTCATGAATCACATTGGATTTCACCATCAAAGTATAAACTAGGAAGAGGTTGTCCAGGGTGTGGTAATTTGATTATTTCAGAAAAACAAAATAAACGAGCAAAAGATAAATTTATACTATTAGTTGAAAATAATGGACATTTACTTTTAAGTGAGTATATTAATGCTAAATCAAAAATTCTTATAGATTATAATTGTGGACACAAACCCCATTGGGTTACACCAAATAACTATAAAAAAGAAAACGGAAGTGGATGTCCTAAGTGTTCTGGAAAATGTCCAGAACAAGCAAAAATAAATTTAACTAAATTAATAGAATCAAATGGACATGAATTGTTAAGTAATTATGAAAACGCAAATACTAAAGTGCTGATTGAATTTAAATGTGGTCATAGTCCTTATTGGATTTTACCAAATGGGTATAGAAACGGACGAGGATGTCTTTTGTGTTCAGAATCGAAAGGAGAAAAAAGAGTGAGGGAATGGTTGATTACTAATAACATTCAATTTGATTCACAAAAAGAATTCGAAGGATTAATGGGTGTTGGGGGAGGGAATTTATCTTATGATTTTTATTTACCAAAACAAAATCTATTGATTGAATATCAGGGTGAATTCCATGATGGTACTGCTTTTCAACAAACTGATGAGGAATTTAAAATCCAACAAGAACATGATCTTAGAAAGATGGACTATTCTAAAATAAATAACATTGAACTACTAGAAATTTGGTATTGGGACTTTGATAATATTGAAGAAATACTTAAACGTGAATTAATTAAGTAAAGGAATGTGATTAGGAATGAAACCACTAGATAGTTATCCTCCAGAATTGACAGCACAAAGAGATCACATGGAAGCAAATTTCATATTCTGCTTATGGAAAAATCCAGAATTATTTTCTGATTATGAAAAAGAAGTGAGAGCAGATAGAGATTTATTAACAGAAGACGGACGCTTCTATTATTCTCTTGCTTACGAGATGTACAAATTAGGATATAAGAGTTTTGATGACGCTAGTATCTTCAGTTATGTTGAAGGTAAAGAAACTCTTAAGAATGGGTTTACCAGAAGGGGTGGTTACAAAACTGTTGATGAAATAAAGAGGATATTGAATGAGGAGAACATTGAAACTTATTACGATGAATTAGTTAAATTTAATATGCTTCTTAAACTACATGACAAAGGATTTAATGTAGTTAATGAGATTGATAAGTTTAAGAAAATGACAAGTGTTCAACTGTACGATTACTTTGAATACCAGTTGGACAATGTATTCTTAAATCGTGGAAATGGTGTAAAAATTGAGGACTTAGACTTTAATGATGACTTCATAGAAGCTTGTGATGCTGGAGAGGAAATGGGATTAAGTTATGCGGCAGCATGTCCTTTATTAAACTTTCACACTTTAGGTTTACATAGATCAAATGTACAAATATTTGCAGGATTTAGTGGAACTGGTAAGACAAGTTTTTGCATTAATTCATACATATTATCAATACTTGATCAAGGTGAAAACGTTACAATCATTGCTAATGAGATGAATAAACGATCTTGGCAACATATATTAATGGCCACAATCTTGAGTCAAAAGTTAGATTATTATGGTCTACCACGAAAGAAGCAGAAAATGGGTAATTTAGCAGCTGAACAAAAAGAGAAGATGGAAGAAGCTAGAGAATATTTTAACGAACACTATAAAGGTAGGCTCAAATTTGCAAAGATATATGATTACAGTACTGAAGATGTTAAAAAGATCATTAGAAAGATGGCTAAACAAGGTTTTAAATATGCGTTGTACGACACTTTTAAGAGTGAGGATTCATCTTCTGCACAAATGACTGGTGAATTGATTGAGTCGTCTAAACAATTACTTCAGGTGGCTGAAAAAGAAGATGTAGGAATTATCATAACAATGCAGTTGGCAATTTACATGGAAAATACACGATATCTTACAGCAGCATGTTTATCTGGTGCAAAAGGAGTTAAAGAAATTGTTTCCGAATTAGTATTGACTAGACAAGTTTGGGAGGATGAATTTAACGGGGAGAAGTATGATATCAAGCCATATAGATACAAGAAAGATTCAAATGGTAAATTCACAAAAATAAAAGAAGAAATTACATTAAAGCATGATAAAAAGTATATGATTCTATTCTTAGATAAAACAAGGAATGATGAGGGAGATACCACACTGCTTTATCAGTTTGATGGTGCTTGGAATAAATGGACTGAAATAGGTTATTGTACACCAAAGCATCAACGGTAGGTGAGCATATGGATGTTTATACACTTAAGAATTACATAATGAGTAAACCGGATTATATAGAGTTAATTCTCGAAAAAACTGGATTTTATTATATAGAGTATAACAAACGAAAAGGGGAATATAGATGCGCTAGAGAAGAAGGGAGGAACCCTACTTCTGTTAGAGTTGACAAACATACTTTATCTGCAACTTGTTTTTCAACTAACTTAAAAGGTGATCTAATCACTCTAGTTCAGGGTAAATTAAACACTTCTTTTCCTAAAACAATAAGGAAAATTGCTGATATTGTTGAGTTTAAAGATGTTGAAAAACAAGAGGAATATACACTACCGTTTGGTGGTTTTTATAAGAAGATTGCTAAATTAAAAGATGATGACTATCTTGATGTTGAAACTTATTCTGACAATATCCTAGATCGTTTTGAAAAAATTCCTAATATGTTGTTCTATGAAGATGGTATCTTACCTCAAGTTCAACGAAGATATAACATTGGGTACGATTCAACTACAACTAGAATTAGTGTTCCCTGGTACAGTTTAGATGGAAGAATATGTGGAGTTATGGGGAGGTTGAATAAAAGGGAAGTGTCAGAAGATGAAACTAAATGGTTTCCGATAATTCCTTTTCCAAAATCAAAAACACTGTACGGATTTATCGATAACTATAATTCCATTCAAGAAAAGTCTATTGTAATGATTGGTGAATCTGAAAAGCACAGTTTACAGCTATCAAGTAAAGGATTGAATGTGGGTATTTCATTGGGTGGAAGTTTCATGAGTGAAGTTCAAGCGAATCACATTAAGTCACTGTTTCCAGAAAAGATAATTGTCATGATGGATGAAGGACTTGAACAGGATCATAGCTACGAAATAGCAAAACAATTAAAGTCAGATAAATATTACAAGAATAAAGTAGGATACATATATGACAAAAACAATCTTTATCTACAAAAGGATAGTAAAATCGCTCCTGCTGACTTAGATAAGGATACATTACAGAGGTTAATTAGGGATTGTACAATTTGGATTTAAGGAGATGATGGATTGAGAGCTGAAGATAAATTACAGGAGTTAAAAGATGCTGGAATTAAAGTGTATTCATTTTCTAAATTAGGCTCATTCATTAATTGTGAATTTGAATATTATAATAGCTACATTCTCAAGAATCGAGGTGTAGAAAATGTCTATACGTTATTGGGAAGTTGTATACATAATAATTTAGAGGATATTTACAGTGGAAGTGGAGATAAATCATCTTTTAAAACTAACTATACAGATAAATTAATCGAATTAGAAATGTCGGGAATTACCTTTCCCAATGATAAGATAGGTGACAGTTATAAAGCTGATGTACTTCATTTTGTTGAAAACTTTAACAAACTTAATACTAAAATGATACAGGAGCAATTGATCGTTTTTGAAATAGCAGATGGAATATGGATGCAAGGTTATATTGATGCAATTATTCCAAGTGAAAAAGGTAATCCATTCGTTAATATCATTGACTGGAAAACATCGAGTAAATTCTCAGGTAAAAAGTTAAATGAAGCAGGAAGACAGTTATTAATGTATAAGATTGGCCTTGAAGCAACTACAAATAAGAAAGTGGATAAAGTCATGTGGTGTATGGTTAAATACATCAATGTTTGTAGTATGCAAAAGAACGGTAAAGTTAAAAAGAAAATGTGTAATCGTGGAAAATGGGTTAAAGAACTTACAAAGCAATTGGAAAAAGATTTACATACATTGAGTATAGATGAATTTGAACTTGAGTTATTACTAGACAAAGCAATTAGTGATAACAATCTCGAATCTTTACCAAAAGAAATTCAAGATAAATACTGGTTGGAAGATTGTTATGTGGAATATGAGATTACTGATGAGAAAGTTGAAGAATTCAAAAAGCATGTAGTTGATACTGTCAATGAAATCGAAAATAAGGATAAAGAAAATGAAGATGTTTGGGAAGCTGTTGAAATAAGTAAATTTAACTCATTTTATTGCAGCACTCTATGTGGTCATCGAAAAACGTGTAAACATTACAAAAAGTTTCTTGAAGAAAATGCCGATGGATTTGATAAAAAGGACAAGAAAAATGAAATTGACTTTGATGACTTGTTTAAATAATAAGTGAATTATACATAAATTGAGGTGATGATGTGGAGGAGATTTGGAAAGACATTGAAGGATATGAAGGTCTTTATCAGGTTAGTAATTTTGGCAGGGTTAAATCATTGAATAGAATCATTGATAAATACCATCATGTAAAAGAAAGAATATTAAAACATCAAATTGACAGAAAAGGTTATCATACTCTTATGCTATCAAAAGATAATAAACAAAAAAGGTATGAAATACATAGATTGTTTGGGTTGACATTTATTTCTCAAGAATGTGAATGTTTCAATCATAAAGATGGTAATAAAGATGACAATAGTGTTAGTAATTTAGATGCAGCAACTTTTTCAGAAAACATCAATCATGCTGTTGATATATTAAAAAATCATGGAAGAGCATTATGTGTAACTATAGAAGACAAAGAAGGTAAGAAGTTTGAATTCGGATCTATGAGTAAGGCTGAAAAATTCTTAAATAAGAGTTCACATTGGTTAAAATGGAGACGAAATAAATATGGTAACAAGTTTGTATATGAAGATTTTAAAATAGAAATAAAGGGGAAGTCTTCGTGAGAAAAATATTTTATGATTTCGAGGTTCTTTCAAATCTTAAAACTGCTACTGGTCAATCTTTTTGGCTAGTAGTGTTAATTGACTATGATAGTGGTAAAGGTAAGGTAATTGAAAATGATTTAGACATGTTAAAAAAATACTACAATCTTTTTAAAAATGATGTATTCATTGGATACAATAGTAGACAATATGATCAATATATTTTTAAAGGATTACTATTGGGAATGGACGCAGGTTATATTAATGATAGGCTAATAGTAGATGGAATCAAAGGTCACAATATTGTAAAAGATGCTTGGAAAATTCCTTTTAATAATTTCGATGTAACTACTGGTTTTCATAGTTTAAAACAATTGGAAGGATTTTTAGCAAGTAGAATTAAAGAATCGTCAGTGCCTTTTACCATAGATAGATCATTAACAGACCAGGAGATGCAAGAAATTACAGACTACTGTATATACGATGTAAAACAAACAATTGAAGTTTTTGACAATAGAAAAGAAGAATACGAGAGTCAATTATCTTTATTAAATGCTTTTAATTTGGATATGAAGTATTTCAATAAAACTAAAGCTCAATTATCGGCACATATTCTTGGAGCAGAAAAGCATCCAAATAGGGGAGATGAATTTGATTTTAGTTTCCCTGATACTTTGAGGGTTTCAGAAAAATATAAGCATATTGTAGATTGGTACAAAGATCCTGAAAATAGAGACTACAGCAAAAAGTTAAAAGTAGATGTAGCAGGAGTTCCACATGTCTTTGCCTTTGGAGGAATTCACGGTGCTCTACCTAAATATAAAGACGAAGGAATCATTCTATGCTGCGATGTAGCTTCATTATATCCTTCTTTAATGATTGAGTATGGATACATTAGTAGAAATGTAAGAGATCCTTTGAAATACACTCAAATTAGGGATACACGTTTAGAGTTAAAACGTAAAAAAGACCCTACGCAATTACCTTACAAAATCGTACTTAACGCAACGTATGGGGCTATGAAAGATCAATATAACCCTTTGTATGATCCATTGATGGCCAACAATGTTTGTTTAGCTGGTCAGTTGTTATTACTTGACTTGATTGAAAAAATTGAGCCATATTGTAAACTAATTCAATCAAATACAGATGGAGTTTTCATGAAGGTTGAAAAAGAATCTGATATTGATGTTATTAAAGAAGTTGCTAAGGAATGGGAACAGAGAACACGTTTAGATTTAGAATGGGAAGTTTTTGATAAGATCTATCAGAAAGATGTAAATAACTATGTAATTATTGATAAAGATGGTAAGTACAAATCTAAAGGCGCTTATGTTAAGAAGCTAAACAACCTTGATTATGATCTACCTATTGTCAATAAAGCACTGATTAACTACTTCACAAAGGATATTCCGGTTGCTAATACAATTAACGAATGTGATGAATTAAGAGATTTTCAAAAAATTGTTAAAGTATCAAGTAAATATAAACATGCATTACATGGTGAAAAGAAGTTACCTGAAAAAGTATTACGTGTGTTTGCTTCCAAGGATGAAAATGCACCAGGAGTATTTAAGGTTAAATGGAAAGTGAAAGATGGAATTGAACAGGATGTAGCTGAGAAAATAGGAAATACGCCTGAACGCTGCTTCATTAACAACGACAATATTAAAGGGACAAAGGTTCCCGATGAATTAGATAAGGAATATTATATAGAGATGGCACAGAAGAGGTTAAATGATTTCTTAGGAATCTCCAATAGAAAGAAAAAGAAGTCTAAAAAAGATGAGGAAAAAGCTTAAATACTCCTTTACATAATTGTCCATTCAGAATATAATAAAGATAAATTTATCTATTATAAATACAAAGGAGTGATCTTATCAAGTTAAACAATAAAGATAAACTAATCATACTTATAATATTCGTAAATATAGTCGTAGCAGCATACATACTAACAAATTTACTACAGTCAGATTCAAAAATTGACGAAAATGAGCAAGAAAATGAAGTCTCAATAAAAGAGAAAATTTATTTAGAGTTAAACGGATGGCTTATAGAACCTTATGAGCCATCTCCAATCAATAATCTAAGAAAAGGTCAACAATTAGCATTACAGAACACATTAGATAAATACAAAGCAGCTAGACAAAAACAGGATAGATTAGCAGAGTTAGAAAGACAAAGGAAACTAGAAGAAGAAAGAAAAAGGAAGGAGGCGGAGAAACGTGAAAAAGCGAAACAAGTTAGCAGGAGTAATCAGAAAGAACGTCAAAGAATTAATGCTGTCGTTACCAGTTATACAAATGGCGTAGAGTCAACAGGGAAATCACCTGGTCATCCTGCATATGGAATTACTGCAAGTGGACGAAAAACAGAGAGAGGTGTAACAGTCGCTTGTCCTCCTTACATTGAACTTGGAACATGGGTAGTTATTGAGAATGTAGGAAAACGAAGATGCGATGATCGTGGAAGCGATATTATAGGAAATAGATTTGATGTCTATATGAAGTATTTAGATAATGCTATTAATTTCGGAAGACAAGAACTAGAAGTGATTATACTGGAGGGATGAGATGGGAACCAAGTTAACTTATGAAAGTGTTAAAAGCTATATAGAATCATTTGGGTATAAACTATTATCAGAAGAATATGTAAATTCAAGTGTTAAATTAACCGTTGAGTGCAATATAGGGCATGAATATAATGTATCGTGGGGCAAGTTCCAATCAGGTAGAAGATGTCCATATTGTTCTAATAGGGTCAAAACAACTAAAGAAGAGGTTATAAGCAATTTACAGTCTGAAGGCTATAAATTAAAAAGCGAAGAGTATGTAAACAGCAACATTCCAATTTTGATAGAATGTTCAAACGGACATGAATGGAAAGTTACATATCAAAAGTTTAAACAGGGTAGAAGATGTCCAAGGTGTACAGGTAGATATAGAGAGTATACTGGTCATATTAAATGGAACATCGATTTGGTTAAAGCTGAAATTGAGAAAAATAATTATCAGATGATTTCCACTGAATATAAAAACTCAGATTCTCGAATAGAGATGATTTGTGACAAGGGTCATGAGATTGAGATAAGATGGGGTCATTTTGCCAGAGGTGTAAGATGTAAACAATGTAGATCGGAAGAACATGCTTATTTTCAAAAACATACTGATGACGAGGTAGATCAAATTCTCGGTGATATTGGCTATAAGCGACTCTCTGAATATAAGAATAATCATTCTAAACTCAAAGTTAAATGTAATAATGGACATGAGTCAGAAATGCTTCTTAGCAACATTAAATCAGGCGTAAGATGTAAGTATTGTAGATACTCAAAAGGTGAAAAGAAAATTATTGATTACCTAGATGAGCAGCATATAAATTACGATAGAGAATACAGAGTGTTTAACGAGGAACTTGATACTCATATGGTATTTGATTTCGTTATTTTTAATAAAGATGGAGAATCCACAAGATACATAGAATACGATGGAATTCAGCACTTTGAGGAAAGAGATTTTTTCAGAGAGAGTTTACAAACAATTCAACAAAGAGATAGGATAAAAGATAATTATTGTTCTAGCATGAATATACCACTTCTAAGAATTCCATATACGAAGTATAATAATGTTGAGGAAGAACTAAATAAATTTATATATAAGTAAATTTAATATAAATTCTAAGGGAGGGTAGAGGCTAATGCCTAAATACTTTACATACGACTTACAAACAAGAGTTAAAGTAAATGATCATGCAATAAAAGGAATGCCTTCTGACGTAGATAAGGAAGGTGTGATAATCGAACATTTAGACTCCTGGCAATACGATTATTTAGTACTGTTAGACAATGGCTCACTTGGAACATTTAGAGAAATCGAATTAAATAAACTTAACTAATGAGGTGGGCAAAGTGTTTACTGTAGGTGAGAAAGTTCAGCTAATACATACCGGAGAACCAGGAAAAGTATTAATGATTGATCATCAACATGAACAAGTAGAAGTTGAGTTTGAAGATAATAGCTGTGCAGTTTATAAAATTAATCAGATTGAGAAGGTGGATAAATGACAGTTTACATATTAGAAGGTAATGAGTGTAATTTTAAAACAACAGTAGCAGAAAAGTTAAGTAAACAAATGAGCATTCCAGTTGTTAAAGGATCTTCATTTGAATTATCACAGTGTAGTAATGAAGCATTGTTTGAACACTTTAAGCAAATGGCTCAATTAGACAATGTGATTATTGACAGATTTATCTATAGTAATCGTGTTTATGCAACTTTATATGAAGACTTTGCAATCTTAACAGATGGGCAGCGTAAAGAAATTGAGGATATATTGAAAGGTAAAACAACTGTAGCATACCTATTCGCAGATGGAGAAGTTATTAAAGAGCGAATTAGCGAGCGTGGAGATGATTATGTTGATGTCTCTATGGTTGAAAAGATAAATTATACATACATTGGAACTATGTTGGATTCTACCTTAAAAGTAGTTTCCTATGATACAGAGGAATGGAATAGTTCAGCAATCGCAGAGGATTTAGCAGATAGATATGAACAAAACGATTGAAAATGTTGAAGGATTAATTAGAGTTTTTGGAGATAAGATCAAGACAGACAATCACCTACTTCTATTGTATTGGTTACATGTAGACGAAGTGGAGATGGATAAAGAAACCATTTCCACTAAGGACTTCTTACAAAATGCAACTAATCCGGCTGATATTATTAATGCGAAAATTATGTTGGATTGTACCAGAGGAGTAATTAAATGAGTTTACTAATAGGAGTTATTATTGGAATAGTTTTACGAATGGTATTTGATTGCATAATATCTATGTATAAACATTCAAAAATTAACTAAATATACATTAATTATACATATATTATGAATAAATATACACTAATTTCAACATAAAATGATTGTTTTAAAGAGAGGAGAGAGAATAAATGTCTGAAATAAGATGTAACAAAGTTTCAGTAATTGTCTACACAGAGAATCCTAAAGAAAGACAAAAGTATTTTAATTTATTCAAATTTATTTTTCAAGGTCAAATAACCAAAGAAATACAATCATCAGATAGAAAAGAGTTTGAGACTTATAGATTCAGATTTAGATTTTATCCTAAACTCCAAAGTGCTAGAGGATATAAAGCACATTACGTCTTGAATCTAACACAAGATATTGAATTTCATCAGTGTGTAGCTTTACCAAATACAAGTATGTTTGACTCATTAAAACGTGATAAACAGTGGCAAGAATTATTTGAAGATATGGGGGAGTTGTAAGAATGAATTGTGATGAATGTAACTGTTTCACTGAATATTGGACAGAAGAAGATGATGGTAATTTATGTCCTAAATGTTATGCTGATTTAGTTGGGTTGAGCGTAGAGGAAGTTTGGAGGTGTGTGTAATAAATGTCAATGCTTGATGCTAATGATTGTCAATTGGGCGAAATTTATAAGGATGTAAATTCTGAAATGAGATTTATTGTAGTTTTAAGAGATGGTAGTAAATGTTTTCAAGTTTTAGGGGAAGAAGATACCTATACAACTCAATTAAATCCTAAATATCATATAAGAATACAGGGGGAAATAAATGAAAATCGAAAGAAAATGGTCTATGCCTAACAGCAGAACATTTAAAATTAAACCTATACATGAATTAATCAAAGGTGAATTAATTGAAGGTGTAATTCTTGATCCATTCGCAAATGAAATGTCAATAAAGGAATTAATGACTGACAAACACAAATACATAACCAATGATTTAGATGAACAATATGACACAGATTATCACATGGACGCTTTAGAATTCTTGCAGCAATTTGAAGATAATTCAGTTGATATGATACTTTATGATCCACCTTATTCACCTAGACAAGTAAGTGAATGTTACAAGAATCTAGGTAGAACAGTAAATATGCAAACGACTCAGGCATCTTATTGGGGTAATCAGAAAAAAGAGATTGCTAGAATAGTAAAGTCTGGAGGTAAAGTGATTACGTTTGGTTGGAATAGTGGCGGTATTGGTAAGAAGAATGGATTTGAAATACATAAAATATTAATGGTTGCTCATGGTGGATGGCATAACGATACGATTTGTACGGTTGAAATTAAAAAGTAAATTATACATAACTAAATAAAATAATCGTTTCATTAAAACTTTAAAAGGAGAGATTAAATGAATAATAGAATTAAGTTTGCATCACTTTTCACGGGCATCGGTGCACCAGAAAAAGCCTTTAAAGAATTAGGGATTGAATTGGAACATGTTGGCTTTTGTGAAAATCATGAAGAAACATCAAAGGCCTTCAGCTTTATACATAATTTAGATGAATCTTTAAACTTAGGTGATGTCACTGCAATAGACTGGGATAGTGTTCCAGACTTTGATCTACTTTGGTATTCACCACCTTGCCAGTCATTTTCTAGACAGGGTAAAGAGTTAGGCATGGAAGATGAACGAGGAATACTATTCTTCGATGCATTAAAAGGAATTAAAGCGAAACGGCCTAAAATTGCAATCATGGAAAATGTCGATAATTTAGCAGGTAAAAAATTTAAAGATGAATTTAACATTATGTTAGAGAGACTAGAAGAGTTAGATTATACGAACTATCATAAAGTGTTAAACGCATCTGACTATAACGTTGCTCAAAATAGAAAGAGAATATTCATAATTAGCATAAGAAATGATCTCGATATCACATATGAATTTCCAAAAGCTTTACCGTTAACAAATTCATTATCTGATTACCTAGAAAAAGATGCAGAACCGACAATTTTACATAATATATACGGTGGATTTAAAGAGAAGTGTGCTAGGGTGTTTAAGAAACATTCACCGACGATTAGAACTGCTGCAGGTGGAGGACATATACCGAGTGTTGTTTTAAAGGATAGCAAAAGAATAATCAAAGAAAACAAATTAAATAAGCAAAATAAATTATTTTACATAGAAAAAGACGAATTCTTAATTGAGGATGATAAGTATTACTTAGAAAAAGAAGGTGTTCAAGAAGGGAGAGACTATGTTGTAAGTCGCCAAATGACACCGAGAGAAACATTTAGGCTACAGGGCTTTTCAGATGAAGACTTTGATAAAGTAAAAGATCATTTTAAAGACACTTTACTGTATAGAATGTCAGGGAATAGTATCCCTGTGCCAATGCTAAAGGAATTATTAAAACCTTTATTTAAATAAATTATACATAATATAAATAAAATGTTTCTATTAAACAGTGTCAAATAAATTAAGAGGTGATCGATTGAAAAAGTTAGAAAGTCCGTGTGCTTATCAGGGTGGAAAACAACGATTAGCAAAACAGATAACAGATATTATATTTAAGGAAAATAGCATTAATGCCGAAACTAAGTTTTATGATTTATGTTGTGGTAGTGGAGCTATGTCAATTGAGTTAATTAGAAGGGGGATAAAGCCAAGTAATATAACAATGTTAGATGCTAGTCCTTGGGGATTATTTTGGAGTCAAATTGGGTCAATGGATTTTAGCATTAGTAGATTTGTAGATTACATAAATGATATTCCGAAAGATGTTTCTAAAATACAATCACATATAAAAGATTTATATAAGCAACCTGCCAATATTGATACTGTTTATAAGTTTTTATTACTACAAGCATCTAGTTTTGGATCAAAAGCAATATGGCTCAAAAGTGAAACCGAATGGGCTACATCTAGTTTTAGAAGCTATTGGTTGCCAACCGAAACATCTAAAAGAAGAAGTCCGGTTAATCCAATGATGCCAATGCCTAATACACTTTTGGAAAGAGTGAGGAACATCAGCTTTCAAATGGCAGGAATAAATGGAATACATAGCAATATAGAACTATTTGATAAATTTAATGATAATTCAATCATATACATAGATCCACCATACTTAAATACATCTGGATATGGGTATACATTTGATTTAAATAATTACATAAATAAATTAAATAAAAGGATATACATAAGTGAAGGTTATAAGTTTACTGAAGGTGCATATTTGATGAGTGGTAAACGTGATAAAGGTGGCATTAACGGTAATAGAAAATCATCAAATGAGGAGTGGTTAAATGTCTATGAAAGAGTATGAAGTCAATTTCTTAATTAGTGGTAATTATCTAATTGATGCAGAGAATGAAGAAAAGGCTAGAGACATTGTTAATGAGTTTATTAACGGTCGATGGAAAGAATTAGAGCTACTATTGCAAACTGGAATTAAAGATGATGATTATACAACTGACGTAATTGAAATTTAAATAAAATTTACATTTTATCTTAACATAAATAAATTAAATTAATATGAGGTGATCGATATAAGATACTTTGGAGGAAAGGCTAGAATTGCAAAGCCTATAGTTGAATATTTAAAGTCGATTAGGGAAGAAGGTCAGCCATATATAGAACCATTTGTAGGTGGAGGTTGGGTAATGTCACTCATGGATGGCGAAAGAATTGCTTGTGACAAACATACATATTTAATTGCAATGTACAAAGAAATTCAAAATGGTTGGATTCCACCTACTAATCTTACAAAGGAAGAATATGAGTATATTAAAAATAACAGAGATGAAAAACCGTATCTTACTGGATTCGTAGGTTTCGGCTGTAGTTTCGCAGGAAAATGGTTTGGTGGGTTTGCTTCAAGCAAAGATAGAAATTATTGTTTAAATGCTCATAACTCCATAATGAAGAAGATGGAAACAATGAAAGACGTTAAATTTTATGATTGTGATTATAAAGAAATAAACCCAAAAGGATTATTAATATATTGTGATCCTCCTTATCAGGGAACTACTCAGTATGGCTTAGTGGGAAACTTTGATTCAAATGAATTTTGGGATGTAGTAAGAGAATGGTCAAAAGATAATATGGTGGTAGTTAGCGAATATAACGCACCAGAAGATTTTGTTGAAGTGTGGTCTAAAGATGTTAAAACAGATATAAGAAATAAAGATAATAAAAAAGAGCAACGTATTGAAAAATTATTCTTACATAAAAGTAATTTAAAACAAATTATACATAATGAAACTGCTTAAAAGCTATATTATAATCAAAAATAAACTAAATTATAAAGGGGATGGATAACATGAACAAGTTCTCGATTGGCGAAAAGGTTGTGGTAACAGGTAAGGAAGGTATTGGGACAGTTAAAACTATTAAGAAAACAGAATTTATCAACGAGGATCTTAATGTAAGCACTTCGTATGAATACTTAGTACAAGTCGGTGAGTCCTGGAATAAAAAGTGGTATCAAGAATCAAATTTAAGTTATTATTTAAATGATGAAATCTCAGTAAATAAGGTATTAATTAACGTAAATTTATTACATAATTTAGAGTTTGCTAAACAATTAAAATATGAGAATGATAAATTGGAGATAAAAAAGAATGCGAAAAGTTAAGTTAGAGCTACATAATCATAAAGGTGAAGTCGTCAGTGAAGATGAATTGGTTATTTCTGAAGGTGATAAGATTATTGTTAGTGTAAATAAGGATGTTACTCAGAAGGAATTCACTGAAATACATAATATTGTTGATAAATTTCTTACAACAGATAGCAAATTACTTTCATTACAAAATTATGTAGAGCTGAAGATTTTAAAAGTAAAATAATCAACATGTATGTCTATATGTAGTGTCTAACTTAGTCACAACCACTATATATAGACATAAAATTAACATAAAACGAGAGTTTTATTTAAAGGAGATTGATAGTATGAAATTCATTAAAAGTTCTGTCCCAGATGTAAAAGTAGAATCTGCCAACAGTGATACATTTGAAATTAAATCAATGCAATATTTAGACGAATCAGATGACAGAGTTTATTTAAAATGTGCCGAGTATGTAGAGCAGTTTAAAAGAGGATTTGTGTGTGACTTGGTGTGCGAATATGAAACTGTTAACGCCAATCAAGAGGATAGTGAAACACAAACTGATAACATTAGAGACTTAGTTTTAGTATACGTAAATAAAACATATGACAATGAATACGTACCAGTTTTTGAATACATATTTTTCAAATAGAACAGGAGGAAATTAGTGAAGAAGTATTTTGTAAGATGTTGCTCTCAGAACGATCAGAATATAACACTTAAAATTAAAGCTGAGAGTGAAGACGCAGCAAGGGATGAGGCATATAAAACATATAAAGTTAAGCAAGTATTTAATATAAGCGAGGAAACACCAAAGGTTAATTGTGAATGGGGGAGAAAACACTCTTCTCCACATATTATCCAGCGTAAAGGTAAGTATTTGACGGTGTTTTGTTAATTTATTTGAAAGGGGTAAACTATGAAATCTTACATATCTGAGCATACAAAAGATTCACTTAAGCAGCAGACATCTGTTTCAATAGATTTAGTGGATGAATTAAGGCGAGCATTTGAAGAGGATAGAGAAGCGATAAAAGATAGTAAATGGCCTGAATACGAAGCATTTATAGATAAGATCCTGGTTAGACTTGAGCAATTAAAAGCTGAATTGGAAGATATATAAAATAAAAATAAATTTATCTAATTTAGGTATTTACATAAATAAAATTAACTGTTATATTATTAGTACAGACAGAAACAACCACGACAAGCTAATAAGAGAGTGAGATACAACACTCACTCTTACTACATACAAAGGGGATAGAGAGTTGCAAAACGTAGTGTTTGAAACTTGGGCTGTTGTTGGAATGGGATTAGGAGTCTTAGGGTTATGGGGATTAGGAACAATGTTCACTATGGCTATTTTAATAGCTGGCAGCAGAGCAGATGACTTGATGTATGGGGAGGATCAATACAATGAACAATCATGAGAAAGTGTTAGAACTTAGACAACAAGAAAAAGAATTGATCAGGCAGCGAGATAATATAGAAGATATGTTAGAGGAAATTTACTTTAGGATTGATAAGTTACAAGAAGAAACACAGCGTGAAAAGTTACATAATTGATTAAATGGTTTATCTCGAATATAATCTAATATAAGAACAAATATTCGGGTAGGTGCTAAATGTGAAGGCGAACGTTCCAGATGAATACGAAGATACAGCTTATGAATATACATATAATAGGTTAATGGTTGATGTATTAAATAAGAAAATTGCTAGAGCTGAATCAGAAGGTAAAGACAGTTATAAGAATTGGCTAGAAGGTAAATTGAAACAAGTGTTAGCTGAACAAGGTGAGATGAGAAAGTTTCTAAAGGAACATAGGATCAAGGTAACTGAGATTGAAGAGGTTGATGATTTATTCGTAATGTATAAGATTTTTGTTCACAGTGAGAATGGTGGATATAAAGAAGGTCACCAGAAGATATGGCGAGCAGCATTAAAGAAAAGATTAGCTGATAAATTAAATGAGTTGTTGAGTTAGCATAAATAGAAACTTTACATTAAGGAGAGATGATGATGAGTGAGATAAATTTTATCAAAAGAAATGAAAATGGAAAGTTGGAAGTGAACAGAAATGAGTGGTCGATGTTCAGAAATGGTTTATTATCAATGGCTAGTAACGAAAGGGAATTAGAGTTTATCGGACAACTCGTGGAAGATTTACAAATGGAGTATGAAGAAAGATTAGAGGAATTTGAAGAATTGCTGTAATTTAGAAGCCAAGGAAATAGTTCATAAACAAACTTACCTACTTTGAAAGGTGGTGAGTGATACGAGTAGACTTAACAGGGTATGTATGGTTTGCACCGAATATATTGATGGTATTGTACATAGTTGTTTCTTTCCAGTTGATAAAAACGATAGATTAGAAGTCACAGGTCATGAGATGTGTTTGAGAAATACTATTAGTAGCTGGGATGGTAAGAAGCGTGGACTTGAGGAGACTAAGAGAGTGTTAGGATTGGAGGTTGAGTAGATGAGGTTGCAGTTAGATGATAGATATTCTATTAGTGCTGACAAGATGAATTTCACATTACATAGATTAGATGATGTTAAAGATAAAGAAACCGGTGAAGTAACTGGACAGAAGGAGAAGGATATTGGCTACTTTGGGTTACACCTGGATCATGCTTTAAAACGCTATGCAACTGAGAAGATTAGGGACACAGAAAATGTCAATGTTGATGAATTGGTTAGTGTGTTAAAAGGCTTAGAAAGACACATTGAGCGAGTCGTTAAAAAAGAAAATATCTATTATGTTCCGAAGGAGGGGAAAGAGTGAGTTGGATTGACAGAGACCTACAATCAAAACAGGTATTAGAATCGGATTTAAGCAACCGTGAAAGAGAATTAATTAAGCTGTATGTCAATTGTGCTATCAAAGAAAGAGTTAATCCTAAACGTTGGCAATACTTTGACGGTATTCAAACAGGGATAGCACAGACATTGAGGCTACTTGAAAGAGAAGATATATGGGATTTAATTGCTTATGAATTTTCTTATCATGATGAATTAATATAAATTTCGGTTTTTATCTTAAATAAATTTAATATGAGGTGATTAAATGAGTAATCGTAAAGCAGAAGTGTTAAATAAGTATCTATACAATCTATCGCAGCTAGGATACACAAGAGATGATGAGAAAGTTAAAGCTATTATAAAAGAAATTGAAACTGAGATGGGATTATTGACAAATGATCCTTCTGATACAGTTGTTAAGGATAGTAGTAAAGCCTTAGTCATTGCGATAAAAGATTGTTCAGGATCAATGGGATTTTGGGAGAATAATGTTGGCAAAGAATATTATGAATTAGCATTACGATCTTTGAAGGAAAAGTATGTTGATATAAAGGAAATTTTTATCAATCATTCAACAATCGCAAATGAATCTGAAAAGGAGAAATTCTTTGTAAAATATGAATCAGGTGGAACCATTATGAGTTCTGGATTAAACGCTTTAGTTAATCATTTACATACAGATAGAGAAGTAATTGTCATTCAAATCTCTGATGGAGATAATTTAAGCTCAGATAATGGTAGATGTGTAAAATTACTTACTGATGAAATTCTTCCTAAAGTTAAATATTTTAAATACATAGAGACAAATCAATACAATAGACATTCTACTATTCTAAGTGTATCTGGATATAAGAAAATCGAAAACTTTGACAACTTCTCGAAGCTGATTATTAAAGCTAAAGATGATGCATTAAAAGGTTTACGATTAGCAGAGGAAATTAATTCAATTTAATTAAAAGATTTACTATATGGAGAAATGAGGTGAGTAATGAAGATGACCCTCGAAATATTAGTTGGAATTTTAGCTGTATTTTTCCTTTATATATTAATTGCTATCGTATGGCAGCAGGTTGAGTTAAAGTTTTATGGTAAAATAACACCTAGAAAACTGGATGATATTATTGCTATTATCTTGGCAATTTCACTATATTTTAATCTGAAATAAATCATAAAAATAAATTTAATTATTATATTTACAATAAATTAAACAAGTGTTATATTAAGCCTACCACTTATAAGGAGGTGAGCAATAGTTTTATCGGACTAAAAATTAAATATTAAAGGGGAGAGAATAAGTGGGGAAAGTTAAAAAGTATGTTCCAAAAAGTTTCGTATATTCTGCCAGGGAAGTTACAGATGAAAAGGAAGCTATTTCACAGTATGGTTCAATGCCAGTTTGCAGCGATGAAATGATACTTACTGATCTATACGGTAATGAACAACCTGAGTCAAAGGAACACTTACAAGAACGTTACATAGAAGTTGAAATCGAAGAGGATAAACTGAAAGTTGATAAGGATGAAATGGCCTATCAATATGCAAACTTTTACTTAAACAATACTGAAGATGAGTTATACATAAGCTTCCAGGAGGAAGTAAGAGAAAGAAATAACAAGTGATGAGAGTTAGAATTGATTAGAATAGTTTATATAAGTAAACTAAACATATAAATATATTAGGAAAGAGTGTGAAGTAAGATGATTAAAATGTACACTAAAACAGTTTGTCCTAAATGTATGGTAGCAAAAGCCTTTTTTACCAACAACGATGTGGATTTTGAAGTTGTTAATTTAGATGAGGATCTAGAGTCTGCTGAAAAATTACGTAAATTAAACTTTATGGGTGTACCAATTGTTGAACATGAGGGTAAGTACTATACAAATACGGCTGAATTCCAGGAGCTTGTAGACAGTCTGTAATGATTGTTTATACATCTAGAACAGGAAACGTCAGGTATATAGAGAGTAAATTAAACTTACCTAGCTGTGAAATACATGATGGTTTAGTAACGACTTACCCTTACTTTCTATTTACCTATACAGATGGACTAGGAGATATTCCAAAACATGTTGTTGAGTTTTTAAATATCAGCAACAATCAACAAAACTTAAAAGGAATTATTGTTTCTGGTAATACAAACTTCGGTGATTCTTTCTGTAAGCCTGCTGAAACAATTAGTAAGTGGTTCAACATACCAATCATCAGAAAGATTGATCTAAGAGGGAACAAGGAAGATTTAACAGTCATTAGACAACAATACTACAAACTTATAGAGGTGAATGACAGTAGATGAAAGAGTATTTAAAGTTAAACAATGAAGTTCTAAACACTTACTCATTAACTGGAAAGATTGATAGAGAAAAAGATGCTGAAGCAGCAAGACGTTATTTCTTAGATGAAATTAACATTAAAACTGTGTTCTTTCATAATTTAAAGGAAAAGTTGGATTATTTAGTTGAAGAAGGTTATTACGAAGAAGGATTTATAGATAAATATGATTTCAAATTCATCAAGAAAATCTTTGACATTGCTTATAAATATAAGTTCCGTTTCCCAACGTTTATGAGTGCTTTTAAGTTTTATAACAACTATGCACTTAAAACAAGAGATGGAAAGAACATTCTTGAACGTTATGAAGATCGAGTAGCTATTGTTGCACTATACTTGGCAAATGGTGATGAAAAGTTTGCTGAAAAATCAGTCCGTCATATGATGGAATCCTACCAGGCAGCAACTCCTACAACCCTTAACTGTGGTAAAAAAGCTCGTGGTGAGTTTGTATCTTGCTTTAAATTAATGGTTGATGACTCAATGAATAGTATTGCTCATAATATCGGAAATGCCTTACAGCTATCAAAACTAGGCGGTGGCGTGGGCATCTCACTTATCGACCTAAGATGTGCTGGTGATCCAATTAAAGGTGTAGAAGATAGAGCGAGTGGCGTAATGCCTGTTGCTAAACTTCTTGAGAATAGTTTCAGTTATGCCAATCAACTTGGAGCAAGGGCAGGATCAGGCGTGGTATGGTTAAACATTTTTCACGGTGATATCATCGACTTTTTATCAGCTAAGAAACCAAACGCAGATGAAAAGATTCGACTTGCAACATTATCAACTGGAATTGTTATACCTGACATATTCTTTAAATTAATGAAAGAAGATAAAGACATCTTCTTATTTAGCCCATATGACATTCAAAAGAAATATGGGAAACGTATGTCTGAGTTGTTTATGTCAGATATTTATTATGAGTTACTAGATGATCCAAATGTACGTAAATTAAAGAAAATCAATGCACGTAAATTATACACTGAAGTCAAGAAAACACAGATAGAATCAGGTTATCCTTTTGAAATGAATGAGCAGAATGTACATAAAGGTAATCCTCTAAATAAATTAGGAAAAGTAAAGATTTCTAATCTCTGTACGGAGGTGCTCCAGCTACAAGAGACTTCAGAGATTAACGATTATGATGAAGTTGATTTAATTGGTCAAGACGTATCATGTAACTTAGGTTCACTTGATATACATAATGCAGTAAAAACTAAAGACTTCGAAGACTTGATTGAAACATCAACTCGATTATTAACTGCTGTTTCTGATATGACTAATATTTCAAATGTTCCTTCAGTAGCAAAAGGTAATGAAGAGATGCATTCAATTGGTCTTGGAGTTATGAATACTCATGGTCATTTAATGGCTAGCGATATTAGATACGGAAGCAAAGAATCGATTAACTTTATTGATGTGTTATTCTCTGCAATAAACTTCTATTCTATCAAAGCATCAAACAAGATTGCTAAAGAAAGAGGAATTACATTTAAAGGCTTTGAAAAGTCTGATTATGCAACTGGTATTTATTTTGATCAGTACATTAATACTCCAATCGAAATTGAGTTTGATAAAGTAAAAAAAGCTTTAGGTAATGTTAAACCAATTACAACTGAACAATGGAAAGAACTTAAAGAGGATGTAATGAAACACGGTCTATACCATTCATTTAGACTTTGTGTTGCTCCCACAGGATCGATTTCATACGTGAGATCAGCGACAGCCTCCCTCTCACCAATCACAGAGCGTGTTGAAGTTCGTGATTACGGTGACAGTAGAACAATCTATCCAATGCCATTCTTAACTGCTGATAACCATGAAGACTATAAAGAAGCATATGAGATGGATATGTATGAAATGGTTGATTTATATTCAACTGCACAAAAACACGTTGATCAAGGATTAAGTATGACGTTGTATATTACAGATGAATGGGATACAGAGCGATTGACACGTTTATATTATTATGCTTGGTTAAAAGGAATTAAAACAACCTATTATGTGAGACAACGAATGAGAACATTGGAGGAATGTGTTTCATGCTCAATTTAAAACAATACGAGGGCATCAACTGGAATAGGCCTACAAGTGAATTAGCAGATGTATTTTGGAAACAACAAACTAAGCAATATTGGTTGGAAACGGAAATTCCGGTATCGAAAGACCTTCTTAAATGGAAGTCATTTGAGAATCAAGATACATATAGAAAAGTATTAGGTGGCTTAACGCTGCTTGATACTATTCAAACGAATATTGGGATGAATGAAATTGTTAAACATTTAGATGACTTACAAGAGAAAGCAGTATTAACTTTCTTTGGTGCAATGGAAGCTATTCATGCTCGTAGTTATAGTTATATATTTACTACACTTTGTTCTAACCAGGAGATTGATGAAGTATTCCAATGGGTTAAGGAAAATGAATATCTACAATATAAGGCCAATAAAATTAGTGAGCAATATAAGAGTATCACAGATAAAGAGTCTTTATGGAAAGCAATGTTCTCATCTGTATTACTAGAAAGTTTTTTATTCTACTCAGGATTCTTTTATCCGTTGTATTTAGGTGGTCAGGGACTCTTAAAAAACAGCGCAGAGATAATTTCTCTAATTCTCAGAGATGAAAGTATCCATGGGGTTGCAGTTGGTTACTTTGCACAAAATATATTCAAAGAATTCAACAAAGAGAAGCAAGATGAGTTAAAGTTGTGGGGATATGAATTTCTTCTAGATCTATATGAGAATGAAATGAAATACACTGAAGATTTATATAGCAATGTCGGCTTATCATCAGAAGTTAAAAAGTATGTGAGATACAACGCCAACAAAGCGTTAGCAAACTTAGGCTTAGATAAAATGTTTGATGATGAAGTAATTGATCCAATTGTTATGAATGGTATTAGAACAGATAGCGTTACACACGACTTCTTTTCGCAGAAAGGAAATTCATATACAATTGCTAATGTAAAACCAATTACTGATGATACATTTAAGTTTTAATTATTATAAATAAATTTAATTGTATGTATAGAGGGCTTTAGTGTCCTCTATATTAAGGAGGACTGTTATTGTATAAACTTTATACTACTAATGGATTTGAAGTATTAGTGGATAAGGATATTTATGAAAAATTCAAAGATAAGAAGTTAAACACATCTGGTAAATCTTCATCACCTTATGTACAGATATATAGAGATGGTAGAAAAATATCCTTGCATAGAATAATTATGAATGCTCCACCAGGTAAGGTAGTTGATCATATAAATCATAATACACTGGACAATAGGAGAGAGAATCTAAGGGTTTGTAGTAACTCAGAAAATTTAGCTAACGCTAGAAAGACTACAAATAGGAAAACAACTTCCAAGTATAGAGGTGTATATTATGAAGAAGGTCTTAATGCTTGGGTATCGAGAGTTTACAAAGACGAAAAAAGAGTTTACTATGGGGTATTTAATACAGAAGAATCGGCAGCAAATGCATTTAATTATTACCTACTTAAACATTACGGGGAATTTGCACATTTAAATGATGTTCCGTATATGAGTAAGGAAGAGTTTGAAAGAGAAAGACATATAAAACAAGTGGCTAGATATAAATCTCGATTCAAATATGTAAACTGGGATAAACAGCATGAAAAGTGGAGAGTAGTAGTTAGACACAAGAATGAAAGATTTCACCTAGGTAGGTACATTAATGACGTTGAATGTGCAATCCTTATAAATCAATTTTACATACATAATAACTTAATTGAACTATCTAAAAAGGATATTGTACCAAAGGAATTAAATATTCTTACAGAAGAAGAACTTGCAACCGTTAATGATGAATTGAAGGAAAAATACTTAAAGCAAATTACATAAATAAACTAATCACAAAGGAGACTACATATGACATATAACAAAATGGATGAACAAATTATCGTAAGTCCTAGATCAACAACATTCTCAAACGAACAATTAACATTCCAAGGTGTAAATAGTGATCCTACATCAACTCAACAAATCGTTGCTAATATGGCTTCTGACTATTCAGTGATGCGTAGAGGAGATGCAGAAGATAATCCTGAATATAAGCAACCTATCCCTTATTGTGTAATTAAACAAGGTGGTAAAGTATTCGGATATAAACGTTTATCTGGTGGAGGAGAAACACGTTTACACAATCAAATCTCATTAGGTGTAGGTGGACATACAAATGATATAAAGGGTTTAGATTTCTATGGTATTATCTCGGAAAATCTTAAACGTGAACTAGATGAAGAACTTCACATTAACCAGGATAAAATCACTTTACATACCATTGGTTTAATCAATGACGATGAAAATGAAGTAGGTCGTGTACATATTGGAATGTTAGTTGTAGCTGAGTTAGATGAAGGGGAAACTGTTTCAGTTAAAGAAACTGATCAGCTAGAAGGCGTTTGGTTTACTGTTGATAAGTTAAAGCAGCCAGAAGTATTTGAGTCACTTGAAACATGGTCACAGTTTGTAGTAGATATCTTATAAAAAGGAGAGATTAATAATGTTCCGAGTTGAAAAACAACTAGACAATCAAATCACTATCACACTTAATTCAGAATCAACTTTAACACTACATAGCATCCTAGAATACTTCACACGAGCTGACGATATCGAGGATAAAGCAAATGACACTGAGCTTAATATGGCTAACACTCTGTCAGAGGAATTATTATATTACATCAAAGATAATCTTAGTGAACAGATTGATTCTGAAGTAATCCAATATATTAACGATTCATACAAGTAAACTATACATACTGAGAAGGGGTTAATATTTCTCCTTCTCTTTTCAAATGAAAGGGGATAAGGAATGACATACGTAGACGATATTTTTATACAGAATGCAGAAGAAATCTTGAACCAAGAATGGGAAGTTGATAACAGAGCTACATGGAAAGACGGTTCTCCTGTTAAGACTAAACGTATTCTACAAGTTGTAAATAAATATGATTTATCAAAAGGCTTACCTATTTCAACTTTACGTGACATTAATTATACAGCAGCTATAGATGAGATTGTTTGGATATATATGAAAATGTCTAATAATATCAAGGATTTAAACTCTAAGATATGGAATTCATGGGCAAATGATAAAGGTGAAGTAGTTAAAGCATACGGACATCAAATAGCTAAACCTACTATGGGACATCCATCACAAATACATTACGTATTACATGAGATTAAGAATAACCCTACTAGCAGACGTATCATGATGAATATGTTTAATGCTGAAGAACAACATACTAAAGCAACTGAATCACTTGTAGAGTGCGCATATGCGACTCATTTTAGTGTTAAAGACGGTAAGTTACATATGACATTAATTCAAAGATCAGGCGATTTCTTGACAGCAGCAGGTGCTGGGGGGTGGAATTTGACGCAGTATTCAGCCATTTTATGTGCTATTGCAAAAGAATGCAATCTTCAACCTGGTATTCTTACTCATTTAGTACAGGATCTCCATATGTACAACAAACATGAGGCACAAGTATTAGAAATGATTAGGCGATATGAAGAGTTAGAAGATTATGACTTACCTACATTAAAGATTGCCGATAAACCGTTCTTTGAGTTAACTGCTGAAGACTTTACATTAGAAGGATATAAGAATCATGGATCAATTGGGCGAATTGAGGTTGCCGTATAAATGAGTATTAACTTAATAGCATGTATAGACAAGTCAAGAGGAATAGGTAGTAATGGTTCACTATTAACCAAGCCTCCATTAGACTTTAAACACTTTAGAGAATTAACAATGGGAAATATAGTAGTATTTGGCAGATCAACATTTGAAGAGATAGGTAAGCCATTGCACGGAAGACACAGCATCGTCCTAAGTAAGCAGGATGATGTTAATCTACCTAATGGTGTATTTCACTATAAGTCAATAAATCAATTGCTAAAAGAATACTCCAACTATTCAGAGGAAAATGTAGAATTGTTTATCTGTGGTGGAATGCAAGTTTATCGGGATCTATTACCGTATGCAAATAAGATATACTTAACTACAGTAGACAACGTATTTGAAAACTCTGACCGTTTCTTTCCAGAGTTTTCAATTGATGATTGGAAAGTTGTATCTAATATTAAAAATAAAGCAACAGAAGAATATCCATATGATTATTACTTTGTAGAGTATCATAGAAAATAAAAATAAATTTATCTAATAAAAGTATTTACATAAATAAATTTATCTATTATACTTAGAGTAGTTAAAGGGTAGCACCTAAGACTACTCTTATTTTATTATAAAGGAGGAATTAGATGTGGCAAGAAATAAACGTAGACTATCAAACAAAGAACTACGTAACTTACAGAAAATCGAGAAACTTTTAGATAATCATTCTAAGGAGGTGAAAGAGAATAATCAACCGACTGTGCAACGCAAAGTTGAAATGAAAGCACGTGATCCATTTGCGACAATCAAGCTCAGTTCACATGCGTACAAAAGAGCGAATGAGCGCTTCAATATGGATGAGAATAGAGCACCAGGTTACTTTAGAGACGTTTTAAGGAAAGCTAAAAGAATAGGGTTACATAAAGATAAATACGGCAATGATTCAGTTGTTTATGCGTATGGAAGGATAGCAGTATATGTTGAACCAGATTTATCAGAGATTAAGACAGTATTGAAGCAACATTCCATAGTATACGAACCTATTAAGTCAACTGTAGCAGAATTACATGCTAAGGAACTGCGTAAAATTGAACGTACAGAAAGAGCAAGAATTAGAAAGTTAGAACAAGAGGAACTTAAAGCAAACGTTGAAATTGCTAGTGCAAAATTACGTATGCATAAAACACGATCTGAATCAGTTAGAATGGCTTGTCAGGCACATATTAATGGAATCGAGCAATACATAGAACAGTTGAAAAGTGAAATAACTGAGATCCAAGCAAGTAAGAGACAACTATGCAAAAGCATGGTAGCAGTGGTTTAATATAAATAAACTAAACAATACATAACTAGGAGATGAATAGAATGGTAAATAAAAATATTCAATTAGACGGTAACAAGGTGATCAATCGTATTAACTCAAGAATTAACGCATTGCAGAATCTAATCAGTATGGATATTACTGAATCACCTGAGTTAAAGATTAAAGTTAAAGAGTTGATTAGTATGAGAGATGAAATTTTAGCCGGAGAGTTTAATATCTCAATATGGTAAAAGGAGCAGCAAACGCCACTCCTTAGCAAATTAGAATCTACCCATTGATTGTTGAGCCATTTGAACAAGACGTTTTGTGATTTCTCCACCAACTGAACCATTTGCACGAGATGTTGTTTCAGCACCAAGACGTACGCCAAACTCTTGTGTAATTTCAAGCTTCATTTGATTAATAGCTTGTTGAGCACCATTAACTACTAGTTGATTGCCATTGTTGTTACGTGCCATTAAAAAAACAACTCCTTTTGATTATTAGAATTGGATTATTGCTTGTTCCTTAATGGTAGTTTGGATTATTAGTTGGTGAATATACATGTAAATTATGGAAAGTGATAAAGCATGTGTTTTATTTAAATAAATTAGAGGAGGAGAAAAGAAGATGTATGATTGGAATCCAGTTTATAATTTAGTTATAGAGATTAAAAATGAATATAAAGAAAAGTTTGGCTTAGACACATTGCACTTTGAGACTTGGTTGAGTAAATTGAATAAAGATAAATATAACGATATTTTTGAATGCTTGCAAATTAACCAGTTTAACGAATTTATATTAATTAGGTACGGTCTAGCTGAAATGCAAGAAGGCATGTGGCTAGACCCTAATTCAATCTATAGAGAATGTAGAAGTATTGTAATTGACTTAAAAGAAGAAGAACTTGTTCTAACCCCTTTTAGAAAATTCTTTAATTTAAATGAAGTAGAGGAAAATAAATTGGAAGTAGTTGAAGAGAAATTTATTAATTCATCAAATGTTGAAATTGCCAATAAACTCGATGGATCAATGCAAAACGCTAGATGGTATAAAGGTAGAGTTTTTACGTCAGGTAGTATGGCGTTAGATCCGAATGAATCATGGAGATTAGAAGAAGGTTATTCAATGCTAGATGATCTATATGTAAAAATGATTAAAGAGCATCCGCAATTCACATTTATCTTTGAATACATATCATTAAAAGATGCACATGTAGTCTTATATAGCAATAAAGACGAGGGAATGCATTTAATCGGAATTAGAAATAGCTGTACTGGGGAACAATTGCCTTATTCGAAAGTAATTGAAATTGCTAACAAATACAGTATTAAAGTAGTTAATTTAGAAAATAAAACGTTGCAGCAACTACTGGACGAGATGAAGGAATTCCAATCACATGAGAAAGAGGGATGGGTTTTAAATATCGATGGTCATTATATTAAACTAAAATGTGATGATTATGTGAGCATTCATAGACTATTAGATAAAGTTTCTTCTGTGAATGTAATTATTGAGTCCATTGCTGACGATAAATTTGATGACTTAATTTCAAAAATACCTGATAAATATAAAGAAAGAGTTAACAACATTGCAGGTTTAATTTTTGACTACCTTAAGAAAACGAGCATTAAAATTAAAGAACTATATGAACAAGCACCAAAAGATAATAGAAAAGATTTTATGATTTGGGTTGAAAATAATGTTCCTCATGAAATTAAGCATTATTTAAGAAATGAGTATCTAAGGAAGGAATATAACTTACTTAAAAAAGGACTCTTAGGTTATAAGAGAATGTCTGATTTAGGTTATGCTGAGTCATACTCTGTATTATTTACAAGCGTAGGAGGGGAGTTAAATGAGTAATTTACTAGAATGTTTAAATAAACAAAAACAAATCTTAGAGTCACAAGGATATTCAGTTGCATATATCTGCATTTACGGATCACAAAATTATGGATTAGATATTAGCACTGAAGAATATAAGTCAGATATTGATATGAAAGCAATTGTTGTTCCAAGTTTAGATGACCTGGTTAGAAACAGTAAACCAGTATCGACTACAATTGAAACTGAATGGGGGCAATGTGACTTAAAAGACATTCGACCTTATTTTCAAACATTGCTTAAAGCTAATCCTGCATATATTGAAACATTGTTTACTGAGTACCATGCCGTAGACGATAAATTCAAAGGTGAATTTGAACATATTTTCAATTTAAGGGAGAAATTAGTCAGTACATTATCAGCACAATTCATTAGATCCATGTATGGAATGATGTGTGAGAAATCAAAAGCCTTATGCCATCCATATCCTACTATTGCACATAAGATTGAGAAGTATGGTTACGATGGTAAACAACTTCATCATATTTATAGACTGTGGTTAATGATGAACGATTACTTTAAGCATGAGTTGTCTTTGGAGATGTGCTTCTATCCATCGTCACAATTTGATGTAGATACTTTAATCGATTTCAAGTTAAACAAGCCAACATTAGATGAAGCTAAATTAATCTCAGATGAAATTTTAACCAAAGCTAAAGAATTTAAAGATTCAGTGTTAAATGGTATCGATGAAGGAAAATTAGATTATTCAATTAAAGATGATTTCATTAGACTTTCACAAGATATCATAAAGAATAAAATTATTGAGGAAATTAAAGGAGGTATTTAATGAGTAAATTAATTGTGCTATGTGGCTTACCTGCTAGTGGTAAATCGACTTTATCTCAAGATTTAAAAAAGAAATATAATGCGATTGTTTTATCATCAGATGAATTGCGGTCTGAATTATTAGGAGACGCAAACAGACAAGATCAAAACACAAATGTATTTGAAGAGATGAATAAACGAGCTAAACAATATTTAGAATCAGGAACAAATGTTATATATGATGCTACAAACATTAACAGAAAAAGACGTATTCACTTAATTGAAAATGAACTTAAAGCAGATGAATATCATATTTATTATGTTAATACTCCTATGTCAAAGTGCGTTTGTAATGATATGGTTAGAGAACGTAAAGTTGGGTTTGAACCAATTGATAGAATGTATAAAAATTTACATATTCCTACTGTTCTAGAGGGGTGGAATAAAGTTATTTTTGTTAATCAAGATTATGTTTTAGAGTCGTTTAACAAGGAAATGTTCGAATATATTTTAAGCAACAATGAACCAGAACATGACGATTTATTTACTGAGTTGGGAAAGTTATTTAGTGAATTTACAGAGGTTCATGATGTTCCACAAGATTCATCATATCATTCTTTTTCGATTAGTAGGCACATTTACTATACATATAAGTACATATTAGAAAATTACAAAGGTAATAGATTATTAGAAATGAAGGTTGCTGCATTGTTCCATGACTTAGGCAAAGGTTACTGTAAGACATTTTACAACCATAAAGGTGAAGAAAAAAGATACGCAAGCTTTATTGGTCATGAGAATGTATCCGCACAATTAGCATCTGTTTATTTGAGTCAATTAGGCTATGAAGATTCATTTATTAAATATGTTGTTGATCTAATTCAGTTTCACATGACACCGATGAATATGAGTGAGAAACAAGAGAAGAAGTTGAGAGGATTATTAACCGAGGAACAGTATGAGGATTTAATGTTTTTGCATGAAGCAGATTTGAGTGCTAAGTGATATAAGAAAACTAAACTATTTTAGAGGTGATTGGTTGGCTAACGAATTAAAACTAACAGTACAGGGTATTCCTCCATCAGTTAACCATTATATGGGATACAGAGGAGTTAGAAAAGGTAATTCTTGTATGGTTATGGCTTATACAAAGCCTGAAGCTAATAAATTTAAGAAAGAATTTTCTACATATGCAAAAGAACAAGTTAAGCTGCAAAGTTGGGACATAGAGAATACAAGAGACATTCATCATTATGTAGACTGTGTGTTTTACTTTGACCGAACAGATAAAGATGAGCAAAACTATATGAAGGTTCTCTGTGACACATTAAACGGAATAGCATACATAGATGATAAGAAAGTATTAACCAGGACACACGAAGTTTATTACGACTCAGATAATCCAAGAATTGAAATTACGATTAAGCCTGTTAAATACAGAGGAATATTTGAATCAGAAATACATATGAACGAGTTTGAAGAAAAGTGTAAAACGTGCAAGAGGTATAAGAGAAATTGTTCAATATTGAAGAAGGCCAAAGAGGGTAGAGTGCAGGAAGAAATTGATGAGGAATTTATTTGTGGGAAGTTTAGTGAGGTTAAGTAGGTATATATATAATAAGGAAGTTATTTGATTTTCACATAATATTTATATAAGTAAACTAAATTATTTATATTAACTTGATAAAATAGTTATAGGACGAGTTTACAATTGCATATATACATAATGAGGTGGATGGGGATGAACAACGAAGAGGGGAATCAGAAGGAGTTTGTGACGGTTCAAGGCAAGGAGTATGAAGTATTTAAAGAAATAAAGAAAAAAAGATACTCGATTAAATTTGTAAAACAAGAAAATTTAAATAAAAACATTGATGAATACATTAGAATTGTTGCACAATTACTGTATGAGGATGCTTTAAGTTCTTGACCTCATGCAGTTTCTTTTCGATTATGTTTTGTAGTGATGATAAAGAAACCGATTCATGAGTATTTTGATCATCACTACAAAAGAAAAACCCTTTGATATCAAGGGTTGATGATTAAATCATATCTTAAAAGAGGTACAATATAAAATTCCGCAGGGGTTCTTCCTCTACCCTTTTTAGTTACTGTAACAGATACTTCTTCAAAAGTAGATCTTAATAATTTATTTTTTCTCTCCTTACTTTTTAGCCTTGTGTAACTGTCTAATACGTTTTTTATATGTGTACGTATTTTATCAATTGAAACTTGCTCATCCTCTAATTCAGGTGTCTCTAAATGATCCATTGATAATTTCAATTCTTGTTGTTCTTTATCTAAGGCTGATTTCCGTTCAATAAACATTTCATCAGTGTAAATACCCAATTCATATTTTTCATAAATAAAGTTCAATCTGTCCTTGATTTCTTTCTCTTTATTCTTTATTTGCTCTAACATTTGCTCTTTAGATTGCGAATTAGAATTTTCCTTTTTCCTTTTAACAATATCTAATAAATATTCTTTAAGATCCAAATCATCCATATCACGAATCTCCTTTAAAGCATCAAGGACAGCATCTTCAACATCTCTATATTTAACACTCATACAATTGCCTCTAAGGCACTTAAGAAATTCTTTATAATAAATTACTTCACTGTCATCTTTACGCTTATATTTCTGTCTCTGAGCATTACGAATTAGTTTTCCCCCACATACTGAACAAGTACAGACAGATGCTAGCTCATTTGGTGCAAAATCTAATGGGTTATGGGGGAGGGAAAGCTTATTCTTAATCTTATCTTGCACCTTTTCCCAATAATCTTTTTCAATAATTGGTTCGTGTGCATCCTCTACATATATATGTTCAGACTTAGGTCGTTCAATACGCTTACCTTCTTTGTTTCGTTCATGTGTACGATACTTAATTACACCTTTGTACAAGTCATTCGTGAGTATTTTCTTAACTTGAGTATAACTCCATACCTTTTTACCTTTAGCAGTCTTAATACCTATGTTAGATAGGTGAGTAGCAATTGCTTGATAACTTACTTCCTGTCCATTTAAACCGGTCATGAACAAGTCATAAATTAATCTAATTGTCTTTGCCTCATCCTCATTGATTTCTAATCTTTGAGTTTTTTTATTGTAAGAGTATCCAATTGGTGTCGCCCCCGACATCCACTTGCCTTGTGAGCTATATAAAGCTCTTGCACCAACCATACGTTCCTTTATCATTTCATACTCTTCACGAGCCAAGAACAACTCGAAACGAATAGACCTATGATCATTTGTATTTCTAATATCATATATTCTCGTAGGAGTAATAACTAATAAGCGATTATCTCTGAGAAGGTTGATAACTCTGTCTGCATCCCCCATATTACCCCTCGACAAACGAGAGAGTTCTTTGACTGCTATTGCTTGGAACTTACCTGATTCTAACTCACCAATAGCTTGTTGAAAAATCGGCCTGCCTGAAATTGAGTCGCCCGAACCTATTTCTTGGTATAGTTCATATGGTGTTTCTAGATTATCAAGTGTACCAGTCATTAGAGTCTTCTGTTCACTTAAAGTATCCTCACCTGTACGCTTCTCTCGTTCTATATCTTGACGAGACTTACGAATATATCCCAGCACTTTTGTTACTCCATGTGCTTTTACTATGTCTTTTAGATTAAACAAACTATCACTCCTTTTGCGAATGCTAATAATTATGTCAGATAATAAATTATTATATTTCACATTAGCAAAAGTATCAATGATTTTATTTGTGTTTATTAGATAAATTTAATTATGAATAGTTTAGTGTGATAAAGGGAGGGAGAAGTGAAGGGAGTTGAAGGAAGTTATACGGTAGGGGAGAGGTGATAATATAATTATGTAAAGTAGATAATTCCAAGTGGATAAACGCCAGTTTAGACGCTTGACCAAGCATTTAGACGCTCTTGTTCTTTGTCTTAAATGTGCGGTAGGATGTTTTGTTGAGGGTTATAATTGGGGAAAGCTCAGTTTACAAAGAACGTAAACTTCACCTTGCATTTCCCCAAACCCCATTGCACATAGACTTTTAATAATTGATAAAAAATTGCGGTTTCAATCTACTAGTATGTACTATAAGGTTTATATAATAGAAGAGAGAAACCGCAAAATTTTAATTTAGCTGAGAAGTTTATCTAATTCATCTATTAATTCAGGTGAAAATATTTCTTCTTCAAGTTGGACGTTTCTAATTTGGAATAACATGTTAGGAGTATTTATATCGATTAGGAGGTCAGCCAATTGTTCGAAGTTGTCTAAGTAGGATTTTGTCATTCTAACTTTTCCCATTTTTCTTGAAGTAAATGCATTTTCATGTCTCTTTTGTGCATTAGATAAGAGGTTGGTGTATATTAGTTGATTTAATTCTTCTTTTGACTCTTTACGTTTTACTTGTTCAAGAAGTAAATTAACTAACTCATTTCGTTCTTCAATTATATATTTAGCATTGATTGTTATATCATAAGCAGTGTAATAAAAATCAATATCTGTTTGATCTTGTAGGAGTATTTTAGTTTTTGCTCTAAATTTCTTCCAGTCTTTAGACACTCTAACATCTGATATTTTCTTATAGCCTAATTGCTCAAGTATTTCTTTTTCGATTTCCATAATCAATTCTAGTTCATCACTTGTCGCTGTTCTTGTTGAAATGTTATCTTTATCAGATACCTTAATTATCTTATTGTACATGATGACACGCTTATCCATAAGCGAATTTAATGCAGTCTCAACTATACTTTTAAAGCTGCTAGTACTTGTATTATAAAAGTCATAAATGACTCGTTCTTCAATTTCAGTGTATTTGGAAAGTTTCTGTATAAGTTCTCTACACTCACTGTAATTGCAATTTACCATGCCAATAGTTAACATTAATTTACTTCTGCTTATAGAGACATGACCTTCACATCGAGCAAGTAGATCAGTTATTAATAACTGGACGAGGTTTCCATAAATACTATTCTTACCTCTGTTATCAATCTTTGGTAGGGGAGTGGCATAAACCTCTTCAATGTAAAATTTATGTCCCATTTTATTATATTTACAGTATCTTGCTAATTCTTTAAACTGAGCTTCTTTTACATCTTTGCCGTTTTTAACTTCCCATCCTAATTCATTGCACAACACCTTATAATTTTTAAATGTTACACCTGGTTTTAATACTTCGACTTTCATAGTTAATACCTCCGAATTTAATAAGCTTATTTATGATTAATTTGTTTGTATTCATCTAAAGCGTTTTGCAGTTGATCATTAATTTCATAAAGACTAAATATTTTATTCGTATTCATGTCCTTTGCGATTGTAATAAAATAGACCCCTTTTGACTTAAGGAATTGTGACACTTTTTGGTTATAGCAGAAGAAATAATTAGATTTTTTCATTGATTTTCATCTCCTTGTTAAAATTAGAAAAATAAAAAAGAGAGCCAAAGCGACCCTCTGATATTTCTGTTTATGTGTACAATTAATTTTACTTATGTTATATTTTTAAGCGATCATTAAGTATTTCTTCAATTTTATCAAAATCCCAATATGGAATACGTAAGAGGGGAATGTTGTTATCTTTACAGTATTGATTCTTAATTTGATCACGATGTTTTAATTGCTCAAATTGTTCTTTTGCCCATTCTTTACCTCGACTAGCAAAATCAACAGGTTTGAAGTGATGCTGACCATCATATTCTATTATATGTATTAATTCTTTTTGGTTATTAAATAGAGCAAAATCGAATAACAAGGGTAAAACATGGGCACAATCTTTAAACTTGTACTGTACTTCATATATAATTTTATTCTTTTCTACCCAAGTAGCTATAGATTCTTCACCTTTTGAAGAGTTACATCTTGGACATCTTCTTCCATAATGAATAAAATTATTAGGTAGGGCATCCCACTCATGACCACATAGTAAATGTTTCATTTTAATAGTGGTATATCTTTCTATGTACTCGCCTAATACGTCATATTCACCATTAGTTAATTCCTTAACTTGTTGCCTGAACTCTTCAGTAGTTGGTTTTACCTTACCTGAACATCTAGGACACTTGCTTTTACCAGAAAGTAAATTACCTGGATAAACATTCCACTTATAACCACATTTGTTATGTCTTATACGCACTGGTTTTGCAACAGTTTTATAAATACCTAATACAGTGTATTCATCACCAAAAGCATCTTCAACACGTTTTACCCAATTCTCATGTTTTAATTGAGCCTTTTCTTCTTTTGTTAATTTTATTGCTGTAGTCATTATTATTCCTCCATTAGTTGCAAAAATTTGTTGAACGCAAAAAAGACCGCACAATAGGTGAGGTCTTGAGTATTGAAATATGTAATTATGTTTAATTTACTTATAATTTTTAATTTTCTCTATCAAGTCGTCTGTGTTATTAAATATAAATACATTCCGATTTGATTTATTAGACTTTTCCATTCGTTTGAGTACAAAGCCTTTTTGCATTAGGTATCCGGCTAAACGTTGATTGAATATGACATATTCTTTTTTCACAATAATTTCCTCACAATACATTTTGAAAATCTGTACGAAACTTATCTTTTATTTAATTTACTTATAAAAATCATAATAAAATAGAGGATAGGACGCTGAAACCCTTGGTACGTAAGGCTTCGTAGCACCTAATCCTCTAAATAGTTGAAAACGCTGAATTTACCTCATTTTTATTAAGTTAAGATAAAAACCCGAATTTATTCTAAATTACATTACGTCAATCTCATTCGTATCAACGTCTATCATCTTCTTATCTACTCCTAATGCCTTAGCTAATATGTTGTATAATTGACGATCTGGATTGACAAACTTACCTTCTAATCCGTTTTCCTTAATAGCTTTCTCAATGCGTTCTTTTTCTGCTACATCCTTTAAATCAACTGTAATAGTATTAATCATAAAGTAATTATCCTCATAAGAATGGTCAAGAACAACATAAATCATATATAGCTCTCCTTTTTTTATTTTTATTATAACAGTGGAGAAGGGGAGAGTTGTATATATGAATTTTCATTAAGAGTTAATGCGGAATTTTCTCCGATAACATATTAATCTGTAAAAAAACTAACTGTATTAAGTATTGCAAAGCCAACATCTGTTCCACTCACCGTTACATTTCCGTTTGTATCTACCGTCACACGACAATTTGCCGTTCCTCCTGCGTTTGTAGAAGAAAAGGTCATAAATTGAGTAGGTCTAAATCCTGAAGGTAACTGAAAGGCTGTACTACCTGATGCTCCACCACCAACAACGCCTCTTAAGTACACTTTACCCATTCCGTCTTTACGATAAGACACAGGGTGACTAGCATTTTCTGTCCAACTGTTCACGAAGGTCGGTTTAACCCATTTTCTCAGCGTGTTTGGATTTTTGATGTACTCAACTACATTTCGTTTATAACCACGATACAGTGAACACCAAGTTATATTTGCGCTTCGTTCATTTGGAGTTCCTGCTGGAGCTCCTATTCCTACTATCAAACGAGAACTAGGTGTGTTTAGCTTGTAAAGGAAGTGAAATTTAACGATACCTTCATACGAGCCTGATTTTCCATAGTCGCTGTAAATGACGTTATAGCTTTCATCTTGTAAAAGAAAATATCCACCTTCGGTTAAAACACTTCCATTGAGAGATACGGTGTAGTATTTCCCTTTTTCCATTGGTGCGGTTAACTCGTAAATCCCTGCTGTTGATGATGCGGTTGTTCCTTTTGCTGAGTCTCCGTCAATTATCAAGTTTTGATTATCAAAAGCATAGTCTACGTTTGCGAATGGAAATCGAGCAGCTAACACACATTGATCCATATAACTGTTTGAAGCTTCGTAATAAACACTAGACATTCCGTTGTCAAACTGAACCATAGCAGAAATTGTGTCATTCTTCTTATGGAGAAACATCCCAACATGGTCAATTTTCATAAATGCATTTTCTCGTGCTTCTTGGTTTAGGTCACCATTCCCATCAAAGAAAGTCCAACTAAAGAATAAAATATCCCCTGGTTGGAGATTTGAACGATCTTCATTTACTTTAAACGCATAACCTTTGTCGTTTGCATATTTAGCTAATTGATTTGCTAAACGAAATTTGTATCCGTCAATATTTAGAAAGAATAGGTTTGATTCCTTATTTTTTGTTTTCCCGTTATATCTTGAATTTTCAAAAGGGATACCATGTAGCAATAAGTTTGCAAAGGAACTACAATCAATTTGATATTTACTGTTAACCGTTTGAACGTTAGCGTCATAAGCTGTGTAACTATTACCATAGACGAATTGACTAATGTTATCCTCATACGTTTGTGCAATTCTAAGGATTCTTTCAATAATCCCGTCTGAATTATTAATGATCGAAGGCGATTCAGCTAAAACGTCACTCACTTCTGCAAAACTAATAGGGATTTCAGTAGAACTTAAAGTAGTCACATTCATCACTTTCAAATCAGAAATATATGCAGTAAACGATGAAGCGAAATCAACATATAGATTATTATTTGATTGTGTCATGGTTGATAAGTCTAACTCAAATTCAACTTTATTCCATTGATTCGCAATACCTAAGTTTACGGGCTTACCACTCATATAAGCCATTCTCATGAAAATCGTTTTATTTGAAACGGTAGGATATACATAGAATGAAATCTTTAGTTTTTCACCAGTAATCATTTTCTCAGTCAACACAAAAGAGAAGTCCTTATTAGGGTCTGTTGATCCTTCATAATTTGTTACTTGGATTTGTAAAGACTTTTTATTACCGTATTGAGGCGAGGTTATCCCTGCGGAAAAGGTATAAACTGAACTTCTCGCCTGAATATAAGGCAATTCTTCAAAATCGGAGTTTTTAATTAGACTTTTCTTATCTAATAATATTTCTTCTTGATTCGCTTTGTCTGCCAATTGTGAATTAGTTTCCTGTATCTCATCAAACACTGTTTTCTTAGTTATTTTATTTTCAACGAATCTTGAGTCAATTCTATTGGTTGACATAAAATCATCTCCTTAATAGGAATAAAAAAAGAGACCTCATCTCTGAAGTCTCATGTAAATATTTCTAAATAAAATTTAATTTTTATCTTGATGAATAAAAGGGTGGGCGAGAGGGATAATAAGTTTTAACATTCTATCACCGCACCTTAGAAGAGGGAGAGGTAAAAGTCTCCCTAATTATTTCCATTCACCCTTATATTTTTCTAGTACTTCTTTTTGTTTCTTAGCAGTAGGGGAAGCGTAAGTATTTTTCCAAACTGCATATCCAACTAAAAGTAAAGGAATTCCATTCTCAATTAATCCCATAAAGGAATTAATCATGTCTTCAGTTAAAATGTTGTATCCTATTGAAGCTAAGAATAATTTAAGTGAACCTAAAAACCCTGCAATTAAAATCAAATGATCTTTTTTCATTAATAATCACTCCTAATAGTTAAATTTACTTTAAATTAAACATAACAATTAAATAGGCAAGAACTAATCCACCGACAATTTTTAATACAAAATCAGTTGTTATCTTTTTCTTCTCTTTGTTTCCATCTTCTAATTCGCCAACACGGACATCAAGAGAATCCATTTTCCCATTAAGCCTCGTAAGGTTGTCATTAACTTTATCTAATGTATCAGACTGCTTATTATTTGTTTCAATAACCATTTCCATCAAAGTTTCTAATCTTGGCATTTTCTCCGATTTAACTTCTAAAGAGTTAAGCCTCTTTTCATGCGAATCAGTTTTTTCTTTAACTTGACTCACTGCTTTCACAATCTCTAAGTTATCCATTTTCTCAACCCTACCTTATTAGTTAATAGTGACGAGGTACATAAAATGTGGTAAGATTATTTATGTACTGTAAAGTGCAAAAGACATCTGTTTGACTCAACCTCAGCAGATGTCTTTTTTTTTATCGCAATATCTTGTGTAATTAAATTCTTTCTATGAAATCTCCGACTCTCGCAGCCATTCTCTTTTGTCCTTCATTATTAGGGTGAGTACCATCTCCGTTAACAAAGAAATTAGTGTTTTGTGTAGGATTGTATGGAGAAAAGCCGAGATTGCTGTACAAATCGAGAACTGGTAAGGAATAATAATCCCCAATACTTTTCACAGCATTGCAATAATCTATCACCTTACTTCCTAAAGCGTTCGTATAGTCTCCATTTGTACCTGATGCATTATATCGCCTAATTGGTGTGATCAATCCAATTGTAGTCATCGGATAACGATTTTGAAGGAACTCTATTGACTTTCTATATCTCGAATAGAATGTTGTACCGGTTACAGAATCATCAGTAATTGTACCGACTGGAACATTGAAGCCGTGATCATTTGTTCCTGCCATAATTGTGATTAATTTAGGAGCATACTCTGTTGGTGGCATATTAACTATGACATTATCGTAAATTTGCCCAATTGTATATCCACTTACTGCTTGGTTTTGTACATGTATAAACCTTTCAGTTGATAACAAGTAATGATAAGGTTTTGATGCGTAAGCATTACTTGCTCCTTCACCTTCACCCATGCCAGTGCTAATACTGTCGCCTAACACCCACCAAACTTGATTGAACCATTGAGATCGGTAATACCCGTTTAATAAATTACTATCTATAATACTTTTTTTGTGGGGTTTATAATCTGTTGTTGAATTGAACCTATACCCACTTTCCAACACCATGAATTTATCAATCATAGCAGATGACCAAATTCTTACATAGAGGTATCTTGCGTTATTAGGAGCTTTTGCAGCAAGAGCAGATCCACCTGAAACATACACTTCAGAAGCATCGTAGAAACTGTATTGAGAAGTTATTGTATCGCCACGATTAAACGTATAGTTATAACCTGGTTTAACTTCAATTCGATGCGTTTCTATTCCACCAGCAATAATATTCCCTGTTGATGAATCATGATATTGACCGTTAACTACTCTTGTTTTGTCAAATAAGTTGTAATATATAATTTCTGTTGTACCTACTGCACCACTTCCAGAACTAAGTTCTGATAATTTTTGAGTCAGAGTTTTATTACTTTCTACGTAAACCGCATCTCCTACCGTAATAGGGTACATGTATTCATTGCTAGTATTTTTAAGCTTTTTAATTTTACCTATCATACAAACGTACCTCCAGTAAGAGTTGCGTGTATACCATTACCACTCTGATCTTGTACATTTCCTTTAGTCATATCATAATGCGCAACTAGAACTCCTGCGTTCTTAAACTTAATGTCATAGATTTTTCCTTTCATAAATTCTGTATTATCAAACTTAGAAAATATTGATACATCATCTGTACCTACCGTAGTAAGTGTAAATCTAATGTTTGTTCTAGTATTACGTGGCACTAGATTATTATTCAGTGCAGTTTGTTTTGCCCCACCATCAACATAAATACCCGTCCAAACACTTGCGTTATAGGCATCTGCCATACTAGCATTATTTTGAATATAAGAGTTTTCAACACCGCCTCTAGCATCTAAATAAGTTTGCCAAGTATTATTTTGCTCAGGATGAAAATCCATTACAATTTCATCGAATGTAAGAGATGGAATTTTTATATAGTCACTTGTTCCATTCATATCAAGATATAAATAAGTAGGTGTTACCGATTTTGTATAAGTCACTGTTTGAATATCACTATTGTTTCCGGTAGTATCTACGGCATAAGCCTTTATTGTATCAGTATCAGTTAAAGTTAAAGGCGCTGTATACTGAACTCTAGTACCCGATTCTATAGGATCTGTATCGTCTAATGTATACCAAATTGTAGCAGTTTCATTGGTTGACATTATGACTTGTTGCGTATCTGTAAATGTTGCAGCAGGTGTAATTGTTAATATCGGTGCAGTTGTATCAGCAGTAGTTGTAATATCTATATCTACACCTAATGAAGTATTCCCTGATGAATCTTTTGCACGAACGCTAAATGAATACAAAGTAGAAGGGGATAATCCTGTGATAGTATAACTTATGTTTGCAGTATTGACTAAGAAAACATCATCTTTGTAGATATCGTATGATGAAATATCAGTAGATGTACTAGCAGTCCAACTTAAAGTTACACTTCTATCTGATAGGTTACTAGATGATAAATCCGTAACATTTTCAGGGGCAGTTGAATCAGGTGTAGCAGTTGTGGCATTAACAGATATTCCATTTGAAATATTATTCGACGTATCTTTGGTCTTTACTGTAAACGTGTAAGCAGTTGAGGTTATCAATCCACTCACGTTATACGTAGTTCCAGTAACAGTTGAAAGCAAGGTAGACCCACGATAAATTTCATATCCACTTACATCTGTTGATGTTGATGCTGTCCAAGACAATGTTAATCCTGTCGTAGTTATATTTGATGTAGATAAATTTGTTACATTGTTTGGGGGAGTTGTATCCGTTGTATTAGTATCAATTGCTACACTTTCTCCATCAACCCAATTTTCAAATAAGATTAAGTTGGAAGGAGCTGTTCCGTCACCAATCTGTTCAACCCCATCGATTGTGATCCTTCCGTTGTCACTTACTCCGATCCTTGAGTTCCCTTTAAACCTAAAAAAACCCATTTATATCACCTCCATTAATAAGCTGCTATGAATTTGTATTCAATTCCTGATTCTATGATAACGAAACTCCAAATAGGAGCGTCAATTTCATCCATTTCAAATCCATCTCCTGCATCTAAGGCAATTGGATCACCGTTGTTAATTTTAACTCTGCACGATTGTGTATTTTTGAAACTGAATTTATAGAAACTGTAGCCATTTGACCAAGTGGAAGGGGGAGTAGGTACAACTTCGTGATTAGAGTTACTTATTTGCACACCTGGACTTCCGATGTATCCCGATCCTTTCTGAGACATTATTTTGTAACCTCCTAATTTATTAAATTTACTTGTTTCTAAATAAAACATGAATTTTATCCTGACTTTATTTAAGAAGAGTAGGGGAGAGGGGAATAGAGGCTCAAAACCCTTGGTATATAAGGGATTGAGAAACTAATTCTCCTAAACTCCCAATATTACTGATTTTTACTCAATTTTCATGTTTCTAGATGAAATTGTAGTTTTATTTGAATGTTAAATTTACCTTTATTCAAACATTTCTGAGAAAGTAATCTTTCCAACAATACCATCAGCAAGTAGTCCACGTTTCTTTTGAAATTGTTTTACTGCTGATTCACAACCATTTCCAAAAACTCCATCGAAGCCTTTCGGATTATATCCTAAGCAGTACATCATACCCTGAATAATTCTAGTAATATTTCCTTTTGCACCCTCTTTTACTGTGCGAATAGCAGATTCAGTCTTGCTTCCAAATAGTCCATCTACAGCTAATTTAGAGCCATATTGTTTGTTTAATTCAGTTTGCAATGCTTTTACTGCTGCTTTCTCTGTATTGTTACCGTATAATCCATCTACACCAATACCCGTTTTATAGTTTGCGTTTAACCAGGATTGGAAAGATCTTATATTATTATTTCCACTCATTTTAGAAGGGGTTGGAGTAGGAGAAGAGGCTTTCTTGTAATTTTCTAGTGATTTTTTACTTTGTTGACCGTAAATACCGTCTACGCCAATACCAGCTTCTTTTTGGAATGCAATTAAAGCATCTTCGGTCTTATCTCCAAAGACTCCATCTACAGTGCCTACATTGAATCCTTTTTTATTAAGTAAAGATTGTAGTGTTTTAACTGCTTCTCCACGATTACCCTTTCCAAGAAGAGTGGAAGTAGGTTTATTGTAAACAACTTCTGTTTTAACTTGTGTCTTAGGTGCTTCAACTTTAATTCCGTTGTCTTTATATCCTTTAACTTCACTCATAAATGTTGACTTCTTAATAGATGTACCTGGGCAGGTTTTTGCAGCGTTCTCGTTGTGAAAGCGAACGTACTTTCCTTTATTGTAAAAATACTTTGCTAATTTCAACATTGAATCTTTTTGAATCCCTTCAAACTTATCGTTTCCAATATCAAAGTTACCGATCATTTCAACACAGAAGGGAAGACCATAGTTATGATTCAAAATTGAAGCAGGGTTAGTTCCAAAGTTACGACCTGTCATGAAAATTCCATCAGGGAAAAGGGTGACGTGTTGAGCAATATCTGAAAATCCTCTTGCTAAATGTGATCTTCTCATCCCATCTTGAACCTTCTGATAGTTACTTCCATTAAAGTTTGAGTGGTCAGGTCTCCATGTATGATGCACATGTAATTCCCGATGATTATATTTGTCCAAAAGCTTGAGTAACTCGTCAATGGTAATTAATTTGTCTGCCATTACAAATTCCTCCTTAAAATTTTATAAATATAAAAAAAGAGAAGTAGGGGATTAATCTACTTCTCCATGAAACAAATGATTTATGCAATTTTTATACATTTCTTAATGTGAAATTACACAATTTTATTACTTCGGAATTTTATCCAATTGCGTGTTACTTAATTGCGTATGTTGAAACAAGATAACAATTAAAATCTAGGTTCTTTTCCTTGTTTAATTAAATAATCATTTAGCCATTCTGCTGAAAAAATATCGGTGATTTCTATTTCATAATTTAGTATAGAATTCATAATCTCAATAACCTTTTCTTTTGTAATAACTTCATCTTCTATATTCCAATAATGATGCACTAATTCTTCTATGAAAACAGTTAATATCAATTGATCACTATATTCTTTTTCTCTCCATTTTTCTACAGCATAAACAGCTAAATTAAATCTAAAACCTATGGGATACTCTTCTACATCATTTTCATCTTCAATCAACTCAAAAGTCCCATCCTTAGTTAATAAAACTGTTAGTCGGGCAAGCTGATTCTTTTCGTAGCCTTCTTTTATTAATTGGTTACTTACACCAGTAAGTGCTACTGAAAACAAAAAGGCTTCCTGTTCTCTAAGTGCAAAGATTGCCCTAATCTCAATTTTATCTAATAGGAAATCAGGAATACTTGGCCCTGATGAAGTAATTTGATTTTTAAATTTACTCATTTTCTCACCTCAATAGGTGATTTTCTGCATTTTTATCGGTATTTCCTCTTTTTTCTTATTTAAATCAACAATAATTTCTTTTCTTAAATCGTATATATTAACAGATCCATCTTTTTTAGTCTTACTTTTTTTAAGCATTGCATCGGTTACCATCTATTACCCTCCAATAAAAAAGACATCTCATTAAGAGATGTCTTCATGTCGTTCCTTCTTCCAAACTTGTATTCCTTGGTCAATTCTCTAAGGTTAATTAATAACCAGTTTACAAGTGCTTCTACTCCGAATGTGAATTATTCAAAAAGAGCATATTCTTTATCTATCTGTTTTTCTATATACCATCTGTAGTTATTGTCATTCTTTTTGTCATACCAAGTGCAAGGAAAATCTTCTCCAGATATTTCTTTAGCTTTTTGTTCATCAAGTGTCACAAAAATTACATCATATTCATCAAAAGATTCTCGTTCCCAAACAAGATAAATTTTCATAATTAACCTCCGACTATGCATTCAGCTCAGGTAAATTGTTACCGAAACTATCTCCACCTAATGAGATATACCCACTTAATCTTCCAGATTCTAAAGGTGCATCTTTTTTAATGATATTAGTCTTTCCTAACGTTTTTGACCAAACGACGTTATTGTAAAAGCTAAACACTGTATCTCTTGCATCATCTGCATTACCGCCTGGTCTGTGGTTCGCATCTTGAAGAGACAATGCTTCACCATCATCCGTAACAATATGACAATTTTTCACGATTAATTGTTGGTTAGTTGCTCCACTTAACTGATAATTGTGTGCATACAGAGAACCGTTCATGTGTTTAGTAAATCCATCATCAAATACCCTCTTAATCAACTCACAGTCTTCTAAAATAACCTTTTGTTGATCTCTTAATCCAATCCCAATCGCAGCGTGTTGGTGGGATTCCAACAAACAATTTTTAATTAACAGATCCCCAGCAGGAGAATTGTTGTCCATGTGGATTGCATAAGATGGAATAGTGTATGAATCTATTGTTGCTTTTTCGTGAGTTGATTTTATTGTCATATTCATAATGTGATTATTCATTCCGATGTTTAATGGAGGAGTATAATAGTCACCACTATGATTAACTAATACACATGTTTTCTTATTTACACCTACTATTGAAATGTATCGACCAAGTAAATCGATGCTTTCTTCGTAAGTTCCTGGCATAACTAAGACTGTCACAGGGTTATCAACATTGTCATTCGCATTGTTCACAGCTTCTAAAATTGTAGGATAATCACCGTTTTCTTTTGCCACTACAATAATGTTTTTGTAGCTGCTTCCGGTAGCTAAACCTAAAACCTGTTCTTTATAGATTTGTGGCAGTCCACTTTGAAACTCTGTTTCAGTACTTCCTTTTTCTAATTGAAATTTATCCACTTTTGCAGAGGTTATTGTAAACCTTGCGTAACGACAGTTTGAAGGTGTAGTGAAGGTTTTAGTCCCATCTGGCACACCACTAATATACATTTTATTGACATCGTAATAAGCGAATTGCTTATCTTCGTTTTTGGTATATGCTGTACTTGGTTCAAGCTCTATAAAATCTGAAGCATAAAAACCCTCGATATTACCAGAAAGATTTCCATGTGTATAAGGAATATATCTATTCTTAATAGCTTTTAATTTGTTGAATAGATTTTTTGTTTTAATGTCAGATTGGACTGGAGTAAATTCAAGACCAATAATTCTAGAAGATTCTAGTTTAGGTGTGCCACTTTCATAAGAAGTAGCAGAAGACCCTAGTTCTAATTGTAATGTCTCTAAACCACTTAATAAAAAACTTACTCTTACAAACGCGGCATTTGCAGGTGTAGTAAAAGCATTCGTAGCATCCACTCCACTGATAAATACTTTATTACTATCATAAAATGCTTTTTGTGAATTAACAGTGAAATAGTACTTTGTATTAGGAGCAACGGGTATATACTCACTAACTCCATAAGTGGCAAGTGCCTTTAATTGACCATCGGTATAACTAACATAATAACCTCTAGTTATATTTAGTTTATTAAATAAATTTTTATTTTTTGAAGTTGTCCCTTCTGGTACTTTAAATGCTAACTTTTTAGCAGTAACAGCACCGTCAACAAATTTCACAGTTGTCAAACTATCGTCAGGAGGAACCGAATTAACCGGAGTATTGCCAGTCCATTGCTGCTTCACTTCATCAGAGAAATATGTTTCATCAAGTAATCCATAATTTTTATTAATTTGCAACACGGAAATATCAGTAGTTGCTTTGTCCATTTTCTCTGTTTGTATGGTAGTAATCTCATTCGATTTTTCTGCCAATTGCGAAGTAACTTTTGTTAATTCACTCTCAGTATTATTCAATTTTGTTGCATGATTACTCAATACTCCACTGTGGTTTGATACAGTTGTTTGGATATCCGATTGAAGGGGAATTGACTCTGAAAAGTAGTCTACGATAACTTCTGTGCCAGCAGGAAGTCCTTCAGTAAAAGTTATACTTTGATTAGTGGTTTCTTCATAATTGTCAGGCCACTTTTGTGGAACTCCACCAATTGTAACTTTTGTTCTATATTGAAATTGATCGTACGTATATTGTAAATTAAATACTTTCTGACCTTCAGTTGCTTCAAAAACATCTCGATGTGTCGTAACTGTTCCCGTTCCGTCATTTCCTTTTCTAGCGACTAAAGACCAGTTAGGATCAGAAGGGGAGTCTGTCGGAGTGTTTCCTTTGGTTTGTCTCTTAGCCATATAAGAATTTCCATTTAGACTGACAATGTTGTTTTTCTTATAAGTCGTAGTGGTATTATAAGGTTCAACAAACTTAGTTTCATCTACAATAGCTTGAGTATTAGTAGCAGCAGTTTGAGCTGCATTTGCTTTTTCTTGTGCTAAATTTGCCTTCTCGTTAGCTAAAGTAGCTGCTGTGTTTGCTTCGTTTTTAGCGATTGAAGTAGAATCAGTTAATTGTTGTAAAACTTCTGTCACTTCACCATTCTCATCTGTTTGTGTATATACTCGACTAGAAGGCATGAAAACAATTCCACGACCATAGAATTCGATTGTATAAGTTTTACCTTCATTTAAATCATCAAATAGTAAAATCCCATTAGTCCAATCTACTAAAACGTCATCTTGAGAGGGAATTCCTTCACTTATAATATTTAAAGTGTCTGTCTCATTTTTAATTGTTAGAGATTGAAATTTGTCTGGGATTTCTTTAAGTTGTATCTTATTGTTTCTTACTTTATCTACTTGATTTATCGGAAAATAAGGATCGTCTGAATTTCCCTTACGCATCCTATAAATTACTGGGTCTTGATAATTGTCAAGTATCGACATATTAATTGACCTCCTTTGAACTGCTTTTTCTTTTTACTAACCATTGTTCAAACTGAAACAAGGTGTTGTCTCCATAGCCATATATATATTGTGGAAAGAATCTTTATCTTTTGTGTGGCATTTATCACAAAGAGTTATACCATTGTTCACATTAATTCTTTTTTCTTTACACCAGTTGTACCCGTCTAAATGATGGGCGTTTAAATTTCCTCCTGAATCATCTCCACAACACTGACAAGTATAATTGTCACGTTGGTAAACTTTTAAACGCCATTCAGAGTATCCTGTCACATTTCTACCAATCTCTCTCTTCTTTTGTGAGAGTATGATTCCACCTAGAATGATTTTTTCCTCTATTTCTATCAATAAAACAATTTCTACATCTTCTTCCATTTATAAACGCATGTAGTTTTATTTTACTTTCATTACCACAGGCACAAATATATCTAAGATTATCATTACTGGAAACATAAGTATCATTTAATAGAACACAGTTGTTTTCTTTAAATACTCTTTTTACAAATTCGATATCATATTTAAGGTTTGCATTTCTTAATTTTTCAGATCTACAATAACTACATCTATGTCCTCTCATAAAGTTTTCTAAATTTATTGTATCTTGGTTTCCACATTCACATAAGTAATCTAAGTTCTGACGTATATTTTTGTAATCATTGGATAGTAAAATGCAATCATTTTCCTTGAAAATTTTTCTGACTTCTTCAATTGACTTTCTTAAACGTTCAGCATTTTTTTGAATGGAGCACATTTTACATCCGTACCCTTTTAAAAGACTTTTAATGGTTAGTTTATCTTCATGTCCTTTGTTGCAAATATATCTATGAGGTATTTTGTACCCTAAATATTCCTCTTCTAATAGAATGTAATCTTTCTTTTCAAATTCCGTTTTTACTTCTTCGAAAGAATATTTGGTTCTCTTTTTAGCCCCTTTAATACTTTTACATTCCATGCAAGCATCGCTAGTTGAACCGTCTTTTTTTGATTTATTATATTCACGAAAAGCCTTAAGAATTTTGTTACCACAAAAATCACATATAACTTGTATTGAAATTGTAGAATTTGGTGAAAGATCGAAAATGTCTATTTCTAATTCACTGTGAATTTTAGTAAACTCATAACCTTTATCGATTAATCGTTTTTTATTATTGTTATTCCATTTAATATTTACTTTTTGAGGTAATATTAACATTTGAAAAACACTCCGTTTTTGAATAATTTATATATGAATGATAAAATTGTTAAAGATGGTCTTTGTGGTATTCCATAAAACTGTCGTAATTGCTAATTGCTTTTCTCAATTCGTCTGAATCATTAAATATAAAGACATTCATTTTGTGATTATGCTTGGATTTTTCCATTTTCTTTAAGGTAAAGCCCGATAAGGCTAGATAGCCTGCCACTTTCTGATTGAAAACAACTATTTTTTTCAATAAAGCAACCTCCTTACAAAAAATAAAAAAGTTTGTGAAATTTTAGTGTGTTAAAACCCTTATAAATAGTGAGTTTCACAAACTAATTCACAAACTTTTTCTTAATAAAAGTCGTATTTTATATTAAATTTATTTTTAATAATTTTCCATCTTCAACCTTGAATAGTTCGGGTGTCATGGTTATATCTATATCATCTGTTACAAAGAAATATTGATACTGTTTTTCAGGAATTATTCTTCTTCCAATCTCAGCTTCTAAGAATTGACCTGTTTCACTTACGTTACAAAACACTAATATAGGGGAAGGGGAGTAGATGACATCAGACATAATTATCCCTCCTGCCAAATTCTAATTATACGAGCATAAGCATTTATTTCACTTGTAGCTGCCCTCAATCGAACATAAAATGCTTTTTGTGTTCCAGTGGGTGTTCCTAAATCAATTGTAAGTATTTCACCATGAGTTGCACTTGAGCTACCTTGATTGGTAAATGTTTTAGTCATCAGGTAAGTTTCAAATTCTGACTCCATAACATAGAAATTACCAGCGTAATTATAAGAATTAGAAGATACATAGTATGCAACTTGCATTTTTAAATATCTGCCCTCATGTCTGTAGGTATAGAAATTCATATTCTTTGGCGATGTGGCGTTTGTTCTATAGTAAACACCGTCAATAGCTACCGATCCGTCTGTAGCTATAAAAGGAGGGTCATGAGGGAATACGCTAAAGTTTAAATTGGCATATCCATCATTAATTACATCAAACCCATCAGGTCTTTTAATAGTTATTTTCTTGGTGACAATCTGACCATTAGAATTAATTGAAAGATTATCTTCCCAAGTTACACCATTATCTGAACTTGTTGAAATTTTGATTCCCTCAGTGGCATTCATTGATACTTTTACGGTATTATCTGATTTTTTAACAGTCATTCCAGTTTCAGAATCAATAGATACTCCATTTTGCCCGCCTATAAGGTTAAAGGAAGATCCCTGGATAGTTGCTCCCTCTGAATCAAATGTAAACTTGCCTGATTCATTCTCAATAATTAAATTTACACCTGCTATAATTTTACCCATTAGACGTTCTGCAACAATTCCATCAGGTAGAATGGCAGTTTGCCAATCTTGCCCTCCATTTTTACTTAGGGCTAGACAACCAGCTTGGATTATAAGTATATCGTTTGGATACTTAGGATTTGTAATCAGAATCCCTCTTTCATTTATCTGAACAGACTCATCTGCACCTGCAATAATCCTTCTTTTTGTCGCATCCCACGTATTATTGATAATATCATTAACTTCACCTAAATCGGTGACAGTTTTATTCCACTTATACTTATTCATTTCAACAGATGTAGAAGTGGAGTATGTCTTTTTGAACATTTCCAACTCAGGATCTTTTTTCTTAATTTCTCGGATGTCTTTAATCGTTAAACTGATTTCACCATTACTGTAAGATATATCCGAAATTAAAGCTCTAATATTGATACCTAAAATTTCATGATAGATGATTACAGAGTCAGACAAGTACAGTTTATCCCAATTCCTCTGTTCTTCAAGCAACTCTAAGAAATTAACAATATCAATATCTATTGTAACTTTAGGTTTACGTATCTCTTCAAATTTAAGTTTAGCGTCATCGTATAATTCTTGAATAACTTCATATGAACTATCAGTCCAATTACGCTCAATAATATATTGGTTACGTTCTTGAATGAGAGTAGGGGAGAAGTTGTTTTCAATAGATAAAGTTGATTTTAATGCAGCAATGTTAGTAGCAACTGTAGAAATATTACTTTCAACAGTATCAATTTCACTTTGCTTTGTATTAACTTCAACTTGTTTAGCGCTTAATCTAGTATTTATCTCAGCAGTAGGATCATCATTGGCCTTAGCAATATCCAACTCATCTTGAATAACTTTCAATTCAGTATTAAGAGTAGCAAGTTCAGCTTCTTTAGTTGCCAATTGTTCATTATAAGTTTTCAAGTTTGTAAGATAAGTTTGAAATTCACCACTTTTAGATTCTACTAATTCTTCATAGTCTAGGATTGCATGACACAAATCCTCAGACATATAATCACTTTTCTTAATAGTATTCTTATTCTCATCACGTTCAAAAGGGAAGAGGAAGTAGTTAAAAGATTCAATGTAGTTAGAACCAGTTGGATTAACTGTTTGAATGGATACTCCATCTTTGCCAAATACTTTTAATCTAGTAACCATTTCCTCAGCCGAACTCGTTTTATTAACTGATTTAAGATACTTACCGTAAGAGAAACGTAGACCTCTGTTTATTCCCAGTTGGTCAGGATGTCCTAAGTTGACTCGTCTATTTTCAGTATCAAAAGTAACCATGACACCGAACGTATCAGCAATTTGACTAACAAAGTCTAAAACAGAAATGTCAGATACATCAAATGATCTATATTTACTTGTTATCTCATTATAGATTGTTCCAACACTCCAAATTGTATCAGAAAGAGCATCTTCTAATATTTGAGAAGGGGAGTATGAGGTTACACTTAATGAACCAATTAATTTATCACTTAATTCATACTCTAGTGATTTAGCAGATACTTGCTTAGAATCTCCTTCACTTCCTGAAGAGTCGCTTAATTCTGTTATCATGTACCATTGGGAAACATTATTCCATTGAAGTTTAATTAGAAATCTTTCTCTTAATTCTTCAACTACTTTACTTTTAACTAATTCATGTTCACGTTCGACAAAGTAGGGGACTTGAAAAGATAAAGTTGATAAGTCACTTAGTGAGAAATTAAATGATTCATCTGAGAAGTCTACAATATTACGTATCTTTTCACGGTTAGGTTTATGTAGAGATAGTTTTAATTTCTTAGGCTTCTTTGATAGTGAAATAGAATGAAGCAACAAAAAACCTCCTTTCTAAATGATAAACTCATATTTGAATTGAATCTTACATTTACCTTTTAGATTAATTTTATTTACACCTCTTGGAATGGAAAGGAAGACATCGTTCGAATTGTCATACAAATAGCGACCAACTATGTCAGTTTCAATTTCTTGGTTTTCACAATCAATTTTAATTTTCTCATCAGCATATAGTCCTGATATTTCTAACATTTCTCCACCATTAGATAAATTTGTGATTGATATATCTGTATCAGATGTACATTCTATAAAGATAAGGGGAGAGCATTCTTCGTCTCCATTATTAGTGAAATCAATAATTGTACCTTGAATTGGATTGTTAGATAAATCATAGATTTCACTTGTGTAAACAGGGGAGAAGGCATAAGGGGCATTACACTTCATTTCAATTTGAACATATCCCTCTTCAATTCCATTATGTAAAGATCGTGCAGAACCTTGATACATTGCGTAATAAATACGTCCACCGTTATTTTCAAACCAAAGAGGTTTATAATACTTCTGGTTAATCCATCTTGCAACTTGTCGAACCTTTTCATCAGACATACCTTTTTCAAACCATAGAGAAAGAGGGATCACTAATGTGTCCCTCTCAATGTCTTTAAAATATGGTTTATCTCGACCTCTTATTTTCTCTTCATTGATTGTCCGGTCAGCCAGGAAGTGTTCTTCAAATAATCCTGAGTCCGTTGAAACTTGAAGTACACCCATGTCTCTACTTTTAATATTGTCGTACATAAAATGCAAGGAGTCTCTTATCATACGTTAAATACCACCCCTTTGTTTCTAAGTTTATCTCCTAAGCCTTTCAAGAACTCATCTGCACCTTTTTGACCACCGGTTACTTTATCGATGGATACATTTAAAGTGACATTATTTGTTGGTTGCTGAGTTGAAGAGGAATTGTTAAGTTTAGGTATTTGGAATTTAGGAATCATATTGGCGAAAGAGCGAGTAATCTCAATAGCTTTAAGGAAGTTACTAGTATCAGACTTATTTAAAACAAGCTCCTTTTCGTGAAGCATGGCTAATTTACCTTGACTACTACTGCCGAAAGCACCAGTATAACCTCCAGTATCAAATGAAGACATTTTCAAGTCAATATCTTCAGCTTTAACCCATAAATCACCACTACCTAGCTTATACATCCCACCATTTGCACTAGAGTAACCTGTGATTCCATAGGATTCTCCAGTTGACAACCTTCTTTTATATACCCAATTCCCTTTATTGTCACGAGTTAAAAGATTGGTATCATTTTTAATAACTGCTCTTTGTTGGAATTGATCGTTAGCCTCAGCTAGTGCAGAACGTGCTTTACCAATGCTGTCTATGAATGTTGTAGCAATTGTTTCACCTAGATATTTCATGTTGTTTGCTGCATTCTGAGCAAAGTATTTCAGATCCTTGGATATAGCATCAAAGTTACCTACTAGTATGTCTTTCCTAATTTGAGCAAATTTACGTTCATCATTAAGAAATTTTTCATAGTAGTCGTTAACTTCTTCACGTTCTTTCTCTAATCGATCACGTTCGGACTCCAAGCTATTATCCAGTTCTTCTCTTCTAATGTCATACTCTCTATCATCAAAGAAGTCTTGTAAGTCTTTTTCTCGATCAGTTAATTCTTTTTGTATTTCAGCAAGACGAGCACGAGCCTCTCTAGAATCATCCATACTTAACAAATCACGCTCTTCTTTTAGCATGGCAATTTCTTCTTGGCGATCATCTAAGTCATTTTGATAAGCTTTTTCTTCACGCTCTTTTTCCATCATTTTGAGTTTTTCATCATGAGCTTTTTCATACGCTTTTAACTCATCATCAATTGCCTGTAGAGCTGCGTCACGCTGTTTCTCATAGGCTTCTTTATACAGTTCAACAATTTCATCACCAAGAGTTTCATAGGCTGTACGGAAGTCGTTATTTAAACTTGCTATATTTTGCTTAATAGAATAATACTGAGAATTAGCTTCAGTTAACATATCTTCCAATTGGTCTTTTTGAGAAGCAGAGAGGTCTTTGTTGTATTTAATCTGATCTCTTAAATATTTAATTTGCTTATATTGCAATACCAATTGTTGCTGAAGAATGTCCTGCTTTTTCATCATTTCATTATTCCATTCCTTAGATAATTCCTTTTGTCTAGAAATAGAATACTCTGCTAAATCAATACTATCCTGTAATAAACTTTGTTCACGCTGGTAATTCTCAACACGAGAGTTGATCATGTCCATTTGTAGTTCCAAGAATGCTTGACGCATTTGCTGATACTGAGTATTGGCCTCAGTCAGCATATCATTGAGTTGAAGCTTTTGTTCAGAAGTTAACGCCTTATTATATTTAATTTGTTGCATTAAGTAGTTAACTTGTTCTTTCTGAAGGTAAACTTGACGACTGGTAATTTTACGTCTGTCTTCCATTGCCTTAGCCCACTGTTTAGAACCTACAGATTCTTTTGTAATTTGCGCTTCAGCAGCAGCTAAGTTATCCTCTGTCAAAGATTGTTCACGTTGATAATAAGCGATGCGAGACTCAACTAAAGCCATTTGCAATTGTTGAATTTCAGCCTGAGCAGACATAATGTCGTTGTATAGACCTTGTGAAGTTCCTCTAGCGTTATCTAACGCTTGTTGAGCATCAGCAGCAGAACTGCTTACACTTCCTCCGACAGATGAGAGTTGGTTCATATAAGCTTGAGGATCAATTGCTTTACCATTCTGTTCAATTTGAAGATGTAGGTGAGCACCAGTTGAACGCCCAGTGTTTCCGACCTTACCTAAAGTTTGACCGGATGAAACAGTTTGACCTGCTTTGACGTTTAAACCTTTTTGTAAATGCATGTATTTTGCAACTGTACCATCATCTTGTTGGACAACTACCCAATAACCAGCCGTTTTACTGTAAGCAGCAGTGATAACTTTCCCTGCACGTAATGACTTAACTGGATCGCCTTGCTTCCCATTTGCTAAGTCTAAACCTTTGTGAGCAGATGAACGGAATGATTCTTGTTGTCCAAACTTAGATGTTGTTCGGAAATTGCTGTTGTAATAATCAACAACTGACTGAGATGCAGAAGAGAAAGTTGTAGCAATATTGGAAGCAGAGCCAGCCAATTTATTAAAATTACCCAAAACTTTATTTACGTAATTTTGTGTTTCTTTAAATGGGGGAATACCACCGTATTTTCTAACATTTCCAGGGCCTGCATTATACGCTGCTAAAGCTTTGGACAAATCGTTACCAAAAGCTTTTAACTGTTGAGAGATATACTTTGTTCCACCCATGATATTTTGATAAGGGTCGAATGAGTTAGTGACACCTAATCCACTAGCAGTTCCTGGCATCAGTTGCATTAATCCTCTTGCCCCAGCAGATGAGACAGCTTTAGGATTGAATCCTGATTCTTGTTGAATAATAGCTGCAATTAAGAAAGGATTGACTCCGTATTTTTGAGCTGCTTGGTTGATATAAGATGCATATTTACCGCCATAAGTGCCTGAAGTGGAAGATGATGAATAGTTACTGCCACTTGATGACGGTGAAACTGTTTGGACACCATATTGTGTAACATTGCCAGATTTAATTTGTTGATTAATCTCGTTACGTTGATCCTTGAGGACTTTAACCTTAGATTCTAGAAGTTTGATTTCGTCTTTAATTGATTGACGATACTTACTAGAGTAATTAGTTAATTGCCCTTGTAGAATCTTTTGGCGTTCGAGAGAAGTGTTTATTTCATCTAATCTAAGTTGGAGCTTGTTGGCGATGTAGATTTGTCTCTCCATTTCCTTACTTTGCTCTTCGGCAGCCTTTTTAACATTTTCAGCAGATTTGTAATATTGGCCATTATAATCCACAGCATTTGATAAAGAAGAGGTATATTCATCTAACTTTTCCGTAATATCAGCTAAAACATCAGACTCCATATTGCGAGCTTCCATACCAAACTTATAAGCAGTCATACCGTCTTGAGTTTCTAGGAATGGGTCATCAGCACGTTCTTTAGCCATAGTATATAGAGCATCAGAAGCTTGTTTATAAGCGTTTATCATATCTTTAAGAAGAGTAATACGATTTTTAACACCTATTGCAGCGTTTAAAGTCATCTGTTCCTCAGCAGATAGTTGTCCACTGGCGAGCTTATCGATGGCTTGCAACATTATGTCGGATTGCTCTACTTCCTTCTCCATGCTTTCAATATGCATTTTTCCACCGGAAGCCAAGTGTGGATAAATAGTTGCGAGTTGTTCATATGCGGAACGTAACGTTTCTTTTTGTTCTGCTGATAGACTCTCTTGTGCAGACAGGGAGGAGTAGAGTGCAATTAATTCACGAGTAGAAGATAGTTCTTGGCTAGTTGTACCGATTAACTGTTGGGATAATTCAATTTTCTCTTCTTGTGCATCTGTGACACCTTCGATTGAATCAGATAGGACATCGTTAGCACCAGCTTCTTCATAAGTAGCATTAGCTAGTTGCTCTGAGGCTTCTTTAGTTTTGTCATAGGAAATCTCAAACTCGGATAACTGAGCATTTGTTGCGCCCATATTCTTCGCTAAATCTAAGATGTCTTGTTTAGCTTTATCGAATCCACTTGAATTCTCAGACTCATAAGCTCTTTGCATTTCATCAGATAGATTACCTAACTGAGTTGCATATGCTTCTAGTTCAGTTGCATTCAAATCTGATAAATCCATAGATGATACAAGAGAAGTAATTTCCTTTTGAATAGAAGGGTCAATGTCTAACGTATTAAATGCTTGTGAGATTTTTAACACTTCATCATTTATTTTCAATGAAGAATTTGATATTTGAATCTCTAGTCCTCGTATCTGTGATTCAAGTTCAGCAGCTTCAATTTGTTTAGTTTTATTTGCATCTTCTTTATCAAATAAAGGATTATATTCTTCCCATTGTTTTTGTTGCTTACGAGCTTCTTCGATTTGTTTTTGTAATTCTTTTTGCTCATCTAATTGTTTTTTAATGGTGTCTTCAGCTTTGATTCTAACTTCATCTTTTTTAGCTTCAATTAACTCTTTTGTTAATCTTATTTCTTCTTCAATTTGATCATTTGTTTTTAATCTAGCTTGACCAGTTGCGTCGATATGACCTACTAGAGCAGGGTAGACTTGTGAAATTTGAGTCATTAATTGAAGATATTCTTGTTCTTTACTAGTGTCAGCGAATCCACCTTCAGGTCTTTCTGCTGACAGTTCTTTATATCTAGCGATTAACTCTTCAGTTTGTTGCTTGTTCGAAGTCAAAGCATCGATATTAGCTTGTTGAGATTGTTCAAATTCTTCTTGTTGTTGTTTAGCGTTAGAATACGCACTAATCAATCTTTCAACTGCAATGCCGACAACTGCGAATGCTGCGCCAACTCCAGTAGCAATCAGTAACCCTCTAAACGCAGTTGTTAAACCTATTGTTGCTACTTGTGCTCTGGTCATAGTTGCAGTTAATCCAACTGTGGCTAATGAAGTTGCAGTCATTGAAGCAGGAGTAACTGCCAATGCTGTTACGAAAGTTCTGAATCTAGTGCTTAAAGCAAATATTGTAACTCCCAATGTTCCAAACACACCAGATAAAACCCCTATTTTATCAATAACGGTAGAGGAAAGGGTGAGTAGGTCATTTAGGATTTCTACAGTGGTGATAAGGCCGTCTGTTAACACAGCTTCTCCGGCAGATAATGTGAAGTTATTCCAAGCTGTATCAAGCCTATTAATTCTCGCCTCAAGCGATTCCGCATACCTGGCTTGCTCGGACATTGAGCTGCCCTGTGAATTTAAGGCAGTATTAGTTGCATCGGTGGCAAGTGAAAAATTATTCATGAGCGCCAAAAATCGACTCAACTGGTAGCGCCCGGCCAAAGTTACACCTAAATTTTGACGTTGCTCATCGGAGAGGGTAGTCCATTTTCCTGCAAGTTCTCCTAAGATATCACTTACAGGTCTAACATTTCCAGCCATGTCTTCAATGGATATGTTTACTCCATTTAGAGCAGTTTCGGCTTCCGACATGGTTGTAATTCTTGAGATGATCGTTTTAAGGCCGTTACCAATAACTGATCCAGATTCTCTCGTCGTAGAACCGATGGCAGCGATATATCCAGTCAACTCATTTATATCCACGCCAAAAGTTTTTGCAGTCGAGGCTGCTCTACGTATACCATCTGACAAATCTTTTGTCGAAATTGCGAAATTATTGTCGACTTCGTTTAATTTGTCAGCGATGGTTATTGACTCCGAGGCTGCGATATTAAAGTTTAACATGGCACTCGTGAGAGTATCGACTGCACCTTTTGCATCAAGATCTGAAATATTCTGTAAAACTTGAGCTGTAGATGCCATATCAATTAATTCACTATTGGAATAGTCACCCATACGGGCGAATTCTCCTACAATTGTAAGCACGTCTTTCAACTTCGATGATAATTCATCCGAGACAATTACACTTTCTTCAAGGAGTTCGGTTAATTTGAAGTCAGGAACATCCATAACACGAGCAATGTCGGTAATCAATGAATCGATCTCAATAAGTCTTTGAGTCATTGATTGAAGAGCTTGGATAGGAGCATAGAAGGCAGTTGACGCAAGCATCCAGTGTTTTATTAATCATTAATCGTGCATTTAATGACTCACATTTAAGTGACTATATGTTTCCATATAGACTAGACTATATCTTAACGATTTATCAAAATCGCTCTCTCCGTTTCGGCTTATCATTTTGCACTTATAAGCCTACGATACTCCCAATAGGTTTCTCATAGTCGTTGAACGTTTCTCTATTCGAGACTTCGCTGCTGATTGCCCAATCCATTTAATTTTTAACTTTCACGCTTAGGTATATTTCAACCTTACGTTGTAGTTTAAATGGCTCTAAGGGTGTTCCAGCAATTAGAAGAGTTTTACTCCCGCCTGGTAATTTGTAACGGGAAATTTGGTCATTGCAGTCGAAATCATTTCCCCAAAACCGATTGTATCTTTCGAAGCAATCCTAGCATTCATAGCCATGTCTTTATAAGCTACGGATAACCTATCCATTTCTTTCCTAGCATTTGCGATGTTATCGGTAGGGATTTTATTAAGATCATCCATATACTTAGTGAATTGGGAATCAGGTACATGTTTACCGTATCTTTCAACTAACCCTGAAGCGTTAATTTTAGCTCTTTGTTGATATAGATCGATTGTGTGTTGTAGGTCAGCAATTTCTTTGGCTTGCTTTTGTCTACGTTCATCAAGTTGTCTATTTATTTTTTCTTCATTTTGTAGTTGTTTCTCACGTTGAGAATTAATAGTTGCGCTGTTGTCGACAATACTCTTATCCTTCATATAGAAGAGATTGTCTAAGCCCTTTATCCCAGCTAATTCTGCAAGTTCATATTTTAATTTCTCTACTGTTCCATCGGTCTTATTTACTGTCAGATTAAACTTAGTCAACTGGTCAGTCAGCGGATCAAATGTTTTAGTGAATTTAACTTCACCAAATTGCTTATAATGATCTAATACTCTGTTGAAGTCTTTTTCAAGTTTTTTGATTCCCGATGTATCAAATTCAGGTTTAATTGGGGAAGAGGGTGCTTGTAAACCATTTAATTGGTCTTGTATCTTTTTAACCTTCTTAGCAATATCCTCAATTTGAGAATCATTTACGTTGATGTTAAAATTTAATGACTTTCCAATTTCTTTTAGTTGTTTATTTATGGACTTTGTTGTTGATGCTTCATCTAGCATCCCGTTTATAAGTATCCTCAAGTCGGCCATAAAACCACTCCTTTCTAAAATTTACATAATAAAAAGGAGTACCTGATTGGCACTCCTTGAGTATCGTTGTATTTAATTATTGAATTTGTTTTTCTTCCTGTTGCTTGATGATAATTGAAATTGTTTTATGAAGTTCATAAGCAGTATTGTATATTTGCTTGTAGATAGGAGAGTCTTTTTCAAATTCCTCTCTGTCATCCTTAATAGGGAAGGTGAGAACAGGATTATTTAAATCATTCAGCACAATTCTAATATCTATAGATTTAACAGCTTCTTTAGATTTTTGATTACCACTAAGTCCTCCGACAATTGCTCCAACCCCACCTGCTAAAGCACCTCCAACAGCAGCACCGACAACTTGTGAACTTCTTGAAGTCTTGGTTAGGGTACTACCATTTTCCATTAAATGAGATTCAACGATATCTTTATAGTCAATAGCTTTAACATTAAATGAAGGGGAGTTGTTGAATAAATATAGAATTCCTTCACTATGAGAAAAAGTAATATTATTGTAGTTAGTTGTGGAAAAATCACTTCTATCAACTTTAATTTCATGTTCTTTTAGGTAATCATTTACAGATTTAATGAAATTATCTCGGTTTTCTTCTCCTGTGAATTTGTCGTAACTTAACATAGCAACAAATAAACCTAGCGCAATCATTTCGGAATACCAAAATAATGTGTCTAGTTCAATAAGAATAAAGACTATACCTAATATCATAAAGGATAAAAATCCTAATAAAAGTAATTTACGAGCTTTTGACAATATTATCACCTCTTGGTAATTTTAGCTATATTATAGCATATGTACCAAGAGGACTAAAGATACTTATGAAACTTCAATTAATTTAATACTACTTTTTATTTTTTCTTTATATTTATTAAATTCATTTATATCTTCTGGATATATTGATATTAAATTGACATTATTTTCTTCACATATCTTAATTTTTTCTAATACTTTTCTAGAGTATTTTCCCACCCAAGTATCATGATGAATGTATTTTTCATCAAATAATCCAAAGTACTCAATGCATATATTTGAATTTGGTAGATACCAGTCAAACCTTTTCTTAGTTTTATCAGTTATAATTAACTCTGAATATGGATATTCTTTAATGTATTTAATTTGGTTATCAATTAAGTAATTTGTAATTATCATTTCACTGTATGATCTGCAAACATCACCGTTATTATCTATGCAAGTATAACCCATACCTAGAGAATGAGAAGCTAAGTCTTCTGCATAATCTATATCTAATGTATCCCAAACAACTCTCAAATCTCCGAATCTATTTTTATATGTAGCATAATTACAAACAGACTCTTCGTTGTTTAAATCTTCTCTCAAGGGTATTCTATTTAATTTATCGTAAAGATTTTTATAATCAGCTAATAACTCTTCGTCTGATTTATGTTTTGGTCTTACATAATCTAATTCCCAACCCAGGTCTTCTAACATTTCTGAAAAAGGCTTATTAAAGGCTCTGGTATACTGTTTAAATTCAGAAAGACCATTTTCAGTTAAATCTTTAATCATGGGCGTTCTACCGAGTTTTTCCTTTAAATCTATTAATTCCTTAAGCAATAATTCTTTAGACTTTTTAAGTTGATTGGCTTCACCAATATACTCTTTGCAGATTTCCGCAAACCGTTTTCCTACATTAGATTCTAGTGCTTTTCTGTTTAAAAAAGGAGTTCCTTTGACAATTTCATCATATTGACTCGCTGTTGGAGCTTTACCAATCTTATTATACAATTCAATTAATCTATTAATTGATTCTTCCATTAACCTTTCTTTTCCATAGGTATATTCCACACCGACTAATCCAGATTCATAGAGAGCATTATTAAAATTACCAAACTTAAATAGAAACCAATTCTTATTGATACCGTATTCTTTTTCTATGTATGTTGCTGTTGGAATTTTATTTGTTTTATCATATAAGTCTTTGATGAACTTTATGCCATCTTCTTTAGTTTTAAGATCGTGCATATTTCTATTTGGTGGAAGATTTAATTCTTTCAACATATCTTCCCAACTACTCCAGAATTTTCTTATGATACTGCTTTTATATTTAATTTCGTTATAATAAGGCGATCTGTTATGTTTTTGATAAAATTCCATAACAGATTCAACTACATTCTCTTTTGAAAACTCTCTAATCATGTTTAATTCAAATCCGGACTTCAGTAGAGCATTATTCCAACTTCCGAAATACTTAGCGAAAGTTTTATGTTTCGGAAGACTATCACATATTTTTAAATCCTCGACTCTTGGTGTTCTTCCTAGTGATAATCCAAGCTCTTTCAAACCGTTAATTAAGTATTCGTCAGTGTATTTTCTTCTACTCATCCACATTCACTCCCACTACAAAATTTCTCCCCACATACAATTCAAAATCGGCAGACAAAGAGGGTAGGGAGGTGAACATTCTACTTTCTTCACAGGTAGCTAATCCATGCCGCATCATCTGCCAAGTTACCGAACAATTAATCTATGTATCTATTCATCATCACCGAAAAACTTATCCCAATCAACATTCACATTATGTATTTTCATCTTATTTAACATTTCTTTGCTAAAGTTATTATCATTCACCTTATAACCAGCTTGCAACATTGCTAATTCCTCTGAATTTTCATTAGTCACAATAGAAACATCAAGGGTTATCGTTCCGTACACTTCATTTCTCATTTTAACCATCTCCTAGTATTGTAATCTATGTATTTACCAGTTGTTGTTAATTACATACTACATGAAGGTTCATGAACTGTCAATAAGGTTAATGAAAAAATAAATGTAAAAAATTTTATTCACTATTGAATAATGAATAGGGAAATGGTAAATTTAACTTAGAGAGTTATTGAACGTTCATTATGTTTTAGGGAGAGATTAAATGAGTTTAAAAAATAGATCTCAATTTAGCAGCACATTGGATAATGAACTAAAAGATAGATTAAAACAACTATCTGACGAAACTGATGTTCCGATTTCCAAATTATTAGATCAAGCTGTCAAAATGCTTCTAGAAAAAAGAGGAGCAGGTAGAGATAGCGAACGTACATTAGGTGAAAATAATTAATCCTCATAAACACAAGAAGCTGCTCAATTATTCGAGTGGCTTTTTCTATTCACAAAGGTAAAGAGAGAGGAGAGGTCAAAAAATAAAAAAGGGGAGTACTGTTGTACAGGCAGACACTCCGAATGTTTTGGGCTAATAGTAAACATAATCACTATTAGGTTGCAACCAAATTATTAATTACGTTTATTTTATTTATATAAGAAACTAAATATTTCGTCAAGCGATTTTTCTCTTAAGTCAGAAGGGTAGATGACTAGATAACTCAAGTCTGCTAAATCAAGCATATGTATTTTATCATTTAAATCTTTTTTATATTTTTCTCTAATAAAGTCATCTTTATTTTTATTAACCTTTGAATAATCTAACATTCCTGCAACTTCTATATAGTAAAGCTTATTGTAGTGATTAATTACGTAATCACAATCCTTTAATCCTTCATAGCAATCAATGAAGTCACTGTATAAGATATTGCGGTTATAATTGACTTTTTTATCTCTTAAATAATTGCTTACTTCAAATTCAAATTTACTTGTTACTATTTCTCCATCTTCGTATTCATAAACCATACCCATTCCTGCTTTATTACACTTAAATCCTATTGATTTTATATAATCGCACAGAGTCATATTTAATTCTTTTTTAAACCATCGGTCATATGTTCCAGCAGTCAAACACCGTTCACTTACATTGACATCTTCTCTTGAGATAATATCTCTGTTTTCAGTTTCTTTTATATATAAACACAATTTGTCAATATCTTCTTTTAATTCTTCAATAGATCTAGTCTTGTCTTTCATTATTTCTTGATTTATTTCAAATCCTAAATCCATAAGCATGTTGTTGAAATTTCCCCAGTGATTATAAATAGTAGCAATGCCAATCTCATCATCTTTTGGAAATTCAAAGTCTGATTTTTTAAGATTTCTATTAACTTCCTTATGTTTCTTTAAAATGGCTTTAATTGTATATTCTTTTGAAACTTTATAGCTAGGTTTTAGTCCTAAGTAGTTAATGAATTGGTTGTAGTCATTAACATTTTCATCAGGACAATATCTTACAAACCATCTTCCATTTGGTAATCCATATGTATTATTTATTAAATCATACGAAGTTAAAGCTCTACCAATTTCTTTGCTAATATCTATAAATCTTTTACAATATGAATCATAGTCATTTTTATCCAATATGTGATTTCTGCCATATTTACTGTAAAACTCTTTAAACTTATCGCCACAAATAATTTTCAATCTGTCCCAAGTTGGCAGATTGCTGTCTCTTGCACAATCCTCAGCAACGGGATATTTACCGTTTTCTTCAAAATATTTCTCCCATAGTAAACATAGATCATTATAAGTGAAATGTGCAAACGGAGACTGCTTGTAGATAACCGTAAAACCTTTTCCTTCTAGAAATTCCCGATATCCTGAATATCCATTTTCTCTAAAAATAATTCTCAATGTGGTTGACGAAGGTAGGGCATTATTATTTTTAATTTGCTCTTGACTTGGTATTTTATTTAATTCTGTTGAAAACTCAATTAATTTTTCACATATTTCTATAAAGTTATATTCTCTCACTTAATTACTCCTTTCAAAACACAAAAAGACAACCAGAAGTTCTGATTGTCTAATAACTGTTTAATTTATTTTTAATTACCAATCTAAATCATCTAACTCATCTTCAAAATCACGTAAATCATATATAGCCGTGGTTTCAAGGCTCTCGTGTTGTGCAAATTTCTTACTAACTATTTCAGGCTTCATTCCCGATGATAATAATCTTGTAACCAATGATGACTTAAAACTGTGAGCATTGATACGTCTGCCTACAATATCAGACAATACCTCGTCACAGAAATAACTAGCCCATGATTCCGACATTTGTTTTGGCTCTCCACCGTACATAGTAGTGAAAACATATTCATGTTCATATCCACGAACTTCTACCCATTGCTTCATGTATTTAATCGCTTCAAGGTTAAGATAATAGTTTACTTTCTTTCCCTCACCTTTACCTTTTGCAGTTATTAAATTTGATTTGACATAATTTTTACCATTTGCATCTTGGTAAATTGCTGATGTTTTAATTTGAATTAACTCTGCTTTTCTGGCTCCAACATTAAATGCTGTAGCTAACCACGCCATACCAAGATAGTTTTTATCTTTTTCAAGCGTACTCATCATTAACTCATATTCATCTACGGTAATTTCTTTCTTTTGATAAGTTTGTGTTTTGGGGATTGAAGGAAGGCCGCGTGTAAAGTTTCGAAACTTTTCAAATCTTTTGTCGTCATCAGCAACGATATTCTCTATATAATTACAAAGACTAGAAACTGTTGCTTTCTTTAGTCCGATTGCACTTGAAGACATATTTCTATTTTTCAAGAAACTTATGTATCTAAGAAAATCACGCTTACTAATTTCATATAAAGGCTTATCATTCAAAGAGTTATGTACCCACCAGAAAAATTGCCTCAACGAACTGGTATACTGTTTCCTTGATTTAGGTCTAAAAGAATTTGAATCAAGATATTCGGACAGTAAGTCTCTGTGTTCAGCATCAACTTTATTCCACATTTCCTCAGTAACCTCTGGTAATCTTAGGGCACGTTCACGGAGCATGTTCTTTTCAATTTTACTCAATAATCATTCACCACCATTATGTTTATTTTGTTTTTATGCCTATACTGTTAAGGTCTTTTTCTAAACTCTCAGCTAGTTTATTATTGTTTCTTAGCGCTTCACGAGTATTTTCAACGAAAGGACGAGGAGTATTACTGTATTCGAATTCATACTCATAATTTCGGCCATACTCAACCGTATCAACAATATCCTTACCTGTGTCCTCATCTCGTCTAGTATTAAATACAGCAATCCCATTAGGAGTGTTTTCACTTTCCCAGGATTCCTTTAACTGACCAGTACGTTCATATTGAACAGGATCTGGATATACATCGTACACCGTTTCTTGAACTTGATTTCTACCTTCAGCAATAACAGTTTGCTTAACATTGCTGTTAGATTTCTGCATAGCCTTAGCAGCTAATTTTTCAATCTCTTTAGCCAATTCCTTCATATTTTTAGCGACCATTACATATCAACTCCAATTAGACTTCTGGAATTTGCTTCTGTTTACCAAGAATAATTTCACGATTCTCTAAAGGTAGCTCCTGAATTTCTTTCTGAACTCGCTTAATCTCATTACTCAACTTATCATCTAATTCAGCAATCTCATAAATTTTGTCATATAAATAGGACATTGATTCTTGAGGAAATTGCTTTAAAATAAATTCAGCAACTTTACTGTTTAACACTTCTTTAATTTCTTTATAGATGTAATCTGCTTTTTTACTAGTAGTCATGCTAACATCAGTAAAGTGCTTGATTACGTAATAACCGATTATATCTGATCCAGCAATCTCAATTTCCACTTTTTCTTTTTTGGCTAAACTTAGGAAAGAGTAGAAATCATCCCTTAAATCTGCAACTTTTTGCGGAGAGAAAAAGGGATAAATTTTAATTTCATGCGGTTCACCATTTACATCAATATCAATGGAAACCGATTCTTTATAACGCTTATTGTCATTTTTAATATGACTAATAGTTAATTTCTTACTCAAATGTATCTCCTCCTTTTATTCCATGAAACAAGTCTTTTATTGAAATTTTTTTTAAAAAAAATAGGAGCAGGGGATTAACCTACTCTTGGGTATATTGTTTATTATTTAGTTGCGCATTCTAAATAATAAAAGGAGACACAGACGGTCTCCACTATTACTTTAACGGTAATAATTTGATTGAATGAACATCTTCAATCTTACCAGTATATTCAACTATAATTGTACGTCCTTTAGTAAAATGTGCTTTTTGTTCAATTGTTAGTGATTTATCAAAGTAAGCACGAATTCGCCATCCCTGAATATTAACAATTACACCATTTTCTTCTACTTCATGAACATCTAATTCAATTTTATTTACCACAGGTTCTTTTGTAGTAGTTGTAGCCACTTTCCACACCTCCAAAATAGAGAAGGGGAGAGTGTCCCCTAATTGTTAAGTTTACTTATTAAACGATTGCTGAATCATCATAAACCACTAGTTCCCACATGTCTGTGTTTACTGGTGACTTTAGAATTTCCATGTTTAAGTCTAGTGCAGCAGGATCTCCGTCTGCTGAGAATGAAAGGTTAAAGTTATCTTCGAACTTAGCATTTGGTACACGTAATTGTCCTTCAAATGCTTCTTTAGTAAACTCATCAACAACTAGAACATCCATTACAACACGGAATGATTTACCGAATTGATCAGATGTAACTTTGATTGTTTTAGCATCAGTAGCAGTGTTTGCTTGGTAGTAAACTCTGAATTGAGTTCCATTTGCTACAGCAGTATTGAAAGTTAAATCTTTACCAGTTACTGAATATTCTTTTGGATTAGAAGCAGGAGTTCCAAGAGTGAATTCTTCACCATTAGTACCGTCTGGATTTAATTTAAATACAGATACGATTGCACCAGAAGGAGTTTTACTTAGAGTCACTTTATTGGAAGTTACAGATTGCACTTCATGTAAATCTACTTTTTTAATACCTGCAACAAGGTCGTTACCTGTTAACATTGCAACTGCTTCGTTATCAAAAATAGCGTCTTGTAAAGTTAAACGAGCTTGACGGTTAGATGAGAAACCGATTAAACGTGCATTACCACGACCACCTTGAGCGTAAACTGTTTCACCAGTTGTTTCTACTCCAGATGTTTTTAAAGTTGTTAGTGTAACAATTGCTTTGCCAGTTGATAAGTCATAGAATGAAACTTCACCAGCTTCACGAATTGCCCAACGATTAGGTGTAGCCATATTATAATCATCCTCCAAATTGTTTATTTTGCTTTTATGATATTTGCCCAATTGATATCGGACAGTTTAATGCCTTTAGAATCAATGTTTCCTGTGTATATACCTGTAAGTGTGTAATGATAGTTATCCATGCTTTCTAATCTCATGAATGCATCATATAATTGATATATTGTCAGATTAAGAACATCTTCAATTCCGATTGTCTTCCAACCGATAGCAGAAATCATACTATGTAAGTTTTGCTTTGGTTTAATCTTCGGAGCCTGTTCTTTTTTCTTCTTTAACTTTTCCATGAATTTTCTAGCACGTTCATTACCAGGTATAATTTCTTCTTCATCTTTCTTTTCCTCTATGAAATTACCAATCTTTACAACTTTCTTAATCAAGTCCCATTTTTCTTCAGATAAAACACTATCTTCACTTGGTTCTCCAAAATAAACAATACCATCTTCATAGCTAGGTTTTTCGCCAAACACCATTTCCAAAGCATTTAAAAAAAAATCCCTAAAGGAATCCTGATGGTAAAGAAACGATATTAAAATTTCGTAATCAGAGTGTCTGTCCATTTCTTCTGAAGTCTCATTAAGACTGTCTTTACTGAATAATAAATAAGAGAGGTAAGCGCTATGTAAAGATTCATTAATAGATATTATTTGTCTAAGAGAAGGGAGTTGTATATGTCCAATCCCATTTATTTCAATTGGAACATTTGCCAATAGCTTTAGGTGAATATCATCTCGTGTTATTTCAAACATAATATCACACCCTAATGGTTCTCACTTACAAATTCATAAGTATATTTATATCCTAAGTAACCACTTGGAGGATTACCAATGATAAACATACGATCTGATTTGATATTGCTGAATCCTGTTACATGTTGATTATGTAAGATTTCATTCAACCTATCTGCAATAAGAAGAGATCGAGCATCATTCATTTCAAATGTATCAATATGAGTATAAATATCAAAAACAACATCTTGAAATGCAAACTTTGTAGCGCTCTTTGTATTATCTCTATTCCCAAAATACATACAAATCCTACAAATCTTCTTATTAGCTTCACTCTGAATATCATCAGTCTTAGGTGCTCTTAGAATCCTATCTTTCCTAATTTCATAGAAATTTGGTAAGCTCCTTACATTAGCCTTCTCAGCACTCAATGGATTATCAGCATAATACAACAATCTCAACAATTCCTCATCATTAGCAATAACCATAAATATATCTACTAAATTCTGTGCTAATCTACTCAATCATCACACCTTCTTTCCTTTGATAACTAATAAGCCAACACCATTTATGGACTTTGTGCGATCAATTCCAATAATTTGATACTGCACACCGTACATAGTGAATTCTTTACCTTCATCTATTTCAGCGTGTTCAGTGAATTGAATTGTCGCTTGCAATTGTCCTTCCGGTAAGTTGATAGCTTCATCAGAATTATCAGAGGTGATAGTAGTTTGTGCAATGCAAGGGAGGAGAGTGGGTTCAGATGTAGTGTAGCTCCATATTGGTTCTCCGAATTGATTGACTCCGGTTTGAGTTCTTGTAATTTCACCTGGAAGAGGGAAGTATGTGTTGCAAAGTTTTAATTGGCCTTTAGGGTAAATTTCACTATCTACAAAACTAAGTAGTAGATAATTTTTCCCTTTGTATTCAACAGTTGAGCCAATATTAACTATTGAATCTGCCCTAAAGTGTATAATCTTTTCATCATACTCATTATCTTGATTTACAATTGAGTCCGTATCAATCCCATTAACCTTTACAATAGAAAACGATGGGGAAGAGTTGAATTGTTGATTAACAATCCTTTTTGACATGTTTTTTGAAGAATCAGTAGGATTATTACCTTTATCATCTAACCTCTGTATATACCTTGTTATAAAATCCAAATCAATCACCAACCCTCAGTGACTTCTCAATTAAATCCATACAATGAAATACTTCTCGCTTAATCACTTTAATGTCAACTGTTGATTGTAAACTGTCATCGTAAAAATGTTCTAAAATACTTATTAGAGTGACAACAGTAGGGATTTGATTTTCTTCGACTAAATACTGTAAACCATATATTTCATAAATAAGAGAGTCAATATTTTGAGGTAAACCTATATTTTCTTCCTCAAAAAGACAAAGTAATTTGTAAAATTTATTTATTAATGATGTGACATATTCATTTGTAATTTTCATCCCTAAAAACCTACCCGATAGTAATACTCAATCATTAAAGTATTTGCTTCATCTTTGAAGGTTTGTCTTAATTCTCTTACTTCTTTAAGTTGATTTGCAGGGGAGAAGAGTTTGAAATCTTTAGATCCAAGTCTTTCTTCTAATAATTCATCTCGTAGAATTTTAGGGGATAAGTATTCAACAACCATTAAAGTAGAAAGGATTTCTTTTTCCATTTCTGTGAGAGTGATATTAAATTGTTGTAATAAATCATCTCTGTCAGATAAATCTTTAGTTGAATAGGTGAATTTAGGAATAGATGATTTCAAGAAATCATAAAGTAATTCTTGTGCAAATTCAAAATCATTCACAATTTTATCTTTAAGTTGATAATCTTCAATCTTACCTAAGAAATAGGCATAAACTTCTTCATAAGGTGTCATTTAACACACCTCACTTATTCTTCGTCATCGTAGATTTTCATTTTAGCTTTCTTTTCAATAATATCGATTTTAGCTTTGCTATCAAGTTTTAGTTCTCTAGCAACTTCGACAAATTGAAGAATAATAGCCTTCTCAGTGATTTCATTTAATTCTTTTTCAAGTTTTTTATAATTACCTTGAACAAGCTCAATAATCTCTTCATTGCGAACAACATTTGAATTCGTTTTCTCACCAGTTTCAGTTTCAAGACCTAGTTTTACACGAACCTCTTTGTCATCAATCCAAAGCATTCCTTTTTGGATAACTTCTTGATTAATGTGAATGTAATCAATTTCCTCTTCATCAATCTTCAAAAATGAACCTTGTTTCGGCAATAGTCTAAATGATTCAGGTGTTGGATTCAGATAAAAACCTAACCCACTATGAATGTTATTAATAACTTTTACTAGTTTCCCCATGTTTAAATCCTCCTTGTATTCATAAGAATAAGGAGTCTACAATCAGACTCCTCATGTTAAAATTATTTAATTAAACGATTGTTACTAGACCAAGGTTGTGTACTTGAAGTACGTTTACGCCAACTTTTTGTAAAGTCTTTTTAGTTACAGAGCCATCATCGAAACTTTGTTGTTCTAACATTTCAGCGTCACCTTCGAATGTAACTTTAACCGGCTTGTCAGCATTTACAGGAAGAACATAGATAAGATTGTTATCTAATACCCATTGAGTATTAGTTTCATCAGTGAAAGTGTTTGGTAATTGAACAAGAGCTTTACCTTCCCACACACCAATAAATCCATCTCTGTTAAATGCGTCTTTCATGTTATCAGACATAGCAGATTTGAAACCAGAGTCAGCAGTAATGTTAGCTAAAGCTACAGATGTACCAACGATAACTGGACGACCATAAGCTGCAACAGTGTTAGCTACGTTACGTACTTGAGCTAAAGAGAAAGCTCCAGAATATTTGTTAGCAGCAGGAGCAGAACCCATACCAGTAACAAAAGTAGTTTGGATAGTTTTCATTACTTCTTCATTGATAGCTTCAGCAATTTCATCAATCATATCAGTGAAAGCTTCTGCACGACCAGCAAGAATATCATCGAACTCAGCATAAACAGCAGCACCAAGAGCCTTTGGTTGAGCAGTTACTTTACCTTTGTAAATTTTTTGTCTGCGAATCTCAGAACCTAAAGCAACATATTCAACTTTTAAACGACCGTTACGAACGTTATATTCTTTCTTTTCTCCGTGTCCTACATAAGCAACATCAGCGATAACAGAAAGAGCGTCACCAACTTTAACTTTTAAAACTTCGTTTACGTTTTCTTTGATAATTGCATTGATTTCAACTTTATTGCGATCATAGTCTTTTAATAGAACACTGAAAAGCTCAACCATTTCTTGTTTACGTTGTTCAACTGTTTGACCTTCAACAGAAGAAGTGTTATTTCTAACATCCATACATAATTCTAAAACTTTATTTTTATCCATATTATTTTATCCTCCAATATTAGTTAAGTTTATTTTAAATTAAGCTACTTCAACTTGAAGTACGATTGCATCTTTACCATTTAATTGAGTTTTCTCAATTACACGGAATTTTTGAGCAGGTGGTGTAGTTCCTGGGAATGTAGAAGCAACAGTGAATTTACCGCCAGCTTTTGCATAAGCGAAGTCACCAACTGCAACAGCACCAAAGTTAGCACGATCTCCAGTGAAATCAATTTGAGTAGTTGTGAAGATATCTCCTCTTTCTAACTCGTATGTACGTGCTTGCATAGCTCCAACTTCATTACGGAAATCAGATTCATCAAGTGAATCATATAAGTTAGCAACAGAAGCTACTAATACTTGTTTTTTAGTTGGATCAGCAGTAGCAGCGATCTTTTTAGTAGCATAGTTGATTTCAGCTAATACTCCATTCTCAATTGCTGCATTAAAATCATAGTGGTAAGCGTGACCTTTCATTAAATCTAAACGTACAATACCGTATTGTCCCATATTAATAATTCCTCCTAATAATGTGTTTGTTAAATTTATTTATAAAACTATTAAGCTTCAATTCCGTATTTTTGTAGAATGTTCTTTGGAATTAAATCTTCTTGCTTTGAAGCAACGATTGTTACAGTTTCATCTTTAGCAGATGCAGTTTCAACTGATGTTTTTTCTTTTGCAATTTCTTCAACAACTACAGAGTTTAATTCTGTGCTATTTAATTCCTGAATAGCATTTTGAACTCTTTCAGATTTGAAAGTTTCTTCAGATAACAATTTCTCATAGCGAGAAGATAGTTCAGCAACTTTCGCTTCTTTTTCAGCAGTCTCAACTTGCTCTTTGTACTTGTTTAATTCTTCAATTGCAGAATTAAGTTCTGTAACTTGACCTTCTAATTCTTTCTTTGTAGACTCTTGAGAAACAATAGTCTCATTTAATTCTGTTACTTTTGACTCTAATTCTTCTAACTTAGTTTTGAATTCAGCAATTTCAGTTTCTTTTGTTGATAATTCAGCTTGCAATTCTTCAACAGTTTTTTCCATGCTTAATTCAGCCTCCTTCTTTAATTCTTCTAATTTATTATTTAATTCAGTTACTTGTATCTGCAACTGATCTAAATTAACACCTTCAGGAATAAATCCTAATTGACCTTTAACCCATTGATCTTGTGAAGAAATAACGACTTGATCATTAGAAATTGAATATGGAATTTTCCATAATTCTGTATAGTCGTACTCACTTTCACAAATTACATAATCAACATAAACATCTCTAATGTAATAATTATATTGACGTTTATTATTTGTTGGATTTAAAGGGTTTAAAATGTTATAAATCTGCCCACCAACATCTTTAAGTTTTAGTGAGTTAACTTCAACTCCATCATGGAATCTAATTTCAATCCCTTTGTTAAAAGTATCAGTCATATTTTCAACTCCTTTCATATCTTTATTAATCTCTAAATCTTGTTTTATTGCTTGGGCGACTTCTTTATCAGTTACACTTAACACACCTGCATCAGAATCTGCTGGAGGGGTAGAAACGCCTAGCAAACAATTAGAAAGATAAACGTAATTTAAAGGATATCTGTATTCTTGTGAAGCTTCGTCATTGTATTTACTAATCTCAACTTCAACAGAAGAAGTACAAATGCCATCTGTGAAATTTCTTTCGATAACTTCGAATATCTTAGGATATTTATAAGACCATATAGTTGCTTTAGCAAATAAGGCTTCAGTATCATCATCTTCACTAATCTTATCAATCCAGACTTCTGTAATAGTACCTATTGCAATTGTATTTAACTCGACAATCTTGCCGGTTTTAGGATCGACTACTTGTTCGTGACCACCTAAATCATCGATATTTTCATAATAACGACACACAACAGGCTTGTTGATAAGAGTTTTCATTGCAGTTTCAGTATATTCTTTTAAAAAGTCCAAACCATTAGCGTTAACGTGATTTAATTTATGTACAAGCATAGTTATCTCTTTTGCTGTAGAGTCTATAGTTTGAGATATTTCTACTATACTAGTATTAATAGTTTGAATTTTATCCACTTATTAAATCACCTCCTTTAAGGGGGAGTTACAGATAAATTTATTTTTGAATACATTCTTCACAGTCACAGTTTTCTTGATGTGATTCTTGTTTAACCCCTAATTCAATAAATTTATTAATGTTCTTAGAAGATGTTTCTGTATTTTTTTGAGATAGTGGGGGAGTGAAGCCTTTCATATTATCAACTCCTTATGCGTTACGCTATGTTAGATAAGTTTACTTTTAATATTTCCTCAATATTGTCAAATTCCCAATAAGGAATACGAAGAAGAGGGATGTTGTTTTCTCCGCAATAATCATTTTTTATTTGGTCGTGCAACTTAGCAACTTTCAGATTTTCTATCGCTCTTTCTTCAGATATGCCACCGAATCTTATAGGCTTGTAATGTTGTTCACCATCATATTCGATTAAATAAATTAATTTATCTGTATTGTTAAATATAGCGAAGTCGAAAGGTAAAGGAAATACATTCCTACAGTCTTGAAACCAATATTGTGATATATTGCTTATATTATACAGGTCTAAATATTTAGAAATTTCTTTTTCTCCTTTTGAGGATTTACATCTTGGACATCTATTTCCCTTTAAAAAAGAGTTTGGAGACACCTTGTATTCAAAATGCCCACAGTCTTCGCTATTATGCCTCATCATTATACTTGTTTTGTTATTGATATATGTTCCTAAAACACTATATTCATTTTTTGTTAAGTTATAAACATCTCTTGTGAAATCATCATGTGTTTTATAATGACCTGCACATTTAGGACAGCCATAACCATTTAAAATATTATATGGAAGAACCTTGTATTCATGATATCCGCATGAAGGGTTGTTATGTTTAACTGCTACATGAATGTCTGAACACTCATATTTTGTTATTATTTCAAATTCATTCCCATATAAATTAAAAATTTCTTCAATAAAAGTTTCGTGAGATTTTGTTCTTTTTAATATATTCTCTTCTTTTTTACATAAATGGCAATTACCATGTAAAAATATAGATTTTGGCGTAGTGTTAAATTTCCTCCCACATTTTGTATGAGTAAATGTCATAACAGTGTTTTGATTATAGTATTTATCTTCAGTTGTAAATTCATTGTTGAAAATATCTCGTAATCTAGCTTGAAACTCATTATCAGAAAATGCTTTCTTTTGCCTCTTTGTTTCTAATGCACATTTTGGACATCTTTGTCCATTTAAGAATGCATTTGGTTTCATTTCAAATTCATGATTATCACAAAATTTATTATTGTGTCTAAATATTAATTTGTCATGAGATCTTACGTAATTGGTAACTACTGTGAATTCATCTCCAACCAACTCAAAAACTTTATAGACAAACTCTTCATGTGTTAGTTTTTTAGGCATTATTTTCGTTCCTTTCAAAATATGATTCAGGTCAAAATATAAAAAGAGAGTAAGAATTAAACTTTTCTCACTCTCCATATATCTAACAATCTATTTAATTCAGTAGTACCTTCAAACAAATAACACGTTTTTTGGGTTTTATTATGTATTGATGATGTAAAATACTTCTGCCCATTGTTTAATAAAAATTTTTTCAAGGGTAAACTATAGCAATAGAAAATTTTCAAAATATCACCTTCTTAAAATATTAATTAACCGATGGCTTTGGATTATTATTCCCACCCGAATCTTTTGCTTTTATTGTATTTGGATTCGTGGGAGTATCAATCTGTTCTCTACCAGGACTTTTATTTTCAACTTTCCCACTTTGCGTATAGGCATTTTGAGGCGGATAAAGTATTTCATCGGTTTTTAGGATTTTTCTTTCATACTCAACTTGAGAAATAACATTTTCATATGGTAGTCCTGTTACAGCTTCCAACCAGAATTTTGACACTCCGGTCTGTAAAAATAGGTCTTTAAGTTGGTCAATATGCTTATCTCTGTCTAACATTGTAGTTTTGGAGAATACTAATTCACATGAAACACTGTTAGGTAAAATTTGTTTAATGTACCTATTGATCAATACTTCAAATTTTTCTAGAAGGGTAAATACATACCTAAAAAACTTTTGACTATTTAAGGTTGCTGAACTGAAATTACCACTACTACCGCCACCATATATTAAAGCTGGGCTAATACCTAAATTCATGAAAATATCATTGTCAATTTTTTCGTAAAATTCTTTTTTAAACATTTCAGTATCAACTTTTAATGTTTCTAGCTTGAAAAAGTGAGGGAGGGCAATCGTCCCAGTTCCACTGGATTCATTGCTACGTTGATTCATTCCATCCTTTTTTTGCATTAATTTGCTTACTTCATTAAAATAAGCGGTAATAACTTCTCTTGGTACCGGCTTAGTTCCCTCTTTGTCTAAGGTGGACGCATAGAGTATTATTACTTGTTTTATAATACGGTCAGCAACAGATCTCTCTACTCGATTAATCATCTCTTTTTGAAGAATTGATCCCCACGCACCAATAGATATTGGCAATCCATAAGGAAAGTTCCTGGGATTATCGGCAGCAATTACATCACAATTCTTTAACTCTACATATCTATAATCTTCGCCTTTATTCTTATATAAATTAAGTTTGGCAACTGTTACTTCATCAGGTAGAGATTCTATTATTGCTAATTTATCTGAGACAGTTTTATATCTCTCAATAGATTTTAAATCATACTCAACTACCCATCGACCATTCCGTTGTTTTATAATTCTAAGGTCGTCTATTTCGAGAAATTGAACGTACCTTCTATTTCTAAGGCAAGTAACAATAGTGCCCATTTCTCCAACCTCGTAGTATGCATCACGTAAAAAATTCTTTAATTCTATCTCTCTAAGAAAATCGTGAACCTTTTTCTCATACTTCTTTAACTTTCTTTCATCGTCAACTTCCGACCAAGATAAAACATAATCGAGAGTTGGAAGAGATTTGAAAGTTCTGAGGACTTCTTTAACAATCCCGTTTTTATTAGTTAAGTATTTACTTGATTTTTGAATCTCTTTGATATGAGAGTAGGGGTTTTGTAAGTACTTATAAAGATCTGTTAGCTTTAAATCATTCAGTGATGCACCGGAACCATATTGAGTTATATAATCAGTTAAACCTGCTACTTCTATCCATTGCGAAAAATCGTCTGATGAGGTGGGGGAGGTGGTTGTGTTTTCTGTTGACATAATATTCCTCCTTTCTTAATTAATGTTTAGTTTATTTGTTAAGTTAAAAACCTGATTGCATAAAGAAGAGATAGTCATCAGAAGATGAATTATTATCATTTAATCTCTCACCTTCCAAAACCTTGGCTAAATAATTTGAAAATCCAAGACTACTAAATCTATCTTTCCTTTTTCCTGATTTTTCTTTAATTTTAATAAATCCACCAACAATTTCATGCTCAAGATTTACTAACTCATTAACAAGTAAGGTAGCTTGAACAAAGGGTAACTCGTAGCTAACTTTATCCTCAACTGATGCACTATAATAATATTTTTTATCAGATAAGAAATCTCTTGCTTCAATTTCACTTATTGGTAATTCAATGTTAGAACTTTGTAGATTGACACGAAGAGAAGTTGCAATTTCATGATTAAGTCTAGCCCCAGCTTTAATTGAGAATACAACAGGTAGTGGGTTAGGGGACTTGGCACGACTTTTCATCTCTTCATCGTTATAAGCACACCAAGCTTCATACTCAACATCTCGTTGTTCATCATATTGAACTTTAGCTAGTTCATCATAAACCGACATACCGTTCCCGTGCGTATCAAGCGCAACGTAACTTGCTTGAAAATCTTCAAATATCTGTTTAATTCTTATAGCTTGATCCTCAGAATGCTTGCCCTCAATCGATTCAATATAAGAAACTTTTCTAAGATACTTGTCACCGTTTGGTATCAATCTCATACAAGTTATAATAGTATTATCGTTTGCATTACCTCCCATTAAGGCAACGTCAACCCCCATGATACGAATCTCTCCGTCACGTAATTTCTCTTTACGCTTATTTTTTTGAGTAGAGTAATCAATATTCTTTATAGGGTAGAAAGGATTCTTTAGTTTTCTATTCTTTGTTATATCCTCAAGAGCGAATATAGCGTTCGCATTCTGACCATACATGAGATTTTCGTACTCCATTAGAAAGCTGATCTCGTCAAAATCAGAGCTTTCACGTTCCTTTTGGATACGCTTTTTACTTAGCAATCCATGATGAATAGATGTTAAGTAGTCCAATGAAAATATAGCAACATCTTTTCCTTTTAACATCATGTCTCTGGCTGATTGCATTGATTTCCACATCCAGTGGGAAGTGTAATATGCAGATGAAATATATAGTTCAATGTTTTCTTCGGCTAAATGTTTATATTTTTCCTTTTTTAGAAACGGAGGTTGTCTATAAACGTTTAGAAAGGGCTTTAAAACTGTATTGAGGATAGTTTCATCAATCATACGAAATTCTTCCAAAATTAAGATGTTCCCGCGATACCCTCTTGAGTTTTCTGAAGAGGTGACAGCTTCAATTGTTGAACCATTATGAAATACTACACTTGCCTCGTTAGAAGATGATTTAATCTGTTTTATTTCTCTTGCTAAGTTAGGATATTGCATTAACTCTTTTTCAATTTTTTCGGTTATGATTAATTTCGCTTGTTTCTTTACGCCTGATGCTATAATTACTTTCGTTCCAGGGTAGAGTACACAGCGAGCACAAGCAAAAATACTTATCATGAACGATTTTGAGAGGCCACGAGCTGCTACAATCATTACGAAAGTATTAAAGTTCATAAAGAAAAGTAAAATCTTTTGAAAGAAAAACAGCTCAATACCAAAATAATGATCTATAAATCTATGCATATTGAGTCTATAAAATGTTGTCCATTTCTTTATCTGTAATCTCATACGTTCGTCTTTGCTCATATTATCTTTAACTTTACTAACGCTTTTAACTTTATTGAGTTGGTTCTGACCTTTTGAATTTTTATTTCGATCTACTTGATAATTCGGAATTCCAGCCATTTAGTCATCATCCTTAACATTAAAATCCTTGGAAATGTTAAAGATATTCTTAAATGGTCGAACGAACCAATTCTCAATATATTGCTTCAACTTGTCAAAATCTTCGTATATTGACTTGGATTCAAAGTGCTCACAAGGTTCATCTTGTTCAACTGTCTTAATCCAAAGCCCATAGGTAGATAATCCTTTATCATCATTTGCACCAGTCGATTGTATTGGTTTAATATTCCCGTCATTATGTAGCTTTGATGACAGTTCCATTAAATCTTTAAATTCTTTGATATTACCATTAGCCAATGCCTTTTCAGCTTGTAAATGGACTTTGCCGATATTCTTATATAAGTTAACTTGAACGGGAGTTTCTGTTGCATAGTTATGGGAATACTCGAAAAAGAAATTCTCCAGATATTCTAGTTCGCTGTCACTATAACCTCGACCCCATTTTTTCACCAATTCTTCATTATCTGAAACGATTGTACCCTCTTCATTTCCGATTGGTATATTTGTAGAGTCACTATCTTTCCATGTTAACTCTCTATTTTGGCGCAATCCTAAGTTTTTCATATAGATACGAAAGTTTGACTTATTAGCTTTTTCAGCTTCTTGAACAGATGAATCCCATAGATCTTGTAGGAAGGGCTTATCAACCATTCGCAAAGCATTCTTTATTTGATTTAAATTATCTCCATCACGTTCAGCATAACTGCAATAACAATCTTTGCAAATATGCATTTTACCGGTACGACTATGAAAAGGGGAGGATGAAGCATAAAATTCATTTATACTCTTCTCTTTACCACAGTCGCCCGAACAAGTTTGTCTGTCCTTTTGCATAATCTTTCACCACCTTATTGTTAAAAACCCTTTAGTTAAGAATCAATAGTAGAGAGGGGAGGACTACTATTGATTCTTATAAAAAGATTCTTGAGGGGATATAGATAAAATTGATCTTTTAAATCAATTCATCGACAATTTTTAATTTGATACCTTCATCATCAGCAAACATATACCATTCTTCATCTTCTTTTTCTTCATATAAATCTGCTGAAATATCTGTATTATCAACTATGAAATTCTTAATACGTTCATCTAAACGATCATAGAAATTCATAGTGTTTTTAGCTTTCTTAGAAGTAGAAGATACAGCCATAGAACCATCATGAATAAGAATTACTGTATTAGGATAAGCGACTCTATGATGTCCACTAATCAATAGAAGAGCACCCATAGAAGCACAAACGCCAATTCCTTTTGTGATAACTTTAGTTTTACTTTTCTTAATGGCATCAATGGCTGCAAATCCTGCAATCACATCTCCGCCATTAGAAGTAATCTGGATTTCAATTTGAGGACGATCATCGCCAACTAAACCTTTACGATCATCTTCTTCGTTCCACATTTGAATCCAGTAAACAATTTTATTAATAATAAAGGAATCTACTTCACAATTAAAATAGATTTTACGCTCTTTTAATCCTAGCCAATATTGATATTCATCAAGTGAATCAGGTAAATTCTGTACTAACTCAAGATATTCTTTATCAAAATCTATTTTTTCCATATGTAAAACCTCCAAATATTTATTATTCAGAGGCATCGGATGAGTGATTACCTCATCATACCTAAATTATGTATAGTTTATTTATAAAAAATTATGATTCACAATCCTCATTACAACATTCTTCACAGCAATCACGTTCACCATCAAGAACTTCTAACAACTCAATCTTACGATTAATATCGTTAACTAAAGCCTCTTTGAATCCTAAATCAGTTGCCTCATCAATTAACTGACGAACAAAGAATTCTAATTCATCAACTGTATTTGATTGTAGAATAAGTTCCATAAACTTTTCAGCTAGATCACAAGTTGGACATTCACAAGGCTCTTCGGTTTGTTGAAATTTTAGAATAGACATCAATAATCTCCTTCAAATTAAGATAGTAATTTTTCATATGTATCATTTATTACGTGTTTTCGCAATATCGCATAAGATAATAAATTCCCAAAATCATATTTTTCTATATTGTCTTTTATTCTCACATGTGATTTATCAATATTGAATTCTATATGACTGTTGTTCTCTAATTTTTTCTTTGCATATTTAAACATATTAATGATTTGATCTTGTAAAGGAATATAATCTTTATTAGATATTATTTCTATCATTTTCCAACCTTTGTTTCTAAGAAAGTAATATCTACTTCTTTCACGTTTTAAAAATTCTTCCTCTGTCATTTTTCCTAATTTCACATCTAGATTATGTCCAGATCCCTGGTACTCAATGTATAATTTCTCTTTAGGAAATGCGATGTCTAACATTAATTTACCTACTGGATAATTTAATTCACCGCCAAGAATATCGTGGAAATATTGTTGTTGTCTAGAAGTAGGAGCAGTTTTATTTTCATACATTGTTTTAACGTATTTCTCAACTGATTTTCCCTTTATTTCTGGAGATTGTGTAGCGATCTTAAATCCATATTTACGAAAATTTGTTTCGTAAATTTTTTCTTGTATTTCTTTATTAGCAAACACATTTTCCACTCCATATTTTTCTAAGTTACCTCTTGCGATTTTGTCTTTAATTTCTTGAGAAGCTAAAGGGCTTTCTACTCCATAACGCTCTAGATTGGTTCGTTTTTTCTTATTAATAACATCTTCAACATGTGCTACACTCTCGACACCATAGATAATAAGATTGCTTTCTTTTGTTTTTAATCCTCGACACTCATTACAAGCGTCCTTTTTGACAGGTGATTTTTCAGCAAATTTTAAATGATCACGGTACACTCTATCGAAAGGTGTTTCACAATAGTCGCATTTAATTTTAATCTTTTTATGACTGTTTACAGGTAAATCATTTACATCTACAAAAATAGTCATCTTACATTTAATGTTTTCGTAACCTTTATTGATAAAATGCTCTATATTTTTATAGTTTATACCTATTTCAATCTTTTGTTCTGGTATCATATTATTCACCTTTCTTTGAAATGAAGAAAGGGCAGTAGGAGCATACCCTACTATTCGTCACCCGAAACACTGATTATGTATAATTTATTTTAAATGCTATTTCAATTTAAAGTCATATACAGTTGTTTTACCTAAACCACGTTCAAATATCATCATATTAGAACCGGCATTAGCCGTTTTCTTTAACTTAACACTATATTCATCAATTCCACAGATGGAAGGTGACTGATAGAACTCAATATTCTGCAATCCATCCATTCCAACTGTTTTATTATGGGTATTATGTAAGTGACCAGTTTTCAGCATATGTATTGGTTTGCCATAAACATTTATGTAATCTTTAATTGAATTCTCTAAGTTTTTCTCATCTTGACCATGAGTAGCTAATATCTTAGTACCAACAATATCAACATAAACTAGACTTCTATTATCATGAATCGTGATATTAGGATTATCTTTTAAACTAGTTCTTAAAAACCACGTAACAATCCTCTCCATGTTTTCATGAGGGAAGTCACCTTTACTTGAACCGAGTGGTCTAATTTCTGTATGATTGCCTTGACAAGAATAATAATCAACATAAACATGTTTAGATAATTCATTTAGCCAAGCTGACATAAACTCAGCAAATCCCATTGCAGAATCTAAAATTCCTAATTGAAGAACTTGTAGTTGAGACATCCTTAAAATACCATCAAGAGAATCGGAAAGATTGAAGACATTTAAATGTTTAAGATTCTCCTTTTTAACCTTTTGCAAGATTTGATTAAGTAAATCCCACATACGTCTTTCAAATATCTCAATATTATATTCATTGATAATTTCGCCTTCAAAGCCTTCAATACGAACTTCTTTTCCATAATGAGCATCTGCAATATCAACAGTAGCGTCAATGTCACCGATTGTTCTTTCAATCCTATACTCTGGAACTTTGACTGTTTTTCTGTTTTCTAATGAAATAAGCAATTTCTCGTAAAAGTTTTCAGTCCGACCTTGTTCACGAATCCATTTATTAATCTCATTCTTTTCGGCTTGAAGCTTAGTTCTCTCTAGTTGCAACTCTAATTTTCTCTGAGTCATCTTATCAAGAACATCATTATCTGAAATATTCTCAGTTAATTTCTCACCATAGTGTTCAGTAATTTCCTTATAAGCATAAGAAAGTTTACGTAGATGGTCAGGGGAGCAATCCAAGCTTAGCAAGTCACGAATTTCGATCCAGTCTAAATCTAACTCTTTGTTGAGTTTAGCTATACACAAGCGCACCTTATAATCAAAATCTGTCTCACTGTCCTGTCTTTTAAGAATAGAACTCATTCAATCACCATCCTATTCTTTAATAGGTAATTCATTTTCTTCTTTAATAGTAATTGAAACGTTTTTACCATTAAAGTCTGATAAGATTTCTTTAAAGTCGTAGACAAACTCTGCTTCTTTAGTTTGTTCAGTTATTTCCATAACGTCCATATCAAAAATACCTTTTAAGTTAACTTGATTCACCTTTTTGCTTGCCATTGGTAAAACATCTCCTTTTTTCTCCATATAAAATAACCCTCCTAGATAACTAAGAGGGGAGTTGGTCTGCGACTAGACAGACAATGTATTTGCACTCAGTCGTGCGGTACGCAAGGTACAAAAATAATGAATACTAAAGTAGGTGGGGCGGTCTCATGACTTTTCAGCAATGGTTCCCACATCTCCTACCAATCTTTCGAAAGGGCGATAGCTACCTGTTCTATCCTCTACTTTAGGGAATCGTGTAATGTTAAATTCCTGGTCTACAATAGACAAATCTTAATAAATTACCGGATCACAATTGATCAATTGTTTAATTTATTTGTGAGAGTAGTATGTTGCTTGGGTAAGTATAGTTTTTGCTATACTTGTCTTACATTAAATTAACTCTGAAAGTGAGGCTATGTCCGATCTTTCAGTCTTATCAAGTGTCACTACACCGAACAATGAATTACCTTTTAACTTTTTAAGTGTGTTAATTGCAGAATTATGTTTATTGTAGTCACTATCACTTTGTTTGATATCACCATTTAAGTAGATAAATGATTTTTCTCCAATACGAGAAAGTAATACTCTAGCATGATAGTCAGACATGGATTGTATCTCTGTACAATATACTCCACATCTATTGAAGCTTCTTCCACGTATAGATTCAAAGTGTTGAATTTCTATTTTACCTTTTTCAACCAACATTTCTAATGCTTCTATACCACCAAGCTGATCAGCAAGTGGCAGACTCCATGTTAGCATTTTCGAGAAAAGATCACCTTTCAGGAATCCAACTTCACCTGAATCTTTAAGTTTTTGAATATTTCTAACAAAAACAATCTTATCAATTTCTTCTCTTTGGAGTGCTTGCATCATGTGGGCAGCCATCAAATGATCCTTTCCACTACCTGCTCCTCCTAGAACAAGATTCACTCCGATATTCTTATTTTGAAGCATATCAAAAGCAAGTTGTTGTTTTACATTAATCGGCTTTGTCTTGCCCATGAATAAATCTTCTGTAGGCTTAAATTTCAATTTAACTAATTTCTCACCGTCATAACGGAAAGTATCAATTGCTTCATACCCATTAACTTCACCAGAAGTACGATGATATGTAGGTTTAGTTTTATCCCAAACAACAAGATACTCATTTTCAGCCATATTAAGATAGTTGTCATCAGAGTTTTGGTATATTTTAGCAAGCATTGCCTGACTTTCTACATCTTCACCTATGTATAAATCTCTAATTCCGGTATATGTTGAGTAATCGTTAATTTTATCATTATCTAAACTGACAACCTCAAGTCCAAAACCTTCTGCTTTATAAGTTAGTAGAATATCATTTGAAATGAGGGAGTATTGATTTTGCACACATGCAGCAAGAATATTGTTGTCTTGGTATGCGTCGTCATAGTCCTTACCTAATTCAAATCCATTATAATCTTTAGCATCAAATGTGAACTTTTCTTTATTATTCTTTATGTATCTAGTTGCTTTTCTTGCTCTAAATGCTAACTCATCATTATGTGAGGACTTATGTTTATCCAATTCTCTTAAAGTATGACTGAGTAGTACAATATTATAATCAGCTAGACTTTCAATATTGTCTAAGAGAATATTGGTATCTGCTACAAATAGTTTAGTCATAATAATTACCCCTTATTTTATGATGTATTTCAGGTAGGGAAGGTAACGAGGGGTGGAGACAACCTACCTTTATATAGAAGGGAAGAGGTAAACTCAACCCTTCATAACTTTTAAACTTCGCATTTATGGTAGCGAAACACCAACTTATAGCATTCACCCTTAAAGGTGGTGAGACACCTGTTTTATCGGTCACGTTTAATGGCAGTGAAACGCCTATGTTAATATATATCCTTATTAATAGTTAAGTTTATTTATAAATTATAAAGCAACAGTTTCTTTAAATGTCTTACCTGGTTTAAACGCAGGAACACGCTTTTCGGGAATTTCAATCTCAACTGTTGGATCTTGTGGGTTATGACCTTTACGTGCTTTACGAGTACGGGCTTCAAAGTTTCCAAAACCAACAATTTGTAATTTACCTTGCTCGTTAGTTAAATCAACAATGCTATCTAAAACTGCATCTACAATAGCACTAGATTCTTTCTTATTAATAGAAACTTCCTTTTCTGATAATACTTCCTCAACTAATCCTTGTACTGCGTTTACTAAATCTGTTTTGTTTGCCATAATGACAACTCCTCCTTTTAATTCTATATGATAAATTTATTTATTATTAATCTCAGATAGAAAATTCCCAATTTTACTGTGTTTTCTCTATCATAGTAACAGAAAAACAAAAAAACGCTGAAACCCTTGGTGTAACTGAGTTTGGAGTATTTTTCTAATGGTGGTTAACTTCTTTTTTTGTTGTATTTCTTATATTTTTCGAGCTTCTTATCTCTACTACATGCCTCACAAAAGTTTTGTCGATTGCTTTTTGCTTTTATAGGTATCCTACAACTTTCGCATTCTTTCACTCTATTTTCTCCACAATATAAATCATAGAAGAATCCAATTACACTGTAATCATTTACCGAAAAAACAATGTCATCATCTTCTTCAATACCATACATAAACAGTAATTTGATTTTACCATTTCCAGTAATTTCCACAATTCCTTTTTCATCCAAGACTCGAATAAGATCATGAATATTCTTTACAATAGATTTCTTTGTCTTATTGAAAGTAATCTTCGATGTTGCAACTAACTCTCTGTAATTTTTATGACCCCCAAAGTTAAAGTCACTACTTTTAATCTCACCATTTTTAATCTTTCCGAAATCTTTATTCAACTTTGTTAAAGCTAACAATGTGAATACGACTCGCTTATAATCATGGGGAATATCCATTGCTTCTATAATACTTAATTCATTCTTTATGATATCCACTTTATCTATTTGTATCAGTTTGTTCTTTGGATTTAAGCTATGTTTAACCGCAGTATTGATTATTTTGAAGTGAATTGCTTGATTAAAGCCTTTAAGATTGCTTTTGCAAAAATCAATTAGCACTTGTTTAATCTCATCCTCATTCTTACCTAAAGATTTATAATACTTAGCAATAATATTTAATTCAGTTGCAATGTATTTTGAAGTAAATCCATTTGAAATAATCTCCTCAGCATAATCCATTTCTTTGTAATGAAATTTATTCATTAATTAGCGACACCTCTTTTAATGTGTATTTTGTATCCAAATATGTATATTCTCCATTTTTGCAAGGAATAGGGAGTGTTATTTTGTTTATTTTACTTTTAATATTTTCAACTATGTATTCACCATACAATTTCCAAAGTAGATCCTTATTTGATTCAGTTTTTTCAATGTAAAACATATGTATTAAATAATCCACAAGTTCATCAATATTTGAACAAACCTTCAATAAAGACTCGTTTAAATTATCATAAACAATTTCTACATTTGCTTCAATCTCATCGTCAATGTCATTTTTAGCAGACAACGAATTTGAAGTCGTAGAGGCTAATGAACTGCTATGTGCTTTAAAATCTTGGTAAGACTTTTTAACTTTGCTATATTTTTTCTCGTCAATTGAAAGGGAAGGGTTACTCATTAAACTCTTATAATAGACAACTTCTTCATCTTGTTTAACAATGTTTCTTATACCAAAATCAATTGATTCTATATATCTACAAATCTTATTCATCACACAATTGCTATTAATGACCGGGGAATATTTATTGAATGTATTTATAAAGTCTAATTGCTCAGGTGTTTTCCTGTTTAATTTCTTTAAATCCTCAATTCCTACTCCAAACAACTGACGACAAGTGGCATCTTGATTATTGTAATAGTTCTTATATCTTCTTTTAGTTCCTTTATATAAATATGTAAAGAAATAAGGATGTTTATCAAGAAGGGTTTTATTTAAGGACTCCTTTTGCTGCTTAATTTTCTCTGAATCCCCAACTTCATCGATCTTGTTATAATTCATCCATATCTTAGGGATTGATTTAACTTTCCTTCCAATTTTAGCTTTATCTATCTGAGCTGATTGTAATTTTGTACACATTTTTATGCGATTCATAGTTGTTGTATATTCCTCACTTGTTTCATCTAGTTCAGCAAGAAGGGCATAACCACTTGTGCTTTTATTGGTAATCTGACCAATCTCAGAACCAAAAGAATGTATATCAGCATTATAAAGCTTTCTTTCAGTCAGTTTTGTTTTATCAGATTTAGGTGGGATATAAGCAATAGGTAACTCATCCCTATATACACCTTTAATTATTGACTCATCACTTGTAGTAGCAATAATATCCATATCAAAATCACTACCAGCCCAATTCATTGTTTCATGACCGTGAACATTAACAATTATCCCTGTGTTATTATATTTATACCATTTGTCCAACTCTTCATTTTGTTTCAAGTCTAATACAACATGTTCACTTCGGTAGGTGAGGGGAGCCCTCATGGAATCAACTGTTTTTACACCTTTTTTATTCCAGTAATTAGAGTAGTATTCCTTTTTACCTAGTAAACCAGTGACTTCTAAACCACAAACATGCTGCATCATAGCAAAAGGGTCTGAAACGATTACCTGGAAGTTCCCTTCCACTAAAATTTGTCCAAGACACCCGTTCTTAATTTTCTTTTTTACTAAATCATAAATCTTTCGCTTAATCCATTTATCATGAATAAGATTATGATCCAACATTAAAGCTTTAACCCAATGATTATCACTATTTTCTATGTATGAAGTAATCTTATCTTCGTCAATTTCTGTTCCAAGTAAGAAGAGGAGGGTGTAATGGATGTCTTTTGATGTCACACCACTAATCCAATCGACAAACTTACTACAAACTTTTTCAATATTCCCCTCTAGCCTCAACGTCTGTAGAAATTGGTAGTTCATCTTCAAAATATCTTTATCTTTCTTGGGACTAATAAGTGAAACTCCCCATTGTAGTTGATTCTTTTCACAATTTTCTTGATAAACCTCAAGACTAGGGAATGAATCCCAAAGTTTAAATTGGCTTTCAGAAATTATTACATCAGTGTTTAGTAGGTTTGCCAATTTTGGTTCACCGTTCTCATCTTTATATGATGTTTTAATCATGTAGTCACCATTGTTTATTTCTCTACAGAAGGCTTTTATATCAAATGTTGAAAGCATTCCTTTTATGTAATTTTGTCGTATACACCACTGAGCAGGGACATAATCCAATCCGAGTTCATCTGCCCATTGTCTAGCCTTTTCAATACTAATAATACCTTGACCATCAAAACGATTAAACAACTCAGTTATAGTTTTAACTTCAATTTCATCATCTTCGTTTAAATCTTTCTCGGTTACAAAATTAACTTTAACTTCTGTTTCACTTTCGTAATCTGGAACTAAGCAAAATCTAGGAGTAGATACTACGGATGTAGAACTCGTAATAAGACCTTTGTAAGCATTGAACTTGGAAGGAACTAGTTTTTTACTTTTATCCCTTCCGTTATCAAATATCTCATCTAGTTTATCGGCCATTTCTGTCTCGCAGTACAAAACGGTCGATGACCTCGCTTGGCCGGCAGAAGAAGAGAACCTTCTAAAAATTTTTCCATTTAAGCTTAATTTATTTTTAAATAAATATCTGTAATGACTCTTGTTTTCTATTACAATACTAATAACTTCGGGAACAAAGAGAATGTTATCAATTTTACGCTGAGTTTCAATAATTTTACTTGAATTCTCTTTTGAATGTTCTTGTTTCTTTAGCTTTTCAAGTTCATGTTTAAGTTTGTCTAATAACTGATAATCAACTTCTTCACCTTTAACGAATCTAATTGATCTAAGCAATTGACTATCAAACATTGATATAACTTCTTTATTTTCTTTTGCTTCTTCAAAAGTTAAATCTTGAATATCGTAATTGAATTCAGCCAATCGAGAAGACTTGAATTTGTATGTATAGAATATTTGTTTCTGCAATAATTAGACCTCCTATTTTCTTACTTTCAAACCAACTTTACATCTTACTAATCTAGTCTGTTTAACGTCCTGGTATTCTGAATGTGATTTAACCTTGCCTGTTAATTCAATAAAATCACCTTCTTTTATGTTTGGATAAGTAGCCGTCATCCATGATAAGGCGTTCCCTTTTTCATCAAGAAACTTATACAAAGATGAGTCATAGGTCGAAAAGTATATTCTTTCAATCATCAATAGATTAAGAGTAATTTCCTCACCAATTGTTCCTACATACTCACTAATTACTTCCTTAATATTTAAACTATCTTTAATTTTTTGAATCTTCAGCTCCATTTCTCGCGCTTGTCTTTCTAACTCTTTTATTTTTTCATCGTATCTTGCTTGTTGCATTGCTTTTTCTTGTTCAACTCTTTTACTTTCTCGCATATAGTAATTTCTAATATATTCTAATGAATCAACAATTTCTTTATGTGGTTTAATATAGTCTTCATTGAAGATGAAATTTTCTAATCGTTCAATAAACATAAAATCCTTATGAAATAAATCGAAATTGTATAGATCAAATCTTTTTACATCTTTTTCATAACGAAGATCTTCGGTTAATTGAAATATCTCATTATTCATTGGGAGGATCAGTGAATTAGCATATAATAATTTATTTTTTACATCGAAATAAATTATACAATCATTTTTTGATTTTTTCTCAATTGTTTTATATCTACTACCATGTATAAGATTGCCTTTTTTATCTATAGAGATACTATATTTTTCTGTGCCTAAAATCCAAATATCATTAATTCCTGATAATTTGTATAATTCTCTCCTTAACAGATACTCACTGGCAATAGGAGAACATTGAAATTCAATTACAAATTTTTTACCTTCATACTCAAAATAAATATCTGGTCTCTGTTTAGTTTCAGGTATCCAATGCTCTAGTCTACAATTTACTACTCCTTCTTGCTTACTTATCCAGTCAAACAATATTTTCTTTCCATTTCTATGCTCTTCTGTTTCTGATTCAGAGTAATACCCATTACATTCTTTCCCAACATGTCTAAAATAAGGATGAATAATTTCTCCATGACAGTATTCATAATCTCCACCACATATAGGACACTTTAGTATCTTTTTGTTAGACCATTGTTTTAATCTGTATCTGTCATATTTTCCATCAAAACAATTTATAATGTCTCTTCCGACTTTTGCTGTTAACAATTAATAGCCTCCTTTAAGTTTATTTGAAAAGGGGTTATTAAAACCCCTTGTTTATATGTATAATTTATTTATATTAAAACTTTTCACTGTATAATTCTCTCATTTCTCTAATTAAACATTTCCAAGCATATGTATTTCGGTCAATCTTGTTATCCCATTTATAATCTTGGTAAATAACTTCTTCTTCCTCAGTTGCAACACCCATTTGGATTTTTTCTTCCAAATAAGCGATCACTTCAGATTTTCTCCAAGTCAATTTCGTCACGATGCTCACCTCCAAACCTATTAAGATACCAATCTATGTATTAAATAAAACGAACAATTTATTTAATTGTCATTTGCACCACTTGTTTAAGTGATACTTTTATTATAATAGATAAATTTATTTATGTAAATAGTAAAATTAGATAATTTTATCTTTATTTAAATTTAAACTGGAATCAGCTATCCAGTTCAGTTATCTTATATAAATCTTCATCTGTACAGTTAAGTATTCTCTTCATATGTATTAGATATTGAGCAGAAGGGACTGTATGAGCCTGTCCGTTTTCATTTTTACACCACTTGGTTATGTATGAGTTGTGTACATCTAATTGTTCAGCAAGCCAGGACTTCATTATCCCTCGACTTTTTAAGTAGCCTTCTATTTCACTTTCCAATATGATCTTCAAGATTCCACCTCCTAGTTAACAAATTACAATATAATAGGAAAATTTTCAACATTATAAAATTTATTTAAACAATTTCATTAATATAATTGACTAATTAGTAAAATGGAGCATATACTTATACCAAGATATTCAAATATTTTTAAATATATTTGTAAATTCACAATTATTTTCAAATATAAAGGAGGTTTATATGAACGACTATTTTTCCTACATCTTATCCAATTTATCTCTCAACGAAATGAAAGTTCTAGGAATCCTCTCAGATAATCAAGCAAACATGGTGTTTAAGGCCATGAAAAAGAAAACAATCCAAGACTTATCACAACTATCTACAGCTAAATTACGTAAATCATTGGATCGTCTTGAAGCAAATAGATTCATTGACTTTGTGACTAGCGAAAAGGAGCACAAAATTTACATTACTGACTATGGGCAAGTTGCATTAAATCAATCATTGAAGGAGGAATTTTAATATGTTTTTAGGAATTATCGGAATTGGAGCTGCTGGAGGTAACGTGGCAGACGAAGCAGCATTAAGAGGTATTCCAAGTGTAGCAATTAACTTTTCTAAACAGGACTTAGACTCACTTATGCATGTAGAAGAAGAAAATAAGCTTCATTTCGTAGGCTCAGAAGGAATTGGAAAGGTTAGAGATAATGCAATTATGCTTATGAGAAACAATTGGGAATTAGCAGTTAACTTTATCAAAACTAAAATGTCAGCACCTTCTATAGAAGTAATCTTAGTTTGCTTTTCTACAGCAGGTGGGAGCGGGGGAGGGAGTAGTCCTGTACTATTAGAAATACTTCAACAAGAGTTTCCTGATAAGGTCTTTGTCGGTGTACCCATTCTCCCTTCGAGAAATGAGGTAATAATTAACCAAATCAATTGTTTGGAGACAATGAGCGAACTGTCTAATCAAGATATAGCAATATTCCCAATTGACAATGAAAAAGTAAGAACAACCCATGAACAATTCTCAAAAAACAAGTTATACAACTTTGCTAATACACAATTTATAGAAATATTATCAAAAATTATCTCTTATACAGGTAAATACTCCAAACTTGGCGTTTTAGATCAAAAAGACCTCTTACAGCTTTTCAGTCAGCCTGGTGTTTCAGTGATATCTAGGCTTACAATCAATGAAATCACTAATGCGAAACAAATAAACGAATACATCCAACGGTCATGGAAGAAGTCTATATTTGCACCAATTGACTATACACAAGTAATCAGAGCTGGAATCATTTCAGATGGGACTGAACAATTAATTGAAAATATTAACCACGAGGAGTTGTTCAAAGCCTTCAAGAATGGGATGCCAGTGGATCTCTTTGAGGGCACATTTCTCGAATCTGATGGTCTTGTACTGTCTATTCTCAGTGGACTCCCTTGGATTAATGAACGCTTGTCAGAGATAGAGGATATTATCAGTAACGGTAGGGTTGACCTTGAAATTACAGCTAAAACTTTTACCCCTAAGACAAACTATAAAAACTTTAGACAAAAGCCTGTTCAAAAGACACCTACTAGTGGCAATGCTTTGGATATCCTAAAGAAATACCAGAGGTAGTTTACTATATTGATAAACTAAAAGTTCGTTACCCGTGTAGTTACCCTATAGCATGTTTTATATTACCGATCATCTTACCGCAGCTAATTACCGCCCTTGGGTAACTTACCGAGGGTTTGGTAATTAGAAAATGGGTGTATTTGCAAAGTGGATAATTAAACCTTAAATTTTGTTTATCAGAAAAATATTTATTAGGAGAGAAAAGATAATGAGTTATAAAATAACATCAAGATATTTGCAGCAGGAAGCATTTAGAAATTCACCGCACAGAGGGATTGATTTTCGAATGGAAATTGGTGAGCCACTTCGAGCAATAAAGAGTGGAATTATACATGTTCGAGATTTCGGCAATGTCAACGCAGGAAAGACAATTCTAATTGAAGCAGAAGATGGAAAGACATATATCTACGGTCATCTTTCTGAATTTGCGGTTAAAGAGGGTCAAAAAATTGAAACTGGGCAATTACTTGGCTATTCAGGGAATACAGGCCACTCAACCGGAGCACATCTTCATTTCTCTGTCCGTGAGGGGAGTAAGTATTTAGATCCGTCCCCTCATATAGAATTTATCCAAAATATGAATAATCCACAATTCCTAGCTAAAGTCCAAGCTAAAGCAGAATCCATCCAACAATCCTCATATTCATTTGCCGATTTATTCAAAGAATCATCTAACATGTACTCTGACTTGTTCCAAAACCTAAAAATCAATTTAATTTACTTATTAAAATCATTTGATTACGTTAGCTTCATACATTACTTCCAGAACTTGTTTCAGTTTTTCTCTTGATAAACCAGTTTCATCCACTATACGCTGACTTAAATCCTCTAATTTAACTTCCCATTGTGGTTTCTCATATGCTGTAAATCCAAAGTTCATTGGCATAGAATCAACTCCAATTCAATATATTTTAAGCATCTCGACCTTTATCTGCTGTATCACGTATATAAGAGTCTACATCTTTTTTGTCTGAGTTGTCTTTTTTATATAGTTGCATCGACTATTTCTCCTTTTGTTGTGTTGTTAATAATATATTGTCCCTTGAAAGAAGGTGTTATACATGGAAGATAATTATATAGAAGTTAGAATTAGGTTCAAACAGTCAACAATTGACTCATTAGAGAAAATTGTTAAGTATTTCAACACAAGGCAAAAATTAATCAATAGTGAGCGACAAAACGACATTATTACTGTAGAAGAAATGATACGTGGTGCAGTAGTTAGAGAGATAGAGACCATTGAAACATTTAATCATTTAATCACTTATGATGGTGATAAGTCACTAGGTCATAGAAAGTACGTATTAAAGAATAGATTAAAAGAAATATTGAAAGAAAAAGGCATGAAGCAATTGGATTTAGTTGAATTAACAGGTATTGATCGTTCGAATATGAGTTTCATAGTAAACAACCGTAATCAGCCAACAGCAGACTTCTTATTAAGAATTTGGGTTGCTCTAGACTTTTATCCTTTGGAAAAGATTTTCTATAGGGTTGAGTCAGAGTAACCCTTTTTTCTTAGGTCGATTTACAAATTACAAACTTTTTTAATTTTTGTCATAGGACAATTTTCAATCTACGTAAGATTGAGTATAGATATATTAAACCAAAACAAAAAAGAGAAATCATTAGGAGGTAATTGTTATGATTGGTGCTTTACTGGCAGTGCAAACAATTTGTATAGGAGTTTCAGGATACTTAACCTATAAAACTAAAAAGAAATCTTCTAAAATTAAACTTTCCTCGAACACTAAGGGTTATAAATACTACAAAGCAGGGGGATTTTAACAATGGAAGCTACTGCATTAGCATTATCAATATTGAAGATTACTACATTCTTAGCAGTTACAACTGGTTTAATTACAGGAGTTTACTACTTTAATACAGCAGAATTTAATGGTAAGAAGAAGGGAGGACGTATTGGTGAGTCAGATGAAATTAAATCTCTCCGTGAGAAACTTGGATCAAGAAGTTAATTATATTAATCCACATAAAGAAATTAATCTTAATGAGCAAGTTAAAAACCAATCTTTTTTAATAAGAACTATAGAAAAGGAGGTGAAAAGCTTACCAAAAAAGAAGAAAAAAGTACTTCTAACAATAGTAAAAGCAACTCTAACAGCATCAATATCAAGTTTAATACTAGTGAATCCAGTATTCGCAGCAACTCCTCTAGCAGTTCCAGTAACAACAGGTTCAGCAATCATGCCAACAGACATAATGAAAATAGGAATGTACTTAATAGGGATATGCGCAACGGTGTCAACCATTCTAGCGATGATCTTAATGCAACTAGCCGGGGGATACAGAATGCTAAGAAAGTCAAAGGAAGCAACTTTGTGGATGAACGATATTCTCAAGGGGTATGCTGTCACAATCATAGCGCCAATTCTAATAATAACGATAGCATTCCTAGCATACCTATTGTTCGGAGAATCACAATTCTTCATCAAACCCTTCTAAGCACAATAAAGAAAATGACAATTCCATTTGGAGTAGCATCAACAGCTTTCCTATTCACATCGATTAATAAGGCTAGGGCAGCATCAATTGGTGAAATCATTACACAAAAAAGAGGTATCTTATTTAACAAAAAAGTCATTGAGGGTGGTGGTTCATGGGAGGGAACAAAGGAATTCTTCGAGGTTTGGGGTCAAATAGGGGACATTCTAACCGCAATAATTGACTGGTTATATAAATTACCTGAAAATCTTCCACAATATTCAGTTGATCTACTATCTAAAATCTACGAATTATTAACTGTAACTGTTCTACACACACCACTTTTCTTATTCAACAATTCATTTATTAAAGACACATCATTAGTTTTTGCAGGAGTTTCAATTCTAATTGTAACAATCCTTACAATGATTGAAGGTATTAAGAAGATGCTTAAAAAGAAAAATACAGACATTAAGCAAATAGTGAAGAGATACTCTCTGTCAATCATTGGAGCTGGATTTGCACCTTTCTTATTTGAAAAATCATTTGAATTAATAAATCAACTAACCAATGCAATATCTAAAATAGGAGTGAGTGAAATATCTAACTTTAAATTATTTAGCAAAGTACAAATACCACTTACAAATATAAGCTTCTTAGATACAATCCTACTTCTAGGTTTTGATGTAGTTGTTATTGCATTATTAATTCCAATCATATTGCAAACAGGTAGACGTTATTGGGATTTAATGTGTCTGTCAGCATTAACACCACTTAGTTTAACTGCCTGGATATTTGATGACTATAAACATTATTTTAGTAAATGGTGGTCAAATGTAAAACTATTAGCACAAACTCAACTAATCTATGCAATTTACATCTGTCTAATGGGAGTATTTATTTTTGGAACTGCAAACATTGTTACTGGCGCAGGGTTAATCGCCAAATTCCTTGTGATCGTAGGCGGCCTCGCTAGAATGACAAATGTCCCCCAATTTGTAAAATCTAGAGTGGATACAGGAAATGACATTGAAGACTCGTGGCTTGGAGCATTGAAAAGCTATAAGAATATTTATGATACTTTCACATTTAAAAAGTTAAAAACTACTGCATTTCTTACTAAAAAGAGCGAAGAAAACCTAAAAAACATCCAAAAACTACGCAAAAAACATGGTCAACGCTATGTTAAAGGCTTATCTTAAGGAGTGATTCTATGCTAACCAAAGAATATATCCTATTAAACTGGGAGCAAGATTTCAATGAAGTTATCTACTTTACTATGACAACTGAAGGCGATTCAATCATATACGATATTGAAATTGACCAATTTTACTTTAATAATTACAAAAACGAAATATCATTCAGAGAAGCTTGTGCATTATTGGAATTAACAGCTTAATAAACTTAAAAGGGAGCGATTTATTATGACAACTGAACAAAAATTACGCATGGAATTAGCTGAAGAGGTAATGGAGTTAATGTATGAAGGATCTGTTTTTCTAACTGAAGAAGGATTGCAATATATTCTCAACATTAAAAACGGTAAAGAGGAGATGGTGTAATGGGTATCCTGGAAACTGTCATCTTGTTAAACACTGGAATTGTAATTGCAAACACAATTATCTTATTCATCAACACGAAAACAATCACTAAGGTTATAGATGAATATGCTTAATGTATTCAAAAGTAAACTAAATAAAACAATACAATATAATTCATCTAATATTATCCGACTGGTTGACTCATTTAATGAAGATGTCACTCTTCCTCTCTTAACATCTGATTTGTTAGGAGAGGGAGTATTCTCCTTTGAGATTGTTGTAAATGACACTGATGCAGAAAATTACATTGTCACTCCACCATTTTTTCGTGAGCAGATAGGAGCAGAATGTTATAGAGATTTCTCATATCTAAACAACAGTTTAAATGAGTTAAATTGCTACTCTATAGAACTGACTAACCCATCTTTCTTACCAATATTTACTGAAAGTGAAGGTTCACTTTTACAAGACTTATCTCTTATGTGCCAAAAAGGGAGTGAACTATTCATACAGTTGCTTATAACTCTACGTCAAGACAACTGGAAGGAAGGGTATGTTGACCAATATCAAGAGTATTTATACGGTAATGATTATCCTAGTGCCAAACGAGCACAAAGAGCAATGCAACGATCCATATTGAATGTGTTGAATAAGATTAGTGGATTTAGCACAGAGAGAAAAGAGGTAAAGGATATTAGCAATAAGATATTACAAGATGGATATAGATTTGAACTGAGATTGATTACTAATGCGGAAGATGCTAATACATTTGAATCTGAATTAACCGGAGTGCTAAAGGAATACGACTTTTTTAACAGCTTAAGATTCTTTGGGGATAAGAATAAGAAGCAGTTCGTGGATAATTTCTTAAATAGAAAATTCTCGCCTGTATCAAAAGAGCAGTTATTATGTGAATCTGAGTTACTAAGCATTCTAAATGGTGAACAAGTATTCACAGAATCGAAAACAATCACAGAAAAACTAGAAGACATGAGAAAATCCGTTACAAAGGTGAGTAATTTTAATTTACTGCCATTAGGTGAGAAGAAGGATAGGGATTTAGATCATGAAATTATTGCACAAATACCTGGAGCACTAAAGAAAGCTAGAGCAACTAAAACGGATAAAATTGAAATCACTGATGTAGAATTAGGTGCAACAGTTCAACGTATTACATTTAAAATACCAAATGGTGAGGTTTATTCGAATATCAAAGGGAAAATAGAGGACATTCAATCGTCATTAGGTGCATCACTTAGTATTATTCAAGGTCAAGAAGCAGAAACAGTTACATTTCTAATACCTTGTAGTCAACGTGAAATAATTTATCTTAAAGAAGTGTTAACTAGCGAAGAGTTTCAACAGTTTGCAAATGAACATGAACTCCCATTTGTATGTGGTATAGATATGAATAATAATCCTGTATTTAAATGCTTAACAGAAGCCCCTCATCTATTGGTGGCTGGAGCTACAAACTCAGGGAAATCAGTATTCCTCAATGCATTGCTTATCACATTAATACTACTAAAGAGTCCAAATGAGTTGAGATTATTCCTTATTGATCCTAAGTATGTTGAGTTTACAGACTATGAAGGAATGTCACATGTTGAAAAGTTGACATCTGATATGAAGAGAGCAGCAGGAATACTTGAATCATTGGTCAATGAAATGGAAAACAGATACCAACTATTTGCAAAATATAAAGGAGTTAAAAAGCTCACTCAATACAACTCGAAAGCTGATAAAAAACTTCCCTATATTGTATGTGCAATAGACGAATACAATGATTTAGTCATGGTTCATAAAGAAGTTGAACAATACATTGAACGCTTAGGACAAAAAGCAAGGGGAGCCGGTATTCATCTAATTATAGCTACACAAAGACCTGATAAAGATGTAATGAGTGGAGTCATCAAGTCTAATCTACCTTCAAGGATCTCATTTTCACTAAGTAATAATAATGAATATAGGACAGTGTTCGGAGTAGGAATCCCATATAAGAATCTATTAGGAATGGGAGATGGGGTAGTTAAGTATATGGGGCAGACTGAGGATTTTATAAGGTTCCAAGCCCCCGTCATTACATTGGATAGTGAAGAGGAAGAGAGAACGTTTGATAATATTAAGAAATTATATAAAGGTGAGCAGATAGATGAGTTAGATTTAGCGGAAGTTGAAGTGGAAAGTGATTTAGACAAGTTAAAGAGGATAATTTCGTCAACGGGTGAATGTAGAATTGGGGAATTACGTAAAGAAATGGGAATAAGGATTAACACTGTGCAAGATTTAATGCAGCAATTAGTTGAGGAAGGCTGGTTAGAGAAACCAGAAAGCAAGAATAAAGGATATCAGTTGATAGCTGATGAGGATGAGTTGGAGAAGTGGAGGTCACACTAGGTTGTGGCCTTTTAAACTGCCTAGAATCCATTTTAAGGCTGTTCACGCTTTGATATGGACGAGATAGATGTGGGTTATGATAAATTACATTAGGAGAGGGTAAAGTTACTAGAAAACGATTTTAAGAGGCTGATAATAAAATAATAGATAAATTTATTTATTTATTGCAATAAAAGTAAACTTATCATATACTGTAAATAAGTTAACAAAAGGAGGTGTGAACGTGTCAGGGTTGGAATTGAAGATTAAGCGTATTACATTAAACATAAAAGCACAAGAGATAGCAGATAGATTGAAAGTTAGTAAAGCATACATAAGCATGATGGAAAGTGGTAAGAGGGCGATTCCAAGTGGAATATATAAGAAGTGGTTAGATGTTTTAGAATTAAATAAGTAAACTAAATTATTATATAAGGGGAAATTTGAAATGTCATTTAAAATACAAATTGCTTCTGAGGTGATAAAAAACCCTAAATTAACTCATGAGTCTTTTTTAGTTTATTGTAAATTGATTCAGCACTATTACGTAAATAAAGGGAAAACAAATATCATACAAATCGATCATAAGAAGTTTATGTATTTCAGTAATATAAAAAGTAATCAGACATTTAAGAAATGTATAAATCAATTGTATGAATTTGAATTAGTGGAAAACAAGATTGATACATTACCAAGAGTGGGATTGATTAGGATTGCATTGAATAAAAAATATTTATGTAAAATAAAGAATTTCTCCTTCGCACAATTACCTTATAAATTTTTAGATAAATGTGTAATTGATGCGATTGGAAGTGAAGGATTCAGGCTAATGTATTATTTTAAAAGTTACATAAATAACGGCAGGGAGTTTTGTTTCAGTTCAAGAGAAACAATTGCTAAAGAAATAGGAAGTAACCCTAAGACGATAGATAAATACATAAGGTTGTTAAAGAAACATAAATTCATAAAAATAGATCGACATCAGATAGAAGATACTGGAAGATACATAACAAATGAATTCGGAAAAGAAAAAGTTGAATTTAGAAAATATAATAATCACTATCATTTACGTTTTGACAAATTTGACGACATATACGACAAACTGAGAACAGAGATGTAAAGGTGAATTTTCAAACTTGTTTTGGAAATTTAAATACTGGTTCTTTTATATCTTTTAATATCTTTTATCTATAATCTATATAGAGTGGATTTCATGTTAGATAAAATACAGTTACATCTTAAATGAAATACAGTATCATCCTCAATGAAATACACTTAGGTAGAAACGTTGATTTAATAGGGTTTAATTATACAGGTAAATTTAACTAAAAGGAGAATTTGTTAAACAATGTATTTTGATACTAATGAAAGTAAAAGTCACCTTGAAGCAAAAGAAAAGTTATTTGACCTGATTACTTCAAAAAGGGTTAAAATTGCAGATCAAGATGGAAATGTGTACGATGTCTTTAGTGGTAAACATGATGATGAGTTTTTACATATGGAAAGTTTTATTATGAATTATAGTTCAGATGCGATATTCAGTAATAAGGAGTCACCTTGTAAAAAGTTTATGGAAAATAAAAATCCTGGTTGCAACATGGAAGGGTACTTTGGTGCTTTTAAGGAGTTACCGTGCGAGAAATGCATAGTAAAGAATTTCAGGAAATACATAGAAGGTTCATCAAAGTATGCAAGCTATAGACCTGACGTTTCTTTCGGCTACGAGGGTAAGCATAAGATATGGTTGGAAATTAAGAATGAAAGCCCATGTTCAAAAAATAAAATTGAGTTTTGTAAAAGTAATGGAATAGTACTGTTGGAGATTGACAGTACGGATATAAATGGATTTAAAAGTCATAACGGTAAACTACTATTTAATAGATTGGAAGAATACGTTCATACTCCAAGTATATATGAAGATACTGAAAATATTTTAAAATTCATACGTGAAAAGTTAAATGAAGAAAAGTTTATTCCATATGAACAAGTAGTCGAGAAATTTGCGGATGCACCATCTAACTCTGAATTTGTTACGGCTAGGAATATAATTAAATTTAAAGAGAGGTTAGAAAAAGAATTTAATATAATTCTTATTGAGGGGTCTGATTTAAAAAGATATTTCAATGTTAAGAGAAAACAAAAGGCTTTAATAAGTAAAATAGAATACGATAAGCTCATTGAAAATAAGTACATAAATGAAATAACGCAGTCTAAAGATGGAATTAAAATAATCGAAAAAAGCGATAGTATAAAATCGGTAAGATGCTATAAATGCAAACAAAAAGATGAAGCAAGGAACTTTATTAAAACCGAGGTTACTAAAAAGGATAATAAGAAACTATATAGGTATTATCATGAGGATTGTTTATACAAATAAATTAAATACAAGGAGCGTATATAAATGACTAAATTCAACGAAAATCAACTATTAGCTATAAATTTTTACAAAGGAGCATGTGGTGTCATTGCAGGAGCTGGAAGTGGAAAGTCTACAGTATTAATAAACCGGATTAAAACACTGGTCAATACACATGATGTAAATGAGCATGATATTCTTGCTATTAGCTTTACAAAGAACACGGCAGATGAGTTGAAAAGTAAACTAAACAAAATGGGATTAAAGGATGTTAACATTGGAACATTTCATGCTATCTGCTCAAGGATACTAGCAGCCGAAGGAATCTTTATCAATGGTCAGAATTTGATTAAGGAATGGCAAGTTGAAAATTTATTCAAGTCTATGCTAGAGAAACCGGATATCAATGATATTGTCAGCTATATTAGTTATCAGAAGAATTATATGAGATATCCAACAGATGAGTTTGTATATAAAGAAAGTATTTACACTGAGGAAGAATTAAGACGATTATATAAGGCTTATGAGGAATACAAACAGAAACATACTTTATATGACTTTGATGATTATCTGTTACTTGCATATGAGGTATTAAATAATAATCCAGGCAAATATACATATGATTTTATTTTAGTTGATGAGCATCAGGATTCTAACCTTGTACAGAATTTATTACTTAAAGAATTATGTCAAAGTGGGAATCTGTTTGTTGTGTTTGATTACCGACAGGCTATTTATTCATTTAGAGGTGGTAATCCTGATTATGCGATGAACTTTGAAAAGGATTGGGAAAATGCAACATTGATTAATTTAGATATTAATTATAGATCCGTAAGCAATATTGTAGATAATGCAAATGGATTTATTAAGAAATATTACGGTACATATGAACATTATGCAGATGCTATTCCTTTTAACAAGAATAAAGGTGAGATTAAAGGGAGTACATATATCAACAGAGATATTGAAGGAGAAAAGATTGTTGAAGAAATTGAGCATAAGTTAAAGAGTGGTGTTAGTCCTAGTCAAATTTGTGTATTGTATAGATTGAATTCTCATTCATTTAATGTGGAGTGTGAGTTGAAGCGAAAAGGAATAGAATATGAGATTACGAATGATAGTAGTTTCTTTAAACGTAAAGAGATTACTGGATTGTTAGGTTATTTAAGATTGATTCATAATCCGTTTGATGATGCAGCATTTGAGGATATATTTAAATTGAGAAATTATCCATTGGCCTATTTTAGTAATAATGTACTGAATGATATTAAGAAGTATTCTGGAGAGAATGATTTGTCACTGTACGAAAGTTTAATTAGCATGAAGTTTGATAAACCTTGGCAGAATAAAAATGTTGAGGTATTTGAAAATGGGATTAATAAACTTAGATTGCAGAATGAGAAGGGAACAACTGTAACAAGATTGATTGAGAATATTGTAAGAACATTTCAGGTTGATAAGTTTATTCAGAGTAAATACACCAATGCTGAAGAGTTAGAAGATAGAATGAATTCAATTGATGTGTTAAAGAGTTTTGTTAAAGGCAACAACTTAGAACAGTTTATAGCTTATGTGTACAGTAGTAATACGAAAAAGAAGAGTAAGAAGAATAGTGTTAAGTTGATGAGTTTACATGCGAGTAAAGGATTAGAGTTTGATCATGTGTATATGATTGGAATTGAGGATGGTAAGTTCCCACATTGTAAGAGTGACTTGCTGGATGAAGCTAGGTTATTTTATGTTGGAGTGACTAGAAGTAAGGAAAACTTATATGTGAGTGAAATAGGGGAAGGTAATCAATTTGTGAATGAGTATTTTGGTAAGAAGGTAATATAAGTAAATTATACATATTGCTAGGGTAGTCTAAATAAACAGGCTACCTTTTTCTGTAGTTGTAAAATACGCCCCCTCCTCTAAGTCGATAGATGTGATCGTAAGGGTGAAAATTAGGTGTCGTGAATATAGGGTAGAATGAGTGGAAAATGTAGATGGGATAAGGGTTTGAGGCTTGCTGAGTGGGTTGAAATGGTGAGTTGTATCGATTAAATGTAGATGTAGCAAGGGTTTTCTAAGAATGGAAGTCGTAAATAGGGTAAATTAGGCTGGAATTGAGGTGGATTTAGAGTAGGGTAAAAATTGAAAATGTTGATATATGGGGATTTGCTCGATAGAGTTTTCGATAGGTGAGTTAATTTCTATCGAGTTGTGGTCAGGAATATTCGATGAGAGTATGTGCTCGGCCTTCAAATAGGGGAACAAAGGTTCGTATAAATGTTTAACTAGCCCCCTCTATTACCCTTTGAATCAGTGGTATAATATTAGTTATATCCTCAACTCCTCAGCCTAACCTATTTCACCTCATATTTGCAGCGTTTTTCAAAAGTCAAGTATAATCTAATAAAAAATCAAAAAAAATCCTTGTTCACTATATTATACATTTGTTTAATATTTCAGTCGGTGCATAACATGAAACGGCTAGCCAAAGACTTACAAACAATTAAATTGTGCACAATCTAGTTTTACTCAATCTATTATCGTTATCCACAACTTATCAACAACTAACTGTTAATAACTATTAATTTTACTTTTATTATATATATTATATTAATCAGCTCACTATATCCACTATATCTTTCTTGATCAACTCACTAAAAGCACCATCATATTTTTCTCAACTTTTTACAAATAAACTTTACTATTTTAGTCATTTTCCTTGTATCTCATCATATAATATAGTATAATAAAGATAGTTAATGAAGAGGAAAACAATATCAGCTACAACTAAAACTTATCAAAGGTGGAATATAAAATGAACATAACTAAACTTGAAAACGCATGTAAATACTTACAAAGAAACGATTCAAACGGTGACTATCTTGACATGATTAAAGAATATCATGAAGGAGAAATTGAACTAGAAACTATTCAAGAAGTTTGTAACAACGTCCTAAACGATTGGAAAACAGACTTGGAAACTATCTCACAACCTACTCAAAGCGACTTGAAAGACATTGCAACTTTACAAGAATGGATTGAATATATTAACTAATCGGAGGTTATCACATGAACTATCTAACAGACGAACAACTTAAACAATACTTATCAGAAGGTTACGAACTATCCAAGTCATACGATGAAGAAGAGGAAGCTTTACAATACGTATCATACCTTAAAGAACTAGATAAAGACCCTTCTTATATTGTATCAATTGTAGGCTTATACGCTCACTTAGACCACTATCCACAAGTAGTATATAAAGTTAGAACAACTAATTAATATTTGTTAGTATCTCATTAATAAGTTAGTGAGGTACGATAGAAATATTAATAAACTAACTCAACTCAAAGGAGATTGATTACATATGAACACTACTGACTTAAACAAACTCACTAAGCAACTTGAAACGGAGCTTATCAACTATCTAGATGTTAACGACTTAGACGAATATTCTTGGATTGTATCCGATTATGTTTCATCAACTCTTCACGAATTAAACATAGAAGACAACGACGATTCAGACATTTTCTATGCTATTGTTAACTCATTAGATGACAATAAAATTAAAAGTGAGGTACTAAACAAATGAATAATCCTTTTCAATCCTCAGTAGAAAAAATCTTATCCTTAGTCATGAAAGACTTAGACATTGACAACTATCAAGACGCTTCTTACATCTCAGAAGTTGAGACTGTTTTAATCCATCACACAAGTAACTATACACAAATAAGCGAACACAATTACACATTTAAACTTAATCCAATGTTATCAGACTTAGAAAGCTTAGATAAAGCATACTACGACAATCATCTTTACAACTATGTTATTAACAATCTACACGCTTAATATTTGCTACTCTTCATTATCTCACTTGATAGTGAAGGGAATGGAAATATTAAAACTAAACTATACATACTAAGGAGATGTTTATATTATGACTCAAACTATTCAAATATCAGAAGAAACTATTGTTAAGACTCCAATCAAAGATATTAAAAAAGGTGATATCTTAGCATATGAAAATGATACAACTAAAAAAGTAAGAATCTTATCGATTGAATTCAAAGATTGGAACGGTAAAAAAGCATTCTTTAAAACAATTGAACTAGATGACACAATGAGAGTAAGAACATATCAATTTATAGATGCTGATAAAGAATTCAATCAAGTATTAGGATATGAAAGCATTGAAGAAACTTCTTTACGTTGTGAGTCATGTAATAAATTATTAGGTAAAGCAACATTCAAAGGTTTGATATCTCTTAAGTGTCCAAAGTGTAAAACAGTTAATGAATTCACTAATTAAGCTAAACTAAATACAATTAGAACGTCTAGAACGTCAATCATATTCAACTCTTATCAATAGGGTTATATGTTGACGTTCTTTTTATTTGTCTCATAATCCTAACTATATCTAATAACTATCAGCTTACACAACCACATTATCACTATTCATTTAGTGTTTATATAGATATATCTTATTAAAACCTTAGTCATTCAGACGTTTATATTCTCTCATATTCAACTCAATACACAACCTAATACACTTACACAACACTAATATTAAACGTCTTATAATCAATCCTAAGCATTCTCAACATTATACTTTTTAACGATTCATTTTCCATTCTAAGCGACTCTTTATACTCATAGTATCCTTACATTACTTATCAATTTCAGCTATCTCATAAGCTAATATAAACAGTCTTATCTATATATTTTACCTATATTAATCCTACAATTTTTAAGATTTTACATATATTTTAAATTCAAAAATGAAAAAATTGAAATTATCATATAACAGAAGTCCCACAATAGAACATGGAATTTTTCATATAACAGCGACCACGGAAACGAACGGCAGCATTTTAGAAATTTTTATATAACAGATTGTTGAAAATAGAACTGGCCTTTTTAAGAAAAATATATAACAGCTCACCATTAAGCAACCTGGACTTTTTCAAATTAACATATAACAGCAGCCTAACTAATGAACTGGATCAAATTTATCTATAACAATCTCACCAACTAAACACCAGCACATTGAAATTAATATATAACAACCAACTCCTGATCAATTCAGCAAACTTTACAAACAAATTTAATTATTTACAAATAAACTATATACATCTTATCCATATCATGTTATACTAGAAGTAACTCTTTAAAGGGTTGCTTTATTAGCATACAACTAAATTTAACAGGAGGTTAAACAATGCAAGCAACTAAACAAGAAAAGTTTTTCTTTTGTTACAATTCAACCTTGGCCAAGTATTTAAAATTAAAAGGGTTTGACTATGTAACCAGGGCAAAGCATTACAGATCCAACAAAGAATTTACACTATACACAATTACAAAGGAGCTAGAAAAATGTATTCAAGAATGGAACACTAACAATAAAACTAGATAAGGAGAATTAAATGAAATTAAGTAGTCAATTAGAAGATAAAATTATTCAGCGTTTTTTCGATTTATACATAACTGCACAATATAAATATCTATCTTTAAAACCTAATGGAATCTATATTACATACAACTCACAAGAAAATGAAAATCATCAACCTTTAAAAAGATGGCACATAAGAGAGCACCTACAAGACAAACATACAATAGGAATCTTTGCACCTGACTTTGTAGCTAAATTTATATGTTTTGATATTGATGTTAACGATAAACTTAATGCAAAATGGACTACATACAAGTTAGTTGATAGATTGATAGAAATAGGAATTCCAGCGGATTATATTTACATTTCTACCAGTGGAAACAAGGGTTATCATGTAGACATATATTTCAATGATCTTGTTTTAATTGAAGTTGTTCACGACTTTTATAATATTGTTATGTCTGACTTTGATATGAATCATGTTAAAGGTGAAATAGAATTAAGACCAACAACTCAAGGTGTCAAGCTTCCACTAGGTAGAAACTTTAAGAATAAGAATAAATCTAATAATAAATGTTGGTATGTTAATTATAATGAAGGTTTAAAGCCTATACGCTCATACAAATACATATTGAATATTAAACAAATTGACACCACGATAATTAAAAATATTATTGAAAAGTATGAAGAGATTGAAGTATTAAAACATACTGTAGATGAATATGAAGGTGTTCAAGTTGAAACAACTAAGGGTTATCTAGACGGAAAATATAAAACTTTACCAGTGTATAAAAAGAATATTGATCACAAAGCTACTATAGAAGAGATACAAAGGATTGAACTAGAAGGAATCAAAGCACCTGGAACAAGACATAATTTATTATATGATTTATGTAGGTATTATAAACATAATGGATTATCAATAGAAGACAATCAAAACGAATTAATCGATTGGATGAATAGTCAAGATCCTAATACATATAGAACACCTTTAAAAGACTGTATGAAGGATATTAAAGGAATTGTTAAACATATTTATGAAAATGATGTTACACTAACAATTGAAACAAAAGAAATTGTGAAAGTTACATATGATGAAATGCTACAAATTTTAAATATAAAAAATAAAAATGAAAAACTTTTAACTTATTCAATGTTAATACATAGCAAACGTTATGCAGCTCAAAACGGTACATTTTACATGACATATAAACAAATGAATGAAACTACGGGATTAAGTGATAGGACGGTTAAACGTCTTGTAAATAAGTTAGAAGAGAATGGAATCATAGAAATAATTGAAAGGAATAGAAAAGTTATATCTAACAATAAACTAATCACTAAGAAGCCTAATATTTATAAAATGTTAATTGAAGTTGATATAGAAGAGGAAATAGAATCAAACTACATAACTATAGATAATGATATTGATTTAAATAATGCTATGTTATCACTATTTGAATTAAATGTATTAAAGAAAGTATTACCTGATAGACATTACCGTGAAATTTACAGTGTTTCAAATATATAAGTAAACTATACATAATATACCTATTTATGTGTCAAAACGTACACGATAGGTGAGGGAGTGAGGCTGGTTTACTTGATCAGTCTTTTTCCTTTATTGGAAACACGGACAAATTTACAAACTTTTAAAAATAAACTTAATTATTTTACGTTAAACTATTTACATTTCCTCTATTCACCTGTATAATACTAAATATAAAGAAGTTAACCAATAAGCAACCAACAATACAAACAAACCTTATCTAATAGGAGGCAACCAAAATGACAACATTATTATTCTTCACACTTATCATTATCACTGTATCAGCTCTAACTATCTTCACTACATACCACATGATCAAAGCAGCATTCGAATACAACATGGATCAATTCACTAATGAAATTAAATATCAACAAATTTCACTAAAAGGAAAATTCAGAGGTCTTAAAGCTGAAATGTAAGGGAGGTTATAAACTTTCCTTATTATCCTAAAAGAAAGGAGGCCTTCCACATGTCACTACCTGCAATCTATTGTATTATAGTCGTACTAGTATTTTCAGCTATTACATACTATTCAGTACATAAGGAGTATAAGTAAACTTATTATAAAGGAGTGTACCAACATGCACCAATTCACATTAAAAACTGCTTATCTAGCTATGATGTACGTAGCAAGAAATGAAGGTATTAAACTAGATGAAAAGTATTATGACTTAGAAGATGATCTAAACGAAAATTTTGAATTAGCTGATATGATCCACAATATAGAAAAAATGTATCAAGCGATTAAAAAATAATATGTAAACTAATTATAATATTAAGGAGCGTATACAATGACACTTACTAATACATACATCAAACTAACAGCTAATAAAATGCTAAACGAATATAAAGAAAATGGAAGCTTTAATATTGATAATTTAGATACACTCTTATATTTTGCGGAAAATGCTTCAAATGAAATATATCATTTAATCCATAAGTTTTATGATATTGTGGTCAATGTTGCATCAAATGGAGGCGCACCGGTATTAAAAAGTATCTTAGCACAATTAGAAAGTGAGGAAAATTAAGATGACTGTATTAATAAACGAATATCAACTTTCAGCAACTTATAATTATGTCAAAGATCCAATTGACAACATGCATTATGCAAACAATTTGAATTATAAATTAGGCTTAAGTACAAACAACGATAATTATTTTGATACTGAATTGAATAAACTTGTTAACGCTGGAATATTAACTAAGGTTTATGACTTTATAGAAAATGGATATAGAGAAGGATTATACAACTTTGCAGATGGTAAAGGGCAGCTAAGTTTTAATGGATTGGATCACATGGGATTGAGCTTATCATACTGTTATTAATAAATTAAACTATAAGGAGTGTTCAGAATGAAAAAGATTACTAAAAAAGAAATGAAAACATTTTACAATGATACATTAAATTTAATTAAATCTTTTGGAGCAGTAGAAAGTAATTACTATTTATCAAACGGTTATGAAATCAACACAAGATTAGGAAAACTATACATTAAAATTGATAATGAACCTAGTTCAGTTTTTACAGTATTCGCACGTTTTGAAGATGTTGAAAAAGCTTCTAAAATGCTACCATGTAATCCATATAGCGGTAAATATAACTTTCATTCATACAATAGGGAATCAGTCATAAGAGGCTTAGAAACACTATTAGAATGTTATGCTTATGAAATTGAACCAGCTTTCTAAGTTGAGTTAAAAGAGGAGTTTTATACGAATGAATTTAATATATTTTGGTTAAAAAGAAAATAATACTTGATAAAAGTAAACTTATCATATATAATATAGATATAAGGTTAAGAAATACAAAAACAGCTACATAAAAAGGAGAATGTTAAAATGGAAATTAAACATGATCAAAGCTATTTATCAGAAAACAATACTTTAGTTGAAGCTGGACTTGCAAATGATATGATTTGGAAAATTTGTATCCAAGGTAATCTTAAAGAAAATGAATATAAATTAATTAAACAAATTGCAGATTATTTAGAAGAGAATTTTAGAATGTATCAATATAAAAAAGATAATGGAGTTAAATTCAAAACGGAAGATTTATATTTCTGGACTAATGAGGAAAGAGAAAAGATGTTATATTTTGACGTAAGTGTAAAAGCTGATACACCAGAAAAACACAATCAAATTGTTAATTCTATAGTTAAATACCTAGAGGAAAATTATTCAGACAGTCAAATTTATGTTAGATTGCAATATAAAAGGCTTGTCAATTGGAATAAAGTAAATGAGTATTTAAAACAAGATTTTGACTTGAATAAGATGCCTGTTAACGTGCTACAATTACTACACAATGATAGTAATTATGTTGGTCATGGATTAACTTTAGAAAGTATTAATAAATTGAATGAACTATCTAATGCTTATCTAGATCAATTTGTTGATAAAAAAGTATTATGGAATGGAGAAATTAAGGGAACAGTTAGAAAGTTTGAAGAGGGTAGATACGGTTTATTTAAACCTAGAGCAAGAAAGACATATTTTCCAATTGAATTAGGGAAAATTAAATCTTTAGTATTTGCATAAAGTTTCCGTAAATTATTGAATTGATTCAGAATTAAAAGTAAAATAAATGAATCTAATATATTAAATAAATCATTAGGAGCGTGTTAAAATGGCAACAATTACATTAAACGCAATACAGGCCGATATAATTTACAAAGCTTTATTCTATACAGCAAAAAGCGAAGGCGTTCACATTTCAGAAGAGCTTGAAGAAGTATTTACAGTAGTAGCAGATCATAACCCTAATGAAACTAATGTAAGTGATACAGTAGACGTTATGGAAATGTTAGTAGATGTTATTAAAAATAGCAATCCATATGCGGAATATTTTGAAGAAGAATAGCAGCCTTTAACGGGCTGTTTTTATTTCTGTAAATTTCACTTTTTATGTTAAATAATTGATTAATTTACTTGTGTAAAGTCAATGAAAATGATATAATTTATTTATAAATTATATAAGGAGTGGCTAAAGTGGAGTTGATCACACAAACAATTTTAAATTTAAGAAATGAATTTATTATAAATGACATTGTAAATAATTATAAAGAAATTAATAGCGGATATTGTCCAGAATTTGCGGAAGAAGTTTCTTCAATAGTAAATAATGACAATGTTTATGAAATTAGCATAGAATCATTTATGCAGGATCAAGAATGGAATGGAGACGGAAATGACAAATGGTGTCATGAGTCTTTAGAAGAATATAATATCAATATCCCTTATAATTTATCAATTGATGATATAAATAAAATAGTCTTTCCTTATCATGTTTGGATTACAGATGGTATAAAACACTATGACGCTGAATGTCCAGAAGGAGTAGAAAACATTTTTGATTTACCTATATTTAAAGCATATTTGAAATAAATTAAACACTTCTATATATTGAAGGTGTTTTTTTTCTTTTTCTTGGCCTTCTAAAACCCTTATATACCAAGGTTGTAAACTTCCATATTTTCTATAAAATCAGGGTTTCATACAATCGTGATCCAGCTTAAAATAATTTAAAAATATCTATAAATAATAGTATAATTTACTTGTAAAATCCCTTTTAATCCTTTATAATAGGTTTATAAGATAAGTTAATAAATAATAACTTAAAGGGAGCGGATGAAAATGACAGCAGTTTTAAAATTAAACGAAGAATTAAAAGGAATCGAATTATACTTTGACACTAAGCCACAAAGCGAAGTTTTAACAAATTTAAAATCAAATGGTTTTCGCTGGTCAGGATTTAAAAAATGTTGGTACACTAAGCAATCTGATAAAGCTTTTCAAGTTGCTAACAGCTTAGTAAATAGCACTGAAGAAGTTAAAACAGAAGCAGCACAAAAAACAACTAAAATACATACTAAGAAATCTAAAACAGTAAAAGAAACATTAAGCTTATGGGATGCTACACAATGGGAAGGCCTAGAAATTTCTCAAAATGTTAAAGATCAAGACTGTAAAGAAATTGCAAAAGAAATTCGTTCACATGTTAGAAAAAGATTTCCTCAATGTAAATTTTCTGTTAGAGTGCCTTATTACGGTAAAATTGATTTTGATATCAAATCTAGTCCATATGAAAAAGATTCAGCTTATTTAAACGCAATTAAAAAATATTGTGATGAATTAGTTAACGCTTATAAACATTGCTATAGAGAAGGAGATCCATACACTGATTTAGCAGCAAGTTATAACTTTTATTTCTTTGGTGTAGATGTTTCTTACGATTATACGCAAACAGAAGCTACAAAAGAAATTAAAAAAGATATGATTGATTTTAATTCTAAATTAACTGAATTTGAAAAAGCTGAAGAGGAAAGAAAAGAAGCAGAATTTCAGGAGTACATGAAGCAACAAGAATTAAGAGACATTGAATATAAAAAGCAACGTGAAGAGGAAAAGAAACAAGTAGAAGACATTTACAACAGTATTGAAGTTAATGAACTAGAAGAAAGTAAACAGTATTTTGTAATTGGTTCAGAGTTTGCAAACTTAAATAAAAATAACACATTAGAACAATATCAAGAAGAAGTAAACAAAGGAAAGTTTACACTTGAAAATGTAAGAATTGAAAAAGAAATACATTTCAATAACTTAGAAGCGTTAGAAAATTTCTCTAATATGTTATTGAATGACTTTGACTTTTTAACTAACACTGGTGGAAGTTATACGGATGACAATAGACTCAATTCAATGATTGATTTCTATAATATGGATGAAGAAGAAAAAAGCACAGTGAAATGGAATTTAAGAGGAGTAGCAATCTATTTCAATAACGAATTACAGTTTGTTGTAGATGCTCAAGGCTATTCATATGCTCGCTATGTAGGCCTAACAGATAATGCAACAATTGAAAGAACATTCGTATATGATCAATTACTAAATGATGAAGAAATAACAGAGTTAAAACAACAAGCTGACCAACTGGAAGACATTTCAACAACTGTTATAGAAGAATTAAACATCTTTGATAGTTGGGAAAAAGAAAACTGGAAAGAGTATAAAGAAGGTATTAAAGATAAACTAAATAAATATAGTTTAAAATTAACCAAAGAGATTATACAACAATTAGAAATTGAAAACCTAAAAGCACATATGTATAAAATCTTAACAGAAGTAGATGGAATTCAAGAACAATTTAAAGAAGCAGCAATAGAACAAGGTGAAAAAGTAACACTGTTTTATATTTCTGATTTTGGATCAATTGTAACTAGTCGTATAACATTTGACAGTGTTACAAATCAATCCTACGCACAATATGACAATGCGGTTAAATTAACATTTAAACCGGAAAATAAAAGGAAGTTACACTATAAGCATTTTTATTCTACTTTGTTAGTGTTCAAGGGCTGGCATGAGCTTCCACAATCAGTATTATATAACGTTGAGCATAAAAACGGATTTATAGTAACTAGCAGTAAATACCATTCATGCGACAACAGACAGTATGACGAGATTCTAGAGCATTTTGAACAGCAAGGTATTAAACCAGTAGTAAACACCTACAAGCCAAGATTCTAAATAACAGGCAGTTTACAAGGGTTCTGCATATAACAAAAACCCTTTAATATTTCCAGGAGGTTATAAGAATGTTTAAAAGTAATCCTGATTTTTTTCCAACTCCTTTAACACTTCAAAGAAAGATGTTAAATAAAATAGATTTCCGATATATTCAAAGTTGTTTAGAGCCAAGTGCCGGGAAAGGTGATCTTATTGAAGGGATCATAAAACAATTTGAATATACTAAGAACTATCACAGATCAAATAAATATGATATTGACGCAATAGAACAAGATTCTAACCTTATTCATATATTAAAGGGTAAAAACTATAGAGTAATTTCCGATGATTTTTTAAACTTTCATACATACAAACAATATGATCTAATAGTCATGAATCCTCCTTATAGTAACGGTGATAAGCATTTACTCAAGGCAGTTAACTTAATTGAGTCACAAAATAAGTCATGCCAGATAGTGAGTTTGTTAAACGCTGAGACTCTTAAAAATCCATATACTAACACTAGGAAAGAATTAGTAAGAAAACTTGAAGAATATAACGCAGAAGTTGAATATATTGAGAATGCTTTTATAGATAGTGAAAGAAAAACGGGAGTAGAAACGGCACTTATTTACATCAATATAGAGAAAAAAACATATAACAGCTTGTTATTAGACGAACTGAAAAAAGAAGAGCAGCACAAAGAAAATACAACTTATGAAAGTACTAGTTTAATAAATTCAGATTTTATAAAAGGAATTGTTGAGCAGTATAATCATGAGGTTAGAGCCGGATTAAAATTGATAAATGAATATAACAGCTTGCGTCCACTAATGCTACAGAGTTTTAACGATAACAGCAGCCCAGTATTAAAGTTGACACTTGATAATGAAGATAAAGAGGGAAGCAGTATAGAAAACGCATATATTAAACAGATACGCATGAAATACTGGAGCGCATTATTCAACAATGATCAATTTATGGGATTGTTTACAAGCAATCTAAAACAAAAGTATATGCAGCATGTGCAGGAGTTAAAAGACTTTGACTTTTCTTTATATAACATTTATACATTACGAATTGAGATATCTAAAGAAATGGTTCAAGGCGTAGAGGATACAATTTTAAATTTGTTTGAGGAATTTAGTTATAAACACTATTACGATGAGCAGAGCAAGAATATACACTTGTTTAATGGCTGGAAAACAAATAAGGCTTATAAGATTAACAAAAAGATTATTATTCCTTTAAACGGCTTTAACGGTTGGTTTGATAGTGCATATCGTCCTACAGATTACAAAGTACTAGACAAATTAAAAGACATTGAAAAAGTGTTTAATTACCTAGACAACGGACTCACAGAAGAAATAGACATAACAGACACTTTAAAAATGGCTGAACACTATCAGGAAACTAGAAAGATAGAGTTAAAATATTTTTATATAACATTTTATAAAAAAGGCACATGTCACATTGAATTTAAAAATATGGAACTTTTGCAGAAATTTAACTTATACGGAAGTCAGAAACGAGGGTGGATTCCTCCAAGCTACGGAAAAGTAAGATACAAGGATATGACAAGGGAAGAGAAAGAAGTAATTGATAATTTTGAAGGTGAACAATCTTATAACAAAGTAATGAAAAATAAATCATATTACATAGTTGATACAAATGATCTACTTCGATTAACATCATAACAGAAAATTATATATAACAGTGGGTTAGTTTTCGAGCTGGCTCACTAGAGGTTTTTATATAACAGATTCAAATTGTACGAACCGGGCTTATTAAGATTTTTGCATAACAGAAATCTTTGTATAACACCAGGTTTTTAAAGGATTATAAAATATTAGTAATTAAATAGGAGAAGGTATTGAAAAGTAAAAACCCCATATAACGCGGCCACATTATATGGAGCGAGTTGGGAACTACCGTGTCCCATCCCATTGGAATCTCTGAAATAATTAAATGTAGCTTAAGCTACAGTATATGTTTATTATCATTGCTTTGAAAATATACTAAATATCAATAATTGTCTTATAGACGGTGAGAATTAACATGTGGTATGATAAGGTTAATAAGTGAAATAGTTTCTTACAGAGAGTAATCCACCTGATTCCGGCCAAAGAATACAGGGTGGGTTACTTTTCAAAAAATAGATAGATTAAACTGTTTTGAAATATTAGAATGGAATAAATTGAGGGTTTTATTTCAAACATGAGTGAGGAAAACGGAGCATTCGAGAGCATAAGTGAGTATGAGGGAGTTTGTAAAATTGATGAAATTATAACTACTCATCTTTATAAATAAATTTAACTATTTATATTTACATAAATAAACTAAACGTGTTAATATAGAATTAATTCATATAGAAGGAGGATAGTAAGGTTAACCAAAATTTAAAATTGTAAAGGGAGATGGATAAATGAGCAATTTAGCAATTAAGGAAGTAAATTTTAATGGAGATACTTTAATTGCAGCACAAGATAAAACAACAGAGAAAATTTACATAGGTATCAGATGGGTTTGTGAAGGAATAGGTTTAACGGTTGATCAAGCAAAAAGACAGATTAAAAATATTAAAGAGGATATAGTGATTTCAAAAGGGGTGTCAAATTTGACCCTCCTTACAAATGGCGGAAATCAAGATGTATTCTGTATTGAATTAGACTTCCTGCCTTTGTGGTTAGCTAAAATATCAATAACACCAAAAATGCAAAAAGATTCACCGGAAACAGTTGAAAAGTTAGTTGAATATCAGCTCAAAGCTAAAGATATATTAGCTAATGCATTCGTAAATAATGTTACTCAAATTGTACCACAGTCATATAAAGAGGCATTATTGGCATTAGTTGAGAGCATAGAAGAAAAAGAAAAATTGGAAAAAGAAAATCAAATACTTCTACCTAAAGCAGAGAGTTTTGATACTTTTATAGATGGATCAAATTTACAAAAAATGAATGATGTTGCCAAGTCGTTGGGATACGGTAGAAATAAATTGTATGACTTTTTAAGAGATAATAAAATTCTCATGAAAGATAATTTACCATATCAAACGTACATAGATAGAGGATATTTTAAAGTGAAAGAAAATCCAATTAAAATGGGTTCATACATAAAGAATAAAGCTCAAACATATGTGACTTCTAAGGGAGTCGATTTTATAAATAAGTTATTAAGTGATAATGGTATCGTAAGAAATATAAGTTAATACATAACTGTTAGGAAAATTCGTTTTAAAGATTAATTTAATAAATAATATATAAGGTGGTTTATTGAATGTTCGTTGCTTATCAAATAATAAATGAGGAAGGTAAGACTGTAGGTTTCGAATTGACTCCTTGGAAAGCGAAGGAGTCGGCCATGGAATATCAAGAAAAAACGGGCTTGAAATGTAAGATACTGTCACCTAAGCAACAAGGTTATTGATTGGAGGTGGAAAAAAAGTTTGAAAGATAAATTATTCAATGAGCTTAATGAGCTGTCTAATGATGACAAAACATACTTGCTTTGTAGAATATTTGGCTTAATGGAAACTTACGAAGATAAGCAAGAAAATTTATCTTCTGAACAATTTTTTAATATTATTAAAGATTACATAAATAATAGAAAACTAAGGAGGAAATAGAATGATAGAATTCCCCAATAAAAAATTTAATGTAGTATATGCTGATCCTCCATGGAAATTTGGAAGTAAAGCCTATCAAGATGGTGGTAGAGGTATGCTAAAACTTGAAGAAACTCAATACAATACAATGACGATACCTGACTTAAAATCCATGCCAGTGAAAGATATTACAGCAGACGATTGTGCTTGTTTCATGTGGGTTACAGATTCACATTTAAAAGAAGGAATTGAAGTTCTAGAGTCTTGGGGCTTTAAATACAAGACAATTGCTTTTGTTTGGTTAAAGAAATATGAAAGTGGATCTCTTTGTTATAATTTTGCACCCTGGACACTTAAGAGTCACGAAATATGCTTACTAGGAATTAAAGGTAAGATGACTAAACATAAATTAAATAATAATGTAAAGGGCTTTGTAGAAGCAATAAGAGGGAGGCATAGTGAAAAACCGTATGAGGTAAGAAAAAGAATTGAGGATTTATTTGGAGATATACCTAAAATTGAATTGTTTGCTAGAGAATATAATAATGGATGGTATGCATGGGGTAATGAAGCTAATAATATTTGTCCACTGTGCAAACAAGGAATTTCAATGGGTGAGTTTAAAGATGGTGAAAAAGAACCTTGTGACGAGTGCTTGATTGAAATGGATATTGATCATGATGATTACATAAGTAAATTAAATGTAAATATATAATAATACATATAGATAAACCATAATGAAATAGCGTATAATATACATATAAAATATCAAAAAAAAAGGGTTTGATTGAGATGAATAATAAAACTTATGTATCCACAGTAAGTGCTGCATATGAAGGAACAACTATTTTATATGCTGGAAATGATATTGAAACAGCTTTTAGTAAGGTCAGAGAGCATAGTAAAAAGTATAAAATGAACATTCTAGATTATTATGTCGAGGAGTGGGAGAGTGGACAAATGATAGAAAGCTATCAATACGATGATGAAGAAGACGAATTTATTAAATAAACATGCCGAGTAAATTTAGAAATAATACTCCTCTTTAAATCAATCAAAGGGGTATTATTTCTAAATAAAAGTTCTAATTCAACTAAAATTAATGAGGAGTAACAAAATGAGAGATGTAATGAATTAATGAGTAATATTAAATTAGAAGTATATGTTGATGCATCCGTAAAAAACAATGTTGCAGGAATAGGCTTGGTTATCAAAAGAAACGGTAAACTTTACAAAGAATTGAGAACTATAGTAAAGAAATGTAGCAATATTCATAAAGCAGAAGAGATGGCTATATTTAGAGGTATTGAATTAATTAAAAAGAATGGAACTAGTCCAAAAAAATGTAAAATCTATACTGACTGTAAAAGTCTAGTAGATAAAAACAAAGGTATAATTGAGGGAATAATAATCGAATGGATTCCAAGAGAATTAAATGAAGCTCACGATCAATCTGTCTTAGGTAGGAGAAGAAAATCAAGTAAAAAAATTACAATAACTCAAAAAGGAGGTTGACCAGGTGAGATATAAACGAAACAAGCATAAAAATAAACTATTCGTTCTTACGTTATCTTTAGTCGCTGCAATCCTGCTTTATCTTACTGTATCAAACTTACCGGATAAACCACATACAGTCACAATAATGGACGATACAGAGTATAAGACATTTACATATGTAATTACAGACATACAAGGAAATGAGATTTATGGAAAGTCTACAACGGATGACACAGGGATATTTTTCACGAGGAATGATCTAGAAGGAATTGAAGTGAATGATACTGTGAAAGTTTGGTTTGAGCCTGAAAATCTTGTTGAGATGGTTAAAATTGAAAAGGCAAATTAAATATAAAGGAGAGTTTTGGGATGGGCGTATATAGACATGATTATATTTTAATTGGTGCAAAAGTAAATACAGATGTTGTCACAGAAGAATTCTTTGAGAGCGGAGATAATGACGATTTTCTATATGAAAGAAAGCATAAAGTAGGTGAATTAGCTTATCTGTATGATGGCTATAGTGGAGAATACTTTATTGTTGGCATTCCATTGCAAGTTAAACACGAGGATTATGAAGGTCTAGACTATTTTGAATTTACTACAGCCAGTACTCAATATGTAGATTATATTAGAAAAGTTCAGAATCATGTAGAAGAAAAATTTAATGAATATGTTGAACCGAGAATTATTGTGATGAGTCATTATACTTAATAAAATCGTTATTTTAACTAGTGAATCTAATGAACAATTGATAGAAATTGCGACATAAAAGGAGATGTAGAAAAATGGATGTTAAATTAAAAGAATACTTGGATAGCGGTAAATACTTGCCGGATTTCATGGAGGACTTTCACGACCAAAAAACATTATTTAAAAGATTGAATCAGTTTGTAGAAAATCGAAATGATGGCTATACAAAAGATATAAATTGGATGTCATCACAAGTTTATACAGTGGATATTTTCCTTTGGTATATGGCAAGTCATGGTTACACATTACAAAAAAGCAGAAAGAAAATATCTTTTTACGATGTCTATAATGACTTACATCAATTCGAGGAAAAACAACGTGAAGAAAAAGGGAACTTCCTTAGAAGTATTATTCAAGAAATGCAACAAAAGAAATCAGAAACTTAATTCGCAATTCGCATATGAATATAGACACAAAGAAAGGAAGGGTTAAATCCCCTTCCTTTTATCTATTAATGTAACATTCCATTATTCTTCATTAGTTGCTGCTTACCTAATTGAACCAATCTTTTCGTAAGTTCGCCCCCCAACACGGCCATTCTCTCTTGATGTAGTGTCTGCTCCAAGTACAATTCCCATCTCTTCAGCAATCTCTATTTTCATTTGATCTAATACATTTTCAACTTCAGGAACTAAAAGTTTATTTGTATGAATAGTCTCAACTGTTCGCTGGTTAATTTGTAACATACAATCACTCCTAATTCATATTCAAAAGTTGTCGTCCTTCTGTGATTACATCATATCATGTTTAGTTTATCTTTGTAAAAGGTCAAAATAAGGTATATATGGATCATTTGAGGAACTTATGATATAATTTAGAAGTATTACGTGCTACTCCAATACCACTAATACAGGAAGCTCAGAGATGGGCTTCTTTTTTGTTTCTAAGATTAAAATAGAATTTCCATTTTAATGTGTTTTTTATTTGTTAATAAATGTTAAAATTAAATCAACAATAGGAAAAGGAATGATCCTAATGGTATTGAACAAAGGAATTAAACCAGGAGGCTAAAAGCCTTCTTATTTATTTGATAAAAAGTTGGATAAATTTTCATTTAATACTTGATAAAGGTAAATTTATCTATTATAATATGATTATAAGATAAGTGATTACGTAAATGAATGGAGAGATGAGAATGAAAACAATTGAAGAAATAATCAATCTGATGGAAGAAGATATTGATTATTTAGGCGAGGTAAATAATATTTATTCAAAAGAAATAATCAGTAAAGAAGATAAAGAATTATTAATAAGTATTTTTGAAGATTTACAACAAGGTCATGATAAAATTGCTTTACGGTCATTAAATTATGAAGGTGATACGTATATAAGAGAACAATTTGCAAACATTGTTTTAAAGTTTAAATAAAACAACTCTTTTATGCTAAATAAGTTGATGAAAAACGGAGGAAACGAGAGTATAATGGAGAAAATGAAAGTTCTGAAATCTATTAGAAGGAGATTAATAAATGAATTTAACTAATAAAAATATCGATTATATGATTGCTGAAAAAATAATGGAGTGGAATGAAGTTTCTGAGGTTAAATATGATGAAGAATTAAAGCTTCCATATATGAGAAGATATTGGGCTGACAGACAAGGGAATTATGTAAATCAATATCATTTTGTTCCAAGTGAAAGAATGGAAGATGCTTGGAAAGTAGTAGATAAATTAAAATTAACTATTACGCCTACATTAAAAGGATGGAAATCATTCACTGTGAATGTAACTAAAAGCGAAAAGGATCGTGAGTATATTGGAACAAGTAATAATCAAAAATGGATTGAACACAAACAACCGGAAATGGCAATTTGTTTAGCAGCCTTAGAAGCTTTAGGATTAAAAATTTAATCAATACAATAATATTTTATCTTGATTTGATGGTAATTAGCAAATATCATCATATATAGGACAGATATTATAAATAATGCCAATGGAGGATGAATTAAATGAATATCAAAAAGTCAGAAGTATTTTTATCAAGTGAAGTTTTCCCAACTATGTGGAAAAAATGTTTGGAGCGAGCGAATAGACAAGGTTGTAAATATATTGAATTTAATGGAATGATATTTGAAGCAGTTGATCAGTCACCTGAATATCAGAATAGTATTTGTATGATTGAAGATTTAATAGATTAAATAAAAGAAGTATTATACGGAGAAAGAGGAGAGAATAACATGAATATAGAAAGTAGTATTTTTAGAAGTGACTATCTAGAATTTGTTGAGAATAATAGTGGAGAAAAAGGTTTATATGTAACTACTCATGACTTTAAAATGTTTTTAGAGTGTACATTAGATGACGCAGAAGAGTTAGCAAAAGACTTACTAGAAAGCATTGAAAACTATAAAAGGAAGACTAAGTAAAGTGACAATTTAAAGAAAAGAGGCGCTAAATGAAAAAACATAATTGGTTTATTATTGATGGTGAAATAAGAACAAAAGAGCCAATGACCGAAAAAGAATTTGATCAATTATTAGAGAAGATAGGGGATGTTTATGGAATAACTAAGCACTCTCCAACCGTTGATAAAGATTACGGATATGATGAGGACTAAATAAAATAACTATTTCAAAGGAAGTGAAACTATGGGTCAAATTAATTCAAAGATAAATGTAGAAAGGCTATCAAGCCTGAAATTAGTCACTGAACTTGAGAGAAGAATTGTTGATGCAATTCAATGTGAAGATGTTAAAAGATATAAAAATATTAGAGCAGATATCATTATGCTGAAACGTGAAATAGTAAGGAGAATTGATAAAAAATGACTTTCTTCGGCATAACAATTAATAATAAACAAGAACAAATTAAACAAACAATTATCAATGAAGGTAAAGAAAAGGCTTATAAGAAATACCTGGAATTGTGTAAAGGTCACACATTGGTTGATGCGATTAAATTTGTGGATAGAATGGCAGCTAAATTATAAGGGGTTGAAGGATATGAAAAAGGGAGATAGAGTTAAAATTATATCAATGCACTTAGAATCTTATGAAGAAAGACATTAACCCAAACGAATTTATTGGTGAATTGGGAACTGTTAAATGTTTAATTGAATGTAGCAAAGATGATCCGTACAATATCTGTGTTCAATTGGACAATAAAGAGCTTGAAAAACGAACATTAGTTGGCTATTGGAGAGAGAAAGACTTAAAAATCATTCAATAAAATAGGAATTATATTTAATTAGGAGGTGTCTAGAATGATCAAATCATTCAAAAGAAAGTATCATGAGATAATGTTCGTGTACAATACAACCATGTATAATGATTGCCTAAATGAAAAACTCAGCATGAAATATCTAAATAGATCAAACTATCATAAAGAATATATCATATAAAGATAAACTAAACATACATTATACATAGGACTTATTATAGTTCTTTTATATAGATACACTATATTAAGGGAGAGATTATATTGAGTATGTTTTTTGGATTAATTGGTTTTGTAGGAATTATTGTTTTTGGAATTATGGCGATTGTTTCAAAGGTTAAAAAGAATGGGAATGCTAAAAGAAATAGTATTATCACAGGTATCTGCTTTGTATTATTCGTAATTGGATTATCTTTACCAAGTCCAGCACCAGTAGAAGAGGTATCAGCCGAACCAGAACA
>Ga0182745_1000058_pt1 | contig 160880 bp, 117 predicted proteins | sample eDN3rd30CKraftBY_FD_128523 | JGI IMG/M metagenome (GOLD analysis project Ga0182745, IMG submission 128523) | Enriched backyard soil microbial communities from Emeryville, California, USA - eDNA 3rd pass 30_C Kraft BY (version 2) (version 2) | ecosystem: Environmental > Terrestrial > Soil >...
CCAACAACCAACAACCAACAACCAACAACCAACAACCAACAACCAACAACCAACAACCAACAACCAACAACCAACAACCAACAACCAACAACCAACAACCAACAACCAACAACCAACAACCAATCCCCGCTCCATGACTGCCGAACGCTCCGATTCATCTGCCGATTCTCCTCAGCGGGACGCCGCTCCTCAGCCGGCGCCGGTACCGATCAGCATCGCCGACCCGCGGGTGTATCTCGCTGCCGAGCGGACGCTGTTGGCGTGGATTCGGACCGGCATCGCGTTCATCGGACTTGGATTTTTAGTCGCGAAGTTTGGTCTGTTTCTGCGTGAGTTGGCGTGGATGCGGCAGGCGAACCTGCCGCATCCGCCGCGTTTGCCAGAGCCAGCTCGGTTCAGCAATGCGGCGACGCCGCCCGACTGGGTCGGCGGGTTGATCGTCATCGTCGGGGCGGTACTGGTTCTTTTGGCGGGCCTCGACCACCTGCGGCTGGTCCGGCAACTGGCGACGGACGACTTCATCGGCCATCGTCGTCGCTATCTTTCCACTGCGATCACGGTCGTCGTGGCCATGACGGGGCTCCTGTTGGCCAGTTACCTGGTTTTGCTCTGACCAGGTACCTAACCGCCAGCACCCAGAACGGGGCGTGAGGACTGGCGCGATTGAACCGGCTACCGTGCCTGGCGCGGTTGTTCTCGTCCTAATGGGGTAGCAACATTAACGAAGAACGGCGGTCTCTGGTGCCGATTGAAGGCATGTCTCAGCTAGCGTGCCGACGCGCGGTTATCAGCCACCGGGGCGACAGTTAGTCAACCGGAGTTCACCGTCGCCGCTTCCGACTCACCCACGGACGGGTGAGCCAGTCGCTGGGGTTGCCCTATCAGCCGGGCTTGGCACCACGGAGCAAGTCCGTGGGGCTAAGCTCCTTTTGGTTCAAGGATCGAACATGAAACGCATCTCTCTTGTGATGCTTCTGCTGATGCCTTCGGGAGCGAGGGCACAGCAGACGGATGAAGTTCAGACGGTGCCGCATCCTGTCGTCCAAAGTGCGCCGGTTGAGGCGAGCAATGACCCGTTCACCTCCGCTGAGTCGGAGGTTGCCATCGCCGCGGCGGCGGAACAGGCGCTTTTACCGCGCTATCGACCGGTGGCCGCGTCACCCGGCGGCTGGTTCGGCGATGTCGGCTTTTATGTCCTGCGTCCGCAATGGAGCGGAGGAAACCCGGCTTTTGCCACCACGACATCGACCACTCGGGTTGCGATGGGGAATCCGATAGTCGAGGACCAGAGCGTGACCTGGGAGCAGACTGAGTTTGACCACGGCGCTAGCTTTGCGCCGCTGGTGTCGCTCGGCTACGCGGGCCGCAATGGCCTCGGTGTGCGCGCTCGCTGGTGGACGCTCGAGGCGAGCGACAGTGTCGGGGGCAGTGGCCCAACGGGTGCGTTGGTGGAATCTCTGCCGGAGACGGTAACGGCTAGCTATCTCGTCCCTTCACTACTGGGTACGACGTCGGCACTGGATCCCATCTCTGAAATCCTCAATCTCATGAGAGCCGTCCTGGACGTTGAAGGGAGTTTCCGAAGCCGACTCGATTTGGATGTGATCGATGCCGAAGCGATTTGGGATACAACCCTCGGTCGCAGTTCCTTGCTGGTCTCGGCTGGCGTCCGCTACGCGCACATCGGCCAAAGCTTTGATGGCGATCTGGGGCTGACAAGCACTACTTCTAATTCCTTAGCCACGACAACGCTGCGATCGCAGCACACCTTCAACGGTGCCGGCCCCACCGTGTCGCTGCAGGCTTATCGAACGATTGGTCAGACCAATCTGTCGGTGTATGGACTCAGCCGCGGCTCGCTGCTGTTCGGCGAAAGCCGGCAGCGAGCGACTACGACCGTTGAGGGCACCTTTCCATGGGATTTCATTCCAATAGACCGCACCCTCGCCAGCTCGACGTCGCTCAATTCCAACAGCCTGCGGCCGGTGATGGAACTGGAGGTTGGGACGAACTGGACGCGCAGCCTAGGGACGTTCGATCTGTTTGCCGAGAGCGGACTCGTGGGCATGGTCTGGTTCAGTGCCGGCAACGCGGCGAATTCGGAAACCTTGGTTGGCTCCGGCTTTAGAGCCATCGGCAGCGACAGCACTCAGCATCATCTCGGGTTGATCGGCCTACGCTTTTCAACTGGCGTCCGGTTCTGATGATCACCGCGGCCATGATTGTGGTTTCAATGTGCCAGTCATCCACTCTCGCTGACTGGACCGGCGCTGATGAGGAGCTTGCATTCGCGGTCAACCCCACCGCGCGGTTGATTTGACAGCCGCTCCGGCATCGGTCACAATCCGCTATCGGTAGTCGGCTCCCCCTTCAGCCGTTGCAAAGGGCTCCGAAACCCGCTTGGTGTTCGCAGGCACTCACGGCCCCCTTGTGTGTTCAGCTTCCCCCGCCGAACCCCTCCAACCCACCGACGCGCTGATGATGCTTTCACCACGGCGACTGCCGTTTTTTCGCGTCAGTGTCTTGGTGTGCTTGTTAACGCCGTCCCTGCAAGCGGCACCGCCCGCCGATTCGGTTGAGTTTTTTGAGCTGCGGATCCGGCCGGTGCTCATCGAACACTGCTATGAATGTCATTCAATCGACGGCGAACAGGCGGGGGGACTGGTGCTCGACAGCAAACAAGGTTGGGAGTTGGGCGGTGATTCAGGCCCGGCCATCGTCCCTGGCGACGCCCAGGCGAGCCGCCTGTTCCGCGTGATCGCCGCGACGGATGCGGAACTGGAAATGCCACCCGATGGCGCACTGTCCAGCAACGTGATCGAAGATTTCAAGCGGTGGGTCGATGCCGGCGCTGTCGATCCTCGCGAAGCTCAGACGGCTCCTGCGAAGGCGAACCGCGAACCGATCGACTGGGAAGCCGGCCGTCAGCATTGGGCCTATCAAGCGGTCCCATCCCAGCAGCCACCGCCACCCGTTACAGGCTCGGCGACCGATTGGCCCCAGCACCCGATCGATCAGTTCATTCTTCAGCGGCTGGCCCAACACTCGCTGTCGCCCAATCCGCCAGCCGCACCATTAGCGCTGCTGCGGCGCGTGCACTATGACCTGACGGGCCTGCCGCCAGCGGTCGAAACGATTCAACAGTTCCTGGCCGCCGATGATCAGCCGGCCGCGTATGAACGGCTCGTCGATCGCCTGATCGCCTCCCCGGATTTTGCCGAAAAATTCGCTCGGCACTGGCTCGACGTCACCCGCTACGCCGAGTCGGTCACGCTGCGCGGATTGGTGCAGCCTGAAGCTTGGCGATTTCGCGACTACGTGATCCAGTCGATCGACGAGGATCGGTCATGGAAGGAGGTGATGGTCGAACATCTCGCCGGCGACTTGCTGAGCTTGGAATCCGTCGAGGCGCAGCAACGGGCTCAGGTCGCGGTCACGTTTTTGTGCATGGGAAACTCCAATCTGGAGAACCAACAAAAACGGGAGCTGGAGATGGATTACATCGATGAGCAACTCGATACGATTGGCCGGGCGATGCTGGGCCAAACGCTCGGCTGCGCCCGCTGCCACGACCATAAGTTCGATCCGATCCCGACGAGCGACTATTACGCCATGGCTGGCATCCTCCACGGCTCGGTCGGAATCGATCATGCAAACGTCTCGCGCTGGATCGAAAATCCGCTGCCACTGCCGGCGGAGGAACAACAGCGGTTCGACGTGTGGTCGGCCGAGCTGAAGCAGATCAATGCGGAGATTGCCGCGATCAACGAACAACTCCAAGACCGTGGATCGCCCGAGCCAAAATCGGTGGCGGCCGCGAGCCTACCCGGCGTCGTGGTCGACGACGCCCAGGCCCGCCGCGTCGGCAATTGGAAGTCGTCCGCCAGCATCAAGCCGTATGTCGACGCCGGTTACGTCCATGACGAGAACACAGGCCGCGGCGAAAAGTCGCTGACGTTCCAGCCGGAACACCTGCCCGCCGGCCACTATGAAGTGCGGCTGGCGTACTGCTTCTCAGCAGGCCGATCCTCGCGCGCTCAGGTGACGGTGTTCAGCGCCGAGGGTGAAGAAACGCTCATCGTCAACCAACGCAAACGGCCGGACGTCGACGGCCTCTGGCACTCACTCGGCAAGTTCCGTTTTGAAGCGGGCGGCCAAGCGTTCGTGCTGCTGAGCAATGAGGATTCCGACGGGCATGTGATCGGCGATGCGGTTCAGTTCCTGCCGCTGGGCGACGATCCAGCAGGCGTGGCGGAAAAGGCTGACTCCGCTGAGGATCCCGCTCGGCTGGCTGAACAAGAACGGTTACGCAATCGGCGGCAAGAGCTGACGACGCAGCAATCACAACTGCAAAATCGACTGGCAGCGCGTCCCAAGGCAATGGGGCTGCGACCGCGCAGCGAAGCCGGCGACCTGCCGATTCATATCCGGGGCAGTATCCACACACTCGGCGTGCCTGCCCCGCGCGGTGTGCTGCGGATCCTCGGCGGCGAAGACAGCCGCCTGGAAATTGCCGACGGTTCCTGCGGTCGCCTGGAAATGGCCCGCTGGATCGCGGACGACCACAACCCGCTGACGACCCGCGTGCTGGTCAACCGCATCTGGCTGTGGGTGATGGGGCAAGGCCTCGTGCGCACGCCGGATAATTTCGGCACGACCGGCCTGCCGCCCACGCACCCGGAACTGCTCGACTGGCTCGCCGAACGCTTCGTGGCCGAAGGCTGGTCGATCAAGCGGCTGGTCAAACACATCGTGATGTCTGCTACGTATCAACAAGCCGCGACGCTGCCGGATCGCGACGACCGCCGCTGGCAAATCGACCCGGAGAATCGGTTATGGTGGCGGAGTGATCGCAAGCTCGTTTCCGCCGAAGCGATTCGCGACGGCATCTTGGCGATCAGCGGGCAGCTTAATCCGCTCCGCTTCGGCTCGCGGATCCGCAAAGGGACAAACAGCGACTATTCGTACGATCACGACCCGTACATCCGCAGTGTCTATCTGCCGGCCTTCCGCAACTCGATCCCTGAACTGCTCGAAGCGTTCAACTTCACCGATCCGAGTTTCGTGACCGGGCAGCGCGGGCGAGGCATCGTCCCCCAGCAAGCGCTGCTGATCCTCAACCATCCTTGGTTCAGCGAGCGGGCGGCGAGCGCGGCACGGCGCAACCTCGCACAATTTGCTGACGATCCAGCGGCGCAGATCGAGCACGCCTTCCTGCAAACCTTGTCACGCCCGCCGACGGCCAATGAACTGCAAGCGGCAACCGCACTGGTTGAATCGCTGCAGCGCACCGGTGGCACCGAGGTCGCTGAGCCTGCAGGTGATTCGCCGCCGGTGGGCCGAGAACCGTCACTTGCCCAGCTCTATCACAGTCTGTTTGCCACGGCTGAGTTCCGGCAACTCGATTAAGCCACCGTCGATGAAGCCCCGTCACTTACGAGAAACTTGAGATGTCCGACCTCGGCATGATCGATCGTCGCCGGCTGCTGCAGGCGGCCAGTTGCGGTTTTGGCTGGCTGGCCACCCAAGCCCTGCTCGCCCAGTCGGCTGCCGCGACTCCGGCTGCGACCTCGCCCGCGGCGGTTCCCCAGCCCCATTTTGCGCCGCGCGCCAAACGAATCATCTTCCTGTTCATGCAAGGCGGCCCCAGCCAGGTCGACACTTTTGATCATAAACCTTCGCTGGCCGCTCACGATGGCCAGATGATGCCGTTTGATGACGCCCGCGTGCTGGCCAATTCCGGCAAACGCGGCAACACGCACCGGATCATGAAATCGCCCTGGGCGTTTAAGCAGTACGGCGAGTGCGGCCACTGGGTGTCGGAGCTCTTTCCGCACACCGCGCGGCACGCCGATGAGCTGTGCATGATCCATTCGCTGCATACCGAGGGCGTCGCTCACGGTCCGGCGACTTTGTTTTTGCACTGCGGAGCGACGAGTAACATTCGTCCCTCACTCGGCTCTTGGATTCATTACGGCCTTGGATCCGAGAACGAGAATCTACCCGGCTTCGTGTCGATTGCCCCGCCGATGGGCAACGGCGGCCCACGCAACTTCGGCAATGCGTTTCTGCCACCCATTCACCAAGGCACGCCGATCGGACGTGCGGGTGGTGGTGGCGATGACCTGCGGCTGCGCAACGCTTCGGTTCCCGCACCGCGGCTGGCCGAAAGCTACCAACGTTTGCAGTTTGTGCAGGAACTCAACCGCCAACGGTTGAGCGAGCAGCCCAGTGATGGCCAACTGGAAGCGATGATTCGCTCCTATGAACTCGCCTGGCGGATGCAGACGCACGCCCCCGAAGTGTTCGATCTCGCCGAAGAATCGGCTGACACGCTGGCCGCATACGGGATCGGTAATAAGCCGACCGACGCCTTTGGACGCCGCTGCCTGCTGGCGCGGCGGATGTGTGAATCGGGCGTGCGATTCATCCAGGTGAACTATGGAGACAACTCCGCCAACCCCGCCTGGGATCAGCATTCGAACTTGCCCAAGCACGCCGACCATGCCGCGGCGGTCGATCAGCCGATTGCGGCGCTGCTGCAAGATCTCAAACAGCGTGGCTTGCTGGATGAGACGCTGATCTGGTGGGGCAGCGAGTTTGGTCGCACGCCGTATGCTCAGCAGAACGGAACCGGCCGCGATCACAATCCCAATGGGTTTACGGTTTGGCTCGCCGGAGCCGGCGTCAAACCGGGCTTCCGCTATGGCGAGACCGATGAGTTCGGGCACCAGGCGGTTGCCAAGAAGGTGCACATGCATGACTTGCATGCCACGCTGCTGCACCTGCTGGGGCTCGACCACCAGCGGCTGACCTATGAACATGCCGGCCGCAATTTCCGCCTGACCGATGTGTACGGCCGAGTCGTCAATGAGATCTTAAGTTAGTGCTCTGTGAAGCAGCACAGCACATCGGCCTACAATCTCCACATCACCGAATGCCCCTTTCGCCCTTTACGGAAAGTCTCTGTGCCCAAGCTCGCGCTCAATCGCCGCACCTTGCTCCGCGGCCTGTCATCATCCGCCGCGCTGGCGTGGCTTCCCGGTTCCGCGGCTGCCTTCGAAGATGCTCTGCCTGCCGGTGGGCTGCGAGCCGACGTGGTGATTGTCGGCGGCGGGCTCGGTGGTTGTGCCGCTGCCTTGGCAGCACTTCGCGGAGGGTTGACCGTCATTCTGACTGAGGAAACCGACTGGATCGGTGGGCAGTTGACTCAGCAGGCCGTTCCACCGGACGAACACGGCTGGATCGAAACGCATGGGTGTACCCGTTCTTACCGCGAGCTGCGCACCGGCATCCGCGACTACTATCGGCAGCATTATCCGTTGACCTCCGCCGCCCATTCGACGGTCAACCTCAACCCGGGCAGCGGCAGCGTCTCACGTCTGTGTCACGAACCGCGTGTGGCATTGGCGGTGCTGCAAGCGATGCTCGCTCCGTATCGCAGCGGCAAACGGCTGACGGTGTTGCTCGAGCACCAGGCGATCGCGGCCGACACCGATGGCGATCAGGTGCGTGAGGTCCGCGTGATCAACCGGCGCAGCGGCCAGCAGCGTGACCTGCAAGCTCCGTGGTTTATCGACGCCACGGAACTGGGCGATCTGTTGCCGCTGACCGGGACCGAGTTCATCACCGGCAGCGAAGCTCGCCGCGACACCCAGGAACTGCACGCCGCCGAAGAAGCCAATCCGGCCAATCAACAGGCGTTTACAATGTGTTTCGCCGTCGATCACATCGATGGCGAAGACCACACCATCGACAAACCTGCGGAATACGATTTCTGGCGCGAGTTTGTCCCCGAGTTGACTCCGCCCTGGCCCGGCCGGTTGCTCGATTTGACCTACACCCACCCGCCGACGTTGCAGCCCAAACTGCTCGGTTTTTCGCCCATCGGACAAGCCGAAAGTGGGACGCTGAACCTGTGGAATTATCGCCGGATCGCCAACCAGAAGAATTTTGAACCGGGAACCTACCGCTCCGACATCAGCCTGATCAACTGGCCGCAGAACGACTATCTGCTCGGCAACCTCGTCGGCGTCGATGCGGACGAGCAAGCGGCGCACATCAACCGCGCCAAACAACTCAGTCTGTCGTTATTGTACTGGTTGCAGACCGAAGTGCCGCGTCCCGATGGTGGGACGGGTTGGCTAGGACTGCGGCTCCGCGCGGACGTGGTCGGCACCGAGGACGGTCTGGCGAAGTACCCGTACGTCCGCGAATCGAGGCGGATTCTGGCCGAGTTCACCGTGCTAGAAGAACACTGTGGGCGGGAAAACCGAGCGCTGGTCACCGGTGCCGAACGCTCAGCGGTCCGCGCGGCCCCGTTTGACGACTCGGTCGGGATCGGCAGCTACCACATCGATCTACACCCCAGTACCGGAGGCGACAATTACATCGACTTCGCCTCGCTGCCATTTCAAATCCCGCTCGGTGCTCTGCTGCCCCGCCGCGTGAAAAACCTGCTGCCAGCGAACAAAAACATCGGCACTACGCACATCACCAGCGGCTGTTATCGGCTGCATCCGGTGGAATGGAGTATTGGCGAAGCGGCCGGTGCGCTGGTGGCGCATTGTCACCAGCAGCACACCGCGCCGCACGCCGTGCGTAACCAGCCGGCGCAGTTGGCGGAGTTTCAAGCATCGCTCCGCCGCCAAGGCTTTGAACTGCAGTGGCCAAACGCGTAAGCAGCACTGAATTTGATATTCGGTAAAATTCGATCAGCCGGCACGCGTTAGCGTCCGGTTCTTGCGAACCATAAGCCACGCAGCACCGGCCGATTTAACCAAAAGCCTTTTTTAGAGTTTCAACCAGAGCGGTTCATCAGCTCAAGGCTTCCCCTGCAGATCAAAATCCTCTGATACCGTGCTCGGCTCGATCGTCACCTGCAGTTCGGTCCGCGAGTTGTATTTCTCGGGGATGTACATTTCGCCGACCGGTGCTCGTTCACCAGGATTCGACTCGTCGTACTTACCCGGAATCAAACGCGACGCTCGGATTTCAACTGCTGCTGGTCCGGGAGCAATCCGCACCGTGTATTGGCCGTCTTGAATCACCCCCGCATAGGCATGCTGGCTTGCGTCCAAAGAACGGAACTGAATCCGTCCTTCGGGAATCGGTTCACCATTGTAGGTTACCTTGCCAGTAAGTTCCTGCAACCCATCAGCGCTGCCTCCACAACCGAGACAATTGAAGCTGCCACCGCACAGGGCGAATATTATCAAAGCATTCTTAATCGACATGGCAAAAATCTAACGTTTCCACTTGGCAAATTTGAGTGAATATTAAGCGACCGAGGAAATGAAATCCTGCGAAAAACAATTAAGCAGCACAGGACGTGACATTCGAAAAATTTCAATCAGCCGGCAGGCGTTAGCCTCCGGTTCCCGAGCACTGCCAATCCGTGCAGAACCGGAGCCGGTCCTGCACTTTATCCTGGCGGTTCTCATGAACCTCAATTCCAATTGGTAAGCACGCCGCCATCAGCGCGATTGCCAAGATTGCGCCACGTTTGGCGATCCAGGCTCTCGCTGATGAAGCTGACCGATCCGTCGCACATCGCCGTCATCACGCCGCCCGGATGGTAACTGCGTGCAAAATTCCAGCGACCTGTCAGACCGCCCGCATTGCCGTTCTCACAGGGGGCCTTAAGGAAGGTGGTCGACTTGCAGGAATGCACGCGGTCGGGTACCGTCGTATTAGGAGCTTCACCGGTCGAAAACGCATAAGATCCATGCGGCGCACCGCCCCAGTAACCACCCAGTTCTCCCCAGAAGCCTCCGCTGACCGATCCGCGGATGATCCCCTCGCTGAGCAACAGCGTGTTGGATGTGCCGTCAACACAGTCGCGGAAGCCGCGACGCGACTGTCGGGCAAACATCCCGCCGGCATCGTCGCGGATCATGTTCAAGTCAATGACGGTGCCCGCGGTCACCTGGACCGCGGTGGTCGGCGTGCCGCCGCCCGAGCAGACGGCATAGTTGCCTTGAAAACCTCGGTCTGAGCCGCCGCCGCCGCGAGCCGGGCCGGCGGGATCGGAGGCGCACATGAACGTCGCCACAGGTCTCCCGGCAAACTCCACAGGGAGATTGTGGATGTACTCAGCCGTAGCCCCGTACGTCGCTTCGACATTCATGTAAGCGTCATAGAACGCAGTCTGTTCTACGAACGGCAATAACTGCTGAAACCAGCAGTCGCGACGTTTGGTTTGGCCAGCGACCTCATTCTTATAACCGTACGGGAACACTCCGAACGTATCATGATAGTTGTGCAGCGCCAGCGCGATCTGCTTTTGACTGTTGCTGCACTGCATCCGCCGAGCCGCTTCCCGCGCGGCTTGGACAGCGGGCAGCAGCAGTCCCACCATCACTCCGATGATCGCGATCACGACCAACAACTCGACCAAAGTAAAGCCGAGCCTTCGCGCAACCATCCGTTGAGACTGCGCCACAGACAACCAGGACACCATCAATACCTTCTCCTAGATCCAAAAATTCAATGCATGAGAAACTAAGATAATCAAAACCGTATCCCCCAGGCCCCCAAAGGCCGGGGGATGCGTGCTGACAAACGCGTCAGCCGCGAACTCCCAAGCAAAGCAAGAGCCAGAATTATTTCACCCTGTCGGTGGCATGTCTCTCAGCACGCTTGTGCGGTCGCTAGCCGCGAGCCGGGTGCATGGTGGTGAATTAGTACCCCTTAGTCAATTGGCCGCATCAGCGGATTGTCGAGGGCAAGATCACAACGACTGCGCAAAGAATGGGCAGCCAACGGGCGGCTGCGATGGGATTAGGCAGGGCGCTGCCTTCCCCGAAGGTGCAGCGAGACCCAGGCGTCACGCGCAGGCGGCTGAGAGCAAAGCTCGGAGATTTGGGGTAGCAAACCGGTCGCAGGTGCCGGCGGTTTTTGTGTCACGCGCCGTTCGTTGTTCCCATTGGTACCTGATCTCATTGGCAACAACGAACCGAGGAGCTCACCCGTGGTGATCACTGAAGAATGTCTTTCCGAGCAACAGTTGCGGGCCTACCTGTTGGGCCGATCGAGTGGACCGGAGAGCGAACAGCTCGAGGCGCACCTGCAGCAGTGCACGCACTGCGAAGAAACCGTCGCCAACCTGAAAGCCGATGACACGCTGGCCGGGCATCTGCGAGCGATCAGGGGGATCAGGTACTGCGTGCGATTGCAGAACAACTGGCCCCACAGTACGAGCAACCGTCAGTTGAACAGATGTTTCGAGCGTCGGCAGACAAATTCTGGGCAATCCTATGGTCGACGCGAGTCCCCCGGAAAGATGTCGAGCTGCTGCCGCTTTACCGGATTAGCACCGGCGTTGTCGAGCAGAACCATCCAGAATTAACCACTCGAGTGCTCCCGCCAGCCGGAGTGTCGTGTGTTGCTTGTCCCATCCCGAAGGGATTCAAGCAATTAGCCGGCGGTCGAGCGCAGCGAACACCGCCGAAAAACTTAGCCCGGACATGAGTCCTCAATACAAGCCCGACGCGCAAGCGAGTGACATACCCCCATCCAAATGTCCCAGTTCAACCCGAAGGCCAAGACCGGAAGAACCGAGATCAACCATGACTCAAACTCCCAGATCGAATCGCAAGCGAGTGTATTTGCCGGACCACTCGCTTGCGCGTCGGGCTTGTATCAGCACACCTGGCGGCATCTTTCCGCGAAACCCTCGTTCGAATCGGCGATTTCCGCTGATTCGGCGGCTCATGATGCCGAACGACTCCCTCAGCTATGCTTACGACTAATCGATTGACACCGATCGACTTAACACCGTGAGCCACGACGTGGAGCAGACAAACGTGCAAGCACCAGACATTGAAGATCCATCGCCGGCTCCGACTACAAAGCGGGTTCTGTTACGGGCTTGGCGGGTGCTGCGGATTGCAATTTTGGCTTATTTGGGAATCTTGATTGTGCTACTCATACTGGAGCGGTCGCTGATTTTTATTCCTACCCCATACCCAACCGGCTACTGGGATGAAAAGCCGGCGGGGGTGGAGGATGTGCAGTTCACCGCCGCGGACGGAACCAAACTGCACGGCTGGTACGCAGCTCACGATGATCCGCTGGCCGTGGTGCTGTATGCCCACGGTAACGCCGGCAACATCACGCACCGCATCGATGTGCTCGAACGCCTACATCATGATCTGCACTGCACCGTGTTGCTGTTCGACTACCGTGGATATGGCAAGAGCGAAGGGAAGCCGAGCGAAGCGGGCGTGCTTCAGGACGGCCGCGCGGCGCGCGATTGGCTTGCAGCGCGTGCCGGTGTCGCGAAAGACGAACTGGTACTGATGGGCCGCTCGCTCGGAACCTCCGTCGCGGTCGATTTGGCGGCCGAGGCTGGTGCACGTGGGCTAGTGCTGTACAGCGGGTTCCCTTCGATCCGTGACGTCGCCGCCTATCACTATCCCTGGCTGCCGGTCCGCTGGGTGATGCGAACGCGACTGGACTGCATCGGCAAGATCCAAAATTACCAAGGCCCACTACTGCAAGCGCACGCTGAACAAGATGAAGTGATCACCGTCGAACTCGGACGGCAACTATTTGAAGCTGCGCCGATGCAGCAGAAAACTTGGTTCACGCTCGGCGCCAGTTCTCATAACGATCCGCCTCCTGCTGCCTTCTACGAAGCCGTCCGCGAGTTTTTGACCAGTCCGTAGTTGCAATCTAAGCAGCGCCGGACATGACATTCGGCAAAATTCGATCAGCCGGCACGCGTTAGCGTCCGGTTCTCACGAGCTTACTCCGGCAGCTTCGGCCTCAGCGGTTCGCCGCGCTCGCTGTCGACCGGATAGAGCGCCTGCTTCGCTTCCAGTGCCGCGATCAACTCACCCATCATCCGCCGCAGTTCCGCGGGCTGCTGTTGAGCAAGGTCGTGCTGCTCATACGGATCCGAAGCGAGGTGGAAGAGTTGATAGTGTGACCCGCCTGATACTTCGGAAGGAAGGTAGTGATAGATCACCTTCCAGTCTTGATTGCGGAACGTCGTAAAATAGTCGCTGCGGTGAGGTGAATGCGGGTAGTGCATCAGAAACTCAGCAGAACGTTGCCGGTCGGGCTGACCGGTCCACAAACTCGCCAGCGACCGCCCATCGACGGCATGCTGCTCAGGACATTCAGCACCTGCAACCGCCAGCACTGTGGGAAATAGGTCTTCCACGGAAGCCAACTGGGTTTGGATCTTTCCCGCCCCAATCGGCAAGCGCTGCTGATGTTGGTTGTCGGCTGATGCCGCGGCCCATGCGGCGATGAACGGCACTCGCGTTCCACCTTCATAGTGTGACCCTTTTTTGCCCCGCAGCGGTGCGGCACTGGCCACGGTGTGTGGATGACCCAGCGGTGCATCGCTGCCGTTGTCGCCGAGAAAGATCACAAGTGTATTTTCAGCCACGCCGAGTTCTTGCAAGTGATCCAGGAGGTCACCCAGCGACTTGTCCATCCCTTCAATCAGCGTGGCAAACGCCTGGGCCTGCGGTGATTTTCCCGAGTCAGCGTAATTGGCCAGAAAGCGAGGGTCAGCCTGAAAGGGCGCGTGCACCGCATAATGCGCCATGTACAAGAAAAATGGCTGCTCCGCTTCCACCGCGGCACTGAGTTGCAACTTGGCTTCACGAGTCAGGGCTTCGGTCAAAAAGAGGTCGGTCCCATGATATTTTTCCAGATGAGGAACTGGCTGGTGATTGCGCTGGCCGCCCCGGGTGAAGTTGTCGGCCGCGAAGTAACTGCCGGGAGAACCAAAATGGGTGCCGCCGATGTTGAAGGCGAATCCGAGATTGGTCGGCTCAGCTCCCTCGGAACCCTTCGGCCCGAAATGCCCTTTGCCGACATGGATCGTGCGGTACCCGACCTGCTGCAACAGATTCGCCAACGTTACGTCATCCGGCTTGAGCCCTTGCCAATTCCACTCCGGTGGTCCATTGGGGCCGCCATTGTCGCGATTGGCATTGATCCAGTTGGTTGTCCGATGCCGAGCAGCGTTCTGTCCGGTCATCAGCGAAATACGGGTCGGCGAACAGACGCTCATTGCGCAAAACTGATTGAACCGCACCCCGCGGGTCGCTAACCGCTCCATGTTGAGCGTGCGATAATAATCGTTCAACGGGTACCGTGTCGGTTGACCGTTCGCATCCGTTAGAAAGGGGACGGACGTATCCATCACTCCCATGTCATCGACTAAAAAAACGATCACATTGGGTTGCTGAGAGTTCGCGGCACTGGCTGAGCCTACAAAGGTCAGCAGCATCCAACCAGCGGCAATTGAAATCAATCCAGCTTTCAACCTAACACCTCGGTTCATTTTTGTTCGAAGCAGCACAGAACATGATAGGCGGTAAAATTTCATCGGCCGACACGCGTTAGCGTCCGGCTTTCATGAACCTAAGCCAAACCTGTTTAGTGTTCCGCAATCCAAGCCAGATTAAACCGTGCCAGTCTCAATTCATTGCCGGCTTCATAAAAGCACAACATAGTGCCGTCGGGTAACACAGCAAGGTCCGAGTAGGCGCTAGGGCCGGCTTCGAGCGTGCGGCTGACCGGCCAGCTTTGTCCGTCATCGTGGCTGAGTTTAATCGTCAGGTTCTCTCGTTTGCCATTCACACCGGGACGCTCCTGGCCAGCGGCATCACGCGCAAGCGTATGCGGATTGGAGAAGATCAGCGTTCCAGGTGCAGAAGGATGCGTGACGATGCTGGCCATGCAGATCGGTTCCCAGAGCTCCGGATGAAAGGCCGGTCGGCTCCAGTCGCTCGCACCGTCGGGGCTGATGGTGATCAGCTTGCGATTGGCCGCCGAGACGTTGCGGGCAACGAACAACACGCGCCCGTCTGACAGTTCCGCAGCGATCGATTCATTCGGATTCCCGAAGTCGCCTTCGTTGGGAACCGCAATCTCGCCAGCCTGCCAAGTTTTCCCGTGATCATCGCTGAAAATCGTTCCAGATGCTGACGGTTTATGATCACCCAGTTTTCCATAGGCGAGCCAAATCGGGACCACCAAACGGCCGCTGCGAAGTTGAATTCCGTGTCCTGGACCGGTTGCGATCACGTTCCAGTCATAATGTTTCGCAAATGGACGAAAGGTCTCTGTGATCTCCACCGGCTCGCCCCAACTGACCCCGTCGTCGGTACTGCGCATCGAGAAGCAGCGGGCGTAGTTGATGCAGTACAGGAACTCGATAGCGCCGGTCACACGATCGACGATGGCGACGGGATTATTCACGGTCTGTTCGCGCTCGCCGCCGTCGGGCTTATGCGGGTTACCTTCGATGCGCGGGCCGTGATGAGCGATGTGGCGAGCGGGTTCCCAGGTCTTGCCGCCGTCGGTGCTGCGCCGCAGGTGCACTTCGATCTCACCCCAGTCCGATCGGCTGTCGCGCCGTGCTTCGCAGTACGCCAGCACGGTCCCCTTGCTGGTGACGACGATTCCCGGAATGCGGTATAGCGTGACCCCATCCTGGCCAGCGGCAAACAAGGTCTGTTCCTCCAGCAGCGGCTGCGGGCTATCCGCCGCGGCAGACGACAAGGGAGCGACCAACGCCGCTGCAAGACAAACGATTAGCTTGCGGATAGACATTCCACGCATGTAGAGTTTCTCCAGCGAAAGTCCGTAATGAATGACAGCGGGCATCTTAACCGCTCCCAGAGCGACGGGTTTGCTCAGACAGCAGATTTCATCCCCGCGTTGGAGTCCAGGCTTCAGCCTGCCTCAAGAAAAAAATGCAATTCCGCCGCTGCAGATCACTGGGACGCGGACAAGCTGAAGCTTGGACTCCAACGGTCCCGAAGTTGGAGTCCAGGCTTCAGCCTGCGTCGGCTTTTGTAGAGCGTCCCCGCCTCTCGGTAACTCTGCCATTTTCGTGCCCCGTGGCCCGTTCCCCACCGGGCAGATTATCTTGGGCGGCACCGAACACCCTCACACGACGCACGGATGGATTTACCGGTGGAGCAACTCGAGATCCTTAACTGGCCCGCTCAACTTCCTGAACCGGTCGGTCAACGCTACCCGCGGCTCAACGGCCATCGCCAGCCGTGGATCGCTGCGATTGCCGTGGGATTGCGGCATCCGGTGCATGTGCTGCGCACTACGCGCGATGGGCAGGTGACCGGTACCTTGCCGCTGATGCTCGTGCAGGGGCCACTGTTTGGCCGTTTTTTGGTGAGTCTGCCGTACGTCAATACCGGCGGAGTCTGGGCGAGCGATGAGGCGAGTGCCATGCAACTCGTCGATGCCGCGTGTGAGCTGGCGGATCGGCTCGATGTCCGCTACCTCGAACTGCGACACGAGCTACCGGTCGAACATCCCAGGCTCAACTTCAGCCGCACCGACAAAGTGCACATGCGGCTGGAGCTGCCGGATTCAGACGAGGCGCTCGACCGCTCGTTCAAGTCAAAATTGCGGAGCCAAATCAAGAAGGCAGGAGAATACGGTCTCACCGCTCACCGGGGGCAACACAATCTGCTCGACGAGTTTTACAAGGTGTTCAGCCAGAACATGCGCGACCTCGGCACGCCGGTGTTTGCTCGCAAATTATTTTCCGCCATCTTGGATCACTTCGCTGGCGATGCGGAGCTGTGCGTGATGCGACAGGGCGCGACGCCGGTCGCTGCCGCGATTTTGGTTCATGCAGCCGGTGTGACCGAAGTGCCCAGCGCCAGCAGTTTGCGGCAATTCAATCACACCAATGCCAATATGTCGATGTACCGGCAGTTACTCCGCCGCGCTATCGAACGCCATAGCCATACGTTCGATTTCGGCCGCAGCAGTGAGGGCAGCGGGACTTATAAGTTTAAAGCTCAGTGGGGCGCAAAACCTCATCCCGCCGTCTGGCAATACTATGTCCGCAAGGGAGACGTGTCGGCCATGCGACCGGATTCGGCCGGAAACCAGCGGTTGATTCGCATTTGGCAGCGTTTGCCGGTGTGGCTCACCCGCATCGCCGGCCCCACGATCGTCCGCGGGATTCCATAAGCAGATTGAAGTTGTGTGAATTGCAAAGATGCAATCAGCCGGCACATGCCTTAATACAAGCCCGACGCGCAAGCGAGTGACAAACACCGCCATCTAAACGTCCCCGTCCGATACGAAGGCCAGGACCGGAAAAATCGAGATCAACCATGATTCAAATTGCCCGATCGAATCGCCAGCGAGAGCATTCGCCGGGTCACTCGCTTGCGCGTCGGGCTTGTATTTTCCCAACCACTCGCTTGCGCGTCGGGCTTGTATCAACACACCTGAGGGTATCTTTCCGCGCAACCCTCGTTCGAATCGGCGATTTCAACTGATTCCTCGGCGCATGATGCCGCACGACTCCCTCAGATGTGCCTGATACTCAGCTTCTGCCCTATTTACCACTGTACAGGGTTCCCATCGTTCATCTGGAAGAGATGCAGCAATGTCTCCGCTGAGCGATTGACAGGTACTTGCTGAACCGAGCCATCCCCAGCGGCCATGAGGAAGTGGTCTGCAACGTCTTGTGCCAGGCCGGCGCCTGGATCAGCCGGATCAAAAACGTAGTCTTCAGGAGCGGTCCAAGGAACGGCCCGTTCCGGCTTCACAGCGACAATGATCGCTGTATTGCTCACTCCGTCGGTGACGGATTGGATCCTAACCGGCTTGCTGCTGCCAAAAATGGTATTTTCGCCCACGGGGGCGAGCAGCACGGTATGCCCTGGTGGCACAGACGGCGAGAAGAACACCTCCGGAATCTGTTCGACCAGCGGCAGATTGTGTTCGCTGTCCCAGGGTTCATCGAGTCGAAACCGGGCGTAGAGTTCCGTTTCACCCATATACGGAAGCAGATGAACGCGCCAACTGATCAGCGGCTTGCCTTGCTCATCTCGACCTTTAGCCGATGGTGGGAACCGGCCGTGAGCATCATGAAAATCGTGAATCGCCAACACAATCTGGCGAAGTTGTTGCTGGGTCGTCTGCGAGCCAGCCTGCCGGAGCATTTGCTGAACCATCGTTTTCCACGCCGCGGTGGTACGCTTCGCGTCAAGCTTCAAAACGATTTGATCATTCTGGACTTCAGGCTGGATCGCATCGGCTAAGGCAGGCGCCTGGCCAGCTTGAGGTATCAGATTCACCACACGCATCACCAGGTCTGGCAGACGCTTGGCGAATTGCTCGGCGGCATCTGGTGAAGCCGACTGAATCTTGAATTCCGTACCGGAAGCACTGCGATCGATTGTCATCGATGCCCACTGCAAACCTTCTGTCAGCACCGCTGACGGTCCGCCGCCGATTCGACTCGGGAGTTCAGGCATCAGATCACGCACCGTCTTTCGGAGGTAATCGGGCGGGATGAGGATGCACTGCAGCGGTGCGTCCGCAGTTGCGGCCAGCGCCTCGCGCAGTTGTGGGCGTTCCGCAGTGAGCCTAGCCACGATAACGGTGGCAGGTGGCGGGGTGTGTTTCGGCATGTAGTACGAATACCGAAGAAAGTCACCTTCAACTTCGGGCTCACCGAATGGCCATCTACTCAACTTGGCCGACACATCGTTTGCGCGGCCAGCTTGGTCGCGCTGGATCCAAAGCCGGACCACGGGTTGAGAGGCTGTGTAGGGGAGGTCAGCCGCCAACCACACCGTCTGTTCACCGAGAAGATCTGCCAATTCACGGATTTCTAATTGCTGCGGATCGATACGCGCCACCATCCAGGTCGTGTCGTTGACCCACTGCGACCAGATCGCTGCGTCGTCTCGCGCAGCCTCAGCAGGTGCCTGAGCGACGGTGTGATTGCTGGCAAGTATCAGGAACAGGATCAGGATGGACACCCAGCAGCAACTGTGTCGGGTCAGGCGAAGCAATGACAGCTTGGAACAGGAATTCATAATGAGTTTCCACCTATGAAAGGGCCATTTAGTTTGGAGTTAGGGTAGGGTGTGCTTTCGGTTGGTATAGGACAGCCAAAGATGTTGGTTTTAGAAAAATTCAATCAGCCGGCACGCGTTAGCGTCCGGTTCCCACGAGCGATAAGCCAAACAGTGGCAAAGGATTTGATCGAATGAATGATTCAAACCTGCGTATGGAGTTGTCCCCGGCACGCCCTTCGTTCCTCAGGGACGTGCCACCCAGCAGGGACGGGCCATCTTGCAAATCAGCGTCCACGTCCCAGGCAATGAGCCGCCAAGTTCGTGCAAGGGCGCAAAACAAGTTCATCGTGGTCATTCAGCCAGCCGCAGGATGAGCCGATACTGCAGGCCGCTCTGAGGGTGTGACGTCAGCATGGCATGATCCGCTGCGTTTTCATAGGTAAAGGCTGCACCTGTGAATGGATCGAGCGGTGCGGGATAACGCAAATCGGCGAGCGACTGCGGTAGTTGGCCGTGGTCAGCGGCGTAGTCGCGAACCGCCTCAATTGTTTGCAGCATGCCAATCGTCTGCTGAGGACGGGTGACCGAGATGCGGATGGGGTTCAGAGCGGGAGTGATCAGCTCTGTAGGCTTGGTGATCCATCCGAAATGCTGACGTTCAGCCTGAAGTCGACTGTCTAGCTCTACAATGTCAGGCGATTGCAGAATCTGCCAAATCGGCAGGTGATGCCATTTAAAGTGTTCATCGCGCGTCCGCTCATAGTATCGGCGGACAGCGAGCAACACCGTCTGTGCCGTTGGGTAGGAGTCCACAAGATCAGGATCAAGCCCGCAAGTCTCGATCAAATACTGCTTGGCGCCGGGATAGGCCGCAGCGATCAGTGTCACGACAGCCGCATGTTCCATTTCCGGATCCTCAGGCGACTTCTGCGGCGACTCATCCAAAGCGCGGATTTCAGGAATCATCCGGCGCACCAAGTCCTGCCAATAGCCCGTAGGACGCGGTGTTTCGTCGACTTCAAGCAAAGTTTTAACCTGCAAGAAGAGCATGTTGTATTCGGTCGAAGTTGCCAGGTCCGTCGGGACCAGCGGCTTGGGCAACGCTGCGAGAGCCCAATACAAATTGGGGGCATCAGCATGTTGCAACAAGTACAGACAGTCGGTCCAGGCGATGGAGCTGATCGCTGCGCCAATGAGGTTTGAGACAAAAATTTCGTCTTGGCCCAGATGGTTTGCGAATGCGAACTGCTGGCCGATGATTGCGATCGCATCCTCAATGTTTCCCTCGCGAATCGCGACCCGGCAGCGGAGGCTTTGCGTCCGAGCCAGCTCTCGCATCGATTGGATTTCAGGAAGCAAGTACATGATCGGATCTTTGACCTCGCGAATATTGCGATCAACTGAAAACAGGCTACAGCGAGCAGCCTCAGCATGGAAAGGCCGCTGAAACTCCAGTAGCCGCAGGTACTGTTTGACTTCATCGACGGGCAACTGAGCCGGTGGTGTTTCGAGCCACGCGTACGGCACGGGCGTCTGGTCCGGATGGTCGCTCTGTTGAACCGCCTCGCGCGCCTGCTGCTGAAAAGTTTTCACAGCCTCATAAGCGCGGGGCTGTTCCAAAAAGCCCATCGCTTTGAGATAGTAGATCGCAGCATTGTCATCTCGGCGATCAAACGCATCCGGGATCAGTCGGTACTGCAGCGCCGGCTGAGGTTCGGGCTGAGGATGCAAGGTCAATTCCATCGTTTGAATCATCGCTCGGTTAGCTGGATCTTGGGAGCGGATCCAGTCTCCTTCACGCTGAGCATCCTCGGCAGACAGCGATAAGCCGAGTGCCGCATGACACGTTAGCACAGCGACTGCTAACGGAAGAATCACATGTCGTTTCATGGTGGGTCCCCAATGAGTGAAAAAAGGCTTGAGCAGCGAGTGCATCACTGAACAGCACAGAACCTGATATTCGGTGAAATTTCTGTCATCCGGCGCGCGTTAAGCACGGCTGGGAGAATCGAGCGGGGTTATGAGCTGTGGAATTAGGGAGGAATTGCCAATTCGAACGAGGGTTGCGCGGAAAGATCACGTCCGGTGTGCTGATACAAGCCCGACGCGCAAGCGAGTGATTCTGTTGCAAGCCCGACGCGCAAGCGAGTGATCCGGCGAATGCTCTCGCTGGCGATTCGATCTGGCAATTTGAATCATGGTTGACCTCGGTTTTTCTGGTCTTGGAGTCGGACCGAGACATTTCAATGACGGTGTGCGTCACTCGCTTGCGCGTCGGGCTTGTATTGAAAGTTGCTCAACACGTGCCGGCTGATTGAACTTCTGCAAAGCTTAAACGCTGTGGCATTTCAGATTATTAATGAATGCCCGCTGGGGGAACGGCTAATAGATCGTTCATCCACTGTTGGCGGGTTTTGGGCACGGCCGGCTGATGCGTGCGGAAGTTAGGGACGTGATTGGGTGCGGATGCTGAGATCGCTGGGGTGACGGCAGGCGATGGATTCAGTGGTGATAAATTGGCATCTGTTCCGTTAGAACGCGGATACGTGCGGATGAAAACTTGCGGATTCCGTTGCCTCCGCAGGCTGTTGGCCCGCAGCGGACTTTCCCAGTCAAGTTCACTCATTCCTGCAAGGCCGTACGATCCGCTGCCAGCAAACGTTGGCCGTGCGTCACGTCGCTCTGGTTCAGCGGCGACCGGGAACTGCCGCGTTTGCACCGCTTGCTCGCTGGCCGGTCTATCCGCGGCTGCAATGACGGAGGTTTTAGCGTCTGCCGCCACTCCGCCTTCAGCCATCTCGTTACTTGCTTCCGTTTTTTCCAGCGGGGCGGGAGTCAACTCGCGAACATCGCCCGCGGCGAGTTGTTCCTGTGCGGGGAGATGCGACGAACGATAGCCGATCCCCAGCAACAGCGCGGCTCCAAAGATCACGCCGCAGAGCCACGCAGCGGCAACCGCCAAGGCAAATTGCGCTTTTGAAAAGCCGATCGCCGCCCGCGAAGGAGATACGGGATCGGCAGTGGCGAGTCGCTCCAGCAGCGCCAGATCGAGTTGCGGCTGACGAGGCCGGAGCTGCTGCAGGCGCTGCTGGACCTCGGCCAGCGGTGCGGGCAGGTCGGCCGATTCGCGCTGGCGAGGATCGCCGGTTGCCTCGGTGTCAAAGGGTTCAAACGGGTCGGACATGGATTCAGCTCGGTGTTCGAGACGGCGGTAGGGCAGCTTGCAAGTGGTTGTGGAGAATGGACAAAGCGTGGTGGTAGCGGCGGTGAACGTGGCTGCTGGACCGCTGGACCAGACTGGCGATCTGCTCAAATGACAGCTCGCCCCAGATCTTGGCGACCACGATTTCACGGTCGAGCGGTTCGAGACGGCTGAGCATCTCTTCCGCCTCCGAGGAGGTCAGACTGTCATCGGGCGGCATGACGAACCACGGTTCACGCCCAGCCGCTGCACGTTGTTGATGCTGGCTGCGTCGCTGTTCACTGCGAGCCTGGTTGAGGGCCCGGCGGCGAACGGTGGTAAACAACCAGGCGACCGCATCGCGTGGCGGCGGGGTTTGCTCGAGCAATTCGATCAGCGCTTCCTGAACCGCATCGTCGGGGTGCAAGCACCATTGCCGCGCATACAGAGCCAGTGCGGCGGCATGGCCAGCGACGATGCAGCGAAGTTGGTGCCCATCGATTCGGCTCACGGCGAGTCACGCTCTCAAACAGGTTGGGGTACGCTGGATTACAGGCGCAGGACGATTCTTTCGGTCAAACTGGGCGCCGCTGTGCGGCTCATTGCTCGTGAGAACCGGACGCTAACGCGTGCCGGCTGATAGAGTTTTGCCGAATGTCATGTCTTGTGCTGCTTACCCATAGGTCACCGCTGCGGTACTCAGCGTCCCCAAGAAAAGGGATAACTCCTCATTTTTCTATCTTGCAGCGATTCAGCGTAGGCCAAGCAGGCGTCAGCCGGTGGCGACGGCAATTTTCCCTTCACGCGCAGTAACGGATCGTGGCTCTGTAGTTCCTCGTTACAGAGTCGGCGGATAAACTCGGAGCGGCAACGGAGCGGCGGACGACGCCGGGTGTTACTGCGCGCCACTGGCGGGCTCGATCCGGCGAGCGCCGCCGGCTGCTGCTTTCCCGAGCCGCGTGCTGACGAAACCTTCCAAACGACCCTGCGTTATGATTCCGATCGATTTGTCTGGCCGAGTGGCTATCGTTACTGGCGGGATTCAGGGGCTTGGCAAGGCAACCGCGGAATTGCTGCTGCGTGCCGGCGCATCCGTGGCGGTCAATTATGTTGATGATGCAGCAGGAGTGAGCCGCCAGCGTGCCGAGGAGGCCGCCAACCAGTGGGGCGACGCGGCGCTGGTGATGGCGGCGGACGTCTGTGATCGACAGGCGATGTTGCGATTCTTGGATGCCGTGCAGGAAAAGTTCGGACGGATCGATTGCCTCGTCAACAACGCCGCGATTCTCCGCGATCGCACCGTCAAGAAGCTGAGCGACGACGAGTGGAACGCGGTCGTGGAGACCAATCTCTCGGCCGTGTTTCGGGTCAGCCAAGCCGCGCTGCCGTACCTGCAGGACGGTGGGCGGATCATCAACATGGCCTCGATTTCCGGCGTGATTGGATTTTTTGGCCAGGCCAATTATGCCTCGGCCAAGGCGGGCGTGATGGCGCTAACGAAAGTGCTCAGCCGTGAGCTGGCTTCGCGGCGGATCACGGTTAACGCGGTCGCGCCCGGAGTGGTGATGACGGAGATGGGGGCTTCGATTCCCGAAGCGGCGCGGCAGCAGATGCTGGCCCAGATCCCGCTGGGGCGCTACGGTGAACCCGAGGAAATTGCGTCGGTGATTCTGTTTCTGTGCAGCGATCTGTCGTCGTACGTCACCGGCCAGACGCTGCATGTCAACGGAGGTTGGTGGGCATGAGCAGCGATGTCTTGCCACAGCGCCGGACGCTGGCGCCAACCCCGCTGGACGCCAAGCTGTGTTCCGCCGACGAAGCGGTCAGCGCGATCGCCAGCGGGATGACGGTGGCCTGTGGCGGGTTTGTCGGCGCGGGACATCCCGAAGCCATCACTGCGGCGCTAGAACGTCGGTTTCTAACACAGCAGTTGCCGCAGGATTTGACGCTGCTGTACGCCGCCGGCCAGGGTGATGGCAAGACGCGAGGGCTGAATCATTTGGCGCATGCCGGCTTGCTGCGCCGCGTCGTCGGCGGGCACTGGGGGCTCTGTCCACGGCTGGGCCAGTTAGCCTTGGGCGGCGAAATCGAAGCCTATAATTTTCCTCAAGGAGTGATCTGTCATCTGCTGCGCGACATCGCGGCAGGTCGTCCCGGAGCGGTCACGCAAGTGGGGCTCGGGACGTTCATCGATCCGCAACATGGCGGCGGCCGGCTCAACGCGCGGACCACGGAGGAGCTGGTCGAGCGCGTGGTCCTGCGCGGCAAGACCTGGCTGCTGTATCACGCTTTTCCCATTCATGTGGGGCTGATTCGCGCGACCGCTGCGGACCCGTTTGGCAATTTAGTGCTGGACGAAGAAGCGGTCATCGGTGACATCTTGCCGATCGCCCAAGCAGCTCACAATCAAGGTGGACTGGTGATCGCGCAGGTGCGCCATCTCCTCAGTACTCCTGCGCCGCCGCAGCAGGTGCGCGTGCCCGGCCGGCTCGTCACGCATGTTGTTGTTGCCCAGCAGCAGGACCACTGGCAAACATTCGCGGAAACCTTCAATCCCGCCTACTGCTCAGCGGCCAGTCCGCCGCAGGCCCAGGAGGATTCGGAGGCTGCGGGGGCTGAGATCGATTCATTGCCCATGAACGTGCGGCGCGTGATCGCGCTGCGCGCCTGCGACGAACTGCAACCCGGGTCGATCGCCAACTTAGGTATCGGGCTGCCTGAAGGAATCGCCATCGTCGCTTCGCAGCGCGGACTACTCACCGATGTCACTCTGACGGTTGAAAGCGGGCCGATCGGCGGAGTGCCAGCCGGAGGGTTGAGCTTTGGTAGTTCGACGCATCCGCAAGCGATCGTCGATCAGCCGGCGCAGTTTGACTTTTATGATGGCGGAGGGCTTGACTTCGCAGCCCTGGGGGCGGCTCAAGTGGATCAGCATGGCAACGTGAATGTGTCCCGTTTTGGAAATCGCTTCGCAGGTGTGGGTGGTTTCATCAACATTTCACATAACGCGCGGCGCGTGGTCTTCTGCGGCACGCTGACCACCGATGGGCTGGAAATTGCTTATGAGAATGGGGACATGCGGATTGTGCGCGAAGGTCGCGTTGCGAAATTCGTTAAACAGGTCGAACAGGTTTCATTTAGCGGGCCGGTGGCGCGGCAAGCGAATCGAAAGATTATCTTCGTCACCGAGCGGGCCGTATTCCGTCTTCAGCGTGAGGGGATTGAGTTGATTGAAGTCGCACCTGGAATCGACGTGCAGCGCGATGTTGTCGATCAAATGGAGTTCGTGCCGATCATTCGGTCGGTCGGACGGATGGCGATTCGAACCACCAGCGGACCATGAACCAAGTTGTCATCGTCGATGCCAAACGCACGCCGTTTGGTCGCTATCGCGGGGCCCTCGCTGCGCTGTCGCCCGTCGATCTCGCTGTCCAGGCGGCCGATGCCATGTTGACCCGCATCGACCGGTCGCTGGTCGATCAGGTGATCCTCGGCAACGTGCTCTCCGCTGGACAGGGGATGAACGTGGCGCGGCAGGTGGCCATCAAGCTCGAACTTCCGCTGCGTACCCCGGCATGGAGTGTCAACATGATGTGCGGGTCAGGGCTGCAATCGGCACTGGCGGCCGTCACAGCGATTCGCGCCGGAGAGGCACGCGTGGTTCTTGTCGGCGGCACCGAATCGATGTCGCAAGCCCCCCTGCTCGTCGCGCGCCCCAGCAAGGGGCAAACGCCCGATGCCACCGCGGCCATCGACTCCATGCAATGTGACGGCTTGATCGACAGCTTCAGCGGCCGGCACATGGGATGGCAAGCAGAGGCTCTGGCGACCCGCTTTCAGATCTCACGAGACACCCAGGATGCCTTCGCCCACCGGAGTCAACAACTCTTCGCGGCTGCTCAAACCGCCGGACTCTTGAAGGACGAACTGGTAGCGGTCGCAGCTCTGGATGCCGATCAGCACCCGCGTCCAGAGATTTCCCGCGACGACTTAGCAGCCCTGCAGCCGGTATTCGACCCTGCTGGCTCCGTGACAGCGGGCAATGCGTCCGGAGTCAACGATGGCGCGGCGGTCGCGCTGCTGGCAGAACGCGAATTTGCGTTGTCACAAGGCTGGCCAGTGCTTGCCCAGTGGATCGACGGAGTGGTTGTCGGAGTCGACCCCCAGCAGATGGGGCTAGGCCCGGTTCCAGCCATCGAGACCCTGCTGCAGCGGACACGTCGCCCCTGGGAGGCGATTGATACGCTGGAGATCAACGAAGCGTTTGCCGCACAAAGTTTGGCCTGTCTTGACCAACTTGGCCTTGCGCTCGACGTTTCGAAAGTGAACCAGCACGCCCGTTTGCTCAGCGGTCACCGACTCGAGTTCAACAGTGAAGGTGGCGCCATCGCCGTAGGCCATCCGCTGGCGGCCAGCGGCGGGCGTTTGTTAGGACACCTCGCCTGGAAAATCGCACGTGGCCAATCGCGCTGCGCCATCGGGGCCCTCTGCATTGGCGGTGGCATGGGCATTGCCGCGCTGCTGGCCGCTGCAGATTAGCCCCCGTCCGCTAGAGACCATCCGGCCCGCAGTCATTGCTTTTATGGGATTCGGAGTGAATCAATGCGGATTGTGAGGTGAGCGATCCGCCTCGATCATGAGCGATTGGGGACAATCGCTCTACGTTCAATGTAGAACGATTGTCCTCAATCGTTCATGCAGCGTTCGCCGCACTCCGTTGAGCTCGGTTAAACTGCGTCCCTTAGTTCGCACCTCATCAATTGGCTTCCCGCGTCCGATGCGTATTCTCATCTACTTGCTGATTTTGCTGCTGGCTCCGCTAGGCCTAATCTCCGCTGAAGAGACGCCGCCGGCTGATCGGTTTGACCTGTTCCTGCTCGTCGGTCAATCGAATATGGCTGGCCGGGGTAAGCTTGCCGAGGGGGATAGGACGCCGCATCCAAGGGTGCTGACGTTCTCTGCCGCTGAGCAGTGGATCCCTGCAGTCGATCCGCTGCATTTCGACAAACCTAAAGTCGTCGGGGTTGGATTAGGACGCACTTTCGGCATCGAGGTCGCCGAGCGGTCACCGGGCATCACGGTCGGCCTGATCCCGTGCGCCGTGGGTGGGTCGCCGATCGACGCTTGGACGCCGGGCACGTACTACGATCCGACGAAGTCACACCCCTGGGATGACGCGATTCGCAGGGCAAAAGCAGCGATGCAGCACGGGACGCTCCGCGCGATCCTATGGCATCAAGGCGAATCCGACAGCGGCGGTGAGTTGGCAGCGGTTTATCAACCGAAGCTCGACGACCTCATCCACCGCTTCCGTAAGGAGCTCGATGTTCCGGAAGTACCGGTGATTGTTGGTCAGCTAGGCCAGTTCCCCGAGCGGCCTTGGAGCGAGTCTCGGCGGACCGTCGATCGTGCTCACCGGGAACTGCCCCAGCGGGTTCCGCGAACTGCATTTGTTCCCTCCGACGGCCTGACACACGGTGGTGACGAAGTCCACTTTGATGCAGCCTCTTGTCGCGAGTTCGGTCGCCGCTACGCGCAAGCTTATCTGGCGTTGACGGCTGATGCCTTATCTTCCGAACCTGCCGCTGCTGAGTGACACCAAGTGTATTGGTGCAGGCGATGAACCTCTGGGGCAGATGAACCATTGAGGACAATGGTTCTACATTACAACTGTTCTACAGTGGAAAGCAGACGCTGCTCGCAAGGTGCAACGGCGGGGCAAGCATGGGCGGTGTCTTCGACTTCCGCTTTGCTCACCCTGCTTCTGCGTCGGTCGCCGGCTCAGCTTCCTCGGGAGGATCGGCGGCAGCCGGTTCGGCATCGCCGGCTGCTTCAGAGTCACCATCCGACTCAGTATCAGTTGCCGGCTCGGCCGGCGGCGCCGGTTGCTCGGCAGCGGGCGGTTCGTCGCCGGCCGGCTCGGCAGGCGTGGCCGGTTCACCTTCGGCGGGTGCGGCCGGTTCACCTTCGGCGGGTGCGGCTGGTTCGCTCTCGGCCGGTGCCTGCGGCTGCTCCTCCGCCGGCTGAGCGGGTTCGGCTGGTTCGCTCGGCTGCGTTTCCGCAGCGTCGCCGGGCCGCGTTTCAGCCGCTGGCGGCGCGTCGGGCTGAGGAGCCTCGGCGCTTGGCTGCGGCGCCATTTCAGCGTCCTCACCAGGCTCAGCCGCCGGAGCATCGGTTGCTGGGGCCTCCGTTGCCGGTTCCGCTGCACCATCGCCAGCGGGCGCGGGGGCCGGTTCTGGCATCGGCTCAGCATTCGCCTCAGCCGGCTGCGGCGTCTGATCAGCGGCTGGCTCCGTGGGCTCGGCCGCAGTGCCGCGTTCTTTCTGAAGTTCTCGCAGCCGGACGTATTCTTCCGCCGACTTCATTTCGGAGTCCATGACTTCGACGAAGGCGGACAGTGGGAAGTCGTCGGCGAACGTATCGCTATCGATCGCGATCGTGTAGCGGCGGATCGAACGCATCAGGTCGTCGCTGATATCATCCATCACCAGGATCGGATAGGCATCGAAGACTTCGGCCCACAGTGCGAAGGCTTGTTCATACTTATCAATCGCCAGGTCCAAGTCGGCATCGGCGTTAGCCTGCTCGGCTTCGAATAGCAGTCGCCGGGCCTGCACGGTCCGATCTTCCTGTTCGGCCTGTGCCAGCGTTTTCCAATAGACGTAATTGATCTGCTCGCGGTGGCCGCGGGTTTTGGTGATGCGGGCTTCCAGGTCGCGGAGTTCCGCCGCCAACTGGATCGCGCGCAAGCGAACCGACTCGGGTGCCCGACGGGCAACATTGTCGAGCGAGGGGATGAGTCGAGCTTGGGCGGTGTGCGCCAACGAGTGCTGGGTCTCACTGCGATCGACCACCGGAATTTCGATCGCCTCACGTTCGGCAGCGGTCAACGACTGGCGGAGTTCTTCTTCGATCTGCTGGTGCGTCTCGCCAGCGAGGCTCATGAACTCCTCGAACTTTTCATCACGGCGCTGAGTCAGTTCATCCAGACCATCGAGTCGGATGGTAAATGGCGAGGTGGTCGGGATGCTGCGCTGGCCAAAGGTTTGCCAGTCATCGGAGGCTTGCTGCCAGGCGCTTTTGGCGCGGTCATCCAAGACCCCTTCGCTTTCGATCGCTTCGGCATGCTTGATCCGCCACTTTGGACCGGACTCATAAAAATTGATCGGAGTTTGATTGCGAATGGGGACGCCGCTGTCCACCATGTTGTACCCGTTGAACAGCCATTGACGGCCAACGAGCCAGTTATCGGGTTTGCCATCCGGGCCGCGGGCCTCGGGGCTATCAACAGCGATATTCTGTTCACGCAAACTTTGGTGCAGCGGCTCGTCATCGGAAAATAGGCGACGAAACTGGCGCTTTTCGTCGCTGATCCCGATCTTCTGCCCATAGAACCAGCCGGTATACCAGATCAGGCGCGAGGACTTACGGTTTTGCTCGACGCCGCGCGTCAAGAACTCGGTTCCCTCGCGGACCATTGCATAGCGTTGGCGATAATCATCAAACTGGCTGGAAACGTTATAAGCGAGGTTGTGTGATTGGAACTCCCACACCTTCTCATAATGCGGCTGCAGCAGCGCGATGTTGTTGAGCGTCGCCTTGAGCCGGTCCCACTCGTGAGCGACTTCGTAATCGTGCGCTTTGCTCCACAGCAGCGTCGCCGCCACGCCGCGGAGACCCAGCGAGGCGAGCTTCATCGTTTCGCTCGCCGGGTTGATGTCCCCTAGCTCGCTCTCCGCGATGTTGAAGCTGGTCCGCATCTGGGTCAGTTGGCCGCCGGGATCGGTCGTGCCGCCGCCGGCCGGCTGGCCGAGCAGGTACAGCGGGATCAGCATGGCGATCAGCACCGCCAAGTAAATCAGTTTATTGCGAAAGCCGTGGGACCGGTTCATGCCGCAATCTCGCGTGTCTTAAGGAAGAAGTAGCCGATGAGAAAAGCTAAGATCACATAGCCGAGCGTCGCCACACCGTGACGGGCCAGCAGCGATCCAAAAATGTCATACCCGCTAGCGGCATATTCCGCCGTGCTGAGCATTTTCGGCAAGTTGGGCAACGACGTTGCCACCGCATCCAGCGCGTAGATGATCCCGGCATCCACCGCTTGGATCAGCCTGCCAGCGACCGCATCGATATCGAGTTCCGTCGTCATCGCGTCCTGTCGCAGCAGCCGCACCATCGATTCGATCGGCCCACCGCCCATCGCTTCACCTCGGTCGATGTGATAGCGGATGTCATAGATTTGCTCGGCGGTGAAGCCCAGCAGCACACAGACAAACGTTGCTACCATCGCCACCGGGCCGCTGAGGAACGTGCTGAACATCACCCCGAAGGCGATGATCATCACCATCTGCAGCCAGATCGAAATGTAACTTTTCGTGAGGTTCCAAGCGAAACTCGACTCGGCCGGCCGCAGGTAGACGCTGCTGGTCGTCGCGCCGAGGTATTGCTGGCGGTCCAGACAACGAATGATCACCTCCAGGCTGCCGTCCTCGGCAACCAGGTCATCAAACAGGCTCAGTTGCCGGGTCGTTTGGCCATCGGTGCCTTCGATTTGCCGCGGCAGGAGCTGTTCCGAGACGTCGTATTCCTGCACGACAAACGTGATCGGATTGCTCTCGATCGCCGGGTTGTCGGGGTTCCGCATCGTGATCGAACCGTTCAGGCCCGAGACGATGTCGCCCTTGATGGTCCGGAAGGCGCGTAGCGCCATTTCCATCGTGATCCCTTCTTCATCGGGAAAGCGCGCCGGCGTGATGTTCTCAAACGTGTAGATCGCCGAACTCAGCGTGCCGCCTTCCATGTAGCCGTATTCCAGTCGCCGCGCTTCGCGAGCGACACCGACCAGCCGCGCCACCCCGGCGCTGCCGTAGCCCCCACGGGCCTTTTCGTGCCCGACATCGATCCCCGCGGCCGACACGGTGCCGGTGCGATCGGTAAACACGAGCGACCCGTACACGGGGATCCGCGCCCGCAGCGCCCCGGTCGGTTCACCGATGATGTACTGGCCATTCTCTTCGCGGATGACGTGTCGGTGCCCGCGGACCATGTCGGTCAAGCCAAGCGCCGGTTCACCCTCCGCAGCCGGTGGGTCAAGCGTGAACGTATGTTCGTGGAACTGGTCATAACTCAGTTTGCCTTCAGCCCGTCCGCCGCCGGTCTCCTGGATCTCAACCACTTCGTGGTCATGCCACAGCCCGCGGGTGACGAAGAAGTAGCTGGCGATCCCCATCGGCACGAGCATCATTGTGCCCACGCCGATGAATCCGAGCATCCGCCCCAACACGATTTCGGTCGCCCGCACCGGCTTGGTGACGATCGTGTAGATCGTGCGGCTCTTGATGTCCGCTGGCAGACTAAACGTGCTGATGAACAGCGCCAGCAGCAGAATCAGATAATTCGTCGCCGTCAACACGAAGCTGATGTACAGCCGCGCCGGGTCGGAGCTGCGTGGGTCGAGGTACCAGCCGGCGAACAGCAGGCCGACGACAAACAGGGCAACGACCACCAACACCTTGCGGCGCAGCGATTCCTTATAAGCCAATCGAGCCAGCGCCCAGATCCGCCGCGGCGACGTGCCGGGCAAGTCGAACCGGACCAGGTCGCGGACCGCGCGGGCGACGGCATAAAAACCTTCACCCGGTCCATAGCGAACCGCCGAGACCAGATAGCCGATCACCAGTCCCAGCAAGATCGCCAGGACGACCAACACCACGCCTTGCAGCAAGGCGCTTTCGAGGAACGACTGAGGCCTCAGCAGCCACTGCGTGAATGTCCAAAAATCTTCAGGCTGCAGAATCATGAGCGATCCTCTTTGGCAGAGGAACTGGCGGCTGGGGCGGCGGCAGGCTCGGCTTGCGAAACGCGGCGGGCGCCGGGTCGGCGTTCGCTCTCGCGGACAATGTTGAGGAACAGGTCTTCCATCGTCGCGGTCGGGTTGTCAATCGATTCGACCGTGCCGCCATGACGGCGAATGACTTCGGCGATCTCCTGCTTGGCGGCGTCGCTCAGCCCGCGGGCGTGAACCTCGGTCACGTCCTGGACCTTGAGCAGTTCCGAGACTCGGCCGAGTTCCTTCAGTTCGCCCTGGTGCAAAATCGCGACCCGGTCACAGACATCCTGCACATCAGACAACTGGTGGCTGCACAACAGGATCGTCTTGCCCTGGTCACGGAGCGAAAGGATCAGGTCCTTCATGTCGCGGGTGCCGATCGGGTCTAACCCCGTGGTCGGTTCGTCGAGCAGAATCAGGTCGGGGTTATTGATCAACGCCTGAGCCAGCCCGACGCGGCGGGTCATCCCCTTGCTGTACTCGCGGAGTTGACGATGCCGGGCACCTTGCAGCCCGACCATGTTGACCAATTCATCGATCCGGCGTTTGCGTTCGGCAGCCGACAGATCGAACAGACGTCCGTAAAAGTCGAGCGTCTCGTCGGTGGTCAGGAACTTGTAGAGATACGATTCTTCGGGCAGATAACCGATCCGCTCGTTCTTGCGAGTCTCGGTTGCGTCTTGATCGAACACCAACACGCGGCCGCTGGTCGGAAACAGCAGCCCGAGGATCAGCTTAATCGTCGTCGACTTACCGCTCCCGTTGGGCCCCAACAGCCCGAAGATTTCGCCCCTGCGGACTTCGATATCGAGCGATTTGAGCGCCGCCACCTTCCGGCGGCCCCAGAAATCGCGATAAATCTTCGTCAGGTTACGCGTTTCAATGATCACATCGGAACCGGGACCGACGGTCGGGGACGCATCGGGAGCGTCGGCAAGGGCAGTTTGATCAGTAGCCACGGGCACACATCAAAGGATGAGGGAATAAAGACGACAGAATAGTCACAGCGGTAGGATTCGTCAGGCGGCCGGAGGGACGCTCCGGCGGGGGCCGCTGAGCAGAGCTGACCATACCGCCGAAAGTACGCCCTCGGTCGCCAAAAGGTTCACGCCGCATCATGATCGCAATTTCCGAACTGGGCGAATAGACCCACTGGTCCCTTGGCGCTGAGCGCCGCAGTTGCCACAACATCTCGCAGCCGCTCTTCTCGGCGGTCGTTTCACCGCGTTTTCCGACCGGCCCCTTCTGCCGCAGCTCGCTCGATGTCGACTTCCTACCTGGCCGCGATCGAGTATTTGTACCACCGGATCAACTACGAGCGGACCGCGGAGACCAAACCGCACACGTTCCGGCTCCGGCGGATGAACGATTTGCTGGATCTGCTGGATTTGCGGGGGATCAGCGGCGGTCAAGTGCCGGTGGTGCACATTGCCGGCACCAAGGGCAAGGGGAGTACGGCGACGATGGTCGCCGCGATGCTCACCGCCTCGGGCCTCCGCACCGGTCTGTACACGTCGCCGCATCTGGTTGACCTGGAGGAACGCTTTGCTGTCGATGGCGTGCTGGCGACGCAGGCCGAAGTGGTGGACCTGGTACACGCGGTGCGGCAAGCGGCCGAGTCGCTGAGCGATCACGCTTGCGGCCCGCCAACGTTCTTTGACCTGACGACCGCGATGGCGCTGCTGCACTTCAAACGCCGTGATTGCCGCGCGGTGGTGCTGGAAGTCGGCCTCGGCGGACGGCTGGACAGCACCAACGCCTGCGCGCCGACGGTGACCGCGATCACCTCGATCGGTCTGGATCACCAACACATCCTCGGCAACACGCTTGCCGAGATTGCCACGCAAAAGGCCGGAATCATCAAGCCGGGCGTGCCGGTGATCAGCGGCGTGGCTGCGGGCGAAGCGGCAGAGGCGATCGAGGCCATCGCTGCGGAACGCTCCGCTCCGCTGTACAAGCTCGGCCGCGACTTCGATTTTCAGCTCCGGCCCGCTGCCGGTCGCTGGGGCGAGCTGCTCGATTTGACCAGCCAGCGGCCGGAGATCCACGCCCGCAGCGGCTGGGAAGTGCCGCTGGTGGGCCAGCATCAGGGACACAACAGCGCAATCGCCTGCGCGGCGCTCGATCTGCTCGCCCACGCCGGCGTGCCGACGTCGCTGGCGGCACAAGCCCGTGGCCTGGCCAGCGTCCGCTGCGCCGGGCGGATCGAACGCTTCCTGCTGCCCGACGGCTTGGAGATTCTGCTGGACACCGCGCACAACGTCGACTCGATCGCCGCGCTCTGCGCGTGCCTGCAACAGCGCGCTGCCGGCCGGTCGCTGAGCGTGATCTTTGGGACCAGTCGCGATAAGGATCACCGCCCGATGCTCGCGCTGCTCAGCCGCGTCGCCGATCGCATCATCCTGACGCGCTATCACGGCAACCCGCGTTACCGCGACCCCGCCGAGATGCTGGCCGAGCTGCCTGCTGGAGTCACCGCGAGCATCGAAGAGTTTCCTGACACGGCGCTGCAACAAGCGCGCTGCTGCGGGATCGCGGCCAAGGATCACCTGATCGTGATCTGCGGCTCCTTCTTCCTCGCCGCCGAACTGCGGCCCCGACTGATTCAAGGCTTGGATGATCACTGAGCCAGCCGCACGCCCTTCGTTCCTCAGGGACGTGCCACCCGGTCAGGGACGCGCCAACCAGTCAGGGACGTGCCACCCAGAGGAGCAGCGTCCAGGCTCCAAGGCGTGTGCCATACAATTCGCCGAAGAACCTCAAAAGAAGGTTCGGACGGCGCCGGTCACATCGTAGTGATCGTCCACCAGAGGAATCAGTTGCCACTTATCAAACGTGGTGCAGGGGTGCGAAATCCCTGCAGCGACCATGTCACCCACTTGCAGCGGTGAGTCCGCCGGCACATCCACCAGTGCGTGTTGGTCATTGAGACTGGCGATGCGATGCTCGGCGGGGATGTCGACCGGCAGATCGTGCTCGCCAGGCCGAAACCATTTTGTCAGGATGGGCAGATGGATGTCATACGAGCAATCGCGGCGGCCTAAGGTGAGCACGGCGCGCGTGGGCTCAGGACGCGACTGGACATAGGCCCACAATTCCAACGCGGCGCGGAGCCCTTCGCCAAGCTCTGCGGTCTGCGGGCAACGGCTGAGCAACCGTTGATGCCATTGCTGATACAGCACGCTGTCGTGGGTAAGGTAGCAACCGCTGCGGAGAATCACGTTGTGACCGGGCGTGTGGGCTTGCTGCTGGGATGCTTGAACAACAAGGTCGAAAAATGCCGAACCGCCAGCGCTCAGCAGCATTGACTCCTGCTCCAACAATCCTTCACTACAACAATTTGCCGCGACTTCCCAAAGAAAGCCCAAATAGGTGCGCACCGCGGCCTCGGTCTCTTCCACCGTCGCACCGGCCACGCTGCCTTCAAACCCTTCGATGCCACGCAGTCGCAGACTCGAGCCCGTGGCCGCGACACTTCGAGCCACCGCTAGCGCGGAACTCATCTCACGCACGCCGCATCGCCCACCCGGTACACCGACCTCCAATAAAACTTCGATCGGCCGGGACAAGCCCGCCCTGCGCGCCGCGCCGGCCAGTCGCTGTACCGATTCCGCCGAATCGACCAGGCACAACAATTCCAAGTCGTCATCTTGCTGCAACTGCTTGACCACATAATCAATCGCGCCAGCGGCAATCAGTTGATTGGCCAAGAGAATCCGTTTGACGCCGAACCGCCGGGCGATCGCCAGTTGATGGATCGTCGCCAGCGAGATGCCACGGGCGCCATCCTCAAGCTGCAAAGCGAACAACTGAGGGCTCATCGTGGTTTTGCCGTGAGGATACAGTTGGACGCCGGTAAGCTCCAGAAAACGCTGCATCCAACGACGGTTGTGCTGCAAAGCGCTCGTCTTAAGCACTGCCAGCGGCAGCGGCAGGTGCTCTGCAAGAACATTCCAACCCTGTCGCCCGATATGCCTCAGTTCAAATGGCTTGATTCCAGGCGGAACCCCTTTGAAGCGGTCATCGATTCGCAGGTTGTCGATCGCTTCGAGATCCATCATGACAAGCCTAAGATTCCAAGCGTGTCGCGGTGAATCATCTCATGAATGGCTTCCATCCTGAGCCGTCCAGCATCGCTGGTTGCAAACATCGCATTGAGCTGACTAAGCGTCTCCAGCGTAGCATTGACCGTTGTGAACGGATAATCCGTCCCGAACAACAGCTTATGCCAAACACCATATTCCTGGACCAGCATCAAGCTATGATAGAACTGAAAGGGCCGATAATGCAGGGCGCTGATATCCGCATAAACATGCTCATGCTTACGAATCACGGCGATGCACTCACCTTCGTAGGGATGCCCGAGGTGCGCCATGATGATCTTGATGTCGGGAAAGCGCCGCGCGACGGTGTCCACATGCCGCGGCAACGTACACTCCAGCGGGGCCTGCGAGATAAACGTCGTTCCAGTATGCAATAGCACGGGCAGTTGATGCTTCGACGCGTATCGCCACAGCGGATCGAGCCGCTCATCCGTGGGAAAGAAGCCCGCGTACATCGGCAGCAGCTTGATCCCCCGCAACCCCAAACGTTGATGCCCATCGCGCAGCTCATCCTGCCAGCGATCCTGTGTGGGATCGACCGATAAAAAGCCGATTAGCCGGTCGGGATGCGCTGCAACGTAGTCTGCCACATCTTGGTCATCGACCCACAGTCCGCTGAGCCGCGCTTTGCCACCGAACACAATCGTCGTCGCCAGCTCGTCGGGGCAGCTCTCACGGTACTGGTCATAGCGGACCGTCAGATCGACTTCGACTCCCGAGCGGGCGCGCCTGGCTTGGTCGCGAAAGGCGTCGGTGAAATGTTCGGGATAACGAAACAGATGACTGTGCACATCGACAATCATGAAAGCTCCTCAAGGGTTTGCTGCAGAGCATCGAAATGCCGATCCACTGCATCGCGCGTCGGTTCGTCGAGTTGGAAGGCCACCGGACCACGAACGAGCGGATTACGGAAGATGCCTCGCCGCATCAGAATGTGCTTTTCCACAGCGAGATAAGAATCGAGTGAGCCTTGGAGCGATAACAGAGGTCGCAGCGCTGCATCGATTCGCTGCACCGCCAGCTCGTCGTTCGCCTCCAGCGCCCGCCAGAGCGCCCCAATCGCATCGACCAAATCCGAACCCGGCATCGTGCCAATCACTCCGCGGCGGTGACTGTCGACCAACTCGCTTCCGCCGGAGCCTTCGAAAATACGAGCCTTACCCCCGGTTGCTGTAAGTAATTCGCTCAACCGAGGACCGATCGGCTGGGCTTCGGGTTTGAACTGCACACGCGGTCCGAAATCTTCACGCAACTGCGCCTGAAAAGCGATCGAAATCGGCTTGCCGACGTATCCGCTGGCGTCTTGAACGATGACAGGAATGGCCACCGACTCAATGATCCGTTGGTAGTAGATTCGCAACTGAACTTCTTCCAACGAAATGCTCAGCGGCGGAATCGCCATCAGCCCGCCGGCCCCGGCGGCTTCGGCGTGCCGCGCCAGTTCGCAGCTTACAAAGGCGCTCTCGGCGCCGACGCTGGCGATCACCGGTCCGCGGTCGGCCGATGCCTTGCAAACGAACTCCGTCATCTGCCGGCGCTCGCCCTCGGTCAACCGCAGCACTTCGGACACCATTGCGATCACCAGCCCATCGACGCCCTGTTGGTAAAGCCAGTCGATCTCGCGAGCCAGGGTATCAAAGTCAATCCGCTCGTCATCGAAATAGGGCGTTTGTAAAACCGGCAAGACGCCGCTCAATTGCTTAGATTCCACGAATTCTCCCTGAGGTAAATCAAAATCTTTATCATCATTAATGTGGCATAGAAACGTCGGACGCGGCAACCGGCAACCGGCCTGAATGCACCTTGCACCCTATGCGTCGCCAGCGACCAGGTCTTCAGGCTTCACCTCAGGCCGTTTGCCGATCGGCAGCAAACTGACCAGCATGCCAATGGCAATCTGGACCAGCAGCGACAGCGGCATCGACCACAGGAAGCTAATTCCTTGAGTTCCGGTGAGTTCTTTCCAGTAGTTGATGGCACTGGCGACCAGCAAGCCAGCGATGGCACCGACGATCGTCCCCAGCGAGGTCGCCCAGCGAACAAACATTGCCATAAAGAACAGCCCGAACAGCGGAGCGACTAAAAGGTTAACAACCTTATAGGCGATCTCAAGCATATTGCCTTGCACCACGCCTACAAACGTGCTCAGGACGACAACGATGGCGCCGATGATAGCCGAGATGTAGCGGGCTTGTCGCACCTCATTTCGCTCGTCAGCCGGTGTCGTGCGAAAACGATCGATGAAGTCAACCGCGACCACCGAGCAGGAAGAGTTGAGCCCCGATGACAGGCTCGACATGGCCGCGGCGAGCAAGCCGGCAACCACAAGACCACTAATTCCCGTGGGCAGGCCCGTGACGATGAACTGGGGAAAGAGCTGGTCGGCATGCGAAGCCAGCGTCTGACCATCCGCCAGCATGTAACGGTGATCGCGAAAATAAGCCAGCAGCGCGAGGCCAAGCAGCGCGAGAAATAACTGCACCGCACCGCTGGTCAAGAGCGAGATGTTGAACATCCGCCGCGCCGCCCGGACGTCGCGCGTCGCCAGGTAGCGTTGAATGGCCATCTGGTCCGAGCCTGAGGTGCACACAAACCAGGTGAACGTAGCGATGAAGGCACCGACCAGAGTCACACGCACACTGGGATCGTAGCCGAGCGTCGGTGCCTGCCAATTCGGTGCCCACTGCGTCGGCCACCAGGCTGCGACACCTCCCATTTCGTTGGTGACCACCAGCATCGCCAGGATTGCTCCACCGAACAGAATCCCCGTCTGGATCACGTCGGTAAAGACGACAGCCCGCAGTCCTCCAAGCGAGGTATAAATCACCGTTACCACTCCTAACAACGCGCACAGCCAAGGAGTTGCTGATTGATCGAGCCCCATCAGCGGCACCAGCACCTTGCTGATCGTAGCGTAGATAATAACTGCCATCCAAAGCAGACGAAGCGCTAGAAAGAAGATCGATCCCAATAGGCGAACACTCAACCCCAGCCGAAGCTCCAGAATCTCATAGGCGCTGGTCACATTCAGCTTCATGAAATAAGGGATCAACCACCAACCGACGACCCCAGCAATGAAAGGATAGGAGAGCAGGCCGCAGAGGAACATCGGGCCGTGCATGATGATCTCACCAGGCCAAGAGAGATAGCTGATCGTGCTCAGCAGCGTTGCAAACAGAGACAAACCGACCGCCCAGGGTTTCATCGTCCGCCCGCCAAGCAGGTAGTCGTCCGCGGTGCTGACTTGCCGCGAGTAGTACCAACCCACCAACACCATCGCCAGCATGTACGCGGCGATCACGGCCCAGTCGAGCAGGCTCATCCGGTGAGGTTCGCGACGATCGATCCGCAACAGCGAATGGGCAGAGGCCGAACGAATGTCCGCATCACTATCGCTGAGCGCGGCTTGCAATACGGAGACGTCCTCGGAGGTTCCACCCGGTGCGAGCGCCATGATGGCGGCATAGCGATCGCCGGCGGAGCCAAATGCGATCCGCTGGTGCAACGCCTCCCGCAGCGACTGCCGCGTCAAGCCTCCCGAGTCTGCGTCGGCTTGACGCGGAGCAACCGGCCAGGCGGCCCCCAGCAAATAAACCTTGGCCAGCGAATCATCAGACTCGGCGGCGGCGGCTTGGAGAATCGCCTTCTGCTCGGCAGGAGTCAGCGGCTGCTTTAGATTTCCGATGGCAAAGCCGGCGCGCAGGCGGGCGATTGGATCCTCAGCCTGCAACAACTCCACCAACTCTCGACGGGCCGATGCCTCGCCAGCTTCGGCCAACAGCCACAGAGGGAATGCTTTGACCGCCGGTTCACCCGCTGCGGCCAACGCCTCGACCGCTTGGCGATCCTCCGGTAGCAGCGACTCAGCAAGCTTGGCCAACGATTCCGCAGCATGCACGCGATCCGGCCCGTCGGAATCGCGCAGCGCCTGGCGGATCCGGTCGACCGCTTGCTGGCGCTGCAATGGGTCGTCAGCCAACTGCGCCTGTACACGCCACACGCCGATCCGATAGCCGGGCTCACTTGCCTCAACCTCCTCGGGAAAGACGGCGGCAACTTCCTCGGTATACCCGTGCCAAAGCAGCGCTTCGGCGGCATGAATCCGCACCCACCCCTCAGATTGATGCAAGGTGTCGCGCATCGTTTCCACGAGCCGCTGGCGATCCGGATTGCTCAGCGGCCACTGGCTGGTATCAGCCGCTACCGAACCACTTGGTGAAGCAAACCCTAGACAAGCCGCAATGAGGACACTGAACAACGCGACGGGGGTGAGCCTGGCTTCCGGCATCATGGTCTCCTGGAAATCCTACCGACTGATAACGTTCAGATCTTCACCACGCGGACCAACCGCCATCGATTAGTAAGTTGTGTCCGGTCAGGTAACTGCTCGCTGCGGAAGCGAGGAACACCACCGCTCCTTTGAGTTCGTGCGGTTGACCCATCCGCCGCAGCGGGCTTTTCTGCGCGAGCCGTTCGATCAATTCCGGCGGCGCTTGTGGTTGCGGAAACGGGCCGGGACTGAGGCAATTGACCCGCACCTGGTCGTCCGCCCAATAGACGGCCAAATGCCGGGTCATTTGTACCAAGCCGGCTTTGAGCGTTTGGTAGGCGACCGGGCTGGCCGGACCGCTCCCTGCGTAGGCATCCGGGTACGAACCGACGACGCCATACATGGAGCCGACAAAAATCACGTTGCCACCGGCCTGTCGCCGGACCACGTGATCGCGCAGCAGCCTGGCCAGCAAGAAGTAACCGGTTGCATTGGCCAGTTGCCGGGTGAATTGCTCCCCCGTAACCGTCGACCAATCGTTACCCAGCGGTTCGTGCCCATTGTTGATCAGCACATCGATCTGCCCGAGTTGATCCACTGCCGCGGTGAAGCCAGCTTCCAGAGACGACTCATCCATGTGGTTCAACTCGACGCCGAGATGAGCGCCCGTTCCCACTGCCGGCAACTCGGCCGCGGCTTGCTCGGCTAGGTGCAACTGGCGGCTGGAGATCACCACCTGCGCCCCCGCCTCCGCCAGCGCTCGCGCCATCGCGGAGCCGAGGTAACCGGTCCCGCCAGTCACCAGCGCCACCTTTCCGCTCAGATCGAAGAGCTGACCAACGGAAGGTTCATCAACTGGCATGCTGCTCAAGCTCCTTGATTCTCGACAAAGCGATAAATGGTATTTTATTGACAAAGCTAGCAGCATGGTAGTACAGTACGGCGTTACGCCATAAATAAATGAGCGCAACGCAGCTTTCATGGGGCAGGCCGACCGAACAGGCGTGGGGTGTGGGTAGCTGACAGGTAGCGGCTTGATTTCGCCAATCGAGCGCGACCGGAAATCGCTGTGGAGACCAAACAGATGAATCGACTGATACGCGCAAGATCGGGCTCTGTTTCCAGGCGACGTTTCCTGGTGGCATCCAGTTGTGGGCTCGCCGCCGTGCCACTGGGTTGGCCGCAAGCGTCAGCCCAAGCACCTGCCGGAGGCGGCGGGCAGGCGAAATCGACGATCATGTTCTTTCTCTGCGGAGGCGCTTCGCACATCGATCTGTGGGACATGAAACCCGAGGCGCCAGCAGAATACCGCGGGCCATTTCAGCCGATCGGCACGTCGGCTCCCGGCATTCGGCTCTGTGAACACCTGCCGCGGTTAGCCCAACAAGCCCACCATCTGGCAGTGGTCAACAGCGTCGGGGCGACGGTCAACACCAACGATCACCACGCCGGTTACTACTACAATCTCACCGGCCATGTGCCCGACGCGACCTTCCTTTCGCTCGGCAACAACCGTACGCCTTTTCCCGATGATTGGCCGAGCATCGGCGCGGTCGTGGCGGCGAAACAGCCGTCGCAGGCCTCACTGCCGAACTTCATCACGTTGCCACAGAAGGCGGGTGCACCGGCCTATACACGGCCCGGTCAATTTTCAGCGCGGCTGGGGCTGGAGTTCGATCCGCTGTATGTTGACGGTGACCTGAACGATCCGCTCAAGTTTCAAGCTCCTGCCTTGGTGTTGCAGGAAGGCACTACCGCGGAGCGACTCATGCAGCGAAAGGCGCTGCTGGACCGGCTATCGGCGGATGGCCGCAATTTTGAATCCTTCGCCGCTTCGCGCACTTGGGATAGCCATCAACAGCGGGCATTGTCCTTGTTGCTTTCGGCCGGCACGACGGAAGCGTTTGATGTCGCCCGCGAACCGGCAGAGGTCCGCCAACGGTATGGTGAGAACGTCAATGGCATGAGCCTGCTGGTCGCCCGGCGGTTGGTCGAAGCGGGCGTTCCTTTTATCACCGTCTTTTGGCAGGAAGATCTCGCACGACTAGGGAAAAAGTGCGCCAGCGCCGGAGGCTGGGATACGCACAGCAATAATTTCAACTGCCTCAAAGAGGACCTGCTGCCGGTGTTCGACCAAGCCTTCTCGGCGTTGATTGAAGACCTAGCCCAACGCAACAGGCTCGACGAAACCTTGCTGCTGGTCACCAGCGAAATGGGCCGTAAACCGAAGATCGGCGATCCGCGTAGCGGCGGCGCCAGCGGCGCTGGACGCGACCACTGGACGCACTGCCACAGTAACATCCTGGTCGGCGGCGGCATCCGCGGCGGGCAAACCTATGGGTCCAGCGACCGCTTCGCTGAATACCCTGCTGACAACCCGGTGACACCGGCCGATATCGCTAAGACCGTCTACCATGCGATGGGCATCGACAACCTCGAAGCGGTCGATCCTCAAGGCCGCCCGTACAACCTACTGGACGAGGGAACCGCGATCACCAAACTGTTCTAGGCAAATCTGCATGAGCCTCCCCGTCCGCTCCACGCCCTCCTCCCGATCGTCCCGTCCGGCCTTCCGGCAGCAATTCATGAGTACAAAGAACGACCGCTCTCCGGTGGTCTCTAAGTCGCGACAACTCGCCCGCTCGATTCGTGAACGCATCCAGCGGGAACAGGCACCTGACGGGACGTTTTTCATGACCGAGGCACAACTGGCCTTGGAATACGGCGTCTCACGAACCGTCGCCCGCGAGGCGATCAGTCGCCTGCAGGCGCTCGGCATCCTCGAAGGCCGCAAACGCAAGGGCCTGGTCGTGCGTCATCCCGATCCGCTGCGGCTGCTTTCGATGAGCCTGCCGTCACTGGTCGCGTCGCCAGCGGACTGGCGCGATCTCGCCCAACTGCGCTATGCACTTGAGGTCGGCGCGATCGAGTTATCGGTTCGCGCCGCCACCGACGAGCAGATCGAGACGCTGGGTCAAATCCAACAGGAACTCGAACAGGCATTGCAAGAGGATGTTCGCTCACAACGTACCGTAGAACTGGACATCAAGTTCCACTCTCAGATCTTACAAATGACCGGCTCGCGGCTGATCGCCGGCATGCAGCAGGTCTTGGTGCAGTTCTTCCAACTGGCACCGCGCTGCGAATCGTCGCCAGCGACCGCCGAACGCATCGTATGGGAACATCGCGAATTGTTTCATGCCATCCGCGAGCGCGATGTGGAACGGGCTCGGGCCATGGTCCGGGTGCAAATGCGATCGGCGATGGAAGCTCATGCAGGTGAGCATCCAACGGAGCCTGACTGACAGAGAGCGGTTCGTCATGAGAGATGCAGATCTCCACACGCTCCGCTTCGCAGCAGACAAAAAATTAGCACTTCTCAAACTGCGATCCTAGCCACTCTTCATGTCCGTGATTGTTTGATAGTCGTGATTGTCTGATCGTCCCTTATACGAAAACACAGGTGCTTCATGAATGGCCGTTTTGTCCCCCGCTCATCGGTGTTGCTATTTGCATTCCTATTTTCTGGAGCCAATGCACTCGCTGCAGAGACCGATGTGGCTAAGGTCCAGAAAATTTGGGATCAAGGGGCTCATAATGCCTTCACCGACCTAACGCGCTTTAAAGACCGCTGGTACTGCGTATTTCGCGAAGGCAAGGGGCATGTCTCACCTGACGGTGCCTTACGCGTGCTCCAGTCCGATGATGCCAAAACCTGGAGTTCGGCCGCGCTGATCACTTCCTCTACCGGCGACCTGCGTGATGCGAAAATCACCGTCACACCGCAAGGCAAGCTGATGCTCGTCGGCGCCTCCGCACTGCATCCACCGTCGGACATCCGGCATCAGTCGCTCGTTTGGTTTTCAGACGACGGTAAGAACTGGAGTGAGGCGATCGAAATCGGTGAACCCAATTTCTGGATCTGGCGAATCACCTGGCACCAGGGCAAGGCCTATGGCATTGGTTATTCGACGGTCGATCCCAAGCTGGCCCGGCTTTACAAAAGCGACGATGGCCAAACGTTTGAAGTACTGGTTGAGAACCTATTCGATGACGGTTACCCCAATGAGACCTCGATCGTGTTCCTCGAAGACGATTCCGCCCTCTGCCTGCTGCGGCGCGATCCAGGCGAGGCGATGCTCGGCAGAGCAGCGCCGCCGTATACCGATTGGACCTGGCAGGGTTTGGGTAAACGTGTCGGCGGTCCCGAGCTGTTGCAGTTGCCCGATGGGCGCCTCGTCGCCGCCGGACGTGATTACATCGGCGGGGCCACCACACGCCTGTGGTGGCTCGATGCTGAGCAGCCCGCACTGGCGGAAATCGCCAAGTTTCCCTCAGGCGGCGACACCAGTTACCCGGGGATGGTCTGGCATGCAGATCGCCTGTGGGTCAGCTACTACAGCTCGCACGAAGGCAAGAGCAACATCTATCTGGCAGAGGTGCAACTGCCTGAAAAGCAATAGCGAAAGGAAGCTGCGATGACCACACGCCCGCAACTGCTCGTCATCGGCGGAGGCTCGATTGGCGAACGCCATGTCCGCTGCTTCCAACAGACACAGCGCGTGGATGTCTCCCTGTGCGAGACGAATCCTCCAGTACGCGCCGCTGTCACCGAGCGCTGTGGGCTGCGAACCACCTTTGATAACTTCGCCGCGGCCATCGCCAGCCAGCCGGACGTGGCGGTGATCTGCACGCCGGCGCACCTGCACATCTCGATGGCTACCCAATTGATCGCCGCAGGTGTGCCAGTGCTGATCGAGAAGCCGCTGAGCACCTCACTGTCAGGGGCTGAAGAACTGATCGCCCTGGCCCAGGCACGACAGGTCACCGCTGGCGTCGCCTACGTCTATCGCGCCCATCCAGCGCTGCAGGCCATGCGGCAGGCGTTGCAAGGCGGTCGGTTTGGCCCCGCGGTCCAAGTGGTGGCGGTTTTCGGTCAGCATTTTCCTTTCTACCGACCCGCGTACCGCGACATCTACTACCGTGACCGAGCCACCGGCGGCGGAGCGATCCAGGATGCATTGACCCATGTCATCAATGCCGCCGAATGGCTGGTTGGCCCAATCACTGAGTTGACAGCCGACGCGGCCCACCTGGTACTCGATGGCGTGACGGTCGAAGATACGGTCCACATGATTGCCCGGCACTCGCAGGTATTAGCCAATTACAGCCTCAACCAACATCAATGCGCCAACGAAAGCACGTTGACCGTTATCTGCGAAGGTGGCATGGTCCGTTATGAAGCCCATAGTGGCCGCTGGCTCTGGGCGGAGCATCCAGAAACACCCTGGCAGGTTGAGCCGACAGAACCATTGGAACGCGACGGGCTTTTCCGTCGACAGGCAGACGCATTCTTAGATGCTGTTCAAGGAACGAAACCACCCCTGTGCGATCTCAAAGATGGCCTCCAGACCTTACGGGTCAACTTGGCCGCCCTACGATCGGTGGAAACCCGTCGCTGGGAAGCCGTAACCTGCCAAGCAGCAGCAAGCAACGGCCCCGCGACCTGTGCGTCCTGACAGATCGTGCTGGAAACGCCGCAACATCCGCTCGCTTCCCGCGACTCACTTAGCGGCCTCACTCATCGTGGCGCTCCCTAGCAGTTGTGAACTGCAGCGCATACACATCCGCATCCTTTAACACCAAGCGAACCGAGACAGCCTTTCCGGCCAGCGAAGTGAGGTCAGCCTGCCCCTTCCATGACACCGGCATGGCAATGCCATCGCCGAAAATGGGATCACATTCAGCCAGCGTGAATCCGGGGATCGGCTCGCCTGCTTCGAGCAGTTCTACTTGCAAGGAGCCCGCGGCAGAAGTCGAAGCATTCAATCGCAGTTCAACGGGCTCAGCTTCATCGCCAGCACGCTCAGCAGCGAAGACCAGCGGTTTGGTCATCGCTTCGCCGCCAGCAAACGGCGCCTGGATGGAAACGAACCCGTCTAGCCGCCAGGTGTGTCGACGAAGCTTCACACCGTCCCCTGCATAGTAGTCTTCGGTGGTATAGATCGATAGTTCGCGCGGTGCGCCGGGAACATCGGACTTCGTTTCCACGATCCCCCAGGCCGCCAGATTATTGCGGTTGATCCAGCGTGTCGCCTGCAAGCCAGGCCGCACGATGGCCTCCGGCCAACGATGAAACGTTTCACCGTCGCGACTCGACATCAACACGGCATCCGACACCCCCTTGGCCGGATGCCCTGTCGGGTTGCGATCGGGGATGAAACGCTTCGGCAAACCGATAAACAAATGCGGGGCGCGGTGATAAGCCACAATGCCGTTGGTGTAAAGATGCTCGGCAGGTGCCCCCGTATACTCCAGCCACTGCGGCGCGGACCAGTTGACAAAGTCATTGGAGACTGCGGTCTTGATGTCACGAACGCCGCTGCGAAAATGCCGATGAAAATCGACGTAGCGTCCGCGGTAAGCGTCATAGAACGCCAAGTTCAGCGAGTCAAATGCCCCATCCGTGATCACCGGTTCGTCGTGCATCAGCTCCCAGTGGATCGCATCGCCCGATTTGAAGATATACAATCCTTTGCCCTTTGAACCAACCGCCTTGTACTTGGCATCGGCCTCCGCTTCGGGATTGGCGTCATAGAACGGAGCGAAATTGTGCACTCCTGGGCCATCGGCCCAGACAATGTTGTTATCCTTGGAACCGTTGAAATCAAACAGACCGAGCTTTGGCTTCTCCCAGCGGATGCCATCGTCGCTTTCAGCATAACAGATGAACTCGGAATGATTCTTGATCTTCCCACTACCGTGCGCCTCGACGTGATGCCCACGGTAATACATCCGGTACTTCTGGCCATCATAGAACACGGTGTGATAGGTTGAAGTGTTCCCTTCCCACGGCTCGTCGTGCGTGATAACGACTTCTCGGCTAACCGGTTGATGCAACGTCAGTTTCGCTTCGCCTGCGAGTGATTCCAGCAGATAGTCATCGACAAACGGCTCCAGCCGATTGCCGATGTCGATCGGGTCGGATGCCGCGACCGGCGGCGGCGAAACCAACAACACGAGGATGATTACCAGTGGAAGCGTGAGTCTACAGAGCATGATGAAGATTCCTTTTCAATAAGAAGCGATTACTGAAGCTGCAGAGGCTGTGAACAGCCTTCAATCGGCAAAGCAAACGGAGACGGGATAAATGTGCTTACTGACAGCTCAGTGCTTAATCCTCGACCACAAGCTGTAGTCGATTCTCGCCGTCGGCAGTGATCTCGACAGTGATCGGGGAGGTTTCTGGGGCCGTGTAGGCTTTCGGAACCTTGAGTACTTCTCCGGCGTGCATCCCGTCGAGAGGCGGCGGAATATCGACCGTCACCTTGTGCTGCCCTAGCACCGCTCCATCACCCCGCGCGTACGTCGACAGCTCAAAGTTTCCATTCTCGTCGATTGCACCGACTGCAGGGTTGCCCTCACCAAGCGGATGCAGGGTGATCGCTCCATGGTCGATCGGCTTGCCATTGTACGTCACATTCCCCCCCGCGGTCGCTGTGGGCGGCAGATTTGGGTCGCGTGAAGGACCGCAACCGGAGGCAACTAAGCCCATCGCGACAAGTGCGATTGCCTGCCGAAACCCACGAGCCAGCCAGGCAGTGGGATTCATTGTACTGCGCGATAATTTCATCCTAATGTTCCACTTGTGCATTGAACGCGTCAGGGACGATGACTATCCAGCGAACGCTGCCGCGCCGACATCAGCATCACGGCAGCGTCTACGATGCAGCGACTCAGGCGGCTACAGACCAATGCCGCCCAGCGGTAGAGAATCCTGGGGGTGGACGAGTTGTTGGTATTTCGCCAAGTCGACTGTTTCCGAGACGAAATGGGAGCTGCCGTCGACCATTAAGAATTGAACGCCGCCGGGATGAAAGCTGTTGGCGGTGAAACCGTCGAGCCAGCCGTGCTGGGCTGGGGTTCGCTGGCCGATCCGCGCATAGATCCTGTGAGCATGGTTGGGTCCGCGATGGCTGGACATCGGTGAATGCCACGACATCCAGCTCGACCAAGCATACCACTCAGGCGATATTTCACCGACGAACAGCACATTGCTGGTACCATCAAGAACATCTCTCATCCGCAGTGGCTTGCCCTCGCGGCGGTCAAACATGGCATGCGGGTAACTCGACGTCCCGAGAGCGATGTCATAGCCATGCCCATTAAACCCCTTGTAGGTCGTGACCCCGACCGGTACATCGCGTGGGCAACTGGCATGAGGGAAGCACCAGTTGGACCACAAGTACTGGTCTCCCCCTTTGCTGACATCACCTGACGGATCACTGGGACAGAGGTAAGCCGACATCGGCTTCCGAGCGAGTTCCAGATTCGATGGGGTTCCCACGGTGCTGATCACGGACAAACCAAAATTGATTTGGCTATGAAAGGCATCTTGCTCAAGAAACGGCAGAATCAGGGCCCGCCAACTGATCCCGCTATTGTTGGCCGGCAGACCAAAATTACTGCCGCCATGGGTGGCCCATGCTTGATTCTTGGGGAACGTCAAAAAAGTATCATGATAGTTATGCAGCGCCAGTCCCATCTGCTTGAGATTGTTGGAACACTGCATCCGCCGAGCGGCCTCTCGGGCCGCCTGAACCGCTGGCAGCAAGAGCCCCACCATCACTCCAATAATTGCGATCACGACCAACAATTCGACCAGGGTGAACGCGACCCGCTTTATACTGACGCACTTCATGATACCCTCCGAAAAACAGATTTAAAAAGAACCCATCTTGCACCATCTCGGAAAAACCGGATGGTAAACGCGATTTGTCGATCTGACGGTCTCGAGGGCTGGCCGTCAATTTCCAATATACCGTTCTGGCAACGAAGTCAAATCATTTATTCTCAGTTTCTCAGATAAGCAAAACCTCTCACAGCGACATCGCACCTACATGTTTCCCGCCTCTCGGTCACTTGGTTTCCGCAATGCAAAGCAACCGTGTACGCGTGCGAACCAGGAGGTTTCCACCCGAAATAGCAGGTGTGGCGACGATGCTTTCACCTATGTCGTTGGCAGCGAGTTCTTCATAGCTGGCATTATCCCGGAGCACGAGAACGACACCGCTACTGCTTGCAAGGTAAATCTTCCCATCTCCCGATACCGGAGAGGCGAAGTAGCTTCCACCACGCCCCACACGCTGCGGTCGGCGCAACGGTCCGCCTTGTTGTGTGTCGAAAACCGTGGTGATGCCTCCTTCTTTAATCAGAAACAGGCGATTTTCAGAAATTAGCGGTGACACGATATGGTCGGTATGTCGCGTCGGGTGCCGCCACAGGACATGCGACTCCGTCACATCCCCTTCACCGCCACCGCGAACCGCCAGAATGACCTGGGCCGCCGAGCTTTCCTCGGGTGTATCAAAGGTTGCTCCTGCGAAATTGTCGGGGTGTAAAAACGCAAGATCGAGTTCGCGTCCCTCCAGCACGCCATCCTGATTGAGATCGCCGCGCTGAAAGGTTTTGCGCAAGAATGCTTCGGGGACAGCTTGGTCGCCCATAAAGGCTCGGATTTCCGGTATGGTCAGCTTGCCATCTTTTTGCCCGCTCTCGGCGCCATCCACAGCCGCTAACCACTGATTGGCGATGCCTGCGCTCTGGACCGAGAGATAGATCACACCGTCCGCACAGAGCGGGGTCGTTTTGATGTTCCTGAGCAGGGTTTTGGCATGCCAGCGACGTCGCCCCGTCTGCGGGTCATAGCCGATCAACATCCCGGTTCCGGCCACCACAATTTCGTCGACACCCGCGGTCGAGCAGACCACCGGATGCGAGTAATTCACCGCCATCTCCTCGCGGCTATCTTTCCAGCGCAGCTCGCCTGTGACTCGGTCAAAAGCATAGATGGCTGGATAAAGATCATCATCTTGACAGAAGACAACCAGATCGCCGTAGAGTACCGGCGACACACCAGGGCCCCACTTGAAGACAAAGAACGGGACTGGCAGTGGTTGCCGCCACACATCTGCTCCAGATTGAGCATCAACGGTGATCAGGCCCAGCGTGGAGAAATAGAAGTAGACGCGCTGGGCATCAGCCGCTGGGGTGGTGCTGGCATGGCTGTTGGTGTCATGAATTTCTGCCAGCTCACCAGTCGGCCAGTCACGCTGCCAAAGCTTACTGCCAGACGACAAGTCAAAGGCGAATAAACTGACGGTGTTTGTGCCGGTCATCCCGCTGACGAACACCCGCCCAGCGGCAACCACGGCGCCACCCACGCCGTCGCCAACCGGTTGCTGCCAGATGACATTTTTCGTGTTTGAGAACTGGACCGGCAAGCTCCGGTCCGTGAGTGAGATCCCGGAGCTATTGGGACCGCGGAACTGCGGCCAGTCGCTTTGCGCTTGCGCCGCAAGTGCGGTTACTGCCAAGTAAATCCCAAGCATGAACCCTGGAACACCACGACAACACACCGGTGACCGCAGAGGAGGCGGTACAAAGCGTCGATTCGCGAAGCGACAACATGTTTTCAGTAGGAGGATGGTTTCGTGCATCTTCTACCTTCGTGTCGAATGAGGGCGGGATCAACTGTTTGCTAAGTAACTCTTGATCAGGCTGTTGCTGGAATCTGTCGCCGCTGTGCGACTCATGGTTCGTAGGAACCGGACGCTAACGCGTACCGGCTGATTGACTTTTGCTAAGTTTCATGCCCCGTGCCGCTTAAACCTAATGGTTTGGGTTTAAAGTTCGAGTTATGTAAGTCGGCTAAATCCGCTGTGACGTCGCTTGGTCCCGGCCTCGTGAAGCCGCTGAGCCACGTCCGCGCGATCGATGCTCTCTGCCAGTTCTGCGAAAACCGGTTCTGCCGCGGCGGCGTATGCCGCCATGTGATGTTCTTGATGGGCAAAACTCGGATAGAAACCGCTGCCGGTGAGGAAGCTTTGCTGGAGCATGCGCGCAGTGAACAGCGTCCCCAGTTCGGCAGCTTGCTCATGATCGAAGCTCAGGTGCAGCAGCGCGGCATGCCCGGAGACTTTGACTGGAACGCCGTAGCGGTGCGCGAGCGTCTGCCAAACCTCGCGCATCCGATTGCCGATGCGGTCCGTATGGGCCGCGATATCGATCTGCCGCAGCTTGTGAATCGTTGCCAGCGCGGCGACCGGCCCAACGGCTTCAGTCCAATAGGTACTTGAAATGAACGAGGTTTGCGCAGCATCCATCACCTGCCGGCGACCGATCACGGCGGCCATCGGATGGCCATTGCTCAGCGCTTTGGCAAATACTGCGACGTCCGGCAGAATGCCATACTTGAGATGCACGCCGCCTAAGTGCATCCGCCAGCCGGCGGAGATTTCATCGAAGATCAATACCGTCCGATTACGGTCGCAGATTTCCCGCACTCCTGCCAAGAAGCCGGGCTCAGGTTCCAGCGTCCGTGTCGGTTCCATCACGACGGCGGCGATTTCTTGTCCATAAGCTGCCACGTGCCGCTCCAATTCCTGCAAGCAGTTGTACTTAAATGGCAGGGCGCTCCCGCCGAGCGTCTGCGGTACTCCTGCCGGTTCCAGGCCGGGTAACAAGTGGCCCTGCAGTTCATCGGCGACCCCTTGTGGTTGCCGATTGGCCGCCAAATACCAGTCCGACCAACCGTGGTAGCCACAAAAGGCGATCCGATCACGTCCGGTCGCGGCGCGGGCAATGCGAACGGCGATCGCCATCGCTTCGCCACCAGAGCGGGCAAACCGTGCCTGCTCGGCCCAGGGATGTAAGGCAATCAGCAACTCCGCTAACTCGACTTCCTCGGCAGCGTTGAGCGAGGACATGGCCCCCAAGCTGATCCGCCGCACCACGGCCGCGGTCACGTCCGGGTCCGCATATCCCAGTAAGCAGGAGCCAATCCCTGAGGTCGTCATGTCGATGAACCGCCGGCCATCGAGGTCGATCACCTCACAACCTCGCGCTTCGCGAGCGTAAGCTGGCCAGAGGTCGGGAGCAAACATCTCCGGCCGCTTACTGAGCAGTTGCGTTCCCCCAGGTATCAACTGTTTGGCGCGGAGGTAGGTCACCTGGGTACGCGAATGCACTCCTTGCGCCGCTGGGATCTGGTCCTGGCCGAAGCGGATCTGGAATTGCTCAGCAGCGTTTCGCCAGAAAAGATTCTCGATGTCGTCCCCAGACCACTGCGCCATTTCGGCAGCCTGCTTCATCGCCAGCAGTTGCTCATAGATCGCCAGGATCGGTCGGCCATCGCAATGCGGGAACTGCAGCTTCAGTCGCTGCGCATCAACGCTCTGCCAGGCTCTCCCAAACGCTGCGTACTGGCCATGAAAGTAGGTCGCGTCGACACCGTCAGAACCATACAGGATGCGTCGCCGGTTCTCGCGTGAGAACAGGGTGCTCAAGGGACGCACATCGGTCACCGCGGAGACGTCATACCAGAGATTGGGCAGATCGCGGAGCTGATCGATGGCTTGACGGATCGGCCAATAGGTAAAACTGCGCGCGCAGTGAGCCAAAATCCATTTAATCTGCGGGTAACGGGTGAGGGTGAACTCGCGGAGATCGCTAAGGTTCAACGTATCGGCGCAGCCGTGAAAGCGGGATAAATGCAGCGTCACCCACAGGCCCAGTTCGTTGGCCAGTTCCAATTGGGGGTGCGGCAGAAAATCCTCGATCCGGCACTGTGCAATGTCGCCGGTGACCGAAAAGACCCGATAAGGTTTTAAGCCAATAACCCCATGGCCCTGCACATCGCGTTCAATGTCCTGCACCGAGCATGACGGGGTCACCAAGCGATTCACACGCGATTGCGGATCCTGCTGAACCTGGGCAAGGCACCAAGCGTTGTGTGCTCCGACATCGAGCCCCTGGAGCGGAGTCCCTAAGACTAAGAAGTGTGTTTCGCGGCCGGGATAGAGACGTGCGGCCCAGGCTTGTACAGTGCCAAGATCGGTCACCCCCCAGTGGCTACTTGCTGGGGCAGTCGGTGACAGATGCCTCGGGTGAAACAGATGGATATGGGCGTCAAAAACCCGCTCGGGGACGAAGTCATGAAGCTCCTCATCCCAAATCTGTTGATCGTGAGCGGAATAATCGCGGAGGGAAACCGACATACGACGTGGCCCTATCAGCGCATCACATTACCTGGTATACGATCCGTTTTCAGTCATTCGGCGGGTTGGGATCAGTCTTTGGGTTAAATTGGTCGTCGCTGTGCGGCTCCTTGCTCGCGGGAACCGGACGCTAACGCGTGCCGGCTGATTGAATTTTACCGAACAGCATATTCTGGGCTGCTTAACACTTACCGAATATCATGTTCTGTGTTATTTAGTGAGAGCCAATTTTCAAATCAAACCGACGGCTCGGGCGAAACTGTTGGTGGGAACTCGGTGTCGAGCCAATCTTTTACATTCCAAGCATGCCGCCGCTGACGGTCTTCCCAGTGGTGCGCGTCCTCAGGTGTGTAGTCATAAAAACCGCGGCCGTTGGTGATGCCTCGCGCGTCCTGTTCGACGAGCTCGGCCAGCGGTGCGGGCAGCGTCGCATCGCTGCGTAAACTGGGCAGGACGCGCTGCATCGCAGCGGCATAGAGCACCGGACCTCCGGTCAAGTCGATCCAGCGAAACGGACCGCAAGACGCAGCCCACAGCCCCAGCGTGTTGCGCAAACTGCGGTCAATCGTCTCCACATCCGCCACACCGGATTCCACCAAATGCAACGCCTCGCGGTACATCGCATAGGCGATCCGGTTGACGATGAAGCCGGGAACATCTCGCTGGCAAATGGTCGGATCCTTGCCCAAGCGGCGCCCCAGCTCTTCGGCTTGTCGCATCGCCTCAGCGGAAGTCGATTCACCTCGGATGAGTTCCAAAAACCGTGTGGCGTGTGCGGGTTCGGCCCAGTGCATGCCGACGAACCGCTGCGGGCAGCGACGATCTTGCTGCAGCACACTGATTGGAATCGCCGAGGTGTTGCTGGCGATCACGACCTCGTCGCTGACGACTCGCTCGATCTCATCAAACACCGACTGCTTCAGCGCGAGATCTTCGTTGACGCTCTCGATGACGAAGCTGCAAGCGGCCAGAGGTTCCCAGTGGGTGACCTGGTCCAGCCGGGTCCGCCACGCGTGCCGTTCGGCTGACGGAGCCTCGTGCTGGGCCAGCTCGGCGATCATGTGCTCGATGATCGGCATCGCTGCCGCATGCTCGGCGGCCGTGGGGACAACAGCAACGACCTGGAATCCTCGCGCCAACAGACAGGCGGCGATGCCACGTCCTAAGAGCCCCAGCCCGACAACGCCGATCGTCGCACTCATGATGGGGAGAGCCTCGCGGCTTCGTCGGCTAGGCGGTTATCGAAACTAAATCCCAGCGGCCCGTAGAGACTTTGGATCTGCTCCATTCCCTGTTTGACCATGATCAGGTCGCAGCCGTGGCAGATGAACTTCGCCCCCAAGTCCAGCAGCATCTGCGTGTGCTGCGGATTGCCGCTGACCGTGCCCCACCACTTGCCGGCGCTCTCAGCGGCTTCGGCAACGCGGCGATAGGCATCGGTGATCAGCGGATGACCAAACTGAAAGGGGATCCCGGCGAGCACGCTCAGGTCGCCAGGGCCGAGCATCAGCACATCAATGCCGGGCACCTGGGCGATCGCCGCCGCCTGGTCCAGCGCGGCCGGCGACTCCAATTGTGCGATCAGCAACGTCTGCTCGTTGGCCGCCTTCAGGTAGGGGACCATCGGGATGGCGCAGTACGGGTTGTCGCCATTGGCGCCATCGACGCCACGCTCGCCCTGAGGGGCGAACTTCGCCCACCGCACCAGTTCCGCCGCCTCTTCGGCCGAATCACAGCGTGGGTACATGATCCCCTGGGCCCCGGCTTCGAGCAGCCGGCACATCCGCATGAACTCGCCTTTGGCCGGCCGGGCGATGATGTCCGCGACCCCCACGCGGGCAGCGCGCATCAGATTCGCGGCCGTCTCGTCGCTGGTCGAATGATGCTCCAGGTCGAGCCAAATCCCGTCGAACCCCAGCAGACTAACGAACTCGTACACGCTGGGGTCGACAAAGTGGCAGCAGGTGATGAGCACGGGCGCCCCGCGGTTCAGTTTCGCCTTCACGCGGCTCGGTCTCATGAGCGGTTGCCTCGCGCGGTTGGCCAGCAGCGGACAATCGTGACACACATGAATAAATACTACTTTAAGAAGAAAGATCCCAGCAGCAGCGAAAGCGACCGCAACGCCTTTGCTTGCCAGCGCCCAATGCTACCGGCTTTTAGCACGATAACGACCTAACGAGCAACCCAAACGGGCTGCCCGAAATCGACTATAATGCCATTTTATCACCGTGCCAAGCATCCGCGGAGAAATATTCCATGGCTTTCGAACTTGAGAAACAGGCGTTCGATCAGCACGGATTCGTCATCGTTCGCCAGTTGCTCGCAGGCAATGAGCTCGCCCACCTGCAGGAGCATCTGGAGCGTTACATCCAGCAGGTCGTGCCTGGCCTTCCCGATCGCGACGCGTTCTACCAGGACCGCCGGCGCCCCGAGACGCTCAAGCAGTTGCAGCGGATGGATGGCGATACCTTCTTCCGCGCCTACAAACAGCATCCTCGCTGGACGGAGTTGGCCACGGCGCTGGTCGGTGAAGCGGTCACTGCTGAGCCGCCAGAATGGTTCAACAAGCCGCCGACCGCGCAGCACGTGACGCCGCCTCACCAGGACAACGCTTATTTCTGCCTCGTCCCGGCGAATGTGGTCACGATCTGGTTGGCGCTCGATCACGTGGATGCGGAAAACGGCTGTTTGCGCTACGTCGATGGCTCACACCGGCACGGCTACCGCGCCCACAGCAAGTCGCGGATCCTGGGATTTTCCCAAGGCATCAGCGATTACAGCCATGAAGATTTCAGCCGCGAAGTCGCCGTCTGCCTGCGCCCCGGCGATGCGGTGGCCCATCACGGGATGACCATCCACCGGGCTGATGCAAACCTGTCGGCAACCCGGCACCGCCGCTCGTTCGCCATGGTCTTTAAAGGAGCATCCTGCCGCCGCGATGAAGCCGCTTTTGCTCGGTACGCAGCAGCGGCGCAAGCGCAACATCAAGCAGCGGGCTTGGTATCTGCGAGCATCCCAGTCACTTAAGCACTTCAGTTAGCCGCTCCAGAGGTTTGATCGACCGGGCGATCAAACAGCAGCTTACAAAGACGTTCGCGAGCGCCGGACGCTCACGCGTGCCGGCTGATCGAAGTTTGCCGCACCTCAGTCTCCCGGGGGTGCTTAGCGCTGGCGGACAGCGGTTCGCAGTTTGCCGCGGGCACGCATCACGGCTGCAGCCTTCAATTTCTGCTGCTCCGGCGTGCTCGAAGGCGCCCCAAGCTCGGCCGTCAGTTCGCTTCTGGCCGCCTCGACGCTGATCGATTTGGCTGGCAAGGCCCGCGCCGTCAGCACCGAGACCACGTTATTCTCGACTTGGGCAAACCCCCCATCGACAAAGAACGCTTCCGTGCCGCCAGCGGTTTGCAGCCGCATCTCGCCGTAACCGAGGCGTCCGATCAGCGGCGCGCGGCCGGACTGAATCCCCAGTTCACCGTCGTACATCGGCAGCACGGCAGAGTCGACGACGCGATCCACTTCGGTCCGCTCGGGCGTGACCACAACAACTCGAATCGGCATGACGCTTATCTCTTACCTTCCGCCATCTTTTTGGCTTGAGCTTCGGCTTGTTCAACGACACCGACGTACATGAACGCCTGCTCCGGCAGGTGATCCCACTTGCCGTCGCAGATTTCTTCAAAGCTACGGATCGTTTCAGCCAGCGGCGTGATTTCCCCAGCCTTACCGGTGAACACCTGCGCGACCAAGAACGGCTGCGACATGAAGCGTTCGATCCGGCGAGCGCGATGCACGATCATCTTGTCGGTTTCGCTCAACTCGTCGACGCCGAGGATCGCGATGATGTCTTGCAGTTCACGGTACCGCTGCAGAATCGTCTGCACGCGGCGAGCGATCGCATAATGCCGATCGCCGACGTACTGTGGGTCGAGGATTCGCGAGTTCGACGCCAGCGGGTCGATCGCCGGATAAATCCCCTTCTCCGAGATCGAACGCTCCAGATAGATGAACGCGTCGAGCTGACCGAACGCGGTCGCCGGGGCTGGGTCGGTCGGATCGTCCGCCGGCACATACACCGCCTGCACCGAGGTGATCGCACCCTTATTGGTACTGGTGATCCGTTCCTGCAGCGCCCCCATTTCGGTTGCCAACGTCGGCTGGTAACCGACCGCCGAAGGCATCCGGCCCAGCAGCGCCGACACTTCGCTGCCAGCCTGCGAGAAGCGGAAGATGTTGTCGATGAACAGCAGCGTGTCGGCCCCAGTCGAATCGCGGAAGTACTCGGCCATCGTCAGCGCCGAGAGGGCGACGCGAAGCCGCGAGCCTGGCGGCTCGTTCATCTGCCCGAAGACCATGCAGGTCTGCTCGATCACCTTGCGGCCGGTTTCGCCGATCTCGGTCTCTTGCATTTCGAGCCACAAGTCGGTCCCCTCGCGGGTCCGCTCACCCACACCGGCGAACACCGAGTAACCACCGTGGCTGCTGGCGATCCGCGCGATCAACTCGGTCAAAATAACCGTCTTGCCCAGCCCGGCACCGCCGAACAGCCCGGCTTTACCACCGCGGACGAACGGTGTCAGCAAGTCGACGACCTTGATCCCCGTCTCAAAGACTTCGGTGTTGGTCGACAGCTCATTGACTGGCGGGGCCTGGCGGTGAATCGGCCAGTAGTCGTCGGCGGTGACGTCGCCGCGCTGGTCGATCGGTTGGCCGAGCACGTTGAACACGCGGCCGAGCGTTGCCTTGCCGACCGGCACGGTGACCGGTTTGCCGGTGTCAACCACTTCCATCCCACGCATCATGCCGTCGGTGCTGCCCAGGGCGATGGCGCGAACCCGCCCGCCGCCAAGGTGCTGCTGGACTTCGCCGACCAGGTTGATGCTGACGCCCTTGTGCTCCGAGCGGATCTGCAAGGCGTTGTAAATCGGCGGCATGTGCCCCGTGGGAAACTCAACGTCAAACGTCGAGCCGATGACCTGCGTGACGCGACCGGTGGTTTGCTCTGCTGCGATGGACATAGGAAATTCGTTGGGTGATGGACAAATGTTATTGCGGCATGAAGGTCGGGATCATTTGGCTAACGCTTCCACGCCGCCGATGATTTCCATGATTTCGCCGGTGATCTGCGATTGGCGAGCGCGATTGTAGTTGCGTGACAGCAGCTTGATCATGTCGCCGGCGCTCTCGGTTGCACCTTTCATCGCGATCATCCGCGCCACCTGTTCCGAAACGGCCGCATCGAGGAAGCACTTGAACAGCTTCGCCTTGAAGCTGGTCGGCACGATTTCCTCAAGGATGCTCTCCGCCGACGGCAGGAACTCGAACTCGGTAGTGCTGCCCTCGTCGGCGGGCTCGTCGTCGGACTGCGACTGCAGCGAACCGAGCGGTAACAGCGTTTCGACGACCGCGATCTGGCGACTGGTGCTGATGAACTTCGTGTACACCACGTCCAGCCGATCGATCTCGCCCAGCGCGTACTGCCGCAAGTACTCCGAGGCGATGGCTTCGACTTCGTTGTACGACGGCTGGTCCTCGAACTGCGTGAATTGCTGATCAGTGCTGACGCCGCGATACTTCAGACCGTTGATGCCTCGCTTGCCGCTGGCATCGACCACCAGTTCCGGAACCGTCTGTTGCAGCAGGCTGATCTGCGGCATCACGGCTCGTAGGATGGCGGCGTTGTAACCGCCGCAGAGCCCGCGATTGCTCGCCAACAGCAGCAACCGGGCCCGCTTCGGCTGATCGCGCGTTTCCAACAGCGGGTGCTGAACGTCGGTCCCCGCAGCGACCAACCGCGAGACCACCTTGGTGATCTGGTTGGTATAAGCGGTGACCGCAGCGGCGCGGTCCATCGCCTTCTTGTAACGAGCCGTCGCGATCAGCTCCATCGTCCGCGTGATCTTGCGGATGTTGCGAATCGACTTGCGTCGTTTATCAAGGGCTCGGGCGTTGGCCATGAGGCAGCATATTCAGTGGAGGAAAAATCAGTACGGGAGCGACAGGTGAGCTTCCTAGACCTCTTCGGGCTTGTAACCCGCCTTGAAGTCTTGAATCGCCGCGACGATCTGCTGCTCAATGTCCGCGGTCAAATCCTGCTTCTCGTTGAGGTCATTGACCAGCGCGTGATACTTGCTGTGCACGAACGCCAGGAAATCCTGTTCCCAGCGCTGCACCGACTTGACCGGCACATCGTCGAGGTAACCGCGGGTGCCGGCAAACAAGCTCAACACCTGATCGGTGACCTTCATCGGCTGGTATTGTGGCTGCTTGAGCAGTTCCACCATCCGGTAACCGCGATCGAGCTGCTTCTGAGTCGCTGGATCGAGGTCGGTTCCGAGCTGGGCAAAGGCCTCCAGCGAGCGGAAGGCTGCCAAGTCCAATCGCAGACCGCCAGCGACCTTCTTCATCGCTTTGGTCTGAGCGGCGCCGCCGACGCGCGAGACCGAAATCCCCGCGTTCATCGCCGGACGAACGCCCGAGAAGAACAGGTCGGGCTGAAGGTAGATTTGCCCGTCGGTGATCGAAATCACATTGGTCGGGATGTAGGCCGAAACTTCCCCTTCGAGCGTTTCGATCAGCGGCAAGCTGGTGATCGAGCCGCCGCCGAGGGCATCCGACAGCTTCGCCGAACGTTCCAACAGCCGGCTGTGGATGTAGAACACGTCGCCGGGATACGCTTCGCGTCCCGGCGGACGTCGCATCAGCAGCGACATCTGGCGGTAGGCGGTCGCTTGCTTGGACAAATCGTCATACACGATCAACGCGTGGCCGCCGTTGAACATGAAGTGTTCGGCCATTGCCGTTCCGGCATAGGGCGCGACGTACTGCAGGGGCGCAGGTGAGCTGGCACCGGCGGCGATCACCGTGGTGTACTCCATTGCCCCTTCACGCTGCAGCACTTCGACGATGGCGGCGACCGCCGAGTCTTTCTGCCCGATGGCGATGTAGAAGCATTTAACCCCCGTCCCCTTTTGGTTGAGGATCGCGTCGATCGCGATGGCCGTCTTGCCGGTCTTGCGGTCGCCGATGATCAGTTCGCGCTGGCCACGGCCGATCGGCGTCATCGCATCGACCGCCTTGATGCCGGTCTGCAGCGGCTCGGTGACCGGCTTCCGCTCAGCCACGCCGGTGGCGATGATTTCAACCGGGCGCGTCGTCGTCGTTTGCACCGGGCCCTTGCCGTCCAGCGGGTTGCCCAGCGGGTCGAGCACGCGGCCAATGACCGCATCGCCAGCCGGCACGCTCAGCAGCGTCCCGAGCGACTTGACTTCGTCGCCTTCTTGAATCGTCAGGTAGTCGCCGAGGATGATCACCCCGACGCTCGTTTCTTCGAGGTTGAACGCCAGCCCGATGGCTCCGTTGGCGAACTCGACCATCTCCCCGGCCATCACCCCCGCGAGCCCATAAACGCGGGCGATCCCGTCGCCGACCTCGAGCACGGTGCCGACTTCGCTGACGTCGACTTTGCTGTCAAAATGTTCGATTTCCGCTTGCAAGACGGAAGCGATTTCATCACTGCTAAACTTCACGGTTATGTCTCAGACGCGGGGTTAGATTGCTGTTGGGTTGGTCGGGGCTAGGCTTGGCTGCCGGCAAAGGTTTCAAATCGCTGCAACAGTTCGCGTGAGAAACCGCTGCGCACGCTCTTGGACAACTTGTTGATCCGGTTGGAGACACTGCCGTCGAAGACGGTATCACCGATGCGGATGACCATGCCGCCGAGCAGCCGTGGGTCGACGATCTCGACCAGCCGTACCTGCTTGTTGGTGGCCGCCGTAATCCGCTCGAGCACTGCTTGCCGCAGCGAATCTTCCAGCGGGATCGCGGTGCGGACTTCGGCGATCACGCGGCGGAGCATTTCATCTCGGAGCGCATCGGCGGCCGTTCTCACCGCTGCCACGTAGCCCAAGCGACCGCGCCGCCCCATCACCTTGAGGAACTTGATCAGCAGCGGATGGTACTGATCGCCGAACAGTCGATCGATCACCCGATTCTTGTCTTCTTCATCGATCCGCGGTGAAGCCAGTGCGGCCGCGAGCTGTGGGCTACCGGCCAGGTACTGATCGACGAACTCGCCGAGTTGCCCGAGCACTTCGTCGGCAACCCCCGCCGCGTCGGCGGAACCGACCAGAGCTTGGGCGTAAATCTTTCCGAGCTGCTCGGCTCCGGTGTCGAGAACCGTCTCGTGGGCACTGCCTTGAGCTTGAGTCATTTCATTACGCTGGGGTCGGTCTGGGTGCAATGCGCCCGCTGGCGGGCGCCCGGGTTAGTTGTTGCTAGGCAAACGGTCAAGCGACTGACGAATCAGCTCGGCATGATCGTCCGGGCGGAGTTCCCGGCCGACGATCTTCCGCGCAACCGCCAGCGCCATATCCGAAGTTTGACCGGCCAATTCGGCGATCGCCACCTTCTTGGCCTGCTCGATGTCGGCCAGCGCCCGCTGGCGGTGAACATCTGACTCGGCCTTGGCATCGGCGATCATCCGCTGACGCTCGGCCTCGGACGCTTTCTGCGCTTCGGCGAGCATCTTCTGCACCTGGTTGGATGCCTCACTGATCTTCGTCTCGTAGCTGGCCAGCAGTGACCGCGCATCGAGATTCGCCTGATGAGCGCTTTCCAGGTCGCCGCGGATCTTCGTTTCCCGCGCTTCCAACCCGCCCAAGATGACCGGCCAGACGAACTTGGAAAGGATCAGCAGCACGCCGAGAAAGATCGCGATGTTGACGACTGCCGAGCCGATGTCGACCGTCAGTAGCGGAGGCGTGGGCGTATCGGCATGCGCAGCATGCGAATCAACGACCACACCGCCCTGAGCTTCCTGGGCAAAACCCGAAGGCAACAGAACGAGCGAGCCACTGATCAACAGCACCGCCGTTGCCAAACCGGCCACGCGAGACCATTTCATAAACATCATCGTGAACACTTCCTTTGCCATGCAGGACAAAGCCGAGAACGGCAAACTAGCTGATCAGGATCAGAAGCAACGCGATGACCGTCACGCCTTCGATCAGAGCCGCGGCGATCAACATCTGAGTGCTGATCGTGCCGCTGGCCTCGGGTTGACGAGCGATCGCGTCAACCGCCGCGCTGCCGATGCGACCAATGCCCAATGCGGCACCGATGATCACCAAGCCCATGCCGATCCCAGCGCCGATCTTGGCGAGGTCCAGAGCTGGGGTAACGGTGGTGGTGACGGCGGGGTCGGCGGCAACTTGAGCCAATAACAAGGCAAACTCGAACATCTTCGCTTCGCTCCTGGGAACTTACTACTAAGGGAGGGGGTAAAAACGGGTAACGCTACTGGAAAGTTAGATCGGCAATCGACAATCACAACCGCAAAAGTAACTGTGGCTCGAACAGCCTTGGCAAACTCGGGGTTGCAATCATCTCCTAATCGGTCAATGGTCACGGCGGCCGGTTGTTATCACTTGACCGCCGGGCTGAGGCGACTCGGCGTCAGCAATTTATCAATGTCCATTTGCCCTTCATCGCTGAACGGATTGTCATCATGGCCGTCGCTGTGCGGAGCATGCTCATCATCGGGATGGTGCGTGCCGGCAGTCGAAATGAACAACACAGTCAGGAACGTAAAGATGAAGGCCTGCAAGAAGGCAATAAACAACTCAAGGAAGGTCAGGGCGATGCCGCCGAGAATCACCATGACCCCGACGCCATACCCCAGGCCATGTGAGACTTTGGCGGCAGAGAAGATCAACAACACAAAGGCCGCGATCACCAGGTGACCAGCCATCATGGTGCCGAACAAACGCATCGCAAGCACGATGCACTTGATCACCAACCCCATCCACTCCAGAAAGTAGAGCGGGATGCCGATCGCCAGCATCTTAGGATCATCCCAGCCGATCGGGTTGAAGTGCGAGAAAAACGCTTTGGCTCCGGTCTCGCGGATCCCGATGAAGATGATGGCGATGAAGCTCGACAGCGCCAAAATCACATTCAATGAAAGATTACCGGTCGCCGTTCCACCCCAGTGCGCCAGCGCGGCATTGCCGGTCAAGGACCGCAGGATGTAGCCGATCGGAATCAGCCCCAGCACGTTGGCAAACAGCACAAAAAAGAAGATCGACCAGACATAAGGAATGTACTTATCGGTCAATCCATGCAAGTTCGGCCGCGCCACTTCATCGCGCAGGAACGTGCAAATCGTCTCAAACAACTGACCGAAGCGACCTTTCGTGCGATAAGCGTCAAGCCCTTCGCCGCGGACGCGAACGCGACTGGCCACATAACTAAAGGTCAGCAGCACCACGACGGCAGTGAACGCAGTCATCGCCAAGTGATTGGTGATGAAAAAGTTGTACTGGCCGTTATAAATCCCGAGCGCCGGAATGTTTGTTGATTCCGAACCGACCGATAAGCTGAATAGCGGCTCGTGATGCAGCGCATGCGGCAACACGTGACTGACCGCTTGCTCGGTCAGACTCGCACCCGCTTCGGCGGCGGCTAATAGTGGTTTAAAGTGCGGCAACATTCGTTCGCTCTGAACCTATCGAATGATTTCCAGGAGCCCGGCGAGTTCTCAAGCTTTCCATCCGCCCGCGCTGGCGAACTAAGATCGCTAAGTCGGTCGCAGTGAGGGTTATATACCAAAAGAGGACATTGAACACCGCCTCAGGCCGCGCTAGTGGCGACACCAACAATAATAAACCGAGAATCACAAAGGTCCCCGCCAACCGGATCGCCATGGAAAGCAACAGCGCGGTGACGCCGCCCATCGGATCCGCGGCATGACCCGCCCTTCGCACCAGCGGCAGGTGCGCCGCCACCGTGACTGCCAAGAAACCGATCCCGGCGAGCGCAAACCACAGTGAGTTGCCTGGCACCCCGAAGCTTCCGGCCACCGCATGCACACCGCTGGCGAGCACCACGATCACCACCGCAGCGATCAGGCCCAAGGCGGAGGCGCCTGGCAGATCGGCCGCTGCGGTCGATGATTGAGTGGATGAGCTTGACATGAAACAGTGTGAGCCTGGCGCTGAGCAGCTTCGAAACGATAACTTAAGGGGGACCTGCGGATCGATTGGCGGCCATCGCCAGTCGAATGAACCGGTACAGCCCCGCAGCAAAGCCGAGGACCGCACCGAGCGCAGTTGCGATTAGGGTTGTGTTTCCGAAATAGTGATCCAGCGCGTAGCCGACCGCCGCAAACACCAACGACGACCCGCCCAACTCCATGCCGGCACCGGCAAACCGCCACATGCTGGCCTCGCCCTGGAAAAAGGACGTCGGTTCAGCGTCGCGTTGCCTGGCAGGCCCCGGCTCCTGCTGAGGCTGCTCGCTGGCTCGCTCGTCAGGACCTGGGCCACGCGGCGGATTGCCGCCTGAAGGACCGGCCATTGTCTAACCTTTACTTGCGGCGGTAACCTACGTCGGACCGCTCCGCTAGGATCGTCACTCCGAGTGGGAGCAACTTTATCTAACGATCGGCCAGTTTGATCAATCGCTTGGGTATTTCTAGGGGCTGTGACCGATCGCCGCAGGCTCCGGCAAATTGCCGACCACGATCGTGTCGTTCCACTGCACGGCGGCCATCACGCTGTTGATCCCACTGCCGATTCCCAGCAACGCCACGCGGTCACCCGAGCGGACGACTTGGCGGTAGGCCGCATCGGCCAGCGTGATCGGCAAGGCGACCGAGCCCGTATTGCCGGTCCAGGGAAACGTCGCATGGTCCTTGCCCAGCTCCAAACCGAGCGACTCGAGCATCAGCGCGCGGTGACGGCTGCCGACCTGGTGGCAGATCGTGCGGTCGATTTGAGAACTGGACCAGCCTGACTCGGGCAGAAATTTCGCAAAAGCCGCGGCTCCGGTGGCGATCCCTTCGTGCAGCAGCGTCTCACTGTCGGTGTCCATCACCGGCTGCATCGCCGCGCCGGCGCTGTCGTCGTCGCTGCGGCAAAGGTCGTGGAACGCGGTTCGCGCCGCTGCGACCGCGGCCAAAAACGGTGAGCCCGCAGCTCGGACCTGCCCCCGCTCCGCCAGATCGCGATGGGTCAGCAGCCACGCGCACGAGCCGCTGCCGATCGTCAGCGACGCAAACGCCGGCTTGACGCTCTGACGCGTCAGCCGCTCGTCGGTGTTGAGCACTTCAATCGTCCGCTCCAACAGCGGGCGGCTGTTCTCGGTGCCGACGACGACCCCGGCTGCAATCACGCCGGCTTGAATGAGAGTCGCGATTTGGACCGCGCCATTGAGCAGTCCCAAGCAGGCGTTGGAAACGTCATAGACCCAGCAATTCTCGCTCAGCCCCATCCCGTGGTGAACCTTCGAAGCGGTTGCCGGCTCTAGAAAATCGCGGCAAACGCTGGCATGGATCAGGCATCCGATCCGCTCGCGGTCGATCCCGCAGGCCTCGATCGCCGCGTTGCCGCTGCGGATGCTCGGCCCGCTGGGCATCGTCCCCGGCTCCCAAATCCTACGGCTGGTGATCCCGCTCATCAGTTCCAAGCGTCCCGGCGGCAACCGCAGACGGCGGTAGAGCGGTTCGAGTTGGGTTTCGATCTGATCGCTGGAAAGTTCCAGCTCAGGCATCGTGACGGCGATCGCCTGCAAACAAACTTGGTCGAATTTCACGGCAAATAGCGGCGGCGCGAGGCGACTAACGGACGACTTTTCCAGCAGCACAGGACATGACATTCGGCAAGATTCAATCGGCCGAAGCGCGTGAGCGTCCGGTTCTCAAGAACGACCAACCGGACATCGGCAACAGCTTTAACCGAATGCCTGCTGAATACCCGATCGGTTATCGCAGCGGCGCGGCCGCGGCGGAATGGGGCAGCCAACGTTTTCTTTTGCTAGCACTGCCTGTAGTGGTAGCAAAACGGCTGCATTGGAAGATGTTGTAACTTCGTTGCATTGTCTTTCTGGGACGCTAACTTCCCACGCATCGGAAGCCTGATGGGTTCAGGCTTCCACCGAGCACTCACGAGCGGCCAAATGATTTGGCGAATGAGGAGAACCGAACGATTCGGAGAGGTGGGCGATTGGCGTGGCTCTGCAAGCTGCGTTTGCAATCGTGAGTGGCGTCTTCCCCCAGGTTGCGCTGTCGATCCGAGTCCCGTCGGTTGCCTTCGATCGCATGGAGTTCCGCTGCCAGGCCATAAACTCCAGCGCCCGCGTTCACTCGGTGGTGACTTTCACCAACGGATTTGTTCTCGCGTATCTGAAGGGGATCTAAGATGACGAGTAAGCCACTGATTGGAATCAATGCGGACTATCGTTCGGCCAACCGCAGCACGCCCGCCTATGCGTATCTATCGGCTGGATACTTCGACGCGATCAAGGCCGCTGGTGGAATTCCGGTCGTGATTCCGCCGCTGAGCGACGTCGAATCGGTTCGCAGCTTGCTCGACGCGCTGCACGGCATCGTGCTCATCGGTGGCGCCGATCTCGATCCTCGCCGCGACGGCTTCATGCTGCATCATTCGGTCCGACTGCTCGACCCGGTCCGCGAGACATCCGATCGGATGCTGATGGATGAAATCGCTGAGCGGCGGATGCCGGTGTTCGGCATCGGCACCGGCATGCAACTGATCAACGTTCAACAGGGCGGCAACCTGTTCTTCGATATCAAGGAAGACCTGCCCGACGCGGTGCCGCACTTCGACGCCCAAGACCTCAACCACCGCCACACCCTGGACGTGGAGAGCGATTCGCTGGTCGGCCGGATCTACGGCGATGGCGAAATCCGCGTCAGCAGCCGACACCACATGGCGATCGACGAAGTCGCTCCCGGCTTCCGCGTCACTGCCCGTTGCCCCGACGGCGTGATCGAGGCGATCGAATCGGAAATGATCGATTGGTACGCGATCGGCACCCAGTTCCACCCCGAATGCGGTGCCGCCTCGGCGCTGGACATTCGCCTGTTCGAAGAGTTCGTCGATGCGGTCGCCGCTCGCCAAGGCCAGAGCATGCGGTTGGTCGCGTAAGGACTTCACGCGGATTTAAGGAGGGAAGGTCTCGTCGCTCGATCCGAGCTGCAGCCGAGGGACCGGCGGCATCAGGAAGGATTCGTGCGGGTATAACGACGACGAGAGCTTGGCGAGGGACTTGCCAAACGAGGGAATGGATTGTGATGCGGCCGGATGAACCTCACGGGAGAGTCATCCGGCCGCTTTTTTTTGGTCGCCGGTTGCAGGTTTTCGGGTGGCACGCTCAGAGCCCCAGCGATGGGCGTGGACGGCGGAAGCAGCATGCTAGGGCTGACTGCGCTGGCGTTTCCAAGCCGCTCTCAGTCCCCAGCGATCCGCAGCACCGCTTCCAATGACATCGCCCCGTCATAAAGCGAGCGGCCGATGATGCACGCGGGCATCTGCATCTCCACCAGCTTTTGGACATCCGCCAGCGTCGTCACGCCGCCGCTGGCGACCAGCGGGATGTCGGTGGCCGCGGCCATTTCGGCCAGGCCTGCGAAGTTGGGACCTTGCATCATCCCGTCGCGAGCGATGTCGGTGTAGATGATCGCTGCGATGTTGGCGGTGCGGCGGCGGAGGTCTTGAGCCAGATCCGTCGCCCGCGTCTGGCTCGTCTCCAGCCAGCCGTCGGTCGCCACCATGCCATCGCGGGCATCGATCCCCGCGGCCAGTTTGCCCGGGTGGGCATCGCATTTCGCGGCGAACCATTCAGGTCGCTTCAGCGCCGCGCTGCCGACCACCAGCCGCGCCAGCCCGAGCGAGAGGAGCGCGTCGATCGCGGCGTCATCGCGGACGCCGCCGCCGAGTTGGCAGGGGACATCGACCGCCGCCAGAATCGCTTCGACCGCGCGGCGGTTGGCTGCTGGGTCGTCGCCGCGAGCCGCATCGAGGTCAACCAGGTGCAGCCGTTTAGCCCCGGCATCGACCCACCGCCGCGCCATCGCCGCCGGATCGTCGCCAAACACCGTTTGCCGGTCGTAGTCGCCTTGCTGCAGCCGCACCGGCTTGCCGTGACGTAAATCGATCGCTGGCCAAATCTCCACCGCTAGGTTCCTCTTCGTTCTGCTACTCGGACAAGTTCCACTGTTCGTCTCAGCTGATATCAGCCGCGCGGCGGCTATCGCGCGCGGCATCTCCAACGCCATCCGGCTGATTGGTACCCGGATTGGACCACTCCGCGTGCAAAATGCAAAGGCGTCAGTGGAAAGCGTCGCCTGAGCCCAAGAGACCGTTCGCGATGGTTTCTCAACAAACTTGCCGCGTATTGCAATCTGCAATACGATTGGTTTTCATGGGCGGTGTCAACTGCGGTGGGAGTGGAGAGTGTCATGTCGAAGAGTAGCTCGCTGATGGTCCGGCTGGACGATGAACTCAAGTCGTTGCTGAAGTCTGCGGCTGAACTGCGGCGAGTGAGCATCAGTGACTACGTTCGCAGCGTGGTCGCAGCGCAAGCTGCTCGTGAAGTCTCGGCAGCCAAGCAACAGACAATCGCGATGACCGCCGACGAGCAACTCGCATTTTGGAATGCTCTCGCAAGGCCGCCGAAACCCACTGAAGCTCAGCAAGAACTTGGGGCGATCATGCGAGGCGATGTGTGAGCGACGTCCGCTACCCGACTGGCTGGCGCATCGAACTGCTGACCAAGTCGCATCCGCGCAAGCGGTTTTGCTCAGGGCAAACGCAAGTGGATGCATGGCTCAAGCAGTCTGCCCTGCAAAGCCAGAGTAAGCACCTGAGTTCGACGAAGGTGCTCATAGACGCTGAGACTCGATTGGTCGGGTATTATACCCTTGCTGTGTCCCAGGTGGACTTCTCTGATTTACCTGGAGACCTTGCGAAGACGTTGCCGAAGCGACAACTGCCAGTTGCCGTCCTGGCATGGCTCGGCGTCGACGAAGAATACCAGGGGCAAGGACTCGGGCGGCGACTACTCGCCAGTGCGCTTCGCGATGCGTACGAAGCCTCGCATACCTTCGCGTTCATCGCCGTGATCCTCGATTGCGCCGACGCTGCATCGAAAGCGTTTTATCAACGGTTCGACTTCGCTGAACTCCCAGGCTACCCCCTGCGGCTTTACCTCCCCTTCAAGACGCTCGCCCAGATGATGAAGGTTTAGCCGCAGAGTGATCTCGTTCGAGCGTACGCTACTGCTGAGCGGTCGCGGCCGGGGCGGGCTTCGCCTCGGGAGCTTGGCCCAGCGGCCAGAGTTCATAACGGCGAACGAACATTTCGGCCAGTTCGGTCTGCAGCAGGATTTTGCCTTCGCTCGGCTGGATGTCGGACGCTTCGTTGACCGTCACGCCGTTGACCTTGATCAGCAGGTGATCGCCCTCGCAGATCACGTCCATCCGCGTCCATTGGCCAAACTCGCTCTCAACGTCTTGTTTGCCGCGGAAATCGATGGTGTCGGACCAATCCTCGTCGCGGCCCCACCAGTTGATCCGGCCGCTGCTGAGCGTCACCCGCTCACCGCCTTTTTTCCACACCCGCTCGCCATCGCGATCCCGGGTGATTTCGGTCGTCAGCGACACCGGCAGTGGCTCCCCGGTCTGCGGATCTTTGCCGCTCAGTACCAGGATGTCGCCGACGCCGCCTTCGATGATTTGGGCTTCGACCGACGCCATCCAGCGGCCGCCAAAACCGCCGTCGGGACCAAAGCAGTGCACCAACACGCCGGAGTCGCGGGCGCGATCCTTGCGGCTGTCCCAAGTCCGTTCACCCCATTTGAACTCGATGACTAAGTGGTAATCGCGGTAAGTCTGCTCGGTGATCAGCCCGCCCCAGCCGTCGCCGGAGATATGCAGCAGGCCGTCTTTGACCGTGAACACCTGACGCGGATCCTCATGGCCGGTGTCTTCGATATAGGTGTAGAACCCATCGAGATTCTCGCCGTTGAACAGCTTGATCGGCTCGTCCTTAGGGCTGATCGCCACCGGCTGGCTGGCTTCCGCGGCCTGATCGCTATCGAGCTGGCGCAGGTAGATGTTGCGAAACCACAGCGGGTTGCCATGATTCTGCAGCTCGATTTGGCCGCTCGGGTAGATCGGCTTGTCCCGCTCCCACACGTTTTCCATCACGACGTTGTCGGTCACCAGTTGCCCGTTGAGCTTCACCGTCACGCGGTCGCCGACCATTTTGACGTACAGCGTGTTCCACTGACCGGCCGGTTTGTCGGCTTTCACCAATGGGAAACGCGGGTTGTTCTGGTTATTCCACAAGGCGCCCGATCCCTTGTCGGCTCCGTGACGGAAGTACGGCTCATACTCGGTGTCCCAGAGCTGGACTTGGGGGCTGCCGCGGAGGTAGATGCCGCTGTCGCCGCCGGGCGAGATTTTCCAGTCGACATACATTTCGAAGTCGCCGTAGTCCTCTACCGTGCAGAGGCTGGCGCCCTTGCCATCGAACGCCAACGCCCCGTCGACCACCTTCCAGTGCGCCCGCATTTGCTCATCAGCCTGCTGTTGGGCTGCGGCGAGTTGCTCAGGCGACATCGCTGCCCGCGCGGCAGGACTGGCCACCAAGCCCTTCCAGCCGCTGAGGTCTTGGCCGTTGAACAGCGCCACAAACCCGTCGGGCGGCTGCGGAGCGGTCTGAGAGGCGTCCGCGGCGAAGGCGGGCAGGTGCGCGGCCAGCGCCAGCGTCCCAAACAACAGAGCAGGAAAAAGTCGTCGCGTGATGTGCATGAGCCATTTGTTCCAAGGTGGGAGGGTCAAACCAGTTGCCCAGTTTACTCGCCACCCGTCGCGGCAACACACCCCACTGCGGCGATGTCGCGTTTTGCAGCAGAGTTGCTCAGCCGTTTGCCGCTGGAGAATCGCCCTCGCCTTTCGCGAGTTTGCCGTGGTGGTACGTGGCGACGTGGCGGTAGGGATGCATTAGATCCGAATTGTCGAAGATCATGACGCGGGGCAACTGCTCGATCGCACGCCTGAGATTGGCCTGAATTCGTTCAAACCGTGTGATCAGCTTTTCATCAGGTACATCGTGTCCCCCTTGGCTGACGCGCATCGATACTCGATCAATGGATGTTTCTACATTGGGGATCTGAATGAAGACCAGTACCACTTCGTAGCCAGCCTCAGCCAAGGTGGCAAGCTGAGCAACTTTGTCGCCCACTGGGTCAGATAGGACCGTCTCAAAGATGAAGCTCTCGTTGCGAGCCAGCAGAGCATCGCGAACTGCGGACGCCGCATCGGCCGCTTCATAAGCCGTGAGCTCCAACTCGTCGGCAAGCACGTCTGCATTGACAAAATGCAAGCCGGAATCGGCCAAGTGAACATGATAAAAGGTGGTTTTCCCTGATCCGTTTGCACCGGCGAGAGCCACTACGATTGGGCGTCGATCGAGAAACGAGAAATCGTGTGTCACGGCTGGCAGGGTTCGAACACGCGATTCACGAATCGGCCGACTGTTTCCGTGCCATCTGCTTCGATCCGCCGCAACAGGTTTGCCTGACCTGGAACCGGTTCGTAATGCGGGAAGGGTTGCGTCTGCAAATAATGCTTCACGCGTTGCCGGCCGGTCACGGAATCAACATCAGCGACCGCTTCGGACAGCGAGCGTGTGGCGCCGGCACGTCGCAGGGCCAAGGCCTGATCGCCCCGCAAAAGAGGTTCGAGCGAGCGTCCCAGTTGAGCCCAAAACTCAATCTGTCCGGCAATCGAACGCTCAGACAGCTCCGCAGTGAACCTTGCATCACCAACGAGCTCGTCGGATAGTTTTACTGGTTGGCCCATGAACCCTCTCCTTTTTCGCATGGTAGCGTTTTGCTACCCGCTAGGCAAGAACTGTGGTTCTTGCCATGACCATGGCTCGCGGTGATCCTCAGCACGCGGCCCTGTGGCGAGGAGGAGGGACGCGCCGTTCACTGCAATTTAGGGTTGTCGCGGTGCCGCGTGGCATCACGGCGGGTTTTCTTGGCGAGATTCCGCTGCATCGCTGCCTGCAGATCGATGCCCGACTGGTTGGCCAAGCAGACGACCACGAACAGCACATCGGCGAGTTCATCGGCCAGTTCGCCCGGCGGCTCCCCGGGCTTGCTCGACTGCTCGCCGTGCGTGCGGGAGAGAATCCGCGCGACTTCGCCGACTTCCTCGACGAGCTGCGCCAGATTGGTCAGCTCACCAAAATAACGCACGCCGACGGAGCGAATCCAGTCGTCGACGAGCGTCTGTGTGTGCCGAATCGTCCACTCGGAAGCGGGCGATTCGGGTGGCGGCTCGGCGTCAGGCGGCTGGGCGGTCATTGCTGCAGAATGACGTACGTGCCGCTTTTGCCAGCCACCGCAATATCGACTTTGCCATCGCCGTTGAGGTCTTCCGCGACAATTTGCAATCCGGTGCCGACGCGTTCTTGGTCGATCACAAACCGCTTGAACTGCAATGTTTCGGGGTTCCACTTGTAGTAGAACAAGCACGGCGGGTCTTGGCCGCCGGGATCGCCTCCGTTGTGAGCGTAGTAGCGTTTGCCGGTAATCAACTCATCCTGGCCATCGCCGTCCAGATCGGCCCACACCAGCACGTGCGGCTGGCTGAACCCGCGGTCGATCAGATGTTCTTTCCACTGGATCTTGCCGTCTGCATCGGCGCCGAGATTTTGCCACCAAAACAGACCGAAGTTGTGGCCGTAGCCGAAGATCAGATCGTTGCGTCCATCGCCATCGAGGTCGCGGACGAGCATCGGCAAGCTCGCCTGTAGGTCCCAATCGCGATGGAACTTCCAAGGCTGGTTCCAGGGATCCGACGCCGGCTGCTCATACCAACCTTCACCGACCAGCACATCGGCGCGACCGTCGCCATTGAGATCACCGACGCCGATCCCGTGCCCGTTGGCCTGTTCGCCCAGGGTGGCTGGCACCATTTTGACGATCGCACCGTTGGGCTGAGGCGGGCAATCGACGAGTCGCCAAACTCGCGTCGGCACGCCTTTTCGCCAACTGTTGACCACCCACTCCGGCCGACCGTCACCATCGACATCGACCATCAATTGGCCTTCGTTGGTCGAGTCGCCGGTATCGACCAGCACATGCTTGGGCCAAGTCTGCCCCAAGCGCAGCGGTTCGGGACCAGGGTTTTCGTACCAGTGGACTTCGGTCGGGATGAACGAGCCGGCGATCACGTCGAGCCGGCCGTCGCCGTTGACGTCGTAGAGGAAATCACCATTGCTTTGCAGGTAACCGTTCCAGTCCTCGATCGCGCGCAGCGGCCGCGCCACCCACTCACCGCCCTTGTACCAGTTGCGACCGGCGGTCAGATCGATCTTACCATCGCCATCGATGTCGCCCGCGGCAATGCCTTCATTGGCGTCGACAGCCAGCGGGATGATTTGGAAACGCAGCGCCTCAGACGGTTGGTCAGCAGTCGCCTGGGCCGCCGCGAGCGTCAGGCAGGCGAGCAGGGCTGCTGGGGTGAGGGTAGAAGTAGGCCAGATGAAGTTCATAGAAGCTGTTCCGCCTGAGAGGAGCGAACGGTCGGGGGTGGGATTGGATGGAGCAGGTAAGAGTTTAACCTCGGACGCAGCCGATTTCTTGGGCCGCCGCCGCTGAGCGGAGGATCAACGGCGAGCAATCAATCGCTCGGCGGCCGGTTTTCCAGTTGCTCAATCACCTCGCGGCAGCGGCTGGCGACATCATTCACATCGTCGCGATCATCTGGCTTGAGGAACAGCGCGGCTTGTTCGTCGCGATCACGTACCAAAAACCACTGCGGCGTCGTGACCACCTGCGCAGCCCGCGGCGAGCGGGTGACCACTTGCGGCGTGTACTCAGCGGCCAGAGCGGCGTCCGAACCGGGCGGCGGGCTATCGGTCAGGCTTGCCCAGACTGCGGCGCTCGGCTGCTGCGCACCCGGCAGAAGGTACGAAAACGCGGAGGGCAGTGCGATCAACTCGGGCCAACGCAGCGGCGGTTGACCTGGGGCGTGCAGAATCAGCGGAACCTGGATTTGCGGGCTGCGCAGCGGGCCGGCGCCATGACCGATCCAGCCATTTTGGCCGAGCGACATGCCGCTGGTCCCGATCACGGCGATCCCGATGTTCGGGTCGAGTTGCCCAGCCAACTCCTGAATCCACTGCACTACGTGATCGACCAGCCGCACCTGGCAGCCGTAGGTCTGCATCCAGGACGTGACCCAGTCAGGATGATCGTCGACGGCGATTTGGTACCGCGGCGGCTGCGTCGTGTCCTGCAGCGGCGGTGGGGTATCTAAGGTTTCGCCGGGCTCTTCACCGCCATCATCCCAGTGCTCCGGGTCACTCGGATCGATCGGTTCGTCGTCTTCGTCCAGATCTTGAACGGGAAACAGCCAGCGCGGGGCATCCCAGTGTCGCGCCAGAAAATCGCTGTGCAGCCACAGCACCGACCAATCCGGCGTGTGCCCTGCAGCAACCGGTTCATCGAGGGCCGGCTGCAGGCGTTCCAGCAGCGTCATCGCCAGATGAGCAAACGCGGTCGATTCGACTTCGTCGGCCGGCTGATCGACCACTTGCCAGTCCACGAGCGTGCAGGCATCAAAGCCGGCCTGAGTGGCGATCGTTGCGACGTGGTCGGCGCGTTCCGGGTGGGCCAGATCGCGGAGCGCAAACAGTTCCACCCGGCCATGGCGGCGGCACCTCTGCACCCAGCTCTCGCCGTCGACATCGGCGGTCCAGCATCGCTGCAGGGTTTCGCTCGGATCGTCGCTCGGGACGATCACGCGATCCCAAGTCGTCGCCTGGGCAGCCAGCCGGTCGAGATTCGGCGTGCTGTTCCACGACGAGCCATACGGGCCCAGCGCCAGATTGGCCAGCGCGTCGAGCGAAATCACGATCCAGCGTTCAGGCATACTCCGAGGCTTTGAATCTTTGTAAAAGTCAGCACAGGAAGCAGGCGAAAGCCTGAACTCCAACCAGAGGCAAACGCCATCAGACCTTGGCGGGCTGACGCTTCTTGGGCTTGTAGATTTCGGTGGCGGTGCCGAAGTGGACTTCGCCAGCGTTCATCAAGGTTTCGCTCAACGTCGGGTGCGGGTGCACCGACTCAGTGATGTCGTGGACTTCGCAGCCCATCTCGATCGCCAGCACCGCTTCGGCGATCAATTCCCCAGCCCCGGAGCCGACGATCCCGCAACCGACGACCCGCTGCGTCTCTGGATCGACGAGCCATTTGGTCAGCCCTTCCGTGCGCCCCAGTGCTTGGGCGCGACCGCTGGCCGCCCAGGGGTAGACGACGACTTCGACCTTGCGGCCGAGCCGTTTGGCTTCTTCTTCGGTGAGTCCGGCCCAGGCGATCTCGGGATCAGTGAACACGACCGCGGGGATCGCGGTTTTGTCGAACGCCGCCGGTTTGCCAGCGATCACTTCGGCCGCGACGCGGCCTTCATGCGTCGCCTTGTGCGCCAGCATCGGATCACCGGCGACATCACCGATGGCGAAGATGTGCGGATCGGCCGTGCGCTGTTGTTGGTCGCAGACGACGAAGCCGCGTGCGTCCACTTGCACCTTGGTGTTTTCCAGCCCCAGACCACGCGTTACGGGCCGGCGGCCGACGGAAACGAGCACGCGGTCGAAGCGTTCGTGCCCGAAGCGACCGGGGCCTTCAAACGTGACTTCGACTTGGTTGTCGACTTCGGCCACCGAGCCGACTTTGGTATTCAGATAAACGCGGCCTTCCATCAACGCTTCGATGCGTTTGGCCAACGGCTTGACCAAGTCGCGGTCGGCACCGGGCAGCAGGCCTTCGCTCAGTTCGACAACGGTGACTTTCGAACCGATCTGGGCATACACGCTGCCCAGTTCCAGCCCGATGTAACCGCCGCCGATCACCAGCAGCGAATCGGGAATGTCTTGCAGCGCCAGCGCGCCGGTGCTGTCCATCACCCGCTCGCCGCCAGCGGCAAACGCCGGCGGCATTGCCGGGACGCTGCCGGTGGCCAAGACGCAGTGGTCGAACGTCAGCCGGCCGTCTTCGGGAATGCTCGAGCCTTCTTGATCATCGACCGGCTCCAGCTTGAGCGTCGTGCTGTCGATGAACGAACCGCGAGCGCGGATCACCTTGACCCCCCGGCGTTTGGCAAGATTGGCCAAACCGCCGGTGAGGTTGCTGATCACCTGGTCCTTGCGTGCGCGGAGTTTGTCGATGTCGACTTTTGGCTTATCCGCGAAGGCGACACCCCAGTCGTGACGCAGTTCGTCGACTTCGCCAATCACCTTGGCGACGTGCAACAACGCCTTGCTGGGAATGCAGCCGCGCAGCAGACAGGTACCGCCGAGCCGTGAGTCGGCCTCGACGATGACGACATCCATACCCTCGTCGGCAGCCAAAAAAGCCGCCGCGTAACCGCCGGGACCACCGCCGAGGACAACAACCGCACAATGCATAGAGGACGACCTTATCGGCTGAGGAATTCGACGACGCTGTTAGCGTCAACCGGCAAGCTGATATCGCTTGGCCCGGGCGCCCCGAGCACGGTCGCCTTGAGGTTTTCGCTGTCCAGCGATACCCAGTCGAGCGTATCCGGCGGCTGGTTAGCGATCACACCGCGGTACAGGTTCTTCAGGTTTTCGCGGCCCGTGACTTCGACCACATCGCCGGGCTTGAGCAGGTAACCGGGCTTGGTGACCTTGACGCCGTTGACGCGGAAGTGGCCGTGCGTGATTCCCTGGCGAGCCTGCGGGCGGGTTTTGGTGAAACCGACGCGGCGGACCACGTTATCCAACCGGCGTTCGCAGGTCAGCAGCAACATTTGGCCGGAGTTGCCGGCGCGGTGCGAGACCAATTCGAAGTAGCGGCGGAGCTGGCGTTCGCCCAGCCCGTAATAGTGCTTGACCTTTTGCTTTTCAGCCAAACCCGCACCGTAGTTGCTCGGCCGGCGACCGCCACGGGTGTGCATCCCCGGAGGCGAGGTGCGGCGATCAGCAGCCCGAGTGGCTCCGGCATTTTCATACAGCATCGCGCCGAGTCGGCGGTTCACGCGCGCCTTCGGCCCAGTGTAACGTCCCATCTTCTGTCTTTTCCTTTGTTGTTCGCCAGTCGCAGCACGACCGACGAGCCGGACCGACCACTGCCAGGAGCAGCTCAGACGATCCCACCACGGCGCGATCCTAGGAAAACAGCGGACACACTCCGCCGTCGGTCGCACCTGATTTCAACCTTTGGGTCAATCCGCGTCGCGCTGAGGACAGCCGACACGCCGCGCGATCGTGAAGCTGATTTTCGGGCCCGAAAGCCTCAATGTTCAGCCCACGCTGCGGCGGGTACGGATCAACCGGCGCCAAAGTGTCGTCGCTGAGACGGCTTTTGGCAAGACCAACGGCGGAGTCAGGGCAAAGCACAGTGAATGAACAAGGACGGCAATCGAGTTTCGCCGCGACAAATCTCTCCAGCGCTGATTGGACTGGAAGATTTGGTGAGCGGCCGCACGACTCGTGCCGTTGCGTTAACGCGCTTAACGACAGGGCGAGAGCCACCCCCACGAAGTGGCGGTTCGGTTAGAATCTCCAGTGCTAGTGACGCCACCTCGAAATGGGGTGAACTTTGAGGAACTGGGGCGACTCTGCGAAGAACAACCCTCGTGCCCCCTTTTCGGATCGTGATTGAATCTTGTCCTGACCGAACTCAGTTTTCCACAGGAGTTCCGCCGTGAACCAAGGCCCCACTGCTTCGGAAGAGCGACCTGACGCGCCGCTTAAGTCGGCTCGTGCGGCTGCACGCCAACCCGATGCGGCGCGACGCTCGCAGGCCCTGCGGCTAGCCGGTAAACAAGGCCGCTGCGGACAGTTGCTCGACGCGCTGCAGACGCTTCACCAGCTCGGCCCGCTGCGGAATTGGACCGGTGCGGAACGCGTCGAAGTCGCCTGGATCATTCGCGAACTCGGGGCGCCGCGGTTGGCTCTCTGGCACATTTTGAAGGCCTACCGCGAGGCGCCGCAGTCGCTTGCGGTCCGCAATGCGTACGCGTCGGAGATGCTCACCGACCGCGGGCCGCTGGAGACGCTGGAGTTCCTGCAAGCCAATCCTCGGCCGACCGCTAGCGATCGCACGATTGAGCGGCTGCACTGGATGTGGTTGTTCGCGATCGCCTACGTGACGCTCCGCGATTTTTCGGCCGCCAGCCGCTGCATCGAACAGATGGAAGCGGTCGGCAAGCGGGCAGACATCGTGTGGTTTGTCCGCGCCAACCTGTTGGAGCGGCAGGATCGTTATGACGCAGCGCTGCAGGCGATCGACCGGGCGATCGAGCTCAAAGCTGGCCGCCGGCCGATCCAATACAAGTCGCACCTGCTGACGCTGCGCGGCCGTGACGACGAAGCGTACGCCTTGTTGCAAGCGGCCGACGGGCGGATGCAGGTCGGCGGGTTTGCCTGGCAGATGGCGTTGATCGATTACGAGCGCCGCGACTACGCGGCCTGCCAGCGGATGCTGCAGCGGTTTGAGTCGCTGACGCCGCTGCGCGAGCGATCCTTTGGCGACTTGTTCCTACTGTTCCGAAGCGAGCTAGCGCGGCGGCTAGGGGACGACCAAGAAGCGATCCGTTACGCCAGTCAAAGCCGGTCGGCGCGGGGACGCGAAATTGCCGCGATGCTCGCCGACCCACAGCGGCTGTCGCGCACCGACAAAATCTTGCCTGTCCCCTTTATCCGCCAGCACGAGATGACGTGCGGACCGGCGACGCTGGCGGCGGTGAGCGTCTATTGGGGACAACCAGCGGAGCATTTGGAAGTCGCTGAAGAAATCTGTTACGCCGGCACCACGACGCATGCCGAACGCAAATGGGCAGAGGCCAATGGCTTCACAACCGCCGAGTTCACGATGACCGAAGCGGCGACCGAAGCGCTGATCGAGCGCGAGATTCCCTTCACACTGGTCACGCGCGGAGCCGGCTACGCACACCTGCAGGCGGTGATCGGCTATGACGGCCGGACCGCAACCGCGCTGATCCGCGATCCTTACCACCGCACGCGTGGTGCGGTCGGAATGGCCGAGCTGTTGCAAGACCAAGCCCCGCATGGTCCGCGCGCGATGGTGATGGTGCCGCGCGACGAGGCCGATCGCCTCGCTGGACTGGAGTTGCCCGACGCGCCGCTGCACGATTTGCTGCACCGGTTCGACGGTGCCCTGATCGAGCATCGCCGCGATGACGCGGTGGAGGCGCTGCGGAAATTGACCGCAGCGGCCGCTGACCACCGCATCACCCTGCAGGCGCGCCGGCAACTGGCGCTGTACGACGGCGATGAAGTGGAAATGCTGGCGGCTGTGGAACAGTTGCTCGAACAATATCCCGACGAAGCTTCGTTCCAACTGACTCAGGTCTCGCTGCTCGGTGCGCTGGGGCGGCAGCACCACCGACTCGCCCGCTTGCGAGAACTGGTCGCCCGGCCGCAGCCGCACCCGTTGTTGATGTTACAGCTCGGTGAAGCGCTCAGCCAAGACGGCCGCCAGCGCGCTGAAGCGGAGCGTCTGATTCGCATGGCGATCCGCCGTGGCCCGACGATGGCCCGCTCCTATTTGGAACTCGGCGACCTGTGGTTTACCTGCGGACGCCGCCGCGAAGCGCTGCGGGCGTATCGGTTTGCAGCCGCGCTGGAGGAAACCGATGAGTTGCTGGCGACGCGCTACTTTGACGCTGCGGTGCTGACCGGGCATGGCACCGAGGCGCTGCGTTGGCTGAGCAGCCGGTTCAAGCGGCTGGGCGGCAAGAGCCGGCAACCGGCGGTCACGCTGGCAGCGGCGCTGGTGCGGCAACGACGCCACTCCGAAGCGTTGACGGTGCTCGATGAAGCGCTGCAGCGGCGTCCGCACGATGCGGAACTCAAACTGTTCGTCGCGCAGACGCTCGCAGATATCTCGAGCGAGCACTGGCCGCGCGCTGAAGAGCTATTGGCTCAGGCGCGGAACTTGGCCTCGGAACGCCAGTGGCGTTCCACGGCTTCTCAGTTGTGCATGTTGCAGGGCGATTGGCAGGCGGCGCGCGAGCATCTGCTGCAGTTGCTGCCGCTGAGTCCGATGGCGGTGCCGCTGCATGAGTCGATCACCGAACTGACGGCGCAGATCGAAGGTCCCGATGCGGTGATTGAGCACTGGCGCGATGCCGCAGCGAAGTTCCCGCACCACCTGCCGCTGCAGGAGCGGTACGCGATCGCCCTGCGTGATCGTCCGCTGGAGGACGTGGGGCCAGTGCTGGAGAAAATCATCAGCCACAATCCCGAGAATGCCTGGGCCCATCGCGAGCTTGCGCAGCACCTGCTCAGCGCCGGGCAACTCGACGCCGCTGCGGAGGAAATCGACCGCGCCGAGACGCTGGCGGCGGACCACGATTTTACCGTGCTGCTGCGCGCCACGCTGGCGCATCGCCGAGGCGACCCGCAGCAGGCCAAGCAGGTTCTGCGCGAGCTGATCGCCCGCGATGTCAATCATGATGCTGCGGTTCAACGGCTGCTGGCACTTTGCCAAAACGCCGACCAGGTTCGCGAGGAATTGCAGTGGCTGATCGCCCAGATGCAAGCGGCCACGATTACCGGCGAGGTGCTGCTGATCTACCGCGACCAGGCCGAAGCCCTGTTGCCTAAAGAAGAGGTGCTGCAAACGCTTCGCGATGCCCTGGCCGCCCGCGGTGACCTGTGGCCAGCACATCAAGCGGTGATTCGCCAGTTGACGCACATGCAGCGCATCGACGAAGCGACGGCTGCGGCGGCCGAAGCGACTGATCGCTTTCCGCTGGAACCGGCCGCTTGGTTCGAGCGTTTTCAGGTGGCGGTCGCAGCGGCCGATCATCAGGCTCAGCGAGCGGCGCTTGAACGCGTGCGTCTGCTGCGGCCGGGCAATCCGCTGGCGCTCCGCGCCTTGGCGGAACTCGACGCCACGCTGGGCGATTACGCCTCGTCGCGGCAGTTGCTCGAAGAGCTCGTCGCCAAGCAACCGCTCGATCCGGTCAATCGCGGCTACCTGGGGCACTGCCTGCTGGAACTCGAGCAATTCGATGCGGCGCTGGCCCATTTTGAGCAGGCGGCTCGCTTGGCACCGGAGTATGAGTTCGCCTGGGAAATGATGTCTCGCACCGCGTCCCAACTCGGCAAAACCGATCATTGCGAACACGTCGCGCGGAGCCTGACGCAGAGCCATCCGCACGAGACCGCCGCCTGGATACACCTGGCGTATCGGCTCGCCGAGCGCGGTGATTATGCCGACGCATTTGCCTGCTTGGACCAGGCACAGCGACAGGATCCCTACCGCGAATCAATTCACATCGCACGCAGCCGCTTTCATATCAACGAGGGTGATTATGAGGCGGCGCTGGCAGCACTATCGCCTCCGGTCTATCAGGAAGCGCCGCCCACGCTGCTGCTCCAGCGAACTCAATTGATGTGGGACTTGGGACAGCAGGATGCTGCTTATGAGTTAGTTACACAGACCGCTTACAACGATCCGGCTTTAATCGCAGCCTGGCAACGCCTGCAACAGTGGGCGATGATCCGTGGAGATCGCGATCGCGCTGCCGAGGCGATCGAGCATCAAGTCGCTGCCGATCCGTATCATCCCGACGTACTTGACACTGCCGCCGGGGCGCTGGCCGACTTGCAAATGAGCGACCGGGCGATTGAGTTATTTCGCCGTGCCATCGAGATTGCGCCGAGCTACACCGGCAGCCGCTGCCGGTTATTCGACCTGCTCGTCGAACGCGAGCAGTGGGAGCAGGCTGCCGCGGTAGTCAGCGACCTGGGGCGAATGGACGACCATCCCGCCGTGATGGCGCGGCGGCTGCAAGTCGCCGAACATCACCAAGATCGACCGGCTCAAGACCAGGCGATCGAAGCGATTTTGCAATCCTCTCCGATCAACGGCTGGGCGCTCGATCAAGCCGCTGAAGTGATGACGCGGCAACAGCGCCGCGACGAACTGATCCAGCGGATCGAGCAGGCCATCCAGAGCGCCATCGCACCCGCCGAACAAGCCGCTGCGAACCTTGATGGAGCCGGCACAGCGGGCGAGGAAAGCAGCACAGGCATCGCAGCGCCCGGCACCGACCACAGCGAGACGCTTGGACCACTTGGAAGGAAATGGGCGGAGCTACGCCTGAGTGCAAGCAAGCCGAGCCGCGTGACACTTGAGCAGGTCGAAAGTCAAATCCGCACCTGGGCAACGCATCCGTGCGCACAGGCCAAAGAAGCCGGCCGCGCGGCGCTGACGATGCTGGTTGAATATTTGCGGACCCAGGCCAGCGTGTACCGGTTTTACCAGTTCCTCAACCGCAACCGGCAATGGCTGCGCGCAGACAACGGCTGTTGGGGGACCATCGCGTATGCGTTTGCCGCTTCTCCGACCCGTTTTTCTAAGTCACAGATGAAGGACTGGATCGCCGACTATCAAGATCGCGGCCTGGAGCAAGCTTGGGTCTACACCAATGTACAAGAGATCTTGCGGCTGACCGGGCAGCGGGCCGCCGCGGTGGCTGCCGTGCAACATGCTCTGGCCTTGCCGCCAGACGTGATGCGCTCGCAACTCGCCCTGTGGGCGACTCACGATTGCTTGGTCGCGGGAGATCCACGCCGAGCGCTGCATCATTTCATGCAAGCGGCCAGATATGAGGATTTGATCGGCACCGATCGGCTGATGCATGTGTGGGTGGAATCGGTCTTGATGCTGGTCCAGTCCCCTGACCGATGTGCGACCTTTGCAGACGTCCGCCGCCGGCTGGCAGCGATGGATCTAAAAATGTCGTACTTCAATGAACAGCCGGTCTACCGTCCGGTCTACATCGCGACCTTGCGCTTGATCGCCGAATGGGTCGGCACCGCCCGAGCGCGGTGGTGGGCACGCGTGAAGCGCATTCGGCTCTTCCTCGGCTACTGAGCCGCCTAGCTAAGCAGCACAGAATCCAGTATCCAGAAACATTCCATCAGCCGGCACGCGTTAGCGTCCGGTTCTCGCTTTCTAGGCCTGGCGACCGCCACACCCGCCGGGGGCCGCACCGCATCCTCCGTGATGAATTAGATCCCGAGCACACCCAGCATGACGACGATGGTCACCGCTTCGCGATACCAGATCGGTCGGACGGAGAAAATATCGGCGATCAAGCGGTTCCAGACCTCGCGCACAAAATAAGCTGATATCAACATCACGACCAGATACCGCAGGAAGTCGACGAGCGTCGTCAGCACGAGCCCTTCGATGGGCACCGTCTGCGCCTCCGCAGTCAGTGCGAACGTGACCACCCCATACAAAGCGGAATACAGAATCAGCAGAGTATTAAAGGAGTTCGTGATTCGCGGCGTAGGCTGCATGATGTCTCGCGGAATCAAGTGGCAATGAGGACATGCCGCACGAAATGCGTCGGCCAATGCACGTCAGAACACGATGCTCCAGTGAGATCAGATTGTGCTGATCGGGCGGCCACCGATCAACCTTGACTTCCGGAAAGGCGCGATCGGCGGTTCCGCGCTCAACGCCTGATTACCCGCGCCCTTTTAGGTTCGAACTACTTCGACCATTCACCAGCAGACCGACAACGACAATCCCAGAGTCGGTAATGTCGTAGTAGATTACTCCAGTAAACTTCGGCATACGTTTCGGGCGATAGCCGGACTCGTCTATCGAACAATGCAGCGCAACACTCGGTAGCCCGCTCGCGATCGTGAAGAAAAGATCAACAAATTCATCACCTAGCCCGACTCGCTTTTCCTCGCACCAGTCCCGAGCAGACCGCAAGTCAAGATAAACTTCGTCAACAAGTCGAACGTTCATTCTTCCCGATCAGAGTCAAATCGGCGACGGAGCTCGTCGAGAGTCATGGCCGTTTCTGGATTCAGTCGATAATGTTCCATCCTGCGATCAAATTCTGACTTGATTTCCGAGCTTGGTGTCGAAACTGCGTTCTCAGGTAGCGAATCCCAGATCGCCTGAGCAACACGAAGGCGCTCGGAAACGGGTAAAGATGCAGCGTCGATGATAAGCTGTTCAGCGGTCACTGGAACCTCCTTGAGTTGATGTCATGTACCGACATTGTACCCAGGGCGGCAACGCAAGTCACTCGCATTTAAATGCGGATTGCAAAACCGGAGTCTATTGGAATCCAGGCGGGCAAGGAAACGATTTGGCGCCGCAGGAAAATCCGCTACTTGAAAAACGCAGCTACACGGCCTTCATTGCAATCGATGGTTATTCAACGAACTCCGGGATCTCGCGCGTCGAGTGGTCCCAAACCTCAGCGTTTGACACGATGTCGCGAAACCGATTGAGCTCATGCTCCGTCGGAAGTTCATCGTGCGGCTCCCAGACTGCAAGTATTTCTTGGCCGCCAGATGCGGTTGGACGAAGGCCGTAGTCAAGTTTCCACAGTGCTCGATGATCGTTGAAGCGTCGATTTCGAACGATACTCGCGATGGCAAAACCGTGCTCAGAGGACGCAACCACCAACAGCCGTTCATCACCAGGAACTGGGTTCTGAGGTATGATCGGGTTTGGCAGCGTATTGAACGTCCAATTGTCATAGCCTAGCTCGCTTGCGATTTCACTCATACGCATCTTGTAGGCGACGTAAGAGGTCGCGCAGTAGATTGCGAATCCGGCAAGACAAATGGCGAACAACGCAAGAATATGATGCCGTATTTTCATCTGTCTCCCCAATAACTTGCCATCACCTGTGCTTGCGGCGCAAAACTGCGCCTGTCAAGCAGCCCGTTATGAGTCATTCGGTGTAACACTTCATCCCGAAGGGATTGAAGCGATTAGCCGGCGGTCGAGCGCAGCGAACACCGCCGGAAAGCTGGAGGCGCTGCGGCTAACCGAAATCCAGACCGGTCATGGTGGAGGTGCCGGAGGCAAAGCGATCGGTCTCCAGCCCGACCTGCTGCAGCAAACTGACGAACAGATTGGGCAGCGGATAATTGTTCTTGCGACTAAACGCCAAGTGTTGACCATGTTTAAAACTGCCGCCGCCCAGGAGCACCGGCATATTCTGATTGCTGTGGTTTGACCCGTTACCGAGGTTGCTGGTCAGTAGAACCGAGGTGTGATCGAGCAGGTTGCCGTGTTGGTCTTTGACCGAAGCCAGCTCGCGGAGGAACTCGCCCCAGGAGGCGACGATCTCGGCTTCGACGATCGCCAATTGTGCGAGTTTGGTTTCGTCCAGCCCATGATGGCTCAGCGCATGGTAGCCTTCTTGCACCCCAGGCAGTGGAATCACTCCGCCACTGCCGCCGAGGTGGTAGCTGATGAAGCGGGTCGAATCGGTTTGCAAAGCCAGACGGATCAGGTCGCTCATCAGCTTCTGTTGGCCGATGAAGTCGTTGCGGTTGGTGATGTCGACCGGCTTGGCGCGATCGACTTTTGGCTTGGGCCGATGCGCCCAAGCTTCGCTTTCTGCCAATCGCTGCTCGAGTTCACGGACGCTGGTGAAGTAGGCGTCGAGCCGATCGCGGTCCGCCGCTCCCAGCGATCCCACCAGGCGTTTGGTGTCGTCGGCGACCAAGTCCATGATGCTGCGGCCCTGGGCCACCCGCGCCGCCTGCTGGGCCCGCTGGTCCGGCGTGTCGTCGATGAACAGTTGGCGGAACAGACGTGAGGGTGACGATTCGGCCGGAATCATCGCTCCGCTATCGGTGTAAGACGGGCTGAAGCTGCCGGAGTTGCTCAGCACCAGCGACGGAAACCGCGTTTCTCCGCCGAGATGCTTCGCCATCATCTGCTCAAGCGAGATCGTGTTTTTCGCTTTACCCGAGCTGCCGACAGGGTTGGCCGTCAGCAAGCTTGCCTCGGCGCGGTGGCCGCCGGTCACGCCGGGGTGCGACGTTCCCGAGATCACGGTGTAGCGGTCGCGGAGATCCTCCAGCGGCTGCAGGTAGCGGCTGGGTTGGTAATTTCGCCCCGCTTCGGCCGGATTGAGGTTGTCGCCGACTAAGCCCAGCCCGAGGGTCATCGCCACGAACCGTCGCGGCGGCGAAGCAGGGGCCTCGGATGCGCCCGCCTTTTCCATCGCCGAGAGCCAAGGGAGGCTCAGCGACACGCCGGCGCCTTTCAACAGGGTGCGCCGATCGAGCTGATGATTGAGAAATGTCCCGGAGAGCGATTGCATGCGATTCTCGCGATTCACTTGGTGAGAAAGAGTGGGCTGGTAGCAACCGATTCAATGAGTGAGCGGAAACCGAACTCGCTAGCCGACGACTGGTCAACGATCTGCTCGATCGGCTCCAAGTCGGCAAAGCGGACGGTTGCGCCGGTCCCATAAGTGACCAGCTTTTCGGCCACCCCATGAGCCAGACGTCGCGGCTGCCGCAGGATCAACTGTTTGAACTCTGCGACATCGGCAAACGCGGCCCCATCCGGCAGCACATGACTGGGATCGACCCGCAAGCGTGGCGACTTGCCCCCCGCGCCGACCAGGCGGTAAACATCCCGCCACTTACCTGAAGGGTCATAATTTTCCAGCGCAAAGCCTGGCGGATCCATCTTCACATGACAAACCGCACAGGAACTCACGGAGGTGTGCTGGGCGAGCTGTTCGCGAATGGTGGTCGCCCCACGGATGTCCGGCTCAATCGCCGGCACGTTTTGGGGCGGCGGAGCGATCGGTTGCCCCAGCAGTCGCTCAGAAACCCACGCGCCGCGGATTACCGGTGAGGTGGTGGTTCCATTGGCCGTGACCTTCAGGATCGCTCCCTGAGTGATCAACCCGCCGCGGCGATCCTGCGGACGCAGGTTCACCCGTCGCACCGCATCACCGCTGACTCCCGCAATCCCGTAAAACCTCGCCAAACGACTGTTCAGCAGAGTGAAGTCAGAGTCGATCAAATGCGAAACGCTCAGGTTTTCATCGAGCATCTTTTGCAGGTAGTGATGCGTCTCCTGCAACATCGAGTACTGCACCAGCGTGTCGAAATCACGATACAGCCGAGGATCAGGCTCCGTAAAATCGATCAGACTCAGGTCGAGCCACTGCTCTGCAAAATCCTTCACAAAATCAGCGCCGCGCGGATCCGCCAACATCCGCCGCACCTGGGCGCGGATGACCTGCGGATCTTGCAATTGCGAACCGGCCGCCAGTTCCAGCAGTGTCGCATCGGGCAGCCGGTTCCACAGGAAGTAGCTCAGCCGTGAGGCGACCGCATAGTGATCGAGCCTGCCAGGTGACTCGGTGAAGTAGAGGAACCGAGGCGAGCAGAGCAGCGTCCGGTAGCCGCCCCGCAGCGCGTCGGCTAGCGGCTGCCCCTGGTCGAGCGCCTGATGCACGGCGACGACATAGGGTTCAAGTTCAGCGTCGGTCGTCGGTCGCCGAAACGCGCGCTCGGCAAACGCCTGTATCAACCGGGCCGAGTCGGCTTTGGGGTCCCGGCTGCGGAGCCGCAGCCCTTTTTTGGGATGGAGGTCGTAGCGGAGGTCGCCAAATAACCGCTTGACGATCGCCGCGTCGTCGGGCCCCTGGTGAATCCGCTCCATCCGCACCCAGTGCAATGCCACGCCCGGGACGTTCTGTGGCTCGCCTTCTCCGGCTCCCACCTGGCCGCCGTTGAACCGCGCCATCGGCAGCGTCGCGTCGGCGGGGCGGACCTCAACCCGGTGTCCAGCGGGCAGCCAGCCGACGAAACTCCATTCCTGCGGCATTTCGGTCGCTTCAAACCCACCGATCGTCTGCAGCAGCGGCGCGCTGGAAATACACGGCCCAGTGCGGACGCTGCACCACACCCCGTGCTCCTGCGGCGGCTTGAGGGCGGAGGCTTTGAGCGTGCACCGGTACCAACCCGATTCCTTGGCGGTGGTCACGTTCATGCGGCCATAGAAGATCAAGCGACTAGACCAGACCGCTGCTAAACCCTCACGCAGTTCCGGTTCACGGTTGCGCTGCCCGGGACGGCGCTGGGCGATTTGCTCAGGACTGAACGTGCGGTCGAAGTGATCCGGCGGCGTCGACACACGCCGAAAGGCTTCGGCCAATGCCGCATCAACGGCTTGCAGATGTTGCTCCAGTTGAAAGTGCGACATCGCTTGCCCTGCGGCGACGGTGGTGAAGCCAGCGGTCCGCGGTTCCTCTGAGAAACCCGTGGCCAACGGGATGTCGATGCCCAACAGATCGTGCAGCGTTCGTTCGAGTTGGAGGTTGGTCAGCCGGCGGGCGCCGACGCGTCCGATCGACTCGGCCGTCTGCCTTTGGTACCGCTGGATCCAGTCGGCCGTCGGCGTGCAGAACGCCTCGATCTCCGCTGCGGTCAGTTCCGCAGCGTCCGGCGGCGGCATTTCACCCTCGGCGACGCGGTCGTGGATCCGCGCCCAAATCAGTGCCGCGTCGTCGCTGCCGGAGGCTCCAGAGGGGCCCTCGCTCGCACGGAGGAGCGCTGCCAGATCCAGTTGCCCTTCGGCCTGCTCGCCGACATGGCAGTCGTAGCAGTGTGCCTGCAAAAACTTCTGAGTCAGTTCCGGCGGCTCGCCCAGGGTCACTGAACCGGCCACTTCCGTAGCGCCTGCATTGCTCTGGCTCAGCAGCAACATTGCAATCGTAATGATCAGCAACCTGCGCAGCCAACTGCGCAGAGGAATCGTGCACGTCAACTTCATGTTTATAGAAAAATGATCGCGGCAGGTGGGAGGCCGATGGCGGGGGAGCTAAGCAGCACAGAACATAATATTCGGTGAAATTCGATCAACCGGCACACATTAGCGCCCGGTGCTCACGAGCAACGAGCCGCACAGCGGCGACCGAATTGACCGACAGCATCATCCACAGTTGCTTAACGTGCGGCGGTGACAGGGTGCGGGGAGGCGAATTGATGAATATCGATTTTATCGCAGGTTCCGCCCAACAGGGCTGTCGGCGAGCTGGCGGCAGCAAAATTGACCGAATTCATCGCGGGCACCCGGTAGGCGATGCTGCGCAGGAAGCCGGCCCGATCGCAACGACTGAGCAAGCGATTGGAGTTGCCGAGTTGTTGGCGAAAGGCTGCGCTCAGCGGATTGCCCTCGATGTCGAGCAGCAACTTCGGCTGTGCTTCGACAATCAAACGCAGTTCCGCGTCGCTGAGCCCACAGTTCCGCAATCCGAGAAAGACCAAATGGCTCGACGCATCGCTGGCAAGCAGTCGCAGGCTATGGGGTGTCAGCACACTGTCGGACAGGTCCAAACGCTCGAGCAACCTGCGGCCCAGCAGCGCTCGCAACGTTTTCTCTTCCAACCCGATCCCGGCGACTTCCAATTCGATCAACTGCATGAGGTTTTCCAGTCCTCGCAGATCACTTTTCTTTAAATCAACATAATTAAGTGCTAAGCGCTGCAGATTGGGGCGCAACAGAAGTTGCCGCAGTGTCCGCCTGGAGACGCGGGTGCGACTAAAATCGACGACGCGGAGGTGTTTGAGCTCGTGCCACTGGTCCGTGACGGAGTCGTCGATGTCCGCGCCGGGGATCACCAAAGTCCTAAGATTTTTAAACTGCTCGATTCGGTCCCAGGACTGGCGAGAGAGATTGGCATAAGCCAACGTCAAATCGTTGAGTTGGAGGCACTGCCAAACAGGTTCGCAGAGGCGGTCATTCACATTGTCGCCCCCGAGTGCGAGAAACCGCAGATCACGCAGGCCCTGCAACGTCGCTTCATAAGGGATCGGACCGTTGATCGATAGCCCTTGGAGTGAGTAACCATCTTGAATGCAGAGCGTTTTTAAATTGCCTCCAAGCAACAATTCGCTCCGCAGCAGCGGCGAGCCGACAATCCGCACCGCGGAAGCCCGCGGACTGGCACCCGCCGTATAGTCGATCAGTTGATTCCGATCAACAATTTCAATCTGCTCAAATGTGGTAGAATCGACGAGAAACTGCGTGAGCTGAGGGGTGGATAATAGCAACTCGGCCGCTTCGGCGTTGCTGATGGGACAATTGCGAACATCGAGTTTTTTCAATCGCGGCAACGTCAGTACAGCGCGCAACTGCTCGGCGCTGACGCCAGTATGAGCGAGTTGTAACTCGCGGATGCGTTTGTTCTGCGCCAGCGGAGCCAAGTCGATGCCGTGCAGCGGCAATGTCGACAGATCGATCACCAACGGTCCGGAACAGCTCGACAAACCTTTGATGAGTCCATTGAGATTGTCCGCGTTGGCAGCTACGCTCCTGGTATCTAGTTGTCCGCTATCCCTGTATTGATCAACTGTTAATTCAATGAGATTCGGCGACTGTTGGATTGTGATGTCCTTCATATCCAACCCGTAGCAATGCAGCTTCTTCAAGCTCGGCGTGTTGACCACCGCTAATCTTTCCAGCCACAACCCAATCGGCGAGTTGCTGTAGCTCAGCAACGAGCTTTGGTCGGCGCTCGTAGCGACGCGCAACTCCTGCAACCGCGGTGCGTGCGCGATGCTCAAGCTGACCTTTTGCGAACTGGCCAGCGCAAGCACACGCAGTTGTGGCATGCCTTCGAGCCGCAGGGTCAGCAGATCCGGGTTGGGAAGGTTGTCGCGCGGGCTGATCTGCAGCGACCTCAGCTCTTGGCACTCGGAAAGTTCCAGGGTTTGCTCGCCGGCAAGCGGATGCGAAAGCTGGATTTGCCGCAGTCGACGTGCCCAGCGCGCGTTCGTCAGGCTCGAAATGGGGAAGTCGCTGGCAGTGGCGTTGAAGATCCTCAGCTCGCTCAACCGATCCAGTTCAGCCAATCCACCTCCCAGGCCGCGACAACCGAGCAGTTCGAGGTGCTGGAGCGAGGTTTGCGTCGCAATGAACGATGGCACCCAATCCTCCAACTCTGCACCAGCAATGATCAATTTGCAAAGGCGCGGACGGAGGCTCAGCGGGCGGAGCTGAGCGGCTGATGGAAACTGATGCCACACACCCAGCGTGTGCAAGTCAGGCAGTTTTGCGATCGTTTCGACTGCCGCGTGATCGTGCCGGGACAACATGACGCCGCGAATCCGGACGAAGGGCCGCAAACCAAACGACGGCACAAACCGCGTGACCCAGATCGGCACGACCGCCGACCGATAAATCGCCGCATGACTCACCAGCCTCTCGGCCACCGCGCGGTCTTGGTGCGCCTGGTACAGGCCCCCACTGACCGCCGACAAGCTCGCCGCCCAGACCAAGACCGTGGCGACCTGCTGTGACAGGCAGACGATGAGCGTGATGGTCGCTACAACGGTGAGCGCCACCACACAATTGCTCAGCAGGGCGGCGGGTGCCCAAGTGGCACTGGCCCAGCGAATCGGCTGGCCGACCTCCGGCGAAGCCAGCGTGACATACCGCCACGGCCAGCCGCCGTAGATCGCATTGGTCTGATGGGAGTCGTAGATCGCATTGGTCTGGTAAGAATCGAATGACGAACCGGCGTTGGCCTCGCCTAATGTCTCAGCGGCGAACTCGGCATACCGGTACGGAAGGTTAACCACGACGAGCGCGAGCCAGGCGCCCAGACACCACTTGAGGGAAACAGCCGACCAGGTAATCGATGCACTGCGCACTTCGTAACCTCCGGAGCCTGTTCGGCACCATCTGAGCCGCTTGGCAAAAGCATTTGCCGCTCAGACGAGCCAGCGAGATAAGACGTTGCCCCCCATGTTTTCTCCACGGAAGGACAAGTAGGGGGAGTCTACCAGATCGGCGAAGGGCGTTCCAAATAAAAAACTACAGAACGGCCCATTTCACGCTCATCGTCGTACCGCGCGGGCAATGACGGCCAAATGAACGCTGGCCGCTCCGGCTTGTTTGAGGGTCGCAGCGATTTCCGCAGCCGTCGATCCGGTCGTCAACACATCATCGATCAACAGAATGTGCCGGCTGGCGACCGCTGGCAGGCGGTTCCAAACGCGACGGCGCTGGAGCGCGAAGGCCCCGCGGACGTTCTCGTGCCGCCGGTCATCGGGCAACAGCGACTGCTTAGCGATCCGCCGCGTTTGCCGCAGCAGCCCTGCCACGGGGATTTGTAATTGTCGGCTGACTGCCGCAGCGATGCACGCGGCTCCGCCAGCCCCACCGCGCTGGATTCGCCGCAGCAGCGATGTCGGCACGTAGGTGATCCAATCGGGGACCGGTTCGCCGCGCATCTGAAGCCACTGGTGGTACGCCGACACCTTCTCCGCTAACCGCACACCCAGAGCGGTTGCCAAACCCGAGTTCGCCGCCAGTTTGGCCGCCACGACCGCTTCCCGCACCGGTCCTTGATAGATCGCCAGCGGCACGACCGAGTCGAACGCCAACGGCTCCGCCGGACACGCATCACAGCGGTCGACCGCAAACGCCGGACGGGCAGGCTGCGCGTCGGACGGCTGCCCACCGAGCAGCGCGGCTTGACTTGGCCGCGGCATCCCACAAAACCGACAGGCCTCTGCCAGCGGCGGCCAAGAGCGAGTGACCAACCGGTCACAGCGGAGACATAGATCGCTCTGTTCGTTGTCATCGCCGCACAACAGGCAGACCGGCGGCACGACCAGGTCGAGACAAGTCTTCCAATAGGCGGTTGGATTCATCGGTGCATTATTCCTCACGGCCCGCAGGCCGCGGGGGCGCGGCGAAAAAAGATTTGATTTTTCTGAATTACCCCTGAACCCGCCGATATCCATGTTGTCTTTGCGGGGGACCGAACGGTTGAAGGCCGATGCGATGCCCGTGCGTTTTGACGGGGAATCCGGTTTTCATCCTGGCTTCGACACATCGGTCCGCCTATAGTTGATCGAGTCCCGCGCTGCGTGCGCCGGGCGCGAACGTCCGTTCGTTTACTTCACTTTTGTTTCTGTCAATGGTGCCGCCGCGGCGGCCCAAGGCCTGTCCCTCGTGGACACTCTGGAGGTCATGATGCGTAACCCACTCCAATTCGTCGCCGTCCTTCGCAATCTCGTCGCCTTGGCGAACGTCGCGATCCTGGCTGTCGAACGGTTTGCGGTCTCGATCAAACCAGAGATGTCGCACGCCGTCTTCACCGGGACAGGCCGCGTCACTTGGCCGGAGCGCTGTATGAGCGCCCACGGTCCGAGCAAACGGTCAGGCTATTCCATGGCCGGAGTCCATTTAGGCGACTTCGGCCCGTTGGTGCCCGCCCGTTGTCTGCTGCCGGTGCGCAGCAGTCGTACTCGGCGCGGCTAGGACCGCAGGAGCGCTGCTCCTGCCAGACGCAGTTTGTGGAATGCCGGCATCGGCTGGCGCAGCATCATTCGTTGCTTGATTTCGGTGCGACCGCAGCCACCTGGGCTGCGCGCCGACCACCGCTGATCAGCGTGTACGGCAGATGGCTGCGACCTGAGCGGATCGGCTTCCCTTTCATTCACCGACAGAAACCACGCTCTGTTTTTCCGCGGCACGCGCCGCGCTCGCTGCCGTTTTCGGCCGAGTGCGGAGCCCGCCTCGAGCAGTCGCCCACGCGGCGAATTGCCCAGTCGGGTCGCGCCCCGACGCAGGCTACTGCAGCCGCACCGCGGGAAATCGGAGTTCAAAACCGAACATGAAGTAGGGACGGTAATGACTACCACACTTGATTCCGATTGGCAGTCCACTGACGCCACGACCACCAGCGACGACCTGCGCGTGATCGACTTGGTTCGCGCCGCTCAAGCCGGTGACCGCGACGCGTTTGGGCTGCTGTTCCAACGTTACCGTGGAGCGATCGTGGCCCAGGCAATGCGCCGTGTGAAGAACGCTGATGAAGCCGAAGAACTCGCTCAGGACGTGTTCGTGCAGGCGATGCAGAAGCTCGATCAGTTGCGTGTTCCAGAAGCCTTTGGCGGTTGGCTGCGGCGGATCGTGCACCGGATGGCGATCAACCGCATCACCCGGCGACAGGCCGCGGTCGCTTGCGACCCCGTGGTGTTGGAAGCGACCTGTCTCAGCTCGGCGGATTCACCAGACCAAACGGCGCTCGGCCGTGAGCGGGCCGATGACCTCCGCGCAGCCGTGCAACGACTGGGACAACTCGACCGTCAAACCCTGCAAGCGTTTTATTTGCAAGGCGAGTCGCTGTTGCAGATGAGCGACTCGTTCGACGCTCCGCTGGGGACGATCAAGCGGCGATTGCACATCGCCAGAAAGCGACTGGCGCGGGAAATGGAGGTTTCCCAGGCGGTGTGAAGAACGCGGTGAGGATGACGTTTTGCTAGGCGATCGCGGCGGACAGCTCAGGCCTGCTGTTCGGACGCGACGTCCTGCAAATCGCTGCTGACCATCCGCTGGACCAGTTCAGGCAGGGTCGTGGCCGGAGTCCAGCCGAGCGTCCTGCGTGCGTGCGACGGATCGCCGACGAGCAGTTCGACCTCGGTCGGTCGCAGGTAGCGGGGATCGGTGCTCACATAGTCGCGCCAGTTCAAGTCGACCTGATTGAAAGCCAACTCCAAGAACTCCTCGATCGTGTGGCTCCGGCCGGTCGCCACGATGTAATCGTCAGGAGTTTCGTGTTGTAACATCCGCCACATCGCGTCAACGTAATCGCCGGCATAGCCCCAGTCACGCCGCGCGCTGAGGTTCCCCAACACGAGCCGGTCCTGCAGGCCGGCCTTGATCCGGGCCACCGAACGCGTGATCTTACGGGTCACAAACGACTCGCCGCGACGCGGTGACTCGTGGTTATAACAGATCGCATTGCAGGCAAAAAAACCATGAGCCTGCCGGTAAACCCGCACCATCTGCGTTGCGAATGCTTTCGCAACCCCGTAAGGCGTCACCGGATTGAATGGTGTCGCTTCAGTCTGCGGCGACTGCGCCGGTCGGCCAAAGATCTCACTGCTACTGGCATGCAGGAACCGCGGTTGCGGCGTGAGATCGCGCAAGATTTCGAGCAACCGCAGTGTCCCCATCGCGGTGAACTCACAGGTCGACTCCGGAATATCAAAGCTGGCCCCGACGTGAGTTTGGCCAGCCAAATGATAAACCTCCGCCGGTCGGACCTTGGTCAAGAGCCGCCGCACCGTGGTGATGTCGTCTAAGTCAGCATAATGCAAAAACAGTTGTTGGCCGTAGACGTTCGTGTTGCCGGTCAGGTGATCGAGCCGGCGCCGGACCGTGCTGCTGGACCGGCGAACGATGCCGTGTACGGTGTAACCTTTGGCGAGCAACAACTCGGTCAAATAAGAGCCGTCTTGGCCGGTGATGCCGGTAATCAACGCCGATTGCATACTTGCTCCCGCATGGAGAATCGTTTCAAAGGTTCGGAGGCGGCAGGGGAATCATCCCGCCGCAGGCATCAGCCGGGGATCAACTGCCCGTCGGCGAGGGTGATGATGCGGTCGGCGCGGCGGGCGAGCAACGGGTCGTGCGTCACCAGCAACAGCGTCATCCCGTCGCGGTGCAGCGCATCAAACAGTTCGAAGATCGACTGCGCGGTCGCCGTGTCGAGGTTCCCGGTCGGCTCGTCCGCCAGCAGCAGCGCCGGCCCGTTGGCCAGCGCCCGCGCGATCGCGACCCGCTGGCGCTCGCCGACCGACAGTTTGGTTGCACGGTGCCCGGCGCGGTGCGACATGCCGACCAACTCCAACAACTGCCGCGCTCGGACGCGACGCTCCACAGCGGTCAAGCTCGACTCAAACATCGGTAGTTGCACGTTCTGTTCAGCAGTCAGCACCGAGACCAGGTGAAACGACTGAAACACGAACCCGAGCTGCGCGCTGCGAAACCGAGCCAAATCACCCATCTGCGCCAGATCGCGGCCGCGAAAACGAATCGTTCCGCTGGTCGGATGATCCAGCGCACCGAGCAGGTTGAGCAACGTCGACTTGCCGCTGCCGCTCTTGCCGACCAACGCCACATACTCGCCTGCCTGCATTTTCAAGCTGACATCGCGGACCGCGGTGACGTTGCCATCGGCGAAATGCCGCGATACACCGTCGGCCTGCAACAGCGGGGCTGGCGGAGCTTCTAGCGGTGCAGGCTCAGTCATGCCGCAGTCCTTCCACGGGCGCTAACCTCGCTGCCGACCACGCCGGATAAATCCCGCCGAGCAGCCCGAGTAACAGCGCAAGCCCCAACCCTTGCAACATCACGCTCGGTGAAACGTCACCAGCGACCAAGCGACCGGCGGCCGGCACCTGCGACAGCAACCGCACCATCAGCACGCCAGCCGCAATGCCGACGATCGCGCCGATCGCGCACAAGACGGTTGATTCGCCCAGCACCATCGCCATCACGCGGCGACGACGCCAACCGAGCGCCCGGAGCATCGCGATCTCCCGCGTGCGCTCAAACACCGCCATCATCATCGTGTTGAGCATGCCGACCGAGCCGATCAGCACGGCGATCGCCGAGGTCAGCCAAGCAAACGAGCGCGCGACGCGGATCTCGGTCGATCGCTGCGCGACAGCCTCAGCCACTTCAGCTTCGATCTTGCTGCCACTCTGCTTGACGCGCTGCGCCAACTGGCGAAGCGTTTCGGGGCTGCGGTCCTCGCCGACGACCGCGAACATCGTCACCTCACCGCCGCGAAACATCAGTTGCTGCAGTGTGGCCAGCGGCGTGAACATCGATCCGTTGTCAAACACATTGCTCGAATCGAAGATGCCGACAACCTCCAACGGCTCACCTTCGATCAATTCTGTGGTGTCCCCAACGTTCACGTTCATTGCGGCGGCCAATTTCGTCCCGACGATCACTTGCCGAGCCTGAGGAGCGGAAAACCGCGTCCCGCTGACGATCTCCAGGCGGCGGACCGGCTCGCTCTCTGGCGGCCAGCCCTGCACGACGACGCCCAGCATGTCATCTTCGAGCAACGACAACACTTCGATCAGCGCTGGGTAGACCGCCGCGACACCGTCCACTGCCGCGATCTGCTCTCTAAGATTTTCCGGCAGCGCGCTGGAGGTCATCTGCAGCCGTCCGGCTTGCTGGACAATCACGTCGATCCCGCGGCCCTGGTAAAGTTGCAGCAGCGAGTTCTCAAAACCGCGGACCACACCCAGCAGGGCGACGACCGCGGCAACGGCGATCGCAATCCCGGAGAGCGTCAACAGCGAACGGGCGGGGCGCCCGAGCAGGTTGGCAAGAATGAAGGTGATGAACCACATGCTCGACGATCATAAAGCGACGGCCAGCGCTGGCATAGCCAACGGCGCTACGGCGCTGCCCGCAGCGCCGCGCGGCGAATCTCGCGCACCTGAGACTGGATCGCTGGCGGCAGTTTGCTGCCCAGCAGATTTGAGCCGCCGAACCACGCCTGCGGTTCGAGCAGCAGCAGTTCGGCTTCGAACACCAGCATTCGCGGGTCCTCGCGCCAGCGAGTGATCTTGATGGACGCGCCGCCGCCGAGAAAATCGCCGCGCTCAGCCATTCGCAGCACGCCGGCCTGATCGCGCTCCAGCCGCTGCCAAACGCCAGCCAAGCCGGGGACCCGAGCGAAGCGTTCGTCAAACCGCAGCGCCAGCAGCACCGAATCATCGCTCCGCGTGGCAAACGATCGCACCACGCCTGAAAAGCGGACCCGCGAAAACAGTTCCCCGTGGACCAAGCGGTAATGTTCCTGCCCCCACGGTTCTTCGGGCGCGGAAGCCTCCGAGATACTCGCAGCGCTCAGGCGGCTGACTCCCGCCGCTTGCAGTTCCTCGTCCGAAAGTGCCCGTGAGCCACCCGCCGCGTCTTCGGTATCGTCCCCGCCTGCCAACAATGAATTGAGAAACGACTCCTGGGCAAACGTCTCCAGATCGCCTTGCAGCATGAACACGACGCGGACGCGCTGAGCCGTTGCCTGCCGCGCGTCGATCCGCTGGCGATCCATCTGCAGCACGTGTGGGGCGAGCGGCGAGGGCCGCAGCAGCGCGTCGATCGAATAACGTTCACCGCCGACTCGCGACAGCTCCATCCGCTGCTGCTCCGCCGTCTGACCGTCGGCAAAACGCGGCTCGTTCAAGCGGATCAACTCGCTCTCGGCCGGCTGCACGAGTGACGCGTACACCGGATTGGTCACCCGATGGGACGGGGCGGTCGCATCCTGCGCGGCGACCGAGCCGGCGAGCAGCGGCAAAGCGACCATGCCCACAACCACCAGGGCTAGGGTCAGCGGCCGCCTGACAGGTGGGAACGGGATCAAGAACGGCATGAGGCTCATAAGCGGCGCTATCAGCAAAAGGGCTCTACAACCGCGACAACCGGCACGACCTTACATCGGCTCGCCGTGGTGTCACGATCGCTACGTTTCCATTTGAAAGTATAGGTCACACCATCCGAACTAACAGGATCAACGAGCCTGCGTAGTCGGCACACCACCTCGTTGGAGTTCAGGCTTCAGCCTGCCCGTTGGAGTTCAGGCTTCAGCCTGCCATCTACGCCAACTTTCGCAACAGAATACAGCCTCTCCATGTGCCGTGACCGGCCACTGAAGCTTTTGAAGGCGGCGGACGGCGCACGGAGAGGCTGTAACTTGTTGCGATCGGCAAAGTAGTAGGCACTCTCCGAGTGCCGTAACGCTCCAAAAGCGAAGCTTTTGGAGGCAGTACTGCGGACGGCACACGGAGTGTGCCTGCTACGGTTGCGTTTTGTTGGTTACGGCACTCGAAGCGTGCCTACGACGGTTGCGAACCGGAGATCACACGGACGTGTTTGTTGCCCCGCGCTATCGATCGGAACTTCGATCCGCTCGTCCAGCGGTCATCGCCCGAGCGGCGTGGCCTGCGGCGACAGCGATGCTGCTGGTGCTCGCAGTCGGCGGCTGCAAATCACTCGGGCCGATCGATGTCCGCACGCGGGTGAGTGTCGATCCGCAGCCGGTGGCCAACATCACGCCGATCGTCGAGATGCCGCTCCGAGGTAGTCCAGGTTGTGGTCGCAAAGTCGCGCTGATCGATGTCGATGGGCTGCTGGTCAATGAAAACCAGACCGGGCTGATGTCCGCCGGCAGCAATCCGGTCGACGCGTTTCGGGCCAAACTCGATTTTGCGGCCAGCCGTCAGGACATCGCGGCGCTAGTGCTCCGCATCCACTCGCCCGGCGGCGGCGTGACCGCATGCGACATCATGCACCGCGACCTGGAACGCTTCCGCGCCGTCACCGGCCGCCCCGTGGTCGCCAGTCTGATGGATGTCGCCGCCGGCGGAGCCTACCACCTCGCCACGGCCGCCGATGAGATCGTCGCTCATCCAACCACGGTCACCGGCGGGCTCGGCGTGATCCTCAATCTCTACAACCTCGAGGACATGCTGGCCCAGTTCAACATCATCGGGGTGAGCATCAAGGCCGGATCACAGGTCGACATCGGCTCGCCGCTGCGAACGATCCCGACGCAGTCACGCGAATTGCTGCAGCAGATGGCCGATGGTTTTCAGGACCGGTTTCGCGACTCGATCATCCAAGCCCGCGGGCCGGTGCTGAGCGGTCAGGAAGACTTTTGGGATGGCCGAATCCTCACCTCACAACAAGCGTTGTCCTACGGACTGATCGATTCGATCGGGTATCTAGACGACGCGCTGCAAATGGCCGCCTGGCAATCGGGGGCCACGCCGGGGAACGTGGTGATGCTGCAACCGTGCCGTGAGCGCGTGCAATCGATCTACACCGTCACCCCCAACCGGCCGATTCAAGGTGACCTGATGCCGCTCGACGTCCCTGGCCTCAGCCGCGCCAAACTGCCGACCTTCCTCTACATGTGGCAGCCGGACCCATCGCTGCGTTAGTGCTGTCCCTTCTGGCTTTAGCGAATCTCCGCTAAACTCTTGTCCCAGGAATCGTTCGCTGCGCGGTCATGCGTTTGCTTGCATCAGCGATTTCTCTACAAAGCCTTAGTATGAAACAGATTCGAAACTTTTGCATCATCGCCCATATCGATCACGGCAAATCGACGCTGGCTGATCGGTTGATTCAAGCTTGTGGAGGCGTCACGCAGCGTGAGTTCCACGACCAGATGCTCGACTCGATGGACATCGAGCGCGAGCGGGGGATCACGATCAAAAGCAATTCGGTGACGCTCGCATACCATGCCCCGGACGGCCAGGATTACCTGCTGAACCTGATCGATACGCCCGGCCACGTCGATTTTTCGCATGAGGTCCGCCGCTCGCTGATGGCCTGTGAAGGGGCGCTGATGGTCGTCGATGCGTCCCAAGGCGTCGAGGCCCAGACCGTCGCGAACCTGTATCTGGCGCTGGAATACGACCTGGAACTGCTGCCGGTGATCAACAAGATCGACCTGCCGGCCGCGGACGTGGACCGCGTGCGCGAGGAGATCGATGCGGATCTGGGACTTGATCCGTTCGCAGCCATTCCGGTCTCGGCCAAGACGGGCGTCGGCATCGACGATGTGCTCGCGGGAATCGTGGAAAAATTGCCGGCCCCCAAGGGCGATCCCGAGGCGCCGCTCAAGGCGCTGGTGTTCGATGCCCACTTCGACACCTACCGCGGTGTGATCCTGCAGGTGCGGGTGATGGACGGCACGCTCAAACCGGGCGAAACGATCCACTTCATGCACGGCGGGCGAGATTACAAGGTGGATGAGTTGGGCTTTAACCAGCTCAAGCTGATGCCCAAGACGCAGCTCAGCGCCGGTGAAGTCGGCTACATCGTCGCTGGCGTGAAAAGTGTTCAAGACATCGAAATCGGCGACACGCTGACTCACTTACAGCGTCAGGCCGCCGAGCCGATTCCAGGTTATAAGCCAGCCAAACAGGTCGTCTTCTCATCAGTTTATCCGATGAGCACCGACGAATATCAGGATCTCACCAAGGCGCTCGAAAAGCTGGCGATCAACGACGCTGCGCTCACCTTTGAAAAAGACAGCTCCGCAGCGCTCGGGTTTGGTTATCGTTGCGGTTTTCTTGGCCTGCTGCATTTGGATGTGATCCAGGAACGGCTGGAGCGCGAGTTCGACCTCGGCCTGGTGATCTCCGCGCCGTCGGTGAAATACAAACTGGGGCTTAAGGATGGCACGACGATCGATGTCGACAATCCCAGTTACTGGCCTGATCCCACACTCATCGACTCGACTACTGAACCTTACATTAAGGCTTCGATTCTGATCCCGGAGGAATATGTCGGGCCGGTGATGGAATTGTGCCGGGAGCATCGTTCGGACAGCCAGACGATGAATTATCTCTCGGCGGGCCGTGTCGAAGTCACCAGCGAAATGCCGCTTGGCGAAGTGCTGTTCGATTTTTACGGTAAGCTGAAAATGATCACCCGCGGCTACGGATCATTTGATTACGCGCCGATCGAATACCGTGAGACCGATATTGTCAAAGTCGACATCTTGGTCAATAAGGAACCGGTCGACGCATTGTCGTATCTGGTGCACCGCGACAAGGCGCGCACGCGTGCGTTGCATTACTGCGAGCAATTGGCCGAAGCGATTCCGCGGCATCAATTCAAGATCCCGATTCAGGGCGCCATCGGCGGCACCGTCATCGCCCGAGCGACGATCCAGCCGTATCGCAAGGATGTGACGGCGAAGCTGTATGGCGGCGACGTGACGCGGAAGAACAAATTGCTCGAAAAGCAGAAGAAGGGGAAGGCGAAGATGAAGCAGTTCGGCAGCGTCAACATCCCCCAAAAAGCCTTCGTCTCCGTGCTCCGCGCCGAAAAGGACTAAGCGCGAAAACGCACAGCGGTTAGTCCGCGGAGAACTCGCTGTCGGGGCGGATCCGCTCGAAGTATTGCCGCACCGTCTCACGGTGCCCCAGCGGCAGCGGCTCGCTGTCCAACACCGCCTCGGCCTGGCTGCGGAACTTCTGGTACCGCTCGGCAAAGGCACGCGCTGCGGCCTGTTCCCCTTCAGGCGCCTCGAGCACTTCGGTTTCGCTCGGTCCGGCTCCCTGAACACCCGCCAATTGCTCTTCGCGACGGGCCGCATCGAGCTGCGTTGGCTCGCCAGCAGGATTGCCCGAGGCGCCCTTGCCCCAGTTCTGTGACGGCGAATCCGATTTGGCCACCGAGTCGCTCGGGTTGTTACAAGCGCCGCGGCACTCGCTCTTGCACTGGGCCAAGCGATTGAGTTGACAGGCCATGCACTGGCCAATTTTCTCATTCCGCGCCTGCGTCTGGCAGAGGCCGGCTAATTTGCACAGGCCGTCTTTGCACTGGGAGTCGTTCTTCCCTTCGAGCCCCTGTTGGAGCTCGCCGACGGCTTGTGAGAGTTTGCCTTGTTGGCCCGGAGAGAGCTTGCTGAGGAATTTCTTGAGGTCGTCGGAAACCGCACGCCGTTCCCGATCGCTCATCGCCGCCGGATCGATCGCCTCGAGCTGCTGGCTGGCATCGTCATAGCGTTGCTCCTGCATCGCCATCGCTGCCCGCTTCATCGCCTCGGAACCCTGCAACGCCTCGGCCAGTTCGCTGAGCTGCGCAGCGGTCAATTCGATCTGCATGGCGTCGCGCGCCTGAGCGATCGCCTGTTCCATTTCCGACAGTTTCGCCATCAGGTCGAGTTCATCGAGCGATTCCGCTTCCATTTCGTCGAGCAGCGTTTCCAACTGTTCGGCCAGCGCCTCGATCTCTGGGACCGCCGCATCTTCCTGGCGCAGCGCCTCGACCTCGGGCAACATCGTCTGCCGCAACAGCGACGCTTGCTGAACGGCCAAATCGACCACCGGCGCGTCTTCGCTGAGACTTTGCGGCGGGGTCAACAGCAGGATGCCACCGGCTAGCAGCCCCAGCGTCGCGGCGGAGTAAAGCGCGGGGCGATTCGGGACCACGGGAATGCAATCTTCCGGCCGGACCTGGCGGAGGTGCCAGCGGGCATCGTCGACCTGCATCTGACGGACCGGATCGGCATCGGCTTCGAATTGCAGCGCCGTGATCGCCCGGTCCTTCATGCAGTAAAACGCGTCGATCCGCCGCGCCGCGGTCATTAACGACACCGGCAAGGCTGCACCGACCAAGCCGCCGAGCACGGTCATCCCCAGCATCGCCGCCGGCAGCCAGAGCCACGCTACCGGCGTCGCTGTCGCTAAGCACGCCAATGCCACCGCAGTCAAACCGCCGCTAGCCGCCCCCAGACTCGCCGCCGCAATGACGTTTCGCAGGCGGAGCCGGTTGCGGACACCGCTCAGTACCTGGCGGACACTCTCACCTACCGACTGCGAGCCGATCGTATCACTGGACATCTGCGAGCCCCTGATGGAATGAGATCCGGTAGGACGGGAGCAATCTGTTGCTAGACGGGCATCCGAACCCTACCAATATAGTGGTGAGCGAGGCCGGGGAAAGACATAAACCGTGGAAAATCTAAAGCAACGCTAGGCAGGTCTGGTTTAGTCTCTTGGTCAGAGCCGCCGTCGCTGTCCGGCTCATGGTTCGTGAGAACCGGACGCTAACGCGTGCCGGCTGATAGAACTTTGCCGAATCTCATGTCCTGTGCTGCTTACACTTTAGCGCCGAGCAAAATCGATGCGCCGCAGCGCGACATCGCCCAAGAACAGCCCTAAGGCCGCCATCAGCAGGTACGGCCACAACGCCAACGGCTTGCGAGCAACACTGCCGTTGGGCTGCAGCAACTCCGCGGGCGAAGCATCGAAGCGACCGCCGCTGACCTCAGCGATCTGCCGCAGGACCGACTCATTGGTCGGTTGCAACCGCAGCTCATCGGGATAGCCGACGACGATCCCACGCGACTGTCGCACCGGCTGGCCGCCGGCGCGGTTTTGCGCCAGTTCGAGCTGATAGTTCCCCCGCAGCGGCGTGTCGAGCCGCGCTTCATAGCGTCCCGGAGCCGACTGGTGCATCTCCACCCGCGCGTTTTTGAGCCGCGGATCGATCAGCGTCAGGGTCGTCGCTTGGCCATCGATAAACCCGCCTTGATCGTCGATGCTGTCCATCATCACCGTGGTCGTGCCTTCGCGCCGCTGGACATCGACAAAGATGCCGCGGGTTTCATTCTTGCGCATCGCATGGCGGATGATCTGGGCCCAAAACGGCCCGAAATCCGGCCACGCCAACCACTCGGCGGCCCATCGCGCCTTGGCATCGCTGGTGAAAGCGACGGTCATCCCCAGGCCATAGCGCCACCAGACCAGCAGCGGATCGCCGTTCTCGCTCGCCAAGATAAACTCGCTGGTCGGCTTGGGCCGCGTGACGACATAGCCCAACAGCAGCGGTGCGAGGTCCAGTTCGATCCCTTCGAGCACCTGGGTGGCGCGGACCTGCTGCGGCAGAAACGGCAACTCGTTGATCGCCGACTGGCTGGCTTCGACCGTCTCCTTGGCAAACACCTGCGGGACCGACTGGGGATCATCACAGAGGTAGTACCGCCCGCCGCCGATCCGCGCGATGTCTTCCAGCAAATCCGTGCTGGCGCCTTGCCCCATCGCCACGGTCGACACCGTGATCCGGCTGGCCGCCATCTCGGCCGCCAAGCCTTCAAAATCGCCGGGTTGTGAAGCACCGTCGGTCAACAGGATGCAGTGCTTGAGCTTGGCCGTGGCGCTCGACAAGGCACGATAAGCGTCCTCCATCGGCGGATACATGTTCGTTCCACCGCTGGCTTCGATGGTGCTGATCCGGTCGATGATATAACCTTTGTCGCTGGCGGTGCGGAGCTCGCTGACCCAGTAGCGGTCGCCGTCAAAGGCGATCACGCCGATCGAGTCGCGGGGGCCGAGCAGCTCGACCGCCGCCTTCGCGGCATCCTTGGCCAATTCGATATTCTCGCCGCCCATCGAACCGCTCTTGTCGATCACCAGCACCATCGCAATGCTCGGCTTTTCGCGTTCCTTCTCAAAGTTGCTGCGGACCGGCAGGATTTCCTCCAACCGCGTCCGGTAATAGCCGCCGAGCCCAAAGGATTGATCGCCGCCGAGCATCACCAACCCGCCGCCGAGGTCTTGAACATAGCTGCGGATCAGTTCCATCTGCCGCATCGTCATCGCGGTGGCCGGGACGTTGGACAGGATCAGGCATTCATAACCTTGCAATTCGGTCAAATCGCGTGGTACGCCTTCGACCGGGCGAACTTCGACATCGATCTTTTGTTCGTCCAGCGCCCACCGCAGCGAGTCGGTTTGGTGCGTGTCGGGATCGATCAGCAGCACCCGCGGGCGACCGGAGGCGGCGACAATCGCCAGCGCTTCGTTGTTGTCAAGCAGCGTGTCGGCGGCTTCAAACCCGCGCAGCCGCGCCGCAAACGTAACCTGCCGCTGTGAAGTGACCGACTGCCGAATGCGGAATCGATTCTCGCCCGCTTTCAGCTCGATCCGCTCGTTAGAATCCTCGCCGATGCGAATGTCGCCACGATACAGATCGAGGTAACCGCTAGCCGGCGCGGTGCAGTTGACAACCACCTCTAAGTAAAAGGGTTCGCCCTGGCGAACCTGAGCCGGCGCGTTGATGGCGGCCAGTTGCACTTCAGGCTCACTCCGCTGCGGCAAGGGGACCGACCAGATCGGGACACCCGCCGACGCTGCCGCGGAGACCGGATCGTCAACCGTCGCATTGCCATCGCTCAGCAACACCACCGCAGGGACATAGCTCGGCGGGATCGCTGCCACGGCGGTACGGATCGCCGCGGCGATATCGGTACCCGGCAATTCGTCACCGCGCTGCTGGGCGGCCGGACGGGTTGCTTCGTCGCTCGAGTCTTCTCCCTGGCTGCTGGTCCGAGTGATCGGTGGCCGCTCGGGCGACTCGGTCGCCTGCTCACCCTGGCCCGGCAGTTCCGACGATAACTCGCCGGGCAGCCGCTGAAACTCTAAAAAGCGGAGTTCGATATCGCTCATTTCGGCCGCGGCCCGTCTGATCGCTTCAGCAAACTGGTCGGCCTGCCCCTTGGCCGCGGCATCGATGCTCGCGCTGCGATCGATCGCTACCACGACCATCTTCCGCTCGGTCGAGACCAGCCACACGACTCCGGCCAGTGCCAGTATCAGCAGCGCGACCACACCGCAGCGTAACACCAGGCTCAACCACCGCTGCCAAAGTGGAAAATCGCTCAGCGAGCGAAAGTGCAACACCACCAACCACGGCACAATCACGACCAGCGCCCACATCCACTGCGGCCGCGTCCATTCCATTTGCAGCGACTCCATCATCCCACCACCCTTCGCTGGTAAAGGAACCATTCGGCGGTGATCAATCCGAGAGCGGCGCAGGCAAGGTAGAACCACAGCGAGCGACGTCCCGAACCGGCGAGGCTCAGCGGCTGCGACGGCGGTTCTAGACGCGGTCGTAAATCGCTCTCACCGCGATCACAGAGGTTGACCGCCACGCTGATCGCCTCGCCGCCTGCAGGCAACGCCCCGGCTGAGGAGGCGTTTTCGGGCAGAGCGTCGGCTGGCGGCACCGGTCGCAACTGGACCAAGCCGATGCGGTCGACCGGCCCGATCACGGCGTGCTCAGCGGTCAGCGAAGCTGCCGCCACACCACCGGCCGCATCGATCCATTGCCACTGTTTTGCGGCGGAGCCGCCGATCGGAATCTCCGCCAATTGGCCCGTTCGCAGTGCCGGTTGCAACTCGCCGGTCTGCCCCAAAAACCAGTTGACCGCATTGGTCATCAACACCGGAAAAGCGATCCGCAACGGCAGATCGCTGCTCTCCAAATCGGCCGCCAGCACGATCAAGCGGTCGTCGCCACGAACCCGCGAGGCCATCAGCGTCGCGCCACCGGCTTCGATCAACAGCGGTTCGGCCCCCTCGCCGATCTGCAGTTCCGATGCTCCGGGCAACGCGACGTTCGTCAAACGCACATGCGGCAACAGCGGGGAACCCGGCGTCTGCTCCGCGATGATCGCCTGTTCCAGCGAACGCCCACGGGTCCAGGCTTCACAGTCGCCGCGTGGGTCGATGGCGAACACCGCGCCGCTGGGCAACGTCTCCGGGACGATGCGATGCAGCATCATGAAGCCCCCGGCAGGCGCCTGCGGCGGAGCGGTCGTGGCGAGCGTCAAGTCGACCAGCGGGATCGCCCCGAGCACACTCTCCAAATACAAACTCGGTTCCTCCGTGACCAGCAGCACCGGAATCCGCGGCCGCCGCGGCAGCACCGCAATCGTCTGGTTGTCGAGCGCCAGCGCATCCGGATGGTCCAGAGCCACGCGCAGCAGCCCGCCGTCGGCCGAGGCGCCGCTGATCGTCTTGCGCCACGGTTGGCCCGGCTCGATGGTCAGCGGAATCACATCGACCAGCTCGTCCGCGAGCTGGATCGTCAGCCGCGCGCTGGCCGCGGACTGGCCAAAGTTCTCAACTTCGACGAGCGCCGCATAGCCGATCGGGTCGACCAGCGAGCGCCGCAAGGAAAGCTGGGTGATCGCTAAGTTGTCGGCGGCCTCGCCGACCGCGATCCAGTCGACATCGTCGCTCTCTTGCAGGTCCGCGGCGCCCGCAAAACAGGCGTCGCTGATCAGCACAATGCGGCGCCGCTCGGGAGCGCGGGTCAGTCGCCGCGCCGTTTCCAGCGCCTCGAGCGCCCGGCTTGGCCCATCGGTCCGTTCCAGAGCTTGCAGGGCATCGCGGACAGCCGGCGTGAAATCGGTCATCCCGACCGGAACGCGAACACTGCCGCCGGTGGTCACCAGAGCGACTTCATCACCATCGCGCACCGCCGCCAGGACCGCCAGCGCCCGCTCGCGCGCCTGCTCAAACCGGGTCGACCCGCCCGCAGTGGTCGCAGCCATGCTCGCTGAATTGTCGACCACGATCACGATCTGCCGCGGTTGATTGCCCTCGCCTTCCCACAACGGATCGACCAGCGCGCTGACCACTAAGAATAAAAATGCCAATTGCAACAGCAAGCTGAACCAGTGCCGCAGCCGTTGCCACCAGGAACGCTGCCGTTTTTGGTCAAACACTTGATCCCAGAACAACAGCGTCGCGACGCTCTGCCGCCGGAGCCGCGTGCGCAGGATGTACAACATCACAATCGGCAGCGCGAGCAGCAGCCACAGCCAGCGATCCGGTGAGGCAAGACTCATCAGTTGAGTGCTCCAGCAACGCGCATCATCTTCAGCAGCACCTCGTCATACGGCACATTGGCCGCAGCGCGGGTGTGACTCAACCCATAACGTTTACAGTATGATTCCACGTCGCGCAGAAACTCCTGAAAACGGGTTTCGTATTGCCGCAGCTTGCGTTCGGTGATCGTCACCTTACGGCTGGTACTGGATTCGATATCCCATAACTCGACATCGCCGAGCAGTTGCGGATGGGCTTCAGCCGGCGTGTGAATCTGCAGCACATGCGGCTCGAATCTCCGGTGCCGCAGCCGATCGATGCCGGCGCGAAAACCGTGTTGGTCAAACAGGTCGCTGATCACCAGCACCAAGCCGGTTCGCGGGGCGCGGCGGGTGAACTCGGCAGCGACAGATGCCAGATCGGTCGCATCACCCGAGGTGCTCAGGCGTTCCAGAAACCTCAGTACAGAGAACATGTTGTCTTTGCCGCGCGCTAGCGGCAGGGTATCGCGGATCCGGGCGTCATAGGCGGTGACGGAGACCCGATCGAGGTCGGCCAGCGCGATGTAGGCCAGCGCCGCGGCGAGTTGTCGTGCAAAGCGAAACTTATCGACCCTCAGCGCCGGTTCGGTTTCAAGCGAATCCATTGAACGGCTGCAGTCCAACAGAATGTAGACATGCAGGTCTTCTTCTTCCTGAAACCGTTTGAGCAACAGATCGCCGTGCCGCGCGTAGACGTTCCAGTCGAGATAGCGCAGATCGTCGCCGTGGATGTATTCGCGGTGCTCGGAGAACTCAACGCCGCCGCCGGTCTGCTTGGTCCGCCGCTGGGCGAGCAGTTGACCTTGAAACACCCGCTTGGACAGCAGCGACAGGTATTCCAGTCGTTTGAGGAACTCGGAGTCGAACATCTGCGCATCCCATCAGCCGTTGGAGTCCAGGCTTTAGCCTGCAGGTTATTCAATGAGAAGATGCAGGCTAAAGCCTGAACTCCAACGCGTTTTATATTAAATCTTCCAAAGCTTCACAGCCTCATGTGCCTACGATCGTAAATTCTCAGGCCGCTTGTAAGCAGTTCTGAGTCTGTCTTTTGGTTAAATCGATCGCCGCTGGGCAGCTCACGGTTCGCAGGAACCGGACGCCAACGCGTGCCGGCTGATTGAATTTTGCCGAATACCATGTCCTGTGCTGCTTAAAAGTTTTCAAATCGCTTGCAATACCGGCGCGGACTCCAGCAGGTGATCGACAATTTGGTCGGTGTCGATCGCTTCGGCCTGACCTTCAAAGTTCAACATGATGCGGTGCCGCAACACATCCTTCGCCACCGCTTTTAAATCGTCGGTAGCGACGTGAAAGCGATCATCCAGAATCGCATGGATTTTGGCCGCCAGGATCAGCGCTTGCGCGCCGCGTGGGCTGCTGCCGTAACGGACGAACTGGCGGACCAGCGGTGGGGCGAGTTCTTGATCGGGATGGGTCCGCATCACCAACTCGATCGCATAACGCCGCACCGCGTCGGCGATCGGGATGCGGCGGCTCAAGCGGCCCATCTCCAGCACCCGTTGCGGCTCGATTTGAATGGACGCCGTCGGGGCGTGCACATCGGTGGTCCGGTCCATGATCGTTTCCAGTTCCCGAACCGTCGGAAAGGGGACCAGCAGTTTGAACATGAAGCGGTCCAACTGCGCCTCGGGCAGCGGATAAGTCCCTTCCATTTCCAGCGGGTTTTGCGTGGCCAGCACAAAGAACACGCCTTCAAGCCGATGCGTGGTGCTGCCGACCGTGACGCTGTGTTCCTGCATCGCCTCCAGCAGCGCGGACTGCGTTTTCGGCGTCGCCCGGTTGATCTCGTCGGCCAGCACCAGGTTGGCAAACAACGGCCCGCGGCGAAACTGAAACTCCTTGGCCCCGTCGGCTGATTCGATCAGCACCGTGGTTCCAATCAGGTCAGCCGGCATCAGATCGGGGGTGAACTGAATGCGAGAAAAGTGCCCATCGATCACCTCGGCCAACGTCCGTACGAGCAGCGTTTTTCCCAATCCAGGGACGCCTTCGAGCAGCACATGCCCACCGGCGATCATGGCGGTCAAGACGGCGTCGACGATCGCCTGCTGGCCGACGATCACCTGACCCACTTCGTCACGCAGACGGCGGAAATCGTGGCGGAAATCGCGCAATTGATCCCGCAAATCCGGATCGATGTCGGTCATGAGTTCCTGCCGTTGACGAGCGAAAAGAAGAAAGCTGGTCTTGCAGGTGTAACCGCTGCGGCGTGGCGATGCAACGTTTCGCCGGGGATTTTCTCCCCCCATCTATGCGGGCTCTCGTTGCCGTACTGGATGCATCTCGTAACGCTCTCGCGCCAGCGTGCGGCCTCTCGCTAGGAGCGGAGCGTGCCAGGCCGCGCGGCTTGCGCCGTGGCGCTAGGATGGCCGCCAAGCCGATGCCTTTCGGCGGTTCCTTGCCCCGCCGTGCGGGCGGGACGTTACAATGCGGGCGGCCTCGCTTCGGCTCCCGCGTCACTTCTCATCCGCCGCCTCTTCGGACCTCGACTTATGAGACGCACTCATCTGGGCAAATCGTCAGCCCTGCTGATCCTGTTGCTGACGATCCTCGCTGGCGTTCCCAATCGGATCGGCGCTCAAGACGTGGGGGACGCCCAACGCGAGCGCCAGATCACCGAGCGGTTTGTGGAGGTGTTGTTGCGGCGACCGCGACCGGGCACAGCGCTCGACCGCGTGTACGGTTACCACGTCCAAGCCGGCACGCTCGACCAGTGGATTGCGAGCTTGGCAGCCGACGCAGACGCCGGCGGCGAACCGGGAGCGCGAGCGATGCTCCGCGGGTTGGTGTTGCTCCGCCGCGGCAGCGATGCCGAAGCGGCTCAGGCGCTGGCCGACGCCGAAGCGGTCCGCCCGGACGACGCGATGGTCAGCTACTACCTCGGCAAGGCGCTGCTGAACGTCGGCCGCAGCGATGCCGCGGCCGAGGCGCTGCAGCGCGCGATCCAGCGCGGCCCAGCGCGCAACGAAGCGCTGCCGGTGTTCACCGAACTGGGGCGCCTGTACCAGCGGAGCCAGCAGCGCGACAAAGCGCTGGAAGTCTGGAATCAACTGGAAGCGACCTTTCCGGGCGATGGCCGCGTCGGCGAACAGATCGCCAGCATCCTCGCCGATGAAGGCCAGGTCGAAGCAGCGCTGGAACGCTACGAACGGCTGGCACGCACGGCCGGCCCGGCAGACGACACTCGCTCCATCGGTTACCAGATCGCGGCGGCGGAGATGAAACGCCGGCTGGGACAGACCGAGCAGGCGCTGAGCGATCTGGAAGCGATCGCGGGGCGGTTGCGACCGGCAAGCTGGCTGTACAGCGATGTGCGGCGGCGGATCGAAGCGGTTTTCCTCCGCAGCGGCGACTACTCGGCGCTGGCCGACTACTACGCGCGGCAGGTCGAACAGCGGCCGGATGAGATCGCGCTGCGGCTCCGGCATGGGCAAGCGCTGGCCAAAGCGGGACGCGTCGGCGAGGCCGAAGCGGCCCTGCAGCAATGCATTCAACTGGCTCCCGGCGATGTCGACGCGCGGCTGGCGCTGATCGATGTGCTCAAATCCGCGGGCAAGACCGAACAGGTGGTCGAGCAGTGGGAACAACTGGTGGCGCAAGATCCCGAGAACCCCGATTACCTGGTTCAACTCGGGAATAGCTGGCTCGAAACGACCACGGCGGACCAAACCGCGCGGCGCGAACGAGCTGCCGCGGCTTGGCAGCGGCTGGCTGAGGCCAAACACGATGATGCCGTCGTCACCGCGCAGGTCGCCGACTTGCTGCGACGGATCGAGCACAACGACGCGGCGATTGCGCGCTACCAGCGCGCGATCGAACTGGCACCCGACCAGCCACAGTACCGCGAGTACCTCGGTGAGTTCCTGCATCGGCTCGATCGCCATGATGAAGCGGTCGAAGTCTGGGCGGCGATCGCCGAGCCGCCGCGCGATACCCGCGACAACCTGGTCCGCTTGGCCGAAGTGTTCAATACGTTTGAGGAACCGCAGCGCGGTTTGGAAGCGTTCCTGCAGGCCGCGGAGCTCGATCCGACGTTTGCCCAGCGGCTGCGGTTGGCGGAATTGCTCTCACGCGCCGAGCGTTTCGACGAAGCGCTGGCACAATTGGACCAAGCCGAGACGACCGCCGATTCACCCGAACAGCGCGAGCAGGTGTTTCAGGCGCGGGTGAGCGTCTATGGCAGCAGCGGCACGCTGCAGGACCGCATCGCCCAGGCACAAGCGCAGGCCGCCGAAAGTGGACTGGCGGAGGATCATCGCCGGCTGGCGCTGATGCTCGACGCCGGCGGCCGATTGGCCGAGGCGACCGCAGCGATCCGCGCGGCGATCCAGGCCGATGAAAACGACATCGCGGCGCTCGCGGTCGCGGCGGAGCTGTACCGCAAGGCGTCGCGGCTCGGTGAAGCGATCGAGGCATTCCGCCAACTCGCCCGCCTCGATACCCGCTTCCTGCCGAATTACCTCAAACGGATTTCCGGTTTGCAGTTGCAACTGGGCCAGAGCAACGAGGCGCTGGCCACGGCGGCCGAACTGATCGCGGCTCAGCCAGGCAATCCCGATTCCTATCGCTTTTACGCCGATCAGTGTTTCAAGATCGGACGCGACGATGAAGGGCTCGAGACGCTCCGCCGCGCGCTGCAGGCTGCTCCCCGTGATCCCGACACTCGCCAGGCGCTCGCCGCGGCGCTGGCGGGTCGTTTCAAATCCGACGAAGCGATCGAGCTTTACTGGGGCCTGCTGGAGGATGCGACGAGCCTTGATGAAGAGAAACGCCTGGTCGGTCTGTTGGCTCCGATCTATGAACAGCGCGGCGATTTCGATCACCTGATCAGCCGGCTGGAGCTGCGCGGGCGAGAAGCGTCGAACATGCGCACCGCCACCTTGCTCGCCTCGGTCGCTCACAGTGCAGTTCGCGACTTCGGTTCAGCCCGGCAAACTCTTGAGCCGCTGTTGGTCGACAATCCCCGCGATCCAGAGCTGCTCACCGAGGTCGTGAACCTCGCCGATGCGGCATCGGAACCGGAGGTGGCGCTGGGCTACCAGCAGCAACTGCTGGCGCTCGCCGACACGCCGGAGCACCGCAGCCGGCTGCTGAAGTTCATGGTCGACAGCGGCCAGATCCAACAGGCCGAAGCGGCACTGCAGCGCCTGCAGACGATAGATGATCCGGCGGCGATGGTCGACTTGATCAATCGCACCTTCAGTCGTGGCGATACCGAAGCGGCGATCCGCTTTGCCCGCACGGTTTTGGAGCGCCATCCAGATTTGTGGGAAGTGCGGATTCGGCTGGCGGTGTACCTGATGGCGGCTGACGAAGTGGAGGAATCGCTCGCTCAGGCGGCGCAAGTCGAGGCGCTGCCGCTCGACCCGGGAACGTTGTCCTCCAGCGGCCAAGCGGCCACTGCCCGCCGCGGAGCGAGTGCGGCCGCAACACCATCATCCGTGCCATCTCGGCTCAGCTATGCTCAGCAATCCCATCGCCTGGCCGGCCTGCTGCGGCTGGGACGCTATGGTTCCAGCCGCTTCGGGTATTCGTCGCAGTCCGGCGATTCGCTCAGCGTCACCAGCTTCGGGCAAGCTCAGTACTTTGCCCAGGCACTGCGGTTGGCAGCCGCTGCCAAGGCCGGCAAATTGGAAGAGGTTCCAGATCTTCCCAGCGATCCGGCGCAACTGGCGACGATCGAGGATCCGGACCAGCTTTGGAACGCGATCGTGATCCGAGCGACTAAAGAGACATTCGGGCTGCCACAGCCATCCCGCGGTAACTCGCTAAACTGGGAGACTCAGCAGTTGATGGGAGCCGCATACCTGCGGCTGGCCGAACTCGACGCGGCCGAACGCAACACTTTGGTCATGCAAGTGCTGTCGATGCGGCGGCAACTGCACAATCCACCGCCACAACTGGCTCAGGGGGCGCCGGCACCGGAACCGCTTACCGAGCAGCAACTGGCGATGGTTCAGGAAATCTACGAAAACTGGCCCAGTGCCACGGGCAATACCGGTGGCACGCTAGCGGCGATGGTTCACCAAGAACTTGTCGCGGCTGGCAAAACGGAACAGGCCGAGGCGTTTCGCGTAGCCTTTCAATCGCCAGCCGGACCGGCCGCTGTCACCAATTCACTGTTGTTCTGCGCCGCCAGCCGCGATCTCGATGCAATCCCTGACCTGCTCGCCAGCGTCAACCGATCGCTTTCGGATTGGGCTCCGTCGCTGTCTGCCAGCGAGCGGGCGAGCCTGCAATCAGCGCTCACTGCGGTGCTGAGCCTGCAAGATCTCGCTGCGGAATCTAAAGTCGCCGCGGTCGATCTGGTGATCGCTCTGCAAGCGCTGAATCTAGGCACTGCGCCGCGGCGCAGCAGTTCTCCAAGCACTGGGACCGTGAATGCCTATTACTACGTCGGCACTCAATATCAACAAAACGAATTGCCTGTACCGTTTTCTGATCGCTTGCTGCCAGCGGCCTTTGTCCAGCAGCTCAATAACGGGATTCGCCTGAGCGAAGATTCGCCGGCGCGGCAGCAGTTGCTGCGGCATCTGGACGAGGCCAAGGCGTTGTTTGCGGCGGATTCGCCGTTTGCGCCGGAAGAGCAGAAGCTGCGCGCCACGCTCGCCGCGTTTGCACGCTGGTGGGTCGCCGACTTGCCCGGCGGCTTTGACCGAATCACCGCGGCGACCGAGCAATTTCCTGCTGATCATGACCTGTGGATCGAACGGGCGCGGATGGCGGCCGAGCTGAAACGGCCCGAAGCGGCGCTGCAAGCGCTCGACGCGGTCGAGCCGATGGACCAAGCCACGCTGCGCGTGCGCGAGCTGGCGGCGATGAACTTGGCAACGCAACTGGGACGGCTGGAGCGGGCGCGAACCGCGGCCCAGCGGCTATTCGGCATGCGGCTCGACGCCTCGACCGAAATGGCGCTGGCCGATCAACTGACACGGTTGGGAATGCACTCGATGGCCTCGGCCGTGCTGCAGCGCACCCAGCGCCGCGGCGGGCAAACGCCGACGGTGCTGCTGCAATTGGCGCAGCAATTTCTCGACGCCGGAGAACAGGAAGCCGCCGCGGAGGTCGCCTACAGCTCGCTGCGGCAAAGCGGCCCATCGGCACCCAACAGCAGTTACTACCGCCAACAAGCCGTCCGCCTGCTGCAGCAAGCCGGCCGGTTAGACAAATTGCTGCAACAAGCCGAGCGGCGAGTGGCAGCCGCGCCGCAGTCGCTGGTGCTCAAAACCGAACTCGCCGAGCTCTACACCGCCGCCGGCCGCCGCGAGGATGCCGAGCGACTGTTCAGCCAGATCGCTGAGTTGCAACCAAACGATCCCAAAACGCTCTGGGACACCGCCACTCAGCTCAGCCGAGCTGGAAAACATGGCGAAGCGGTCGACAAGTTCTTAGCCGCGATTGTGAAGGAACCCGAGCTGCTAGAACGTGATTCCTATCTATTCGCAGAAGCGGTCAGGTCGGCGAACCAGATCGATAAGGCTTACCAGACCCTGATGCAAATCCCGCTGAGTCGCATCCCAGCCTACGAAATCGGCCGTCTCGCTCAGCTCTATCGTCGCAGTTCGGCTCAGCCGAGCGAGGCGGCTCAAGCGTTCATCAACCATGTTCTGAGCCAGGCACCGGTCGATGCGTTGGGATCGGTGCTGCGCGATGTCGGCCGCGATGCGAAGCTCCAGCAAACCGAGGCGATGGCCAACACGGTCCGGCGGATCTTCGAGTCCGATGCGGTTTACCCTCGCGGCAGCCAGTTCTGGCAAGGCTACGCGATCGGCAGCGGCGGCAACCTGCTTGGACCGCTGCAGCCCTGCATCGGAACGTTGAAGGTCAACGAAGCCTTGGCCGCCGAGGTCCGCGCGCAGTGGTTGCAACGCGGCGAATCCAAAGACGACGCCACTCGCCTGCTGGCCAAGGTGCTGCTGCTGGCGCTCGACGCCACGGCGCCCGCCGAGCCACACACGGCTGAAGAATTGGAACAGCGGCTGCAGGAGTTAATCGCGGCCGACGCGGAGCTGCTGACACAAAACTTTTGGTGGGAAGTCGGGCAGGTGCTGCAGGAACAGCCGGGCCTGGCCCATCTGGCGGTGACGGCCCTGGAGCATGCTCAGAGCCGCACCGAGAACATCTCCACACGGCAGTACGAGTACTCGGTCCATGCGCGGCTGACCGAGGCTTACATCGCTGCCGGGCAGAAGGAGAAAGCCCGCCACGCGCTACTTGAGGGCTACGAGCAGACAGATAACTCTCAGCAGAACCAATACAATCCCGGCTACGGCGATTACACCGATCTGCAGTCCTACCAGGCGATCGCGCAAAAACTGGTTCAAGTGGATAGTCGGCTCGACGCCATCCGGATCTACAGCGCTGCCTTGGCCGAACCCGAGCGATTCGAGCGTGCCAAACGCTGGGGTGGCAGCACCGACTATCGTGCGAGTTTCCAACAGGGTCTCGATAAGGCCCTAGAAGCGCTAAACGAAGCGGACTTTGATCACTTTTTGGCGTTGCAACAGCCCGTGGCAGCCGGCGAACAATCCGCGGATGCTGCTGACGACGCCGGTAACGGCGACAGCACGGCGGCGCCGCGATTCGACCTGATGCCGCTGGTGGCAACGGCCGGGACACCGCCCGAACGAACGTCGATCGCCGCGCTGGTGGTGACGCGGGCAGTGCAATCCGAACCCGGTCGTCAGCGGCTAGCGAGTTTTGCTCAGGAGCTTGCCCAACAGCACCAGCAGCATCCGCAAGACCGGTCGATCGTAGCAATGCAGGCGCTGGTCGGGCTGGCGCTCAAAGCGGAAACCGCAGGCGAAACGCTTGCGCGGTTGGCGGAGAGTTTTCCAGCAGAGGTGAGCGAGTCAGAACGACCGCTCATCCTGGCGCTCTATTCGCCGGTGATGCTCGCCTTGACGTCCGAGCAGCCGGAAGTCCGCTCCGCCGCTGTTTCCCTGGCCGACCAAGTCGTGGCAGTCGCTCAGCGGAGCGAACGGCCACAAATCGCCCGGACCCTGCTGATGGCCAAGGCAGCGGCCGCTGGAGCGAGCGATCCGGATGCGGCACTAGGGCCGCTGCGCGAGATGCTCGCCGCGCTGGCGCCGCCAGCGGATCCACCCGCGGTGCTGTCGACCGAACTGGCTCAGGAATGTCTGCGCTTGGCAGAAACGGCAGCCAAGGCCGGCGCCTGGGAAGTGGCCGGGGAAGCGCTGCGGCGGGCCTTGGCCGCCGGACCACCGCTGAGGAAACTGGAGACAACCAGCAACGGATCGGCATTCGTGATCCCGACCCAGCGCCGGAGCGTCGGTTCGAATCCTGAGCCGCAGGAGGATCTCGATTGGATTCCGCGCCGCGTCGCGACGATCGTTTCGCTGGCCAATGAGGCGATGCAAGCGGCGACCGCGGACGCTCCGAGTCCGGCCGGTGAGGCGCTGTTCGCGGCGCTCCGCGACGTGGTATTGCCCCAGTCGCGCCGCGCTGAAGCCTTTCCCTACAGCGTGATGCTGCTGACCTCGAGTAACAGCAATCGATTTGACCAACCGGAGATGCAGCCGCTGAGTCTGTCGAAGTTGTTGGCCGAGTTCGCGGTGGCGACCGGCCGTGCAGAGGAGCTGCGCAAACGGTTGACCGCGCAGCGTGCCGAGTCGCAGGTCCCGTATTGTCTGGACCTGGTGCGGGTGCATCTGGCGTGGGCCGAGGAGGATCGCGCGGCCGCCGAGCAGGCGCTGTTGGACCTGACCCAGAGTCTGGGAGTGACGGTTGGGGAAGTCGATTCGCCGCCGCTGACGGTACCTGTTGTCAGTCGCTCGCAGCAAGGCAGCGATCATGCCATCGCCAACGACCTGCTACATGCGGTCCTGCCCTTTCAGCAGCGCTGGGGCCTGATCCCCGCGGTCGCCGCTCTAGAAACGCACCTGCTCGGCGAAGCGAGTCGCATCCAATCGATCAGCGAGACCGGCGATTTGTGGGGCTGGATGGTGCGGCAACTCGTCGCCGACGCTCAAGTCGATGATCGGACGGCCCAGCAGGCGATCGATCGGTACCTGGCCAGCGTGCAACTGCACTACACCAATTACTCCGGCAGCTACGGCAGCGATCGTCAGAACGCCGAAATGGCTGAGCTGGGTACCCAGGTCCTCAGCGCCCGCCGCTGGCCGCTGGCTGGCAAGCTGCTGCGGCACGCCGTCAGCCGTGAGCCGGGCTTTCACGAAGGGCGGTCCTTCATCGCTCAACTCGGTCTTGCATTGGCAGGCGTCGATGCCCAGCAGCAGTACCAGGTGCTCAGCGAGATCGCCTTCGGCCGGGTCGATGGGACAGGTAAAGACGACGCGGCGCTGCTGTCAGCGTCCAACATGTTTTTGTATGCCGACCCGCCGCCAGCGTTTCAGGCGTTGTTGGCTCAGCATGTCGACCCGCGCCAGGTGCCCGTTGCCGGTGACGACTTACCGATGGTGGAGTTGAACGTGCTGCTCGTCGAAGCCGCCGTTCGCTGCGGTCAAACCGCTGCGTTCATCGCGCGCCTGGAGCCGCGGAGCGAGCATCCTGGTGATGAAGTCGACGCGCTGATCGGGCTCGCTTATTTGCTCAGCGGCGACCACGAAGCGGCCCACGAGCGATTGACGCGGGTGCGCGACCGCCTGCGCCAGACGGAGCCCAAGGGGATGGTCGATACGCCGCTGCCGATGGTGTCCGCGACGTTGGCCACCCGTGCTCTGGCGATCGATCAACTCCGCGAGACCGCGACCCAGACCTGGCAGCCGATGTGGGCCCACGCCCAGTTCCGCCATCTCGGTGTCGGTGCGGCGCTGTTCAACCGGATGGCGGTGCTGACCGGCGCCGCAGAGATGCCAGGTGCGAGTCACGGATCGCCGCTAAAACATTTCATCAGCGTTCAGACTCCTTATAACCCAAAACCGACCAGCCCGCTGACCGAGCCGCTGTATGCGCTGGAGGATGGCATCCTGCGATACGCTGCCGGCACCGGCCACAACATCCTGATGTTGAAATATCCGCTGGAAGGCGATTACACCTTTACCCATCGCAACCAGCACGGTTTCCGTGGGGAGAGTCACAATTACTTCGGTGGCGCGGCCTATATGGTGCATCCCGAGGGTACGAGTGCGACCGTGCGCGGCCTGGTGCATCGCGGCGCGACCACATTTAACAACGTCCCCGTCACCCAGCATGAAGCAAACACGCAGACGTTGAGCTTCCAGGATGATCGTGTGACGATGATCGTCAACGATCATGCGGTTGTCGAAGATCGTCGTGGGACGTCGGTGCCGTTTGTCGGCGTGGTGTTTGAACATCACACCATCGCCTCGACCAGCGGTTTTGCCTTGGCGGGCAATCCGAAGATTGCGCGGCAGGTGAATCTGATCGATGCCGAATTGCGGGGTTGGTCTGCCAACATCACCGGCGGTCACCTGGCACCGATCGACCTGCCGATTTCACCGGACCAAGACTCGGAACAGGTCCAGGCGCAGCGCCAACAGCTTGCCGAAAATCTGGAACGCTTCGCGTGGTATAGCCGTGATGGACTGTTGCGTACCGGCAGCGGCGTTCCGTCCGCTGAAGCCGCCGGACAACGTCACCTCCATTACCATCGTCCGCTGCTCGAAGGCGAGTCGATCGCTTACCGGTTCCGTTACGACGCCGGAACCAATGAAGTCCACCCAGCGATCGGCCGCGTCGCCGTGTTGCTGCGCCCCGAGGGCATCAAGCTGCGTTGGCTCAAACAAGCCCACTCGATGGAGTCGATCGACGTGCCGCCGCTGCACGAAGTCGATCCCGACCAACCGATCGGCGACGGCAAGCCAAACTTGCGTGCGGGCGATTGGAACGAGGTAACACTGACCGCCGAGGGCGAGCAGGTCATCGTGGCAGTCAATGGCGAACCGCTGTGCCGCGTGGGATTGGGACAAGATCGCCGCTTCGGGCTGCTGAGCGAATCGGAGCGGGCGAGTCAGGTGCAGGACATCCGTTTGACCGGCCCCTGGCCGGAAACGCTGCCGAGCGAGCTGATGGAATGAACCGCTGCCACGCGGCGACGCCACCGCGATGTCGCCCGCGACTTCGTGTATCCTACCGTCACCGCGGGTGTTCCGATCACGACACTCGCACCGACCTGGCCGTGGCGACCGTTGGTCGTCCACGGTCGCGTGCGCACGGCGGTCGCGGCCGTGTCGTTCGCTCATCCCGTAGGAGAAGCCGCTTTTGGAAATCGCGTTACTCGGTTTTCTGATCTTGCTCAATGGCACGCTCGCCATGTCCGAGATCGCCCTGGTCACTGCCCGGCGAAGCCGACTGGAGCGGTTGGCGGAAAACGGAGATCCAACGGCTGCGGTCGCCTTGCGGTTGGCTGAAGAACCGACGCAGTTCCTGTCGACGATTCAAATCGGCATCACGGCGATCGGGATCCTCAACGGAATCGTCGGGGAAGCGGCATTGGCCGAACCACTCTCCCTGTGGCTGCAGCGATTGGGGATGGTTGAAAGGACCAGCGGCATCGCAGCGACCAGTTTAGTGGTCCTCGCAGTTACCTACATTTCCATCGTGATCGGTGAACTCGTCCCCAAGCGGTTTGCCCAGCACAACGCCGAAGGGATCGCGCGGATCGTTGCTCGCCCCATCTCATGGCTGGCCGCGGTATCGCGACCCTTTGTCTACCTGCTCACGATCTCGACCGACGGCCTGTTGAGACTGATGGGCAAGTCGGAGTTCAGCAGCGTCAATCTCACGGAAGATGATATTTATGCAGTTTTAGTAGAAGGCTCACAGATGGGCGTGATCGAGAAACATGAGCATGAAATGGTGCGCAATGTGTTTCGACTCGATGATCGCCAAATCGGTTCGCTGATGACGCCGCGGAGCGAAATTGTCTATTTGGATCTTGAACAACCGATCGAAGGCAGCCTGAAATCACTGATCGATTCCGATCATTCTCGATTTCCGGTGTGCCGAGGCGGGATGAGTGATCTGGTCGGAGTGATCACCGCCAAACGGCTGCTCAAACAACATTTGAAGGGTCAGACGGCCGATATCTCGGACTACCTGTTGTCGCCGGTCTATGTTCCCGAATCGCTCACCGGAATGAAGTTGTTGGAACAGTTTCGTGAGTCCGGTGTCCAGATGGTGTTTGTGGTCGATGAGTACGGCGAAGTGCTGGGACTGGTCACGCTGCAGGACCTCTTGGAAGCAGTGACCGGCGAGTTCAAGGCTCGCGATCCCGACGACTATTGGGCGGTGCAGCGCGACGATGGCTCCTGGCTCCTCGATGGCCTGATCCCCGTTCCGGTATTGAAGGATCGGCTGGAACTGAGGACCGTGCCTGAGGAAGAAAAGGGGCGCTACCATACCTTGAGCGGGATGATGATGTGGTTATTGGGACGCGTCCCCAATACAGCGGACTCAGCGGTCTGGGAAGGCTGGCTGCTGGAAGTCGTTGACTTGGACGGCAACCGCATCGATAAGGTGTTGGCGCAGCGACTGCCGCCCGCGGACGAACCGCCGAACCCAGATCCCATCACGGCTTCCGAGTAACCAGCCCAACACAGTTTGCCGAGTGAAGCGATTTGCATCCGGTACGCAGCGTGCTGACGTCACGCTGTTGCGCTGTTGCGCGGCAAATGACGTGTGTCCGGCCACGGTACATGCTGGACTGAGCCGGCAACCAGAATCGCGGATGAGGTATAGATCGCATGTCTGACGACGCTCGCTCTCAGCCATCGCTGTCGCCAGCCGCTCAGGCGGGCGGCTTGATCGTGTTTCTGACGATCTGCTTCATCGCGGCGGCGATCGGTGGGATCGTGACGGGGCCAGCCATCGATGGCTGGTATGAAACACTTGAAAAACCATCCTGGCAGCCGCCGGCCTGGGTGTTTGGACCGGTCTGGACAATGCTTTATCTGTTGATGGCCATCGCCGCTTGGCTGGTTTGGAGGTCAGCAGGAGCGCGCTCCGCAGCGGTGCCGCTGAGCCTATTCGCGGTTCAACTTGTTCTGAACGTCGCTTGGTCGTGGACTTTCTTTTACCTCCAGCGGCCCGGCTGGGCTGTACTGGAACTGATCGTGCTCTGGGTTGCGATCGCGCTGACGACCCTGGCGTTCTTCCGCCGATCCCCGGTCGCCGGCGGGTTGATGCTGCCGTACTTGGCCTGGGTCACGTTTGCCGGCGTGCTGAACTTCACCATCTGGCGACTCAATTCTTGAGTGCGGATTATTGATTGAATCAACGGTAACCGCTTGGCACTAGTGCTCACCTGCCTTTGGCTGGCGCTGCCAAAGACCCGAGTGGCCGGTTTGGGAACAGCGATTGCAAAGTGATTGCAAAGCGCTGGTTGCCGGCAAAGTCCAGCAGTTGCTGGTCGCGGCCTGTTGCACGCCGGGCAGGCATATCCATAACAGCTTCGCGGAACATCGATGATGAAGGACTGGGTCATTTCGATCATGCAAACGATGGGCTACCCCGGCATCGGGCTGCTCATGTTTCTGGAGAACATCTTTCCACCGATCCCCTCGGAACTGATCATGCCGGCAGCCGGATTTGCCGCAACCTCCGGCGGCTTGACGCTGTGGGGGGCCATCTTGGCGGGGATCATCGGCTCGGTGCTCGGCCAACTGCCGCTGTATTACCTCGGCCGCCTGGTCGGACGCCGACGACTGAAACGCTGGGCCGATCAGCATGGGCGGTGGTTGATGGTTTCCGCCGCCAACATCGACCAAGCCGATGCGATGTTCAACCGCCATGGGAAGTCCGCGGTTTTCTTCTGCCGCGTCGTCCCCGGCCTGCGATCGTTGATCTCCATTCCAGCCGGCATCGCCAAGATGAATCTGGCGACGTTCCTGATCTGGACCACGCTCGGCACGACGATTTGGACTTCGGCTCTAACGACCCTCGGCTACGTGCTGGGACAGAACTATGAGCGCGTCAGCGAGTACATGGGGCCGGCCAGCACCATCATCCTAGGATTGCTTGTCGCCGCGGTCATCGTCTGGGTGCTGCGGCGGCGCCGCAAAGCGAAACGGAGCGGCGACTGAGCACCGATCAAACGGGCTCTCGTATTGCTAACCAGAGCGGGAACAACATTTGCACTGATCGCGCCGGCATGGCATCAGGGCAAGCCCCCAAAGCGATAACGTCAAGTGCAAGGCTGAGCAACATGAGCAACACAAGCAGGCGGCGCGAAGGTTATCCGGTGGAACTTGCCGACATGGATGTGGCGGTGGCGCCATTTTCTTACAACCCGTCGGCCTGGAGCCAGCGAATTCCAATCTGCTTGATGGCGATGGTCGCATTTTGGATCGCGACTTATATGGGCTTGTATCAGTGGAGGCTGATCGACAGCGTTTGGGATCCGGTGTTTGGCGACCAGAGCCAAAAGGTACTCGATTCGGATCTAGCCAAATCAATGGATCGCATGATCGGCATTCCCGATGCGATGTTTGGCGCATTGGCTTACCTTGGCGACGCATTGTTTGGCATCGCCGGGTCGACTCGCCGCTGGCAGTATCGTCCTTGGCTTGTGATCCTATTCGGGATCGATGTGATCCCGCTAGGCGTGGTCAGCGCCTTATTGGTGCTGGCTCAAGGGTTTGTGGTCGGCTTCTGGTGTTTCCCTTGCCTGGTCACCGCTGCGATTTCACTGTTGTTGGTCTACTGGGCCTATGACGAAGTTTGGGTTTCGCTGGTGTATCTGTGGCGGGTTTGGAAGCAGACCGGCAGCACGCGGATCCTGTGGAAGGCGCTCTGCGGAACTCCGACCCCCGAGTCCGACGCTGTCGCCGCCGCGATGATCGTTACTCCTAGTAAGCAATCAGCATAGAACACGCTATTCGGCAAAATTCAATCAGCCGGTACGCGTTAGCGTCCGGTTCTCACGAACCACAAGTCGAACATCGGTGACAGATTTGACCCAAAGATTTATCCAGATCTGCTTAGATACTGCCATGATAAGGAAATTTACTGATGTGGCCTCGCGTGACTGAATGCATGCTCGGATGCTGGCTGTTGGTCAGCCCATTTGTGTTTCGTTATGAAGATCAGCCACTCGGCTGGTGGATCAACGACTATGCCGTGGGCCTGGCCGTGATTGCGTTCGGACTGCTATCCTATTGGCGGCCGGCGCGACGCATCCATTTGTTAACCGTGTTGCTGGCGATTTGGCTGGTGCTCTATGGCCGCTTTGGGCATCAATACCCGTTCCCTCCCGCGGCGCAAAACTACATCACGCTGGGATTTTTACTAATGATGATCGCGATCATCCCCAGCCATGCTTCGGAGCCGCCACCGGAATGGTATAAGCAAAAGCTCGCGGGAACCGGACGCTAACGCGTGCCGGCTGATTGAATGTTGCGGAATGTCACGTGCTGTGCTGCTTGACGCGTTGCGGCTGATTCAATCAACAAGATTATTCCGACAACTCATTCGCGCGGTACCATGCTTTGGGATCCTGCTGAAGCTGCTCGAGCATCTTTGGCAGCACGTCGATCAAGCGGTGACGCGGCTGCCAGCCGAGCATCTCTTTGGCCCGGCTGATGTCCAGCGCGTAATGGTCGTCGGCCATCGGGATCATGAACGGCTTGATGAACGCTTTGCCGCCCGAGACGGTATCGGCCACGGCGGCCCCGATCTTTGCCAGCGTTTCAGGAACATAGATCGTCGCCCAATCCTTGCCATGCAGCCGCTGGCCGATGAAGTTTTGCAATTCTTCATAACTCGGCGGGTCGGCTTCACCGATTAGAATCGGCGTTCCCGGCGGAATCGAGTCGCGGCGTTCGACCGTCCGGACGATCGCGTCGACCGCATCGTCGACATGCACGGCGGCTTGGCCAGTGGCGGTGTCACCGGGAAAGAAGTGCCCTTGAAAATCGCGTTCGTAGATCCGCTTGATCTGCTGCACGATCGTCGGCTGCTGGCCCACGTCGTTGTACACGCCGGCGATCCGTAGCAGCACGCTGCGAACTTGCGGGTGGCCGTCGCGGATCAATTGCTCGGTTTTGATTTTGCTCGCCGGATAGGGCCACTTCGCCTCCAGCGGATCGTCCTCATGAATGTGCTCACCGACGGCGCACGGGGCGTGGACGAGCATCGTGCTGCTGAACACGAACTGCTCCAGCTCAAAACGACCCAGCGCGTTGAGCAGCCGGTCGGTTCCTTCGATCGTGATTTTCTTGTACAGCGGACTGTCGGCGCCCGAAAAATCGTAGTAGGCCGCCAGGTGCACGACGCTCGCCAGGCGGTTGCCGGCACGCTGCCGCACCTCGTCACAAGCGCCGCGGACGATCGAGTAATCGGTGATTTCGAACTCGATGTCGTGGACATGAGCCAGGTCTTTGGGCGGCTCAGGCCAGCCGACGCGGTCGAAGGCGAACACTTCGTAGCCCTGTGCGGCAAGCCGTTCACAAACCGGTTTGCCGAGCAGCCCTGCGCTGCCGGTGACAATGACTGCGGGACGTTGGTCGGCCATGGTGCACTTCTGCAATCGCGAGGAACGAGGAAAACCTGGTTGCTAGCGGTCGCGGTGCAACCGATGTGCCGAGTGCGGTGAAGCGGCTAGCGGTCGCCGCGATGAACCACGAGTCTGCTTCGGTCGCGACCGTTTCGAGTACGGGTACGAGCACGAGTTCGAGTTCGAGTTCGAGTTCGAGTTCGAGGAAGAGGAAGAGGAAGAGCGACTGGACGGCCGGCGGGTACTTAAATCAAGTGCGGAAACCATCGTTGCAGCACCTCATTCCCACAGCGCAGCTAATGGTTAGCAGAGGGCAGTCCATCGGCGGCGCGCTGCATGAGGTACAGCATTTCGCGGCTGATCTGTCGCGTGCGCTCGTCGTACGCAGCCGCTTCCGCCGGTGTGCCATCGGCCGCCTTGGGATCCTGATAGGTGATCGCCTCCCGCAGGTCGCAGTTGTGCACGACCGGACAGGCTTCATCGGCCTCCGAACAGGTCATCACCGCCGCGAACCGCGTGTTGGGATTGGCGGGATCATCGAACTGTTTTGAAAAGCAGATTTCCGCTGGCCCGAGCGGCCGGAAGCGGACACGATAACGCGGATTGGCCGCAGCTTGATCGTCGGGATCGATTTGCAGCCCACATCGCTGCAGTGCCGCGACCGCACGCGGGTTGAATGCCGTCACCTCAGTGCCGCCTGAGTAGGTGTTGACGTTCTCCAGCCCGAAATGGGCGGCGGCGGCCTTAGCCCACACCTGCGACAGATGGCTGCGGCGCGAATTGTGGGTGCAGATGAACGTCAACTCCGCGGTACGGCCTTCGCTCAGGCACTGCTGCACGTAACCGGCCAGCGACTCCAGTGCTGCCCTGCGGGCGGCGGGAATTTGCTCGGATTCGGCGAGCCGCTGCTCGATGTACTGCGCGACCGCGGGATACAGCTCACCGGCCTGAACTTCAGTGCTCAGGCCCTCGGCGGCAACTCCGCAGACCAAGACGAGGCTCAATAGGCGGTTGGTGATCGACAACATGTTTGCGTTCTCTGAGCTGGGCTTGCAGTTTTACCGCCCACCGCCGACTCACGATCGAGCCTACGGTTCAGCGGACGAGGCATTGTAGACCACCAAGCCGTCGGTAGCAGCATCGCTGCAGGCGAGTGAGCCGCCAGCCAGGCCGTGGTAAATCGCCCCGCTGCTGGTCGCATGTTTTCCAAATTTTGCGATGATCTTGTCGGCACACGCTCTTTGCACGCTTCCGGGATATCGCCTTGAACTCCGACCGCACCGCCGACACCGCTCCGCAACTTCAAGAACACGACGCGTCAGAGCGGCCGTGGGAAGAATTGCAGGAGATCATTGCGGGCGGCGATCCCGAGGCGCTGGAAGCGTTTTTCAAATCGTTGCCAGCCGGCGAAATCGCGCGGGCCATCAGCCGCTTGGAAGACGAAGATCAGACGCAGTTGATGCAACTGCTGTCGCCCGAAACGGCCGCGGAACTGATCGAAGAGGTGCCCGATATTCAAGCGGCGGAGCTGATCGAGCGGTTGCCGCCGGATGAAGCCGCAGCGATCTTCAATGAGCTGGAAAGCGACCATCAGGCCGACTTGCTCGGCGATCTCAGCCGCGGGGACGCCGAGGCGATCTTGGCGGCCATGGATCCGGAGGAGGCGTCGCAAGCTCGTCAGCTCGCCGGCTACGATCCCGACACTGCCGGCGGCTTGATGATCACCGAGTTCCTGCAGTACGCCGACGGGCAAACGGTCGACGATGTTCTGAACGATCTGCGGGCCAATGCCGAAGAGTACGCCGATTATGACGTGCAGTACGCGTTCGTGGTCGCTGCGGATTCCGGCGCGCTGATCGGCGTGCTGCGACTTCGCGACCTGTTGTTGGCCCGCAGCCAGCGTCCGATCGCCGAGCTGATGATCCGCCAACCTCACTCGGTCCGCGTGGGCGATTCGCTCGATCTGCTGGCGCAATTCTTCGACCGCCACCACTTCTTTGGTGTCCCTGTCGTCGACGGCGGTGATCGCTTGGTGGGCGTGATCCGCAAGAGCGATGTCGAAGAAGCGCTGGCCGGACGGGCCGACACCAACGCGATGCGGCTGCAGGGGATCATCAGCGGCGAAGAACTGCGAACCATGCCGCTGTGGCTCCGCTCCAAAGGACGGCTGATTTGGTTGCTGGTCAACGCGCTGCTGAACCTGGTCGCAGTCAGCGTGATCGCCGCGTATGAGGAAACGCTGGCCGCAGTGATCGCGCTGGCCGTGGTCCTGCCGCTGATCTCGGGCATCGGTGGCAATGCCGGGGTGCAAGCGATTGCCGTGAGCATCCGCGAGCTGAGCCTCGGGCTACTGAAGCCACACGAATTGATGTGGGTGGCGATGAAGGAAGCGTCGGTCGGCGTGATCAACGGCATCGTGCTGGGGCTGTCGGTCGGCCTGGCGAGTTGGGCTTGGCAGCAGAATCCCTGGCTCGGCTTGGTCGTCGGCGGGGCGATGGCGATCAACACCGTGTTCGCGGTCGTCGCCGGAGGGATGATGCCGCTGGTGCTCAAGCGGTTCGGCTGCGATCCGGCGTTGGCCGCCGGCCCGGTGCTAACCACGCTCACCGACATGACCGGTTTCCTGCTCGTGCTCAGCTTTGCCACCGCGATCTTACCGAAACTGATTTAAGGCCGCTGTCGACGTCGGTTGAGGACAACGCAGCAGTCTCAGGTTCAAGGTGCCTCTTGGGCCACGAGCGTGTGCAGTCGGACGGCCGCGGCAGCGGCTTGTTGGCGGGCGTCGAGCGCGGACTGGCGAACGGCGAGAAACGACCGCTGGGCAGTGAGCAGATCCAGGTAATCCAGTTCACCTTGCTGATGACCGCGGCGGGCGACGGCCAAGCGTTCTTCAGCTAGTCCCAATAAGTCCTGTTCGACCGCCGTGACCATTTCGACGGCGCTGCGGTATTGGCCCACGGCATTGGCCCAGCGGGTTTCCAGGTCGCGGTAACGCCGCGCATACTCGGCCTCGCTCTGCGCTAGCTCCGCATGTGCGGCACGGATCAGGCCACTTTTGCGGTCGTGGACCGGCAGCGCCATCCCGAGCTGCAGCCCGACGACGACGTCGCCGGTGGCCGCGTCGTGCTGCACCGATGCGTAGCTGTCGACGTTGGAGATGACTTGGGTTTGAGCCAGGCGGAGGTTCCAGCGCGCCGTTTCGATCAGCGCTTGCGCTTCGGTCAGTTCGGGACTGGCGGCCCAGTGCTCGCACGCGGCCAGTTCCTCCGCAGACAAAGTCTCAGGCCAGGGATCGCTGGGGATCGCTTGCACCTCGGCGGTCGAGAGGCCGACGGTCGCGGCCAAAGCGGCGGTGCGGGCGTTGAGTTCCGCTTCCGCTTGGCGCCGGGCGACCGAGACTTGGCTCTTTTCCAACTGCGCCTGGAGCAGCGGGCCGCGGCCCACTTCGGCGGCTTCTAACAGCGCCTGATTCACGCGTACGCCGTCCTGCAGCAAATCCTCGAGTTCCCCCAGCAGCGCCACACGGTGCCGCGCCGCGGTCAGTGCCCAGTACTGCGTCAGCACGCGCGAGGTCAGCCGCAACCGCGCTTGGTTCAACCGCTCGGCTGCCGCCCGGGTTCGCCATGCGCCGACTTGCCCGGCCAGTGCCAACCGGTCCTGGGTTACCCATTCTTGTGACAGATACAGCCCCTGTTGCCCGCTCCGCCCTTCGTTGCCGATTTCGCTGCCCACGTAACCGATCATCGGGTTCGGTTTGCGCGTCGACTGAAAACGCTGCCCTGCCTCGCGTCCGATCTCGGCTTCCGCGGCGGCCAGAGCGGGATGCTGGGCCAGTGCGAGCTCGACCAAGCGGTCGGCTTCCGATCGGCTGGCGGCTTCGGGAATCACCCATTCCACCGGCGGCTGGATTTCCAGCGTCGCGACATCCGCAGCGGACGATTGCGCCGACGCCGTGCCGCCGGAAGCAGCTTGCCACATCGCGGGCAGCAGCAGGCCCGAAAGAACCCAACGCCACACCAGTGACTTCGGTGCGGTCGGTGATTGGCGTAAATCGGCCATGGCGTGCGTCTCCCGTGCTACCAAGATCGCAGACGTCGATTGAAAACGCTTCGCCACCTGCTTGGTCTTCTTGGATCGGCTGGCGCGAAGTTCCGCATCGCCCTCATTATGCCGCCGTTGCCGATGATCCCTCTGAGCCGGTCGCCTTGAAGCGGTTGCACCGGTTGCACGGGCGCGGCCGGTAACGTTTATCATCCGGAGTTGACGACGATGCCGCCGCGGGCGGGGGTTGACGCCGGTCCGGCAGTGGCCGTAACGTCAATGACATTCGCAAGTTGGATTCGACCACTTCCCTACACGATGTTCTCGCCGAGCCGTCACCAGCGATTCCGCGCGATCCGCACCCGCGGGTCGTCGCTACTGCTGCGCCTGGTGTTGCTGATCGCCGCTTGGCAGGGACCGATTCCGTGGTGTCATAGCCATGCGCCGCAGGCGACGGCTGAAATGGGGACGTGGCTCGCCGACCATCTGCATTCGCATCACGGCCCAGCGGATCAGCAGCGCCCGAATGCCCGCAGCAGCGGTTTGCTGGGCTGGCATTTCCATGCCGATTTCCCGACTCGGCCCGTCGGCGACGAGGAGCCCAGTCCGGGTCAGCCTCCCGCTGAGTTTCCTGCCAGTTCCGTCGGCGGCCTGCGCGTTGCAGACTGGCACAGCGGTGACCGGCTGGTGGCGCTGAGCCAATGGCTGATGCCTGCGAAGCCTTGTTCGGCGTTCTCGTCAGCGACCGACCGCGCCCTGGCCAGCGCCCCTGGCAGCTTCTTTGATGGCTATGCAGCCACACTTCCGCTCCCGCTGCGCTTTTCCATCCTGCGTTGTTAACAGCGACCGCTTGATTGTGGATTGAGTCCAGCGTGCTGCGCTGGCGCTAGCTGGCTTGTTTTGTCAGCAGCGTGGTTCTTGCCATCGTTCGGGAATGTCACCATGCCATCGTTTTGGCCAGCCGCCGCTGGCGGTAGAGCAATCGTTATCGTTTTAGGCGGTTGGGCGATCCTCGCGACCGCCGCTTGGTGGCTGGGATTGGGCCGCGGTGACCCGTCGGCGGCCCCCCCGTCTGCCCCTCAGCTGCGCGATGTTTCCGTGGTCAGCGAAGCGGCTGACCACGAGTGGATCGAGTTTTCTCAAGACTCTTGGAACGCGGCATCGCTGACGATCGAGCCGGTGCAGGCCAGAGCGTTCACACAGTCGGTGGAGCTGACGGGCAAGATCGCACTCAACGAAGACCGCATCGCCCACATCTTTCCGCTTGTCCAGGGGCGAGTCGATGAGGTCAAAATTCAGCTCGGCGACCAAGTGAAGCAAGACGACTTATTGGTCGTCGTCCAAAGCCGAGAAGTCGGCGAGGCGATGCTGCAACTCTATCAGGATCGCATGCAGTTGGAGTTCGCGATCACCAAAGATCGCTGGATGCAAACGGTTGCTGAAAATACGCAGGCGATGATCGAATTGATTCGCGCCGGGGCGCCGATCGAAGATATCGAAAAACAGTTGACCAACAAACCGGTTGGTCAGTACCGCGATACGCTGATGTCCGCATACATCGCACATTATAAGGCCAAAATGCATCATGAGCGGTTGGCGCCATTAGCGCAAGGTGGTGCGGTTACCGGCAGGCAACTTTTGGAAGCCGAAGCGGAGCAGAATGCCACCCGCGCGACGCTGCAGTCGTTGGTGGAACAGATTCAACAGGATGTCCAACAGGCTTCCGCCGTTTCGACACAGTCCGTGAAGGAACTGCAAACCCGCGTCTCGGTCGGCGAGACCAACCTTAAGATTCTGGGATTTCGCGACGATGCGCTCGCTGAAGTGGATCCCAAACGCCAGGGGGATGAAGTCGCTCATTATCCCATTTACGCTCCATTTGACGGCACGATCATTTCTAAAGATGTGGTGTTGATGGAACGCGTTGGTCCGGAAAGCCAAATTTTGGGGATCGCGGATCTTGCGACGGTCTGGGTGACCGCTGATGTATATGAAGAGCAACTACCGCTGCTGCAGCAACTGGACAACAACCGTATCCGCATCCGCAGCAGCGCCTGGCCGGACCGCACGTTTGAGGCCCAGATTTTCTATGCCGGCGATTTAGTGAACGAAGCGTCGCGGACGTTGTCGATGCGCGCGGTTGCCGATAACGCCGCAGGCCTGCTCAAGCCGGGGATGTTTGTCACGATCGAATTACCGACCGCCTCGACGGGACCGGTGACGCAGGTTCCCACCGCGGCGGTGCAGGAACATGAGGGGCAGACGTTTGTCTTCTTGCACCGCGGCGACGATCGCTTTGAACGTCGTGAGGTGGTCGTCGGCCGTCGCAGCGGCGAGTTCGTGGAAATCACCTCTGGCCTGCAGCCGGGCGAGCAGGTGGTCCGCGGCGGAGGCTTCGCACTGAAGTCCCGCATGCTAGCCGACCTGTTAGCTGAATGATCTCCGCAAGCAGGTCAGGATAAATCCTTCGGTCAAATCGCTCGCCGCTGTTCGGCTCATCGTTCGTGAGCACCGGACGCTAACGCGTACCGGCTGATAGAATTTTGCCGAATATTACATTCTGTGTTGTTTAACACGCTCCGGCTAATTGAATTTTGCCGCAGAGCATGTCCTGAGGAAATCGACGTTGGTTAATCACATCATCCGCTGGTCGCTCGAAAATCGCTTCATTGTGATGTTGCTCGCCCTGGTGCTATTGGGCGGCGGCTTGGCTGCGGTTTCTACCCTCCCGCTGGACGCCGTGCCCGATTTGACCAACGTACAGGTGCAGGTGTTGACGGTCTCGCCCGCGCTGGGGCCGGTCGAAGTCGAGCAGTTCATTACGTTTCCCGTTGAAAACGCGATGAGCGGGCTGCCGAAGGTCAGCGAAATCCGCTCGATCAGCCGGTTTGGGCTCTCCGCCGTGACGGTGGCATTCGAAGATGACACCGATATCTACTGGGCCAGAAACCTCATCAACGAACGGCTGCAGCAAGCGCGGGAGAACATTCCGGCCGGTATGGGCGATCCGCAAATGGGCCCGATCGCGACGGGAATGAGCGAAATCTATCAGTTTGAAGTTCGGGCTGATCCAGGACATGAATATTCCTTGATGGAGCTGCGCACGATCCTCGATTGGCAGATCGCGTTTCAGCTTCGCAGCGTGCCGGGGGTGATCGAAGTCAACACCTTTGGCGGGGAACTGAAGACTTATGAGGTTCAAGTCGACCCGCACGCGTTGCTAAATTATTCGATTTCGCTCAGCCGAGTGTTTGAAGCATTGGAGGAAAACAATGCCAATGCGGGCGGCGGTTATATCGCCCACGGTGCGGAGCAACGTTTGATTCGCGGCGAAGGCTTGGTCGAATCGCTCGATGATATCCGCAACATTGTGCTCGACAGTCGCAGCGATGGCACGCCGATCCGAATTTCTGATATCGGCCAGGTGGTGTTCGCTCCGATGCTGCGTCAGGGCGCCGTGACCCGCGACGGCGATCGCGAGGCGGTCACCGGAATGGTGATGATGCTGATGGGAGGCAACTCGCGTCAGGTTGTGCAGGATGTGAAGGACAAGATTGCGGCGATCGAGGCGACGTTGCCCCAAGGGGTCTCCATCGACACCTTTTATGACCGCACCGAATTGATCGACAAGACGATTCATACCATTGCCGAGAACATCGGCTTGGGGATCGTGCTGGTCATCATGATGCTCTTTCTGCTGCTCGGTGACTTTCGCGCCGGCATGATCGTCGCCTCAGCGGTTCCGCTGTCAGCGATGGGGGCACTGATCGCGATGAAGTACGCCGGTGTATCTGCCAACTTAATGAGTCTCGGGGCGATGGACTTTGGTGTGATCGTCGATGGGTCGGTTGTGATGGTCGAGAACGCGGTGCGTTCGGCCAGCGGCTATCGCAAACGGACCGGCGCGGACCGGGTGCCGAGAGCGGTGTTCCAGGAATCGGCCCAAGAGGTTGGCAAACCGATTCTGTTCGCCGGATTGATTGTGATCGTTGTGTTCTTGCCGATCCTCAGTCTCGAAGGCGTGGAAGGCAAGATGTTCCGCCCGATGGCTTTCACGTTCATGTCGGCGCTGGCTGCGGCGCTGGTGTTATCGGTGACCGTGATGCCGGTGATGGCATCCTTGTTTCTGGCGCGGCGTGTCAGCGCGCAAGAAACCTTTTTGGTACGGGGCCTGAAGAACAGTTACAGCCCACTGCTGCATTTTTCCATAGCGCGTCCGGCGGCGATGCTCAGCGGTGCCGCACTGTTGTTCTTCATCAGCATCGGGATCGCGTCGCGGTTTGGTGTCGAGTTCGTTCCCAAGCTCGATGAGGGAGACATCGCGTTGCAGGCGGTGCGTTTGCCGAGTGTGTCGCTGGAGTCGTCGTTGGAAATGACTCAGGCGATGGAACGGACGCTGCTGGAGTTTCCTCAAGTCGAAAGCGTGGTCTCGAAGACCGGACGTCCGGAAATTGCCAACGACCCGATGGGGGTTCACCAAACCGATGTGCTGGTGCGAATGAAACCGGTTGGCCAGTGGCCGGAGAAGATCGACAAGGTTGAATTGGTCGAACAGATGCAAGCGGCGTTGGAACGCGCGGTGCCCAGCAACGCTTATGGGTTTACTCAGCCGATCGAGTTGCGTGTGCAAGAACTCGTTGCCGGGGTGCGTTCCGATGTGGGGCTGAGCTTGTATGGCGACGACTTGGAGGTGCTCAAAAGCGAAGGCGACAAAATCGTGCGGGTCTTGAATCAAGTCGCGGGCGCCGCCGATGTTCAGGCGCAGCAGATCGCCGGTTTGCCCTATGTCCGCATCCAGGTCCGCCGCGAGGCGATCGCGCGTTATGGGATCAATTCCAGCGCGGTGCTCGACGCCGTCAGCGTGATCGGCGGCAAGGTCGTCGGCGAGGTGTTTGAAGGTCAGCAGCGGTTTCCGCTGCAGGTCCGCATCGCTCCGCAGTGGCGTGAGGATGTCGAGAAAATCCGCCAGCTTAAAATCGATGATCCACAGGGCCGACAGATCCCGATCTCACAACTCGCTGACATCGTGATCGAGGATGGACCGGCGGAAATCAGCCGCGATGCGATTCGCCGTCGGTTGCTGATCCAGTGCAACGTCCGCGGACGCGACCTCGCCGGATTCGTGGCCGATGCGCAGGCCCAGGTGCAGCAACAGGTCCAGCTCCCACCTGGCTATTCGCTCGCCTGGGGCGGTCAGTTTGAAAATCTGCAACAAGCGACACAGCGGCTGTCGATCGCCGTTCCGGTGGCGTTGCTGTTGATCTTTTCATTGCTGTATATCACGTTCAACTCGGTCAGACTGGCGCTGTTGATCTATTTGAATGTACCGATCGCTGCGACCGGCGGGATCTTGGCCCTGTGGCTGCGGGAGATGCCGTTTTCGATTTCTGCCGGCGTGGGGTTCATCGCGTTGTTTGGCATCGCGGTGATGAACGGCGTGGTGTTGATCGAACACATTCGCCACCTCCGCGAGCAGGGGGCGGACCAGAGCAACGCCGTCGTTCAGGGGTCGATGGACCGGCTGCGTCCGGTGTTCATGACCGCCATGTGCGGCGCGTTGGGATTTGTGCCGATGGCGATTTCACAGAGTGCCGGTGCCGAGGTCCAACGTCCGCTGGCCACGGTGGTGATCGGCGGCTTGGTGACATCGACACTGCTGACCCTGTTGGTGTTGCCAGCGATCTACCGATGGTTTGAACCGAGCGAGCAGCAGGCCACGGCTCACGGCAACATGTAACGTCGCTTGATAGAATGGGCATGTAGCGCTGCGCGACCACATTGTCTGTCCTTTGCCTGCGAGCTTCCACTTCATGAGCGAATCACCACTGGACTGGGTCGGCCTGTTCGACCCCAATCGCCAGCATCGCTTGCTGACCGGAGTGGCGATCCGTAACGAGCGCACCGGCCGCGAGCTTGCACAGCTCCGCAGCCGCTTGGCTGAGCAGGAAGAACGGCAGCTTGAGCAACTCGACCTGCGGCGTCATGAAACCGTCGACCAGTGCCGCGCGCAGCGACGGGAAATGCTGCAGCGCTGGGACGAGGCCGAGGAGCAGTTGACGCTCGCCTACGAGCACGAAACGGTGCGGGTGCACAACCGCATCGATCAGCTCGGCACGCAATACCGCAAAAAGGTGGCGCGAGAGAAGGAGATCATTCAGCGAAAGGTCGTGGCCCGCTGCGGTGCGGTGATGCAGCAGTATGAGAACCGCCGCAACATCCCCGGCCAACAGATGCGCAAAGAATGCGCTCAGATCGATGAATCGCTGAGCCCCAACATCGAAGAGGTGGAGTGGGCGCGGGCGCTGGCGATCCGCCGCCTGGACCACCTACCAGAAGTGCCGCCGCCGCAAGCGCCGGAGGAAGACGTCTCGGAGCCGACGCCCACATCGGTTCGCGAAGCGATCGATGCGATCGGCCGGTTGGCGCGGCGGGCCAAAGAGATCAACGCGGAGATGCAGAGCGGCGCGGCTTCCAAAACGGTTGATTCGTTTTACTTGCCGGTCGGCGTCGCGATCTTTATTTTGATCTGGGTCGGCGTGGTGCTGTTGCTCCGGCCCGAACAGATGCTGCTGTGGATGAGCGTCAGCGTGCCGATCGGCGGCCTGATTGGTTTTTCGATCTACGGCATTCTGCTGATGCCGCTGCGGCGGATGACACGGAAGATTTATCCGCGCAGCGAGCGGCTGTTTATCGAAGCCCAACGTTGTGCTGAGGTCGGTCGTCGGATTGCGCAGAAGCAGGCCGATGAGACGAGTCACGAACTGATCCAGCGCCGTGAGGCTCATCTGGCGGCCGCTGAACGCTGGCGAGTGGAGCAGATCGCGGAACTGGAAAAACGAATCACCGCTGAACATGCGCAGGCCAAACACGAACTGGAAGCCGAAGCACGGCGGATCGCCGAGACGTTCACCCGCGACTTCAATCGCATCGGTGCGCAGATGCGCGGCGACGCTGAATCGCTCGCCCAGTCGATCAACCACACGATTTCACAGACCGACGCCGAACACCAGGCTCACCGCCAAACGCTGCGACGGCAGCATGAAGCGGAACTGAAACGGGTAGAAACGCGACTGCACAGCGGACTGGTCCGCGGGCTGCAGCGGATCGAGCTGGCGTGTGACCGGATGCAGGAACGCTTCCCTTGCTGGCCTCAGGTCGCGGCCGCTCCACCGTGCGAGGCGACCGAGTTGCCATGCCTGCCGGTGGGTGAATTACAGGTGCAAGCTTGGCTGCGGCAGACGTTGTTAGCCACGGCTCCGCAGGCCGATTCCGCTGGCGCCGAGGCGGCGGCTGCGGCGGCCGAAGTGCTCCAGGCGTTGCCCGAACGGATGCCGGTTGCGCTGCATCGCCGGTTGCACAGCGGGCTGCTCATCGATGCCGCGCCGCAGTACCGCGAAGAAGCGGTTGACCTGGCCCAGGCGATCCTGTGGCGGTTGCTGGCGTCGGTCGCCCCAGGCCGAGCGAAGCTGACGCTGATCGACCCGATCGGACGCGGGCAGAATTTTGCCAGCCTGATGTCGATGACCGATCACGAGCCGGACCTGGTCGGCCACCGCGTGTGGACCGGCGAACGCCAGATCGAACTGCGGCTGGCGGAACTGGCCCATCACGCCGAAGACATCCTGCAGGTCAATCTCCGCGACCGCTTTGAACGGATCGAGCAGTACAACGACATCGCTGGTTCGTTGGCTGAACCCTATCGCGCGATCGCTGCGGTCGGTTTTCCAGAGAGCCTGACTCGCGACGCCTACAAATCGTTGCGAGCGATCATGGACAGCGCCCTGCGCTGCGGCATCTGGACGATCCTGGTCTGCGACAGCACGCGGCCGTGGCCGCCGGAGATGCCGCTGCCGGAGGACCGCCGGCTGCTGCGGCTGAGCATCGACGAAGAGGGCCGCTGGCATCACGGCTCGCCCGGTTTTGGCGATTTCCCATTCCTTCCAACGCCTTCGCCGCCTGCCATGATGCGTCCCGAACTGGTCCGCAGCATCGGGATCGCGGCCGCTCAGGCCGCGCGTGTGGAAGTGCCCTTTGCGCGGTTGATGAGCCCGGCGAAGTCGGGTGCAGCCGAGCAGGATGCCCAGGAGCCGCGCGCCGTGCCGCTGCCGCCGGGCGATCGGATCAGCGATGGCGGGTTGGAAATCCCGATCGGAGTTCAGGGCGCCGGCCGCATCCACACGCTGCGATTAGGAGAAGGAGTCAAACAACATGTGCTGGTCGTCGGCAAAACCGGCAGCGGCAAAAGTTCGCTGTTGCACACACTGCTGACCGCTGGGGCGGCACATTACCGGCCCGACCAATTGCACTTCTATCTGCTGGACTTCAAGAAGGGTGTGGAGTTCAAGGCCTATGCCGACGCGCCGCTGCCACACGCACGGGTGATTGGGATCGAGAGCGAGCGGGAGTTTGGCCGCAGCGTCCTGCAGCGGCTCGATACCGATTTGCAGCACCGCGGCGAGCTGTTTCGCGCCGCCGGTGTGCAGGGGCTGGCGGATTACCGCACGCGGACCGGGAAGGCGCTGCCGCGAGTGATGCTGATCGTCGACGAGTTTCAGGAACTGTTCGTTCGCGACGATGCGCTGGCGGCCGAGTGCGCGATGCTGTTGGACCGGCTGGTGCGACAAGGACGCTCGTTCGGCATGCATGTCGTGCTCAGCAGCCAGTCGCTCGCCGGAGCCCATTCGCTGCCGCGGGCGACGCTCGGCCAGATGGCGGTCAGGATCGCGTTGCAGTGCAGTGAGTCCGATGCCGCGCTGATTCTCGGCGATGACAACATGGCGGCGAAGTTCATCAGCCGGCCCGGCGAAGCGATCTACAACGACGCCGGCGGATTGCTGGAAGGCAACCAGCCGTTCCAGGTCGCGTACCTCGGCAATCAATTGCACCGCGATTGGTTGGCGCGGCTTGCCACGCGCGACGCAGCAGCGGTGGCCGAGCTGCCGCCGCGCGTGGTGTTCGAAGGCAATCGCCCCTGCCGCTGGGATCCGCAACTGGCGGAAGCGGCGATCGCGCCTCGGCAGGTTGCGTCAGCCGACGGTTTGGGAGCGGCTGCCGTCGGCTCGTCGTCACACCCGCGAACGCTGCGCGGGCTGCTGGGTGAAGCGGTCGACATCGGGCCACCAGCCAGCTTGCAACTGCCGCGACTGCCGGGCCGCAACGTGCTGTTGGTCGCGCCGCCGGAATCGCTTGGAGGGCTGTTGGCGTCGATCGTCGCCGGAGCGGTTGCCTCGGCGCGGCAACAGGGCGACGAACTCGACCTGCACCTGTTCGATGGCCACACGGGCGGCCCCAATTCGCTGGCTCCTTGGCTTGCCGCCGCTGGCCTCACCGCCACGGTGACCAAGCCGCGTGACAGTGAGCCGCAGATGGCGGCGATCGCGCAGCGCGTGCAACAGCGCGTGGCGGAGGACCGCGAGGACGCACCGCCGCTGCTGCTGGTCATCGATCCGCTCAACCGGTTCAGCGATCTGCGGCACGACGATGCGTTCAGCTTCTCGCTCGATGCGGCGGCTGGCCCGAGCGGCCCGGCATCGCTGCAGGCGGTGCTGCGCGATGGGCCGGCTGTCGGCGTGTTCACGATCCTGTGCTGCACCGCGGCCGAAACCGTCTCACGGTGGCTGCCGCGGCAATCGCGCCACGACCTGCAACAGCGGATCCTGGGCCGCGTGAACGCCGCCGACTCGGCCACGCTGATCGACAGCAACGAAGCGGCGGGCATGTCGGCCGCAACGATGCTGCTCTATGACGACGCCGACGGCAGCGTGCGCAAGTTCCGCACCTGCAACCTGCCCGCAGCCGAACTGGTCCGCGACTGGTTGGCTGGGGTGTAGAGGCCGCCAGCTCAGTGCGGCTGTTGCGGTTGAGCCGGGTTTCTTAAACTGCGGGATTGCCGACCGCCACGCCATCCACTTGCTGGAGAAGGATTTTTATGCGATTTCGGATCATGTTGCTCGCCGTTGGGCTCACTGCACTCGGCCTCCAGCGGGCTCAAAGCGACGACTGGGCCCAGTGGATGGGGCCAACTCGCGATGGGGTTTATTATGAGGAAGGGCTGATCGAGTCGATTCCCGCCGCAGGCCTGCCGGTCAAGTGGCGGGTGCCTGTCGCTGGCGGCTACGCCGGGCCAGCGGTCGCCTCAGGACGTGTCTATCTATTTGATTTCGTCAAATCATCCGGCGAAGCGTTCAATGACCCTGGCCGTCGCGCCGAATTGGTCGGCGCCGAACGGCTCACATGTTTCGATGCGGCGACCGGGAAGCAACTGTGGCAGTTTAGCTACGACTGCACCTACAGCATCTCCTACCCCGCCGGACCGCGCTGCACGCCGACCGTCGACATCGCCGGGCCCGAGGATGAAGGCCGCGTTTACGTCTTGGGCAGCGAAGGCGACTTGCATTGCCTCAACGCGACCAGCGGCGAACTGATCTGGAAGCGAAATTTTAAAGCGGATTTCGGCGCGGCAGTGCCATTATGGGGCTTCGCCTCGCATCCGTTGGTCGATGGCGATCTGCTGTACTGCATGGTCGGCGGCGAAGGCCAAACGGTCGTGGCCTTTGAGAAGCAGACCGGTGAGGTGCGTTGGCAGGCGCTGTCGGCATCGGCGGTCGGCTACTGCCCGCCGTCGATCATCCACGCCGGTGGGACGCGACAACTGCTCGTATGGCACGCTGATGCCATGGAGAGCCTCGATCCGGCGACCGGCAAACCGTTTTGGAAGCTGCCGATCAAAGCCGATTTCGAGATGGCGGTCACCCGTCCGCAGCGCGATGGCGACCGGATGTATGCCAGCTCGATCCGCACCGAAAGCGTGTTGTTTGAACTGGCCAGCGACCGTCCGGCGATCAAGGAACTGTGGCGCGGTGAGCCAAAATCCACTGTCTACTGCAGCAACAGCACGCCGATCTTTTATGACGGTGTGATCTATGGGACCGACTGCAACGAAGGCTCACTGATCGCGGTCGACAGCGAAAACGGCGACCAACTCTGGAAAACCTTCGCGGCCACCAAACCCGATGAACGGCGCTATGTCCGTCACGGCACCGCCTTCCTGACCCGCATCGCGGACACCGATCGTTATTTCCTGATGAGCGAAACCGGTGAACTGATCCTGGCTCGGCTGACGCCAGAAAAGTATGAAGAACTCGGCCGGTTTCAGATCTTAGAGCCGACGAGCGAAGCATTTGGCCGCAATGTTGTCTGGAGCCATCCGGCTTATTCTGGCCAAACCGTGTTTGCGCGGAATGACAAGGAACTGGTCGCGGTCAGCATTGCCCAAGAATAAAACACTGTCTCAGCTTGATTTGAGAAGCTGAGTATCGACAAATTCCCTCGTGCTCGTGCTCGTGCTCGTGCTCGGGCTCGGGCTCGGGCTCGGGCTCGGGCTCGTACTCAGGCTCGGTCATTCGATTACGAGCACGAGCACCGCGTTGCTGAGCACGAGCACGGCAGGCCAATCTAGGGCGGTGGTTACGGTGAAACATCTATGACGACATTGCCGCGGCATCGGGCCTTAGCGCTGCTGGACCAGTGCACTGGCGAGCATGTTTGGTCGCCCGAGCATTGTGCGCAGCGCGGGGTCCCGGTCGCTTGGATCGAGGAATTGGCTGACGCTCACGAGTCGGGCTTTCACACCGATTCCCAGACGCTGTACACCGACCAAGGGGTCACCAATCAATATTACGGCGTGTACGATCTGCGACTCGCCCTGCGTCTGGGAGCCGAACTCGGGGTGGACGTCGAGCGGATCAGCGACCGCCACGTTGGCCGCCGAGCGATCGTGGCAGCGATCAAAGAAGCGGTCAGCGATGAGGAGTAAGGCTGGGTCCGCCTTGGGTGGCACGCTCAGAGCCCCAGCGATGGGCGTGAGCAGCGTAAACAGACACCGAGCTGATGTGACGTTCCATGGTTACTCTGCAATTCTCTCCGACACGCCCTTCGTTCCTCAGGGACGTGCCACCCACCACAGCTACTGGGGAGCTTCGCTTGCACGGGCTTCGGCCGCCTGATAGATCCGAGCCAGCCGAATCAGGTGCGGCAGTAAGGCCGCTTGATAATCCACCTCGCTCAGTTGTTGCCGAGTGCTGCGCAGCCGCTCCAGTTCGGCTTCAATCTCATCGCGCTGTTGCCGTTCTTGATCCGTCAGCGCCAGTCTCGCTGTGGCCGGCGCAAGACTGATCCGAGCGGCCAAGCCACCGTCGACGGTTTGCGTGGAATCGTTCGGTTGGGCCACGACGCGCGTGCCGCGAAAGGCGTTGGCCGGAGTGCCCAGCCCGTCGCCGTTGTCGTCGATCAGCGCGTGCTCCGTCGCGATCCGGCCAGCGGACTGATAAAAGTTGCGGACCTCCGCCGAAGCTGCCAAAAACGCTTCGAGGATCGACACTTCACCGTCATGGTCGATGTCCCACTGCGGCTGGCCGATCGTTTGTGAGAGGTACTCACCGAACCGCGCGTAGTTCTGTTCGATTCCGCTGCGCGTCGCGGTGACAATCACGCGGTTAGGGCCCGAGAGCGCATTGATGAATGGACCACTGCTCGACGAGGTATTAATCACCACCAGCGGCCGCGTGAGCGGCTGAAGCCACTGAGCCAGTTCCTCGGCCGAGACATCGGGGCCGCGGAGGTTGAACTTGGCGACGTTCTGGCTGAATGTGCCATGGCCCAGCAGCACGATCCACACCGGAGCTTCGGCCGCAGTGTCCAAGCCAGCGATCGTCTGTTGCAGCCGCTCGCGATCGCTCGGTTCGGAGACGGCGGGCTCACCGATCAGGGTCGGGCGTGCGCCGGCGGACTGGGCGACGCTTTGCCACCGCGCCGCCCAACTGGCAAAGGCTTCACCAAAACTCGCTTCACCGCCGGCTCCAACGACGATGATGACATCGGCGGGGGCATCGTCGCTGGGCGGTACGTCGGGCTGCTGCGGCGCCGGCGGTTCTTGGCCATGCGTGGTCATGACACAGGACAAGAACGCAGCGAGCAGCGCCCCGGCCAGCCGCAGTCTCAGTCGCATCATCAAGGCATCCCCTTCCAGCGTCTCAGGCCCCATTCGCCGCACAGGCACAGGATCGCCAGCAACATCACCCATGGCCGGTGCCAAATTGGGTACACCCAGGTTTGTGTCACAGGCACCTTGCGGCTCGGCAGGCTGGCGACAAACGCGTCGAGACGATCGTCGTCGATGATTTCGCCACCGCTGGCCTGAGCCACCTCTTCGAGCCAGGGGCGGTTGGCCGGCAAGCGATGAAACTCTGCCGCCGCTGGGTCGGCAGTCCAACCGGTCTGCGCCGTGCCGATGTCGCTGCCATCCTCGGCGCGGACACGGGCGATCACGTGATAACCGCCGGGAACGCGTGCCCAGTGGCTCGTCACGTATTGGCCGGGAGCGTCGAAATCGGCGGCGGCGATCGTGGTGTAGCTCTCGCCGGTCGGCGGCGTGATCTCCAGTTCCACCACCGCGTTTTCCAGCGGCTCGAACGCTTCGTCGCTGACCGTGGTGATCAGCCGCGCCGGCTCGTTCGGATCGTCGCTACTGAGCACCCGGCACTGGACCCGCCGCGGCGCTTCGTTGACCAGCCAGCGGGTGATCTGCCGCCAAGCCTGCGCTGGGTCGTCACGCAGTTCCGAGTCGGCGGCGAGTTCCGGTGCCCGTTGATCGAGCGAGCGGCCACCGCGGCCGGGCCGGGGATCACGCCGCATCGACCACCGCCACAGGTCGCCCAGCGCAATTGCCGCGGATCGGCCTTTGCCAAATCGCTGCGCGACGATCGCCGGCGCGGTGCTGCCGTCGGCCAGCTTCACAACGCCCAGCAGCGACGCCCCCGGTTTGACAGTCCCCACGGGCGAGAGCGTCTGAAACGTGGGCATCGTCGCGATGCGATCTGCTTCGGCCTGCTCGTTTTCCCGCAGCCGCACCCAGGGTTGCAGCAGCCCTTCGCGAGTCAGTTCCAGTCGGTAGCTCTGAGTTGCGGGCGGCCCGGCCGCTGCTGCATCCCGCTGCGCGCGCGGCGCGTACAACGGCGACAGTTCACCCAGCGGGCTTTGCGAAAACCGCGGTCCAGCAAACGCTTCCTTACCACCCAAAAACAGCAGGCCGCCGCCGCGGGCAGCGACGAATCGCCGGAGCAAGAGCAGTTGATCTTGCGAGAAAAACTCCGGCTCGATGTCGTCGAGGATCACCGCATGGTAGGCGAACAGTTCCTCGGCGGTTCGCGGAAACCCACGGACCAGTTCATCGGCATCGCGGACGCCGAGCCGGATCAGCACCGCTTCGTCATACCGCTGGGCCGTCTCTTCATCGTTGTCGTCCAAGCCGGCGAACAGCGGGTTGGCGCTGCTGACATCGCGATCGCGGAAGCTGAACTTGGCTTCTTTGTCAGCGATCCGCAGCAGCCCCACTAATTCGGTTTCGGCATCTTCCTCGAGCGCGCGGCGCAGGAATTTGAACTCCCAGTTCGGCCGGCCGGCCAGATACAGCACTCGGTAGGGCCCGCGCGCCGCATCGACGGTGACCAAGCGAACGTTGTTTTTGAAGGTCGCCTCGGAGACCGCGTTTCCGCTGGTCCAACTCTCGCGATCAGCAGCGCGAAATGCCGCCGCTTGATAGAACCGCACACCGGTGCGAATCGGCCGAAAACGGAAGGTGACCGCCGGGTATTCGTCGGCGCCGCTCGGCCCGCGTTGCTGTTTGATCGTTTGCTCCTGGACAACCTCGCCGGTCTGCACATCCGACAACTGCACCACGATCTCTTCACCGGCAAGCCCGTCCGCGGCAACGGCAACACGGACCGTGACCGGAGCGGTTTCGAAATCGCTTTGAGTCACGCTGACATCGGCAATCCGCAGATCACGGATCCGCTCCTGCGCCGCAGGCAGCACGGGGTAGACCGGGAAACCGAGCTGCGACCAATCGGTCTGTGCGACTTCGGCGTCGGTCAAATTGCCATCGGAAAACAGCAGCACACCAGCGACCGGGCGGCCCTGCAACCGCGTAGCGAGCTGTTGCAGACTGCCGGCGACCGAGGAGGCCCAGCCGTTCATCGCCAGCGACTGAAGGGCATCGGCGTTCTCTAGCCGAGCATCAAAAGCGTAGGTGCGGACATCAAAATCTTGAGCCAGCCGTACCCGCCATGGTGCGTCGGGGTCGACCCGTTCGCTCACCCGCTCCCCACGGGTCGGTGACCGCGGGGCCGCGCGCAGCGACATGCTCTCGCTGTTGTCGACCACGATCGCGAACAGGTTCGCCTGCGGCTTGGGCCGCGTGCCGCTGCGCATCGGCTGCAGCAGGCAGACGGCTAGCAGCACAATCGCCAGCAGTTTGAGCAGTCCGGCCAGCCAGTGAACCGACGACCGCGAACCGCCGCTGGCGTAGTTCCACAGGACCAGCAGCGCCAACAGCCCGCCGACCAACAGCGCCAGGTTCGTCCACTGCGGCGCCCCCCACACCCATTGCTCCCAGATCGTCACAGGCCGCTCCCGAGGCTTTCGTAATACTGCCGCACCGCTTCGCTAAACCGCTCCGGGACCGGATCGCGATCGATCGGCACCACCGCGTGCCGATCCGCCGAGCGGCGAAGCAGTTCCTGCGCGACGTTCTTGGTCAACTCGCGCAGCGGCCGGGCGATCGTCTCTTCGACCTCATCCCACTGCGGCGGCTGCGAGTGCCGGCGGAACTCGCCGCGCGCCTCGCGGGCCCGCTGGCGGATTCGCGTCGCTTCGGATCGCAGTGCCGGATCTTCGATCATCTGTTCGACGTCGCGCAGCCGGTCGGACCACTCGCGGTAGCCTTCGCCGGTCAGCGGTGCCGACGGCCCCACCCCGCCGCGTCGTTGCTCTCCGCCACCTTCGAATCCGCGCGGCTCACCGGCTTGATCGAGTTGTTCGATCAAACCTTCCGCTCCCCCGCCGCGGCCGGTTGGCTGTCCCGGAGTCTGCTGACCGGGAGTTTGCCGACCGGATGCCGGTTGATCCGGCGGCTGCTGTCCGCTCGGCGATTGCTCACCGGGTTGTCCACTGGCTGGGGATGGTTCGCCGGGTTGCTCCCCGGGCTGCTCCCCGGGCTGCTGGGCAGTTGTTGCCTGTCCCCGTGGTTGCCGCTCGCCGGGTTGTTGTTCGCTCGCTCGTTGTCGCTCAGTTTGTTCGCTCGGCTGGGTTTCACCCGGCTCACCGCTGTCGCGCGGCGATTGGCCCTGAGCCTGATCGGCCGGTGGTTGAGCTTCAGGATCGCCGGACTGCGGGCGTTGGCCGGGCCGGCTGCCTGCGCGTGCCGCTTCGCGGGGCGAGCCGGTCGCGTCTTCGATTTCGCTGTCGAGCTGATCCTGCAGTTGTTCCAGTTCGCCGAGCGCCCGCTCGAGCGCCTTGGTTTGGTCGCCGAGCACCGCTTCGGCGGCCTGTTCGAGCCGTTCCCGCAAGTTCCCGATCGCTTCGCCCGTCTCTTCCTGCAGCGAGTCGGCTTGCGGCCGCAGCCCACGGCGGAACAACTCGGCGGTGTCGCTGAGCTTGCGATCGACCTGTTGTTGCTGCACGTTGCGGTAGGTGTCGTACAGGTTCTGCGCCAGCAGCGGTTCGGACGATTCGGCCTGCTGCACCGTTTCCTGGACCTGTTCGAGCAGTTGCCCGAGCCGTTCGCGCTGCGTCTGCAACTCTTCGACCACGTCGCTTGCAGGCGTCTCGGCGCGCAGCCCTGGCTGACGATCTTGGGCCGGCTCGTCGTTCATCTGCTGAGTGAGCTGTTGTTGCTGCTCATCGAGTTGCTGGGCGGCCGAACGGATTTGCCGCATCGCTTCGTCGAAGTTGCCCGCGGCCTGTTGCCGCAGTTCCTCACGCATCTCGTCGAGTTCACGTTCAGCCCGCGTCCCCGCGGCGAGGGCTTCGGAAGCATCGTTACGGTCGAGCGCCTCGCCGGCTTGGCGGATGTTTTCGCGGGTCTGTTCGAGTTGCTCGGCAGCGTTTTGTACCGCCTCGTTCTCTTGGCCCTGCGCGCGATTTTGCGTCTGCGTCTGCTGCATTCGCTCGGCGAGCTCATCGGCGTCGCGGAGCATCTCTTGCTGTTGGTCGCGGAGCCGTTTGAGTTGCCGCTGGATCTCTTGCTGTTCCTCTGCGGTCTGAGCCAATTCCAGTGCCGACTGCAGTTGAGCGACCTGTTGATTGATGTCCTCTTGCCGCTGGGCGAGTTCGCGCAGCCGGTCGATCACCTCGCGCTGCTGCCGCCCCTCCTGCTGCGTCTCCTCGGCTTGCGCCTGCGACTGCGTTTCGTAGCGGTTCTCGTCGTTCTTCAGCTCCAGGTCATTGAGTTGTTGCTGGCGTTGGCGCTGTGATGAGCTGCTGGAACCTTGTTGTTGGTTTTGCCGTGAGCGGCTGACCTGGAACTCGCGTGCCCGCAGTCCCAACAGCGACTGATAGGCCGCTTGTTGTGCCGCGACCGCTTCAGCGAGCGGCTCGGTGGCATTGCCCGCCGCTGCGAGTTGAAGCTGCTCGACCGAGGTGTTCATCGCGTTGGTCGCTTGTTCGACAAACTCCAGCGACTGTTCGTCGTCGATCTCTGAGGCGAGTTGCGTGAGCTGCGCCAGCGCATCGCGCTGGCCCATGAGCACCGACTCGATGTCGATAGCGAACTCGGCCGAGCGTTGCGGCCCGAGTTCGCGGCGCATGATTTTCCAGGTCGCATTGATGATCTGCTTTTGCAGTTCGGCCAATTCTTCAGCCTGAGCACCGGCACCGCCTCCCTGTTGTTGCTGTTGAGATTGCTGCGAACCGGCATCGGGCGATTCATTTTCCCGGTAGATCTCTTCCAGCGGTCGGACCTCAGCAAAGTGCAGATCGCCCTGCACACGCCGCGGACTGCCGTCGGCGGCGGTATCCTCGGCCCAGAAGTGATACGACAGCAATTGGTCGGGCTGGGCGGCGAGCGATTCAAAGTCAATCAAGTAATCGCCGCGCTGCTTGCGACCGCGCGGCACCGCCTGCCCGAGTTCGATCTCTGCCGATTGGCCACCGGGGAACAGGTAGCTCACGCCGAACCGCGACACGCCGAAATCGTCTTGCACTTCGACCGCAACCGGAAACTCTTCGAGCGGCGAGACCGAGGCGTCGCCGCCCGCTACTACCTTGAGCGTCGGTGGTTCATTGCGAAGCACACGAGCGATCAGCTCTGGAGGAAACTTGTTCTCGCGGCCTGCAGCGTCGACCAGTTCCAACCGCCACCGCTGCGTCAGGGTCATCTGCAAGTTGGTCAAGTAACGCGTCGGCAGCTCGCTGCTGACCTGCAACTCGACCCGGTTGCCACCTTCGTCGACGAGCGCCGCCTGGTCGACCGGTTTATTGAGGTTCAGTTCCCAGAGAAGCTGTGTTCCTTCCACGGCGGTGACGCGGACCGTGTCCTCGATCCGTTTCGGCTGCATGCCGGTGTAGTCGGGGAACTGCAATTCCGCATCGGCGCGGGTCAGTGCCGGATAGTCAAAAACTTCCGCGGTAAAGATTTCGCTCTGATAACCTGCGGCGACAACTTGATAGCGCAACGATGAATCGACCGACGCGACGAAGGCGCTGAGAATCGGATCGTCGAGCGTCTGCTTCATCGGGTAGCGGCGTTCGGAGCCATCCTCGGCCTGGCAGACCAATTCCGCTTGATCGGAGAGGGCAGCGAGCTCCGGAAAATGCGCAGTCACAATTAGGCTGGTACCGCGTTCCAGTTCGACGTTGCCCGGTTCGATTCGGATCGCCCCACCGCGGCCATCGCTCAGCAGGCCGCGGGCTGCCATCCCGCCGGCCGGCTCGCTGGTCGCCAGAATCCAAAGCATCGCCGCCATGGCGACGAACGAAAACAGGCCGGCCAAACGGCTGAGTAAAATCTGTGCGGGCGAGACGACTTCGACCCAACGATGCGTCTGGGAATGTTCGTGAGCTTCCTCGACGACACGGCTTTGCAAATAGCCGAGCGAAGCCTGTGAGGGCGGCGGCAGCTCGACGGCGGTGAGCAGGCGTTGACCGAGCGAAGGGAAGCGGCGTTCGACCCGTAGGGCGAGATCGCGAAGGTCCAAGTACGACCGGGCTGCCACGATGGAGATGATCACGAGGCCAACCATCACTGCGGCCAAGATGCTCCAAGCCGCCGTCGTGCCCGCCACCTGGCCGCTGCGGACCGGCGAGACCAGCGCCCAAGCGATCAGGGCCGCGACCAACAGGATGACCGCTGCGCCGCGCCAAAACCACAGCCCCTGCAGCGTCCGGATGACCGGCCGCAAGCGTTCCCGCAACAGGTCGCGTTGATCAAACATCGCCAGCCCTCCCTACAGTCCGATTTTCGCAGTTTTCTATGCCGTGGCGCGGCGCCGGCGTCCCAACCAGCCGCCCAGCCACGTTTCCAGCGCTAGCAGCCCCAGCACTCCGATCAGCAACCACTGCCACAGCCGTTGCTGGCTTTCCAGTTCCACATCCCGCAATTGCCGCTGCGTCTGTGCGGCAACTTCATCGGGAACCGTTGTCCCCAGGATAACGCCCATCCGCTCCAGTTCGTCATCACCCAGCGGCTCGGTGCGGCTTTCCGATTCCGCCAAATTGACCGCCGAGGTCGTCACCCGCTCGCCGCGAAGCTGATAAACCCCCGGCCGCTCGATCCGCTCCGCCTCGATCACTTGCTCATGTCCGCTCGTTGTCTCGGCCAGCCGCACCATGCTCTGTGAAGCCGTGCCGGCGGCGGCTGGAACAGGGTCACCCAACCTTAGTTTCGTCGCCGCCACGTCCGCTCTGGCTGAGTCGAACAGCCCGAACATCAGCGGAATGAACTTGGTCGACAGGGCGAGCTGGCTTTCGACCGGTTGCCAGCCAGCGGTGAACACCCAGATCTGTCCCTCGCCTGCTTCGCGTTCCAAGATCGCCGGCCAACCGTTGTCGAAACTCGCCAGCGTCTTCCACTGCTGCGGCGCGGCTTCGACCGTGCGGTGAGCCCAGAAGCGGATCTTCGAAAAATCGTTGAACTTCGGGTCCGACAGCGGCAGGAACAGCGGATCGGTAAAGTCGATTCGCGACAGCATCGCATAATCGCCCACGCTCGCTTCCCCAACCTGCAGTTCCTCGTCGCCGCTGAGCAGTCGGAGCGAGCTTTCGGCCAGGCCGTTATCGCCAGCCGGTGGCAACACATACACCAGCCGCCCACCGCCACGGACGAAGCGGCGCAGTGGCTCCGCCGCCTGCGCATCGAGCTTTCCGGCTGCCACGACCAACCCGATCCGCTCCTGGTGGAACTCAGCGAGCGGCCCGTCCTCCGCCGTGTGCCGCTGGACCGCGACTTCGCGCGCCGGTGTGCTGAGCGAGATTCGCTGCAGGTAATACAGCAGGCTCTCACGCGGCTCATCGGCATCGTCACCGACAAACAGCAACGTCTGCTCAAGCGGCGGATCTTGGGCGTAGTAACGAACATTATCAAAGTCGTGGTCGTCACCGGAAAGCGCGATCGCCAACGCTCCTTGCGGCGGCTGGGCGACGTGCACAACCCTGGATTGCCCCGGCGGGACTTGGACGGTTTCGGGTATGCTCGCCCCCGTCGGCGTCAGCCAGTTCAGACGAAACTGCGAGTGCAGCGAATCGGCAGCATTGCTCACCCGCAGCCGGAACGTGCGCGCCGCACTAGCCGCCGCAGCCTCGCCCGCTGCGGCCGAGGCCGGCTGCTCATTCGGCAGCGTGATCCAGGCATTGGAACGACGGCTCGGGACGACGCGACGGATCTCGACCGGCACTTGCTGCGGCCAAGCAAAGCCCTGCAGCGAGTCGAGCGAAGCCCCCGACTGCAGATCGCTGATCAGCACCAACTGCGATTCCACCTTTGCCGCCGGAGCAACAAGTTCCTCATCGGCAGCGGCCAGCGCTGCGGTCGACTCCGCTGTCGAACCGGAATCCTGCGCCGTCGCCAATTCCGCGGCAAACCGCAGCGCGGCTGCTAAGTCCGTCGCGTACCACGAAGGCTGCTCGCCCGCAAACAAGCGCTGCCCCAGGTCCCGCAGCGAACCCGGCGGCAGTTCATTTGCAGCCTCGAAACCGATCCGCAAACGCGGCTCGGCATCAAATGACACAACCGCGATCGAATCGCCAGGGCGAAGATTTTCGGTCACATTGGCAAGCTGCGTTAGTGCCTGATCCCAGAGATCGCCGCGGCGCATGCTGGCGCTGGTATCGACCAGCGCGATCACCCGGCGATTGACCGCGTCGGCCTCGGCCGTGGAAGTGCTGCGCAAGAATGGCCGGGAAAATGCCAGTGCCAACAGGATCAGCGCCAGCGCCCGCAGCAATAGCAGCGGCAGATTCTCCAACCGGCTGCGACGCGTCAGTCGCGGCTGCGAGGTCGGCAGGAACATGATGGTGCTGATCGGCGTGCGGTCCTTCACCTGCCGCCGGATCAGGTGAAACAGCACCGGCAGCGCAACGGCGAGTGCTCCTAAAACGTACAGCGGTGCCAGCAAACTCACGGCCCACCTCCCTGCGAACCCGTTCTGCCGCCGCGATTGGCTCCTCGTGCGAGCATCCCGCGGCGGCCCGCGCGGCCGCTGCGCTGCTTTTGGTTCGACACCACGTGCAGCAGCGCATCAGCCAGTGGTTGATCAGTCGGCAACTCATACAAGTCCACGCCGAGCGAGTTGCAGATCGAGCGAATTTGTTCGCGATGAGCAGAAAAGTTCTGGTTGTACTGCTCGCCGGCGGCATCGGGATCCAAATACAACTCGCGACCGGTCTCCATGTCACGCACCGTCGTCGGCCCCGGCAGCGACAATTGCAACTCGCCCGGATCGAGCGTGCGGAGGATCATCACTTCATGGCCACGGGAGCGCAGCAGACCAAGATTCTGTTGCAAGGTTTGCAGTGGTGCCAGCAGATCCGAGATCAAAATCACCAACCCGCGTTTGGCGATGAGCTGCGCCAGTTGTTGTAAAGGAACGTCCAAGTTCGTGCTCGATCCGGCCAGCGGCCGCGACAGCGCCACCATCAACTGGCGAAAGTGCCCCGGGCGCTGCCGAGCCGGCACAAACTCACCGACCGATTCGTCGAATGTCAGCAGCCCCACGCTATCGCGCTGCAGCGACAGGAAGTACGCCAGCGTCGCCGCCAACGTGACCGCATATTGGCTTTTGTCGTATGCCAACGTGCCGAAGCCCATCGAGCGGCTGCGGTCCAAAACCAAATAAACATGGCGGTTGGTTTCGTTCTCAAAGCGTTTGATGAAATAGCGGTCGCTGCGCGCGTAGAGCTTCCAGTCCAGCCCGCGCGGATCATCACCCGGGGTATAAGGTCGATACTCACTGAACTCCACCGAGAAACCATGAAACGGGCTGCGGTGCAGACCATTATAAAAACCTTCGACCACCGCTCGGGCGCGGAGCTGCAGGTTTTTGATCCGCATCAAAGCGTGCGGATCATGACTGGCCGCATCGCTGGTGGAGGCAGCGTTGGTAAATGCAGCGGAAACTGCCATCACACCGCCCGCTTGTCGAAGACGTGCTGGATCAGTCGGTCGATGCAATCGTCGACCGTCACCCCCTCGGCTTCCGCGCGGTAACTCAGCAGGATGCGGTGCCGCAAGGTCGGTTTGGCCAGCGCGCGAATGTCGTCGTAGCTGACATGCGCCTTGCCGCGGAGCAGCGCCCGCGCCTTGCCGCCGAGCACCATCGTCTGCGCCGCGCGCAGGCCCGCCCCCCAGGAAACCCACTGGTTCACAAAATCCGGCGTCCCTTCGCGCTGCGGCCGGCTGGCGGCGGCCAACCGCACGGCGCTCATCGCAACCTCTTCAGCGATCGGCACCCGGCGAACGGCGGCATGAAAGCGTTTCACATCTTCGCCGGTGAACAGCGGCTGAATCGGTTCCGGCCGGTCCGCAGTCGTCTGCAGTACCACCGCCAACTCTTCCATGGGCGGCAGGTAATCGATCATCACGTTGAACATGAAGCGATCGAGCTGCGCTTCAGGCAACGGATAGGTCCCTTCCATCTCGATCGGGTTCTGCGTCGCCAGCACAAAGAACGGTTCGTCGAGTTCAAACCGGCGCCCACCGGCGGTGACCTGGTGCTCCTGCATCGCTTCGAGCAGAGCCGCCTGGGTCTTGGGAGGTGTGCGGTTGATTTCATCCGCCAAAATCACATTGGCGAAGATTGGCCCTTTGACGAACTGCATGCGGCGATGCCCCTGTTCGCCTTCTTCCAGGATTTCGGTGCCGGTGATGTCCGCCGGCATCAGATCGGGAGTGAACTGAATGCGCTGGAACTTGAGGTGAAAGATTTGTGCGACGCTGCGGACCAGCAGCGTCTTGGCCAAGCCCGGCGCGCCGGTGATCAAGCAGTGGCCGCCGGCGACCAGGCAGATCAGCAACTGCTCGATCACTTCCTGTTGGCCGACGATTACCTTGGCCAATTCCCGCTCGATATCGGTCCGCCCCTGGCGAATTTGATCGACCACCTGGGCTTCTTCTTCAATCGAAAGCAGGTCGCTGCTCATGGAGGGCTTTCACAGTGAGAGGTGCAAGCGGTGAGATTAAGCGGTCAGCTCATTCAGACTACCAGTTTCTGCCGCGCCGATGGTCCGTTGCGTACGGCAAACGCCGGCAACCGATGGAACCCGTCACCAGCCTCGCGGTTTCGCTCAAGAAGTGAGGTAGCACCGAGCAGACGACGCCACAAGCGACTCCCCAGGATTGCTTTGGGTGGCACGCTCAGAGCCCCAGCGATGGGCGTGGCAAACGCCAAGCTAAGGTGCCGTTTCATCGTTGCCCCGCGGGGCGTCTCAGCACGCCCTTCGTTCCTCAGGGACGTGCCACCCTGAGGATTCAGCGCTGCTAAGACATCTCTTGTCCTCTACGGCGTGATGCCAGTGCCGGTTGGACCGGGGCCGCCGACAGGGCCTGAGCCGCTAAGCCCGCCACCTCCTTCGGCACCAGACGGCGCGGTTTCGGCTGAAGGCGAATTGGGTTCGGTGTCCACTCCGCCGGAACCGCTGCTGTCACAGCCAACGGTAAACAAGCTCAGCGCCAGTACGAGATACAACATCTTCATTGACCCGCCCCTGATCGACAGCGCACCACCGAGCAACGCGGCATCCGCCCCCGACAACTCGGGAACCAGAGCGCAAAGCGGTGCGGAAGTAAGCAACGAAGTGACGCGCAGACAGCAACGCCCGCGTGTCACCCCAAGATAAAATTGACTGCCGACTTACGGCTCGATCACGTCGCCGGTGCCGCCGGGCGTGGTCGTCGTTCCGCCAGGGGTGGTCGTGGCACCGGGCGTGGTGGAATCGGCCGGTGTCGTTGTGGTGGTGCCGGGGCCGGTCGTACCCGTTCCGGTCCCGTCCTCCGGTGCACACCCCAGGGCGAAAAGGCACAGCCCGACAACTAAAAGCATCGTTTTCATCATGGTTTTCCTGTAGCGGATTGGAAGCGTTGGCCATGCGCGTCAGCCGATGACGCCGAAGGCATGCAGTGCCAGTGGCCGCTGACCGTGATAGACGTTGGCAGCGTGCGTGCTGGCACTCGATTCGGAGCCAACGCGAGCAAATCATAGGCCGCTCCGGGTCGAATCGTCGTTCGTTCGCCCCCTTGCACGGAAAACGATCAGCCGGCTGGCGCTGCTGTCGGCTGAAACGTCGTCACCGGTGCGGCAAGGGGGAACGACCGACTCATTCCGGCAACTCCGCCAGGCGTTGCCGCAGTCGCCGCAGCACCCGCGACTTGGCCTGATAGACGCTCGCGATCCCCAGCCCGGTGGCTTGGGCGACTTCGGCGGCCGAGCGGTTTTCGACCGTGGTCAGCCAAAATGCGTTCCAGGTCGCCGGTTCGAACTCGGCCTGCACGCTCTGGAGCACTCGGCGGACGACTGCATGCTGGACGCTGTCGCTGCAGATCGTCGATTCCAGCAGTTCGGGGTGCTGCTCCAGCGCCTGCCACGCGTCGGTTCCGCCAACGGGCGATTGCTGGCCAGCTTGGCGGCGAAAGTGGTCGCGGACACGGTTACGCGTGATCGTTGCCAGCCACGAGCGAAAGCTGCCCTGATCCTTCTGACGCTGAAAGCCGCCGATCCCACGAGCGACCGAAGCGAACACGTCCTGCACCACGTCGGCGGCATCGTGTTCACCGACTCCGGACGTGCGGCACCAGCGATAGACGATGCCGCCGAACGTGTCGACCAATCGGCTCCAGGCCGCCGGATCCATCCGCTGCACCTCAGACAGCAACAGCGACGAGACCGTCGGATGCTCTGCCGGCGTCCGGGCCCCGCCCGCGGCAGACAGTTGTGAAGCGTGCTCGTCCATGAAGTTCATATTAATCAATCTCAGCACAGTCGTAGGTCCTCTCCGAGGCTGTGAATGTTGGAGTTCAGGCTTCAGCCTGCCTTCCCCCGTTGGAGTTCAGGCTTCAGCCTGCCTCCTGCATCCATTCTCGCGAAGCTTCACGATTGGGTAGCACGCTCAGAGCCCCAGTTGGAGTTCAGGCTTCAGCCTGCTTTGCGCATCAATTCTCGAAAAGATTCACAGTTAAGTGGCGCACTCCGAGCTTCGGCGATGGGCGTCGCCTTCTGAACCAGATACCGTGTGATCCTCTTCCGTCAGTTTCCCCAGCACGCCCTTCGTTCCTCAGCGACACGCCACCCAGAGGACGGCATTCGGAGAGGCTGTGAATTTTTACGGAGCACGCAGGCTGAAGCCTGAACTCCAACTCGAACGCAGGCTGAAGCCTGAACTCCAACGGCTGCTACTTTTGAAAAATGCTGTCAGACGCTCCCGTTCATCCTGATAGCTTCGGACGCCCGATGCCTTAAGCTGGATCAGAACCTTGGAGCCTACCATGATGATCGCGACCCACTGTCCGACGGCGGAGCAACTGCAGGCGTTTTCGCTCGGGCGGTTGAGCGAGCACGAGAGCGACACGTTTTTAGACCACATCCGCGACTGCAAAACCTGCCAGTCGCACCTGGAAACGGTTGCCGACGACCAGGACTCGCTCGTCGCCGCACTCCGCAGCCCGGATGACTCGGCGCCATACGACGCCGAGCCGGGTTGTCAGACGGCGCTGGCCAAAGCGCTCGCCGCCCTGGCTCTGGCCGACGCGGGCGAAATCGGCAATGAAGCAGCCGGCAACACTGAGCCGCCGCTGCCGATCCGCATTGGCGAATACGAAATCGTGCGGCCGCTGGGCCGGGGCGGCATGGGTAGCGTGTTTCTGGCCCGGCACACTAAACTCGGCCGCGAAGTCGCGGTCAAATTGCTAGCCGGACACCGCTTGGCCGACCCGCGGATGCGGCAACGGTTCGAAGCCGAAATGCGAGCCATTGGCCGGCTCAGCCACCCGAACATCGTCGCCGCGCACGATGCCCGCGATGTCGACGGCACCGCGGTGCTGGTCACCGAATACATCGACGGATTGGACCTCGGGCAACTCGTCGAGCGCCGCGGACCGCTGGCGATCGCTGATGCCTGCGAGATCGTCCGTCAGGTAGCCGTGGCCCTTGCCTACACCAGCGGGCAGGGTTTCGTGCACCGCGACATCAAGCCGTCGAACATCATGCTCAGCCAGCGCGGCGATGTAAAACTGTTAGACCTCGGGCTGGCGCGGTGGCAGTGGGACGAAGTCGAACAAACCGGCATGACGGCCACCGGTCAAGCGCTGGGCACGGCTGATTACGTGGCGCCCGAGCAGGTGACCGACAGCCGCCGCGTCGATGTCCGCGCCGACATCTATTCGCTCGGCTGCACGCTGTTCAAACTGCTGTGCGGCACCGCTCCGTTTGCCGCCGCAGAACATGCCACCGCGTTTGCCAAGATGACCGCCCATGTCTCGACGCGGCCGCCGAGTCTGGCGCAGCACGTTCCCGCGGCGCCGGCGGGACTGGTTAAACTCGTCGATGCGATGCTCGCCAAAGATCCGGCCAAACGCCCGCAGACACCCTCTGCGGTCGCCGAGCAACTGGCGGCCTACTGCAGCGGAGCGGACTTGCCGCGACTGGCGGCCGCTGCCGCCGCGGCAGAAAAGCCGTCGGCTACGTCGCCGGAGGTGGTCTCCCGGGCGCCACATCGCACGCAGCCGTTGCTGCGGCGGCCGGTACCGCTGCTCGTAGCGATCGCTGCGGGCTTGTTTGGCGTGCTGCTCGGTTTTGCCATGGGGATCGTGATCACGATCACCAAACCCGACGGCTCAAAGGTCACGCTGGCCGTCCCCGACGGCAGCGACATCGATATCCGCGACGTGCCGGCTGGCGGTGATACAACCGGCGCCGTGGAACAGGGCGCCGTCGGCCTGCCCATAAAGGGACAGACGCCCGCGGGCGCAGTCGAGCCGCTCGTGTTCGCGATTTTGGTCGAGCCGAGTGAGGTGGACGCCGCAGCACGGCAAGCCGCCGAGCAACAACTCAAAGAGAGCACCAGCACAGGCCCCGTCTCCACCGACATCGGAACCTGGTATCCGGTGAGCGGCGACTGGGATGCCCCGATCACAATGACTCATAATGATCAACGTTACACCCTGGCCAGCCATGATCGTGAGAGGATGATCGGCTGGGAGGAATCAAGGCCATACCTTTCGATAGGATCTGGCACCGGGGGAGACGACCAGGAAGTAGTACTCAAGCTTGAGTTCAGCGGACCGTTGGCGACACGAGTCCAAGAACTGACTCGCAGTAATCTGCACCGGCACCTGGCGGTCATCGTCGATGGCCGCGTGATCACCGCCCCGAAGATCATGAGCGAGCTTGGCAGCAGTGCGCACATCACAGGTAACTTCACTGCTGAAGACATCCGTCGCATCGACAGGCTCCGGCGCACAGGGTTTTTTGATCTATGGAGCGCTCCGAAAGAGACCGTTATGCAGACCGACCGGTTGGGTCGACAGGTCGACTCATCTGGCCAGTTGGTCGACGGGCTAGGCCGACCGATCGACTCGTCTGGACGACTGCTCACCCAGCCGCCAGCAACAACCTCTGCCACATCAGACGATGCCCGCGGCTCGGTTGCCCGTGATGCCGGCACTCCCGAGCACAACGCCCAAGCCGCTGCCCAATTGCAAGGCGTCTGGCGGCTAATCCGTGTGACTGTTGGAGGTAACAATATGGACAAGGTCGCCACATCCGTCATGGCATTTGACGGACGGAAATACTATGTCTGCGATCCCGACTTTCCAGTTGGTGGCGGGACGTTTTCCGTGAGCCATAAGGGACAGCATCCGAGCATCGACTTTCACGATCAAATGATTCGCAACGAAAGCTTGCCCGTGATGCGAGCCATTTACCGCATCAACGTAGATGGCCGCCTAGAAATTCATTCCGACCAAGCACCTCTCGCCGCTCTGCCATCCAACTTTGATGTCAGCGACCCGGCGCCCACCTTGGCGGCCTCCGTCCTCGAACGCATCGGCGATCTGCCGCGATCGCCAGAAGAGGCACGGGCGTTGGCGGGAGATCAGGATCCTAAGCTCGCTCAAGCTCTCCTGACCCTGGTGAAAGCACTGCAAACACCGCCTGAAAAACTTGCTTTCCCGACGCTGGACCAAATGGCGGCTGTGAACATGCAGAAGACATCGGCGGCCAACTTGAAACAGATCGGCTTGGCCTTTCACAATTTTCACGATATGCATGGGAATCTCCCTGGCTCATCCAATGAATCCGAGGGTGCGGGCAACGTTGCTGATGGCCAAAAGATCTACCCATTTAGCTGGCGAGTCGCCCTATTGCCCTACCTCCGCGAAGACGAGCTTTACAAGCAATACCGTTTTGACGAACCCTGGGACAGCGAGCACAACCAGACCTTGCTGTCCAAGATGCCCCGGGTTTATCAGAGTCCCTACATCGATCTCGTTGAGCCGCAGCCCGTTGGCTACACCCATTACCAAGGCTTGGTCGGTCCGCAAACGGCACTCGGCGACAGCGATGGTGAAAGCTTTCACACTTTCACCGACGGAACCTCTCCCACACTGCTGATCGTCGAGTCGCAAGCTTCGGTGCCGTGGACGCAGCCGCAAGATCTGCGCTTCGAAAAGCCCGAGGACGCGCAGCGGATCAAGCCATTTGAAGATCAGCCGCTGAACTTCTTGACAGCCGACGCTGCGACGCACAGCATGGACCCAGTCGATTACGAAAAACTCGCCAAGCTGATCACCCGCAACGGCGGCGAATCGGTTAAACCGTAAACGCGATGTTTGCGGTACTGTGGTCGCCGCAGGCGACAATGTAGAACAATTGTCCCCAATTGTTCCTCGCAGAATGAACAATTGGGGACAATTGTTCTACATTTCTTGAAGCTGCCGCCGAATCACACCCGGGTTTTTTACATGATCGTTCGTTTGCTGTTGCTCGCATGTTGTACGTTAACGTTTGCCTCCGCCCAGGAGCCGCCGACCGACCCGCGCGCTGGCCAGACCGTCCGCGTGCTCAGCATCGGCAACAGCTTTTCTCGCAATGCGACTCGGTTTCTCGACGATCTCGCCCAGGCCGGCGGACACGAACTGGTGCATGAGTCGATCGTGGTCGGCGGTGCTTCACTGGAACTGCATGCCAACAAATCGCTGACGCACGTGCGTGATGCGACTGCCAAAGAAGGGCTGTATGCCAATGGAAAAAGTCTCATCCAGATGCTGCAATCCAACCGTTGGGATGTCGTGACCATCCAACAGGCGAGTATCAAGAGCCACGACCTGTCGACCTATCAACCCTATGCCGATCGCCTGGCTGAACTCATCCGCCAGCACGCCCCTGACGCACAGTTGATGATCCATCAGACATGGGCTTACCGCGTCGACGATCCCCGTTTTGCCCGCTCCTCACCGCGTCCCGGCGAACCGGCGACGCAGGCGGAGATGTACAACGGGCTGCGTGCGGCTTATCGGCAGGTCGCCGATCAGCTCGATGCCGGCATCATCCCTGTCGGCGATGCGTTCTACCTGGCCGATACCGATGGCGTCTGGGGGTTTCGCGTCGATACCGGGTTTGACTCGGCGGCCGCGCAGTCACCTGCACTTCCAAACCAAACTCACTCCCTGCACGTCGGCTGGCGGTGGCGAACCGCAGGTGATTCGCCCCGCCAACTGATCTACGACGGCCACCATGCCAACACAGCCGGGGAGTATCTCGGTGCCTGTGTCTGGTATGAAGTGCTGTTTGGCCAGAGCGTCGTCGGCAACTCATTCGTGCCAGCTGGACTTGACCCGGCTTACGCCCAGTTCCTGCAGCAGACGGCGCATCGCGCGGCGACGAAATCAAACGCTGCCAGGGAAGAAGCCGCAAAATCGGCTGTTCAAGTTGGCCGGTGATATCCGCCAGGCAGCTTTCACGGTGCTGTAGTCGGCCAAGCTGACCGTGTAGACTGTAGAACAATTGTCCTACACATCGGTTCCGCACTCTTTCCTATGCGGCATGAGGAACAATTGAGGACAATTGTTCTACTGTTTTGAAGTTACCTCCGAATCACACCTGGAGTTTGTCATGATCGTTCGTCTGCTGTTGGTTGCCGGTTGCCTGCTCACGTTTGCTTCCGCTCACGCGCAGGATTCGCCGCTGATTTCTACGGGGCAGTTGGAACTGAACCAGGGCGGTGCGGAACTGATCCTCAAGCATTCGCAAGCGCAAGCGCGGGAGATGGAACTGAAGGTCAACATCGCCGTCGTCGACCGCGGCGGGCATCTGCTGGCGTTCATCCGCATGGACGGCGCCCGCGCCGGCAGCGGGATCACGGCGCAGACCAAAGCCACCGCTGCGGCAACCTTCCGCACCGCGACCGGACCGATCGTCCGTGGTGACGATCCGAATCTGCTGCTGAATCTCTCGCTGCAGTCGGCTGCGGCGGCCGGCGGCGCCAAGTACACCAGTTTGTTTGGTGGTGTCCCGATCGAAGTTGATGGCCAAATCATCGGTGCGGTTGGAGTCGGCGGCGCCACCGGAGAACAAGACGCCGAAATCGCCCGTGCCGGCATCGCCGCACTGGTCGAGGCCTTTAAGAAGACGCAGTCGGATAAGTAGCTATTGCTAAAGCAGGTCTGGATAAGTCTTTCGGTCAAATCATTCGCCGCTGTGCCGCTCATGGTTCGTAGGAACCGGACGCTAACGCGTGCCGGCTGATAGAATTTTGCCGAAGTTCATCTTCTGGGTTGCTTAGTGCTTTGTCGCAGCTAAAGGTCAGGTTGATGCGGTCCGCAAGGCCGCAGGCCCGATACATCTTTTGCCGGGTGCCGTGAGGCCCCGGTACCAGCAACACATAACCGTTTTCAGGCCCGCAGGGCCGACACCCATTCGGCGCCCGGCTGGATTTGTGCCGGCCCTGCGGGCCTAAGATGTTCTTACTGCTGATCCGTCCCGGAGCCTAAGGAGCCGTTCAAAAATAAGTTCCTGGTTCTCATTGTCTTCACCCTCCCGCCCCGCGGGAGGGTCGGACGCGCAAGCGGCCGGGGAGGGCCAGACCGAACCCTCTCCTCGCCGGAGGCTCGAC